>Ga0137429_1000079_pt1 | contig 54196 bp, 44 predicted proteins | sample EasRivERMZT736_2_FD_102304 | JGI IMG/M metagenome (GOLD analysis project Ga0137429, IMG submission 102304) | Soil microbial communities from meander-bound floodplain in the East River, Colorado, USA - East River MetaG ERMZT736_2 | ecosystem: Environmental > Terrestrial > Soil > Floodplain ...
AACCGCTGCGGGACGGATCCCCATGAAGCCGCGTTCCGATCGGCGGTTTCGCGCGGTGACCTGGAACTCCCTTCCCACAGCACCCTTCGTCATCGTCCCGCAGGGAGAATCTGACAAGGTAGTGTTGCGCCGGAATGACAACCCAGGGAGCGATCTCCCGGCCCCTCCCTCCGTCACCGCGACCCCGTCCACCCCTCGGCGTCGTCCCGGCGAAAGCCGGGACCCACCGGCGACCACGACGGCTCGGTCGGGCTGGGAGTTCCTGAGCTCAGGCGGCTCCATCCGGGTCGAGCGCCAGCGCGCCGGGGCGGAACTCGATGGTCGCACCGGCGGCGGCGGCGGCCTCGCGCAGAGCGGCCTGGAAGATCGCCTTCTCGCCGGGACCGTGCTCGAGGCGCCGCAGCAGCGCCTCGCCGGTCCGCTCGCCGACGGTGAACGTCAGCTTGAGCCCGCGCCTCTTGCACGCCACCTTGCGGCCGTCGGGGAGGGTGACCTTGAGCGGCTTCAGGTACGCGTCGGCGTAGTTGATCCCGATCCCCGACCCGTCGAGCTTTCCGGGTGGAAGATGAGTCTCCGCGGCCGCCTCGTCGATCGGAATCTCGATCATCGGGTCACCTGCGCGCCGTGCGCGCGTCGAGAATCGAGCGGAAGGCGCGGATGTGATCCGGCGTGCTGCCGCAGCAGCCGCCCACGATCCGGGCGCCGGCGTCGAGGAGCGCCGGCAGCCCGGCGGACATCTGCTCCGGCGTCTCGTGGTAGATCACCTCTCCCCGCTCGAGCACCGGCTGGCCGGCATTCGGCTGCGCCATCACCGGGAGCCCCGAGGCGCCGTGATAGCGGCGGGCGATGTCCGCGGCCATCGTGAGGTCGATCCCCGTGCCGCAGTTGAGCGCCGCGATGTCGGCGCCGGCGCGCGCCAGGAACTCCGCCGCGTCCTCCGGGCTCACTCCCATCATCGTGCGGACGTCCTCCTCGTCGAGCATCCGGTCGAAGGCGAGCGAGCCGATGACGACCGCCGCCCCCGCCTCCCGCGCCGCCGCAATCGCGATCTCGAGCTCCTCGAGCGCGGTCTGCGTCTCGATGATGATGGCATCGACCCCGCCGGCGACGAGCGCGCGAGCCTGCTCCCGGAACGAGGCCTCGACCCGCTCGCGCGGCAGCTCGCCGTACGGCTCCAGCAGCCCGCCGAACGGGCCGATGTCGCCAATCACGAAGCCGGGGCGATCACCGAACGCGGCGCGTGCCAGCGAGCCTGCCGCGCGGTTGATCTCCTCGACCCGTTCAGCCTCGCCGTAGCGCTCGAGCATGATGCGCGAGGCGCCGAAAGTGTTCGTGAGCAGGCAATCGGAGCCGGCCGCGACGTACCCGCGCTGGATCGCGAGGACCCGCTCCGGGTGGTCGAGGTTCCAGGCCTCGCCGCACCCTCCCGGCTCGAGCCCGGCGCGCTGCAACTGGGTCCCCATGGCGCCGTCGGCGAGCAGCACCTTCTCGGCAATCGCGGCGAGCAGGCGAGGCGGGCTCATGGGAGGCTCGGCGCCGCGACGCGCGGCGCATACGGCGCGCGGCGGAAACTGCAGGGGACGAGGTCGCAGGTGTCGCAGACGTCCTTGGCGGCGGGAGCGAGCACCCGCCGAGTCACCCCCACGAGGGCGAGCAGCGAGTTCTTCGGCGTCAACATCCCCGACTCGAGCATCCGCAGTGGCACCGGCGGCGCCCCTCCCGGGGCAAGCAGACGCAGGAGCCCCGGCTGATCCTCGAAGGCCCAGCCGCCGCACCCGGGGGAGAGGTGCGGCAGGAGCGTCTCCCCGCGCGGCGAGGCCTCGCGGCACTGGCGGCGCACCGCCCAGAAGACGAGCCGCTGCGTTGCGACCGCCCCGAAGCGATCGATGAAGAACGCCTCGTCGGGCTTCCCCTCGGCGGTCAGCCGCGCTGACTCCGCGTCGACCTCCGGGCCCGCGCTGACCGCCAGCGCCAGGAGCGCGTGCGCGCCCGCGCCGCGCAGGTGCGCACAAAGGGTGGGGCTCGCGAACGTCGCACCGGTCTCGGTCGTGACGGTGTCCCCGGTGCACGGCTCGAGCGCCAGGCGGCGGAGCGCGACAGTCGGGTGGGCGTGCGCGATGAACCAGAGGCGGGCCGCCGCCGCGCGCGACGCCAGATCCTCCGCGAGCGGCAGGAAGCGCGGCATGCCGAGCAGGCGCGTGTAGTCCTCCACGCTCACCTCGCCCGCCAGCTCGGACGCCGCGACCTCCAGGCGCGCGACGGCGGTCATGAGCTACTCGACCCGAACGGTGCGAACTGGCAGCCGTCCACGAACAGGTCGAAGAAGCGCGGATCGGTCTCGAGCCGCACCGGCTCGATCCGCTGCACGATCGCCTCGAGAGCACGGCGGCGTGACCGCGACCGCAAGGCGATCGACGCCCCCTCGAGCGCGGCGTTGCCGACCTGGACGATGCGGCCGCCGGGAAGATCGGCGAGCAGCCCGATCCGGCGGGCCGCGTCGAGGTCGAGATGCCGCGCGAAGCCGCCGGCGAGGTCGATCCGCGCGAGGCGATCCAGCGGCACGCCCAGCTGCTCGACCACGATCCGCAGGCCGGCGACGTTGGCACCCTTCGCCTGGGCCAGCTCGTTGATGTCGCTCTCGGAGACGAAGATTCCCACGCCGTCGCCAAGCGGGAAGCGCGTCTCGCCATCGGTGAACCTCCCCTGCGCGTTCATCCGGCCGGTGCGCAGCAGCTCCCCGAGCAGGTCGACCAGCCCCGAGCCGCAGATCCCGTCCGCCTGGCCTCCGCCGATCACCTCGGTCTCGACCGTCCCGTCGTCGTGAATCCGCACGCGCTCGACGGCGCCGTCGAGGGCCGGCATCCCGCAGGCGACGCCTCCCCCTTCGAAAGCAGGGCCGGCCGGACAGGAGGCGGCGAGGATCCGCTCCCGGTTGCCGACCACCACCTCGGTGTTCGTGCCGATGTCGACGAGCGCGGTGATCTCGTCCCCCTCCGCCAGGCCGGTCGCGAGCAGGCAGGCGGCGGCATCGGCGCCCACATGGCTGCCGATGAGCGGCAGCCCGTAGACGCGGGCGTCGGGGTGCACCGGCAGGCGCAGGCGGGCGGCGCGGGCGGAGAGGCTCGTCCCGGATCTCTGCCCTTCGCGGAACGCCGCCTCGGTGACCGAGCGGTACGGCATCTGCCCGATCGGCGCGACGTCGAGGCCGAAGAAGAGGTCCCGCATCGTAGTGTTCCCTGCCACCACGATCTCGAAGATGGTCGCCGGATCGCAGGGGAGCGCCAGGATCGCGCGCGACAGGTAGCCGAGGAGCGTGCGCTGCAGCAGGCGGCCCGGGTGCTCGCTGTCGTAGCGGATCCGCGCCATCACCTCCGAGCCGCCGAACCGCTGCGGGTTCTCGAACGCCTGCGTGGCGACGAGGGCTCCCGACTCAAGGTCGTAGAGCCGCAGCGCCACGGTCGTGGTGCCGACATCCACCGCGACGCCGTGCAGCGGACCGTCCGATTCCGCCAGCGGCTCGCCGTCGAGCAGCACTTGCCGCCCGGCGCGGGTCACCGCGGGATCGAGCGGCGAGCCGGCGGCGAGCCCCTCCGCCTCGGTCTCGATGCGCAGCGTGCCGCGGCGCAGCGTGTGGCAGCGGATCGTCCCGCCGTCGGTCTCAATGCGCGCGCGGCAGGAGAGTCGGAAGCGCCCCGCCAGATGTTCCTCCTGCGGCGCGAGCCCGGAGAGATGCTCCGCCCCCTCCTCGATCTCCACCAGGCATTCGCGGCACTTCCCCTGCTTCATGCAGGAGGTGGGGACGAGGACTCCGGCGGTCTCCGCGCAGTCGAAGAGGCTCATCCCGGGGCGCGCGGCGCAGCAGACGCCGTCGATGGTGACCGCGAGCCCGCTCACCTCGCTTCGACCTCGGGGGCCCGAGGAGTTTCGGGCGCCTCGGCGGCCGGCTGCCCGATCCCGAGCAAGCGCTTGAACAGCTCGACCGCGGTGGCCGCGTCCGCCGCGTACCCGTCGGCGCCGATCTCCTTGGCATAGTCGGCGCTCACCGGCGCGCCACCGACGCAGATCTTGACGTGATCGAGCCCGGCCTCCCGGATCTTCTGCACCGCGGTGCGCATGTAGACCATCGTCGTCGTGAGCAGCGCGCTCATGCCGACGAGCGCCGCCTTGTGCTCGCGGATCGCCGCGATGAAGCGCTCGGCCGAGGTGTCGGTGCCGAGATCGACGAGCGTGAACCCCGCCCCTTCCGCCATCATGCCGACCAGGTTCTTGCCGATGTCGTGGAGGTCCCCCTTCACGGTCCCCATCACGATCACCGCGGCCTCGGTCTCGCGGTTCTCGCGCTCGGTGAGAAGCGGTTTCAGCACCGCCATCCCGGCCTTCATGGCGCGCGCGGCAAGCAGCACCTCGGGGACGAAGATGCGGTTGTGCCGGAAGTCCTCCCCCACGACCCGCATCCCGGCGATGAGCCCCTCGTCCAGCACCTCCATCGCCGGGCGCCCCGCGGCGAGCGCCTCGTCGGTCAGCTGCTTGACCGCCTCGTGCTTCCCCTCGAAGAGGAGCTGGTTCATCGCCGCGTAATCAGGCATCGATCACTCCGGAAGCGTGGGGAGCGCGACCCCCGGATCGCTGCAGGTCCGCCGGAACATCTCGCGGATGTCGGCATGGAGCTTCGCGTCGAGCGGCGGCTCCTCGTACGCCGCGAGCGTCTCGTCGATGACCGAAAGCGCCCGCTCACGCCAGCGCTGCGACCCCTGCGCCTCCCACTGGTCCCAGTTCGTGCGATCGATCATCGGTCCGGGCAGGTACAGCTCCTCGGGCCAGTGGGCCAGCGTGTGCTCGGACGTGAGCAGGTGCTTGTCGCGGACCAGTTCCTCCATCAGCGCCGCGGCGGGGAGATCCTCGCGGACCTCGACCGGCCGGACGAAGCGGCGCGCGTGCGCCACGACCTCGTCGTCGAACACCAGCTTCTCCACCGAGAAGCAGTTGACGTACTCGAGCATCCCGGGCCCGGAGACCGAGTTGATGCCGGCAAGCGCGGCGAGGAACGCACCGACGCCCGTCTCCATCCCCGCCTGCGGGTCGTTGAACTTCGAGTCGCTCAGCGCCATGTAGGCCTGGCAGGGGAGGCGCAATCGCTTCGCCACCTGTGCGTAGCCGCAGTAGAGCTGCAGCGCCTCCACCGCGGTCATCGGGTTGGTCATGAGCTGCATGTGGAACGACGCCGGCGCGCCGCCGAAGAGCACCGGCGTCCCGGGGCGCACGCGCTGGGCGATCGTCAGACCGCTCAACACCTCGGCGGTGTGCAGCACCAGCGCGCCGAGCGTGGTGGCGGGGGAGATCATCCCGAGCAGCAGCACCGGCACGATCTCGATCGGGATCCCCGCCTGCGCGCAGTCGATGATGTTGCAGATCGGGTCCTCCCCCCAGCGCAGCGGGGTGTTCGGACAGCAGGTGAAGATCGCCATCGGCTTCGCGCGCAGGTCATCCGCGCCGGCGCGAAAGTGGGCCATCAGCTCCGCCATGCGCGGCACGCCGAATGAGGTGAACGCGCCCGACACGATCGGGCGCCGCGAGTACGAGAGGACCAGGTACAGCCGCCACGCGTCGGCCATGTCCTGCGGGATGTCCTTGGGGATGAACGCGGTGGAGAGGTACGAGATGTTCTTGAGGCCGTTGCCGATCTTCACGTAGTCCACGAAATCGGCCGAGTTCGGCTCGCGGACCTGCTCGGTCCGCCGGTCGAGGATGCGCAGCGCGGAGGAGGCCGGGACGAAGTGGACGTTGTCCCCCGCGAGCACGGCGTACGGCTCGCCGTCGCGATCGTGCAGGGTCAGCGACGAGGGGGAGGAGGCGAGCGCCTGCTCGACGACCTCGCGCGGAAAGTGCACCCGGTTCGACGCGGGGTCGGCGGGGAGTCCGATCCCCTCGAGCTTCCCCCGGGCATCGGGATCCTCGATCAGCACCCCCTGTGCCGCGAGCACCGCGAGCGCTTCGTCGATCACCCGATCGACCATCGCCTCGTCGAGGACCTGGATCCGTGGCCGCATCGGTGACCGCCCCCCTCGGGTCGCACGGGCGCCGGAGTACGCTGGAACAGCGCCGGGGGCCGCGCGGAGCCGTCAGTCTAGCGCATCCCGGGCACAGCCGGAGCCGCGGATCGCCGCTACTCGAACCGCAGTTCGCCGTTCTCCATGTCCAGCGCGAGCGAGCGGCCGTCCCGGTCTACGAGAAAGGTCCCCGCAGGATCGAGGGCGAGCGGCGCCTGCGTCCCCAGCGGCACGGCGGTGGAGGTTGGGAGCCGGACGGAAATGAAGCCACCCGGCAGCGCCCCGAGGGATTGGTTGGGGGACATGAAGGTCACGACGAGGCGGCCCGCGACCGAATCGTCCACCGTGAAGGTGGAGCTGCCGTAGACGGACGGGATCGACACCTCCGCCGGGCCGCCCGCAAGCGTTGGGTCGTAGAGGAACGTCGCCTGTCCGGAGGAGAGCCGGATGGGATCCTTCGTCTCGGCGCTGAGCAGGGCCGTCTCACCGGGGGCGATCGTGTCTCCCTCGGCGGCGAGGTGGAACGGGCTGTCGGCTGCCCGGATGGCCAGCTGCCCGGGGGTTGGCTCGACCGCGACCGGTGCGCCGGCGGCGTCCCACAGATGGGTGTTCAGCGTGTCTATGCGGATGTCGAAGGTCTGTCCCTCCCGCAGGGTGGGGGAAACGCGGAGGTAGAAGACCAGCATCGGTCCCTCCGTGCGGTTCAATCGGGCGATCGGCGACCAGAAGTTCAGCAGGTAGGTGCTGGCGTCCACCACCTTGGCGTGCTTGGAGACCCGTCCCTGCGCGGCCGGGATGTACGTCCCCTCCATCGAGACAAATGGGCGCCCGGTGACCCGCAGGCAGATCTGCCCCTGGCTGATCGGTCGCGCGGAATACGTCTTCAGGACGATAGCGGCGATCCCGCCTGGCTGGGCGAGGGCGTCCTGAACGGCGAGCGCCAGCGGGTCCGCCTGCGCCGGCGCCGCACCGGATACGGCCATCCCGATCAACGCCATGACCGCGAACCTGGCGACCCTGCTCATCGTCCATTCTCCCGCGGGACTACCGCATCCGAGGGGAGTCGGCGCACGCATGACGGCGCTGGCTCCGGCCAGGCGGCCCGACTCTCCTCGTTGTCCAGGGCATTGAACGCCCATCTATATACCACCGCTTCGGGGATCCGGCCATCGTCCGATCCAGGAATCACCACCTTCCGCCGGAACGACGGAGGTGGGTGGGGCGGTGGCGCCCACTCCGCGCGTCGTCCCAGCGAAGGCCGAAACGCACCGGCGACCCGCTCCGTCGGGTTGACCTGATTATTGGTCGAAGAGCTTCAGCGCCATGGCGCCGTGGGTGGCGGCGCCGCCGGCGCGCAGGGCTGCGGCGACGAACGACGCCTCGACCAGCTCCTCGCGAGTCGCTCCGGCGCGCTTCGCAGCCTTCGCATGCGCTTCGATGCAGTAGGGGCACTGCGTCGTGCACGCGACCGCCACCGCGATCAGCTCGCGGATCTTCCTGGGAAGCGCCCCACCCTCGCGCCCGACGATGTTGTCGAGGGCCAGCCAGGCGTCGAACTCGGTGGGGGCCAGCTTGTGCATCTCCTTCAGAAGTCGAAGGTCGGCAGCGTCATGGTAGTGTTCGCTCATCGGGTTCCTCCTGATTGCGCCTTTGCGCTCGATTCCCTGCAGTCGTCCGGTGGGCTGAACGGGAACGCAGCACGCGGCGAGCAGGTGGCCTCGGAGCATACCGCGGCAATGGTGGGGAAGCCAATGACGTGATGGCCGTGGGCCGGTATCATCCGGTTTCGTCGCGAGACGATACCCGCGAGGGCGCTCGGTGCGAGAAGCGCAGAGATCGGAGGGGTGCAGAGCGCCGCGGCTCTCGCGACGCCGTGGCCTGGGCCTTCGCCGGCAGGCGTCGGGCCTGGCGGTCGTGGCCTGCGCAGCCGGCGCCATCGCCGCGTTCGCGGGCGAGGACCTCGACCGCGCGCGTGCCCTGCATTCCGAGGGGAAGCTGATCGAGGCGCTCGCGCTGTACCGCCAGGTGGCGACCGGAGAGCAGGCGGTTCCCGCCGACGTCGCGGTCGCGCACAACAACGCCTGCGTCATCCTCACCTCCCTCGCCGACTACGGGGCTGCCGCCGCAGAGTGTGAGGACGCGCTCCGCCTGCGGCGCCAGCTTGACGATGCACGCGGGCTCTCGAGAACTCTCAACAACCTCGGCCTCGCGCAGCAGTATCTCGGTCGATACGACGAGGCCGAGGCGAGCTTCGTCGAGGCGCTCGATCGGAACCGTGAGCGCGGCGATGCGGAGGGGGAGGCGATCAACCTTGCGAATCTCGGCGTAGTGGCGACGCAGCGCGGCCGCTACGGCCAGGCGTTCGATCGCCACGCCGAGGTCGAGGCGCTTGCGGGCCGGCACGCGGGCGAGCCGTGGGCGGCGGAGCAGGCGCTGGTCGCCGGGCTCAACCAGGGAGTCGTCCTCGAGCGGGTCGGCGCCTTCCGCGAGGCGCTGGCGCGTTACCTGACGCTCCTCGCCGCCGGAGAGGCGCTGTCGGCGTCCCGGCGTGCGTCGCTCCTTGCAAACCTCGGAGTCGTCTACCGCAATCTCGGCGATCCCGTGCGGGCCGTGGAGGTCTTCCGCGAGGCGGCCGACCTGCAGCGCAGCAGCGGCGATCGCGCCGGACTTGCGAACACGCTGCTCAACCTCGGGATCACCCTTCACCAGAACCTCGCCCGCCCGGACGAGGCGGAGGTTTCGTATCACGCCGCGCTCGCCCTCGCATCACAGGCCGGAGATCGGCAGGAGGAGGTGCAGTCGCGTGTGTACCTGGGGCGCCTCCTCCTCGAGGAGGGGCGACCCGGGGAAGCGGAGCCGGTGCTCCATGCGGCGTTGGACCTCGCGAACGCGGCCGGATCCGCGGAGGGGCGTTGGGGAGCGCGGGAGGGACTCGGTCGCGTCGCCGCGGCGCGCGGCGATCTGGAGCGCGCGAACCTCGAACTCGAAGCCGCCCTGGAGGCGGTCGAGGAGGTGAGCGGGGGGATCGACGCGGGCGGCCTGCGCGCCGGCTACCTCGCCGAGAAGCGCCCAGCCTACGCCGCCGCGGTGCAGGTGCTGGCGCGGCTCGAGTCGCGGAGCCCCGGCGCGGGGCACGCGGAGGCGGCGCTCGCCGTGGTGCAGCGCGCGAAGGCGCGCGATCTGCTCGATGCCATCGGCTCACGCCGCCGCGAGGCGGTGCTGCCGCTCACGGCGGCGCAGATCGCCGCTCGGACCGGCGATGGCTGCCTGCTCGAGTTCTTCGTTGGCGAGGATCGCGTCTACCGCTGGGAAGTTGATCGCGACTCGACGCGTCTCACCGATCTTGGGGCGGCGGAGCCGGTCCGCGCGCAGGTGTTGCGCACGCACCGAGCGCTTGCGTCGGGACACTCCCCGGAGGGGGAGGATCTTGCGTCGCTGTCGCGGATCCTCCTGGGTGGCAGCGACCTCTGCGGTGGCAAACGCGCCCGACTCTGGATTGCTCCCGACGATCGACTTCGCTACCTCCCGTTCGAGATCCTCCCGGATCCGCTGCGGCCCGGTGAGATTCTCCTCGACTCACAGACGATCGCCTATCTTCCCAGCGGTTCGGCGCTCGGGGGTGCGGGGAGTGGGGTGGAGGCTGGAGTCGGAGTGCCGGCAATGGCGGGTTTCGCGGCGCCGGTGGTCCGCCAGGACGAAGGGGGGCAAAGCACGCCGCTGGGTTTGATCGCGACGCGTCTGGCGCTGCCCCCTCTGCCGTCGGCGGTGGAGGATCTGCGCTCGGCGAGCCGCTGGCTGGAGGGGGATTCGGTTCTGCGCACCGGCGCCGAAGCCACGGAAGCGGCGTTCCGCGATGCCGTCGCTCGCGGTGCGCGCGTGATTCACCTCGCGACCCACTCCGTCGTCGAGGAACAGCCCGGACGCGAGGGGGCGGTCTTGTTCACGCCCGCCGGGGCCGATGACGGGCTGCTCCATCCGCGCGAGGTTGCCGAGCTCGACTACCACGGCGCGTTTGCCGTGCTCGCCTCCTGCTCGACGGCGCTCGGTGAGCGCGACGGGAGGGTGCTCAGTTCGCTGACGGGAGCGTTTCTCGCGGGAGGAGCGTCGGGGGTCGTGGCGACGTTATGGGACGTCGATGACGTCGCCACCTCCGCGCTCATGGAGCAGTTCTACTACGGCCTCGGGCGCGGCGCTCCGCCCGCGGTGGCGCTGCGGGACGCGAAACGGCGTCTGGCAGCCGACTCGCAGTGGGGGCGCTCCGACCTCTGGGCAGGGTTCGTGCTGCTGGGCGATCCGCCGCCGGTGAGTTCGACGCAGTCGAGATGGGTCTGGTGGCTTCTCGCCGCCGCCGCCGTCTTCGGCCTCGCGGCGCTCTGGCTGCGCCGGCGGCGAAGGCGGGACAGGTGATCGCCGCTACTCGAACCGTAGCTCGCCGTCCTCGATGGCAAGCGCGAGCGTGCGTCCGCGCCGGTCGATCAGGAACGTCCCAGCCGGATCGAGTGCGATCGGCGCTCGCGTCCCCAGCGGCACGGCGGGCGAGGTTGGCAGCCGGACGGAGATGAAGCCGCCCGGCAGCGCGCCAAGCGAGCTGTTGGGGGAGATGAAGTTCACCACGACGCGCCCCGGGATCGAATCGTCCACCGTGTACGTGGAATTGCCGTAGACGGGCGGAATCGCTACCTCCGCCGGGCCGCTTGCGAGCGCTGGGTTGTAGACGAACGTCGCCTGCCCGGAGGAAAGGCGGATCGGCTCGTTCGTCTCCGCGCTGAGGAGGGCGGTATCCCCGGGGGCGATCCTGTCCCCCTCTGCGGCGAAGTGGAACGGGGCGCCGGGGGCCCGGATGGTGAGCTGGCCCGGGCTCGGCTCGATGAGGACCGCGCCGCCTCCGGCGTCCTGCAGGAACGTGTTCAGCATGTCGAGCTCGATGTCGAACAGCTGCCCCGCCCGCGCGGTGGGGGAGACGCGGAAGTAGACGACCAGCATTGGCCCCTCGATTCGGTTCACCGCCGCGGTCGGCGACTGGAACTGCACCATGAAGGTGTGGGCATCCACCGTCTGGGAGCGCTTCGTGACCTCTCCCTTTGGCGCGGGAATGTAGGTCGCCTCCGTCGAGACGAACGGGCGCCCGCTGACCTTCAGGCAGACCTGCCCCTGGCCGACCGGCCGCGAGGAGTAGGTCTTCAGGACGATCGCCGCGATCCCGCCGGGCTGCGCGATGGCATCCTGCACCACGAGCGCCAGTGGCTCCGTCTGCGCGAGGGCCGCCCCCGAGAGGGCCATCCCGATCAACCCCACCACCGCGATCCTGGCGATCCTGTTCATCGTCCACCCTCCCGCGGGCGCGCCGCGTCCGGGACTCCGACCGGCCGGACGCGAAACTGCGCCGGCTCCGACCAGGCGACCCGCATCCCCTCGTTGTCCAGGGCTTCGACCTTCCATGTATATACGACTGCTTCCAGGATCCGGCCAGCCTCCGACGGCGGCAGCATTGCCGGCGAGGTGGTAACGCTTGCCCCCCACACTTCCTTCCCCTCGACGTCCACGACCTCGACGCGGTAGCTCGCGGCGCCGGCCACGTCCTCCCACTGGAACTCGCGCGGAGGAAGCGCGAGATCACCCAAAGGGGTGAGCAGCGCAAGCGACGCGCCACGGGTGACGCCGTGTGGAACAGCCGGGGGGAGCGGGGGGGGCGTCGAGAGTGATCTCGGGAGCAGCGTCACCGCAGCCGCCACGAGCGCGATCCCGGCCGCGGCGCCCAGCCCCCAGACCGCCCGCCGTGAGGCGGCGTGAGGCGCACGGACCGGCGACCCGAGCTCGAGCCGCCGCCGCACGAACGCCTCGTCGAGCGAGGAGGTCTCGCTAGGCGCGGCCGCGGCCTCCTCGAATGACCTGGCGAGACGCTGCTCGGCGGCGCAGGCGGGGCAGGCGGCCGCGTGCGCGTCGAGGCGCTGCCGCGACGCGGCGTCCAGGCGCGATCGCTCCGCCGGCAGGAACAGCTCCGGTGCCGGGCAGGCGGCCTCGCGGGCCGCATGCGCCCGGACCGCGTCGGCCGTGGTCTGGATGTCGTCGTCTTTCCTCATGATGTCCTCCCCGCGGTTCCGGCCGCCTGCGCCTCGAGCCAGCGGCCGAAGCGGCGCTTCAGCTTGCGGGTGCCGCTTACCAGGAGCGCTTTCGCGCCCGAGCGATTCTCCAGTTCGAGCAGTGCCGTGACCCCGGCTACCGGGACCCCCAGCACGTGATGCAGGTAGAGCGACTGCGCCTCGAGCGGCTCGAGATCGCGACTGAACGCCTCACGGAATCGCGCCGCGATCTCGTCACGCTCCACCTGCTCACCGGGGCCGGGCGCAGGATCCATCGGTTCCGCGGCCGCCTCGTCGTCGAGCGACGCGGCTGCCTGACGGCGCGCCGCCATTCCATGATTGATGCAGACGTTTCGCGTGACTGTGTAGAGCCAGGTCGAGAAGCGGCTCTCGGCACGGAACGTGTCCAGACGCTGGTGGACGCGCAGGAACACCTCCTGGGCCAGGTCGGCCGCCTCCTCGCGGTCGCCGCAGACACGCAGGCACCAGCGTGCCACGGCCGGGCGGTGGCGGCGGTAGAGCGCCTCCAGGCAGACCTCGGCCGCGGCGCGCGATCCGTTGCGGGACCGTGCGACCAGCTCCTCGTCGCTGAGGGCTTCAATCTCCACGCTGCCATCCACAGGCGACAGGGGCCTGCCTACGATTCCATTGGACCGCCGCCGCGTGCTCATGGAACCGAATAATTCTCTTGTTCCATGGGAAGTCGCGGTCTGTCCCATCCCTCGTCAACCGAAGTTCGACGTGCCGGGGTGGAAGCTCGCGCTCGGACCGCACCACCCCGGCCTCACCCGGAGCCGTCCCCGATGGACCGGCTCCTGTCCGCAAGGAGAGAAGCGATGAAACCGTTCGTCCTGATGTCCGCCGCCGCGATGTCCCTGCTGGTTCTTTCCGCCGCGCCCGCCGCGGCGCAGTCGTTCGTGGCCGAGGTCGACTGCGGTGGTGTGGTTGCACCGGGGGACACCGTTCCCGTCACCGTCCGTCTCGAGAGCCAGAGCCAGCAGAGCATCAAGCTGGACATCGTCCTCGAGCTGCAGATCCCCGGCGTCGGCCCGCGAACCAAGACCACCACCGTGACGCTCGCCGCGAATCAGGACGCGTCCCGGACGCTCCAGCTCCACCTGCCATTGCGCGCTCCGGCCGGGGAGTACCAGGGCTCGGTTACCGCGACATCGGACAGCGAGATGTCGTTCGACACCTGCTCGTTCAAGGTCCAGCGATAGACAGAGGTTGCTCGCGGAGGCTCCCGCCGGCCGGTCGCTCGGATCCCCCTGAGCGACTCCCCCGGCCGGTGGGGGTTCTCCGCGTCTGCATCGCAAGGGGCGTGGCCGGGTCGGAAGAGTGCGGCCGCGCGTCTTCGTGTCGGATCAGCTCTCGTCCCGGGTGAGCGCCTCGAGCTTCGCCAGCGTCGCCCAGTTGCGGCTCGTCACGCCGTCCCCGAGCACGCGCCCGACGGCCGCGGCAAGGCGGCTGTCGTGGATCCCGTTGGGGCACCATAGATAGGCGGCACGTCCACCGACCGCGAGTTGCTCGGGACGCCAGTCCTGCTTCAGCAACGGCGCCAGCCGCGCCCGATCGGCCGGAGCGCTCCAGACCGCCACCAGCAACCGTGAGGGGTTGTCGGCCTTCTTGAGGTCCGGCTGCTTCGCCAGGATGCCGGCAAGCTCCGCGGCGGTGAGCACGGTGACGCGGGAGGAAACTCCCAGTTCGGTCGCGATCGCTTTTTCGATCCGGGCGGCCGCCTTGGCGGCCGTCACGCCCGCGGCGCGGAAGACGACATTGCCGCTGTTGAGGAGCGTGCGCACCTCGCTGAACCCCAGCCCCGCGACCAGCCCTCGCAGGTCCGCCATCGCCACCCGCTTCGCGCGTCCGATGTTGACGCCGCGCAGCAGGGCCACGTGCCAGGTCCCGCTCATCCCCGATCGACCACCCCGCCGGCCGCTCGCGTGACGGCTGCTGCCGGACGCGGCGGGGGGCTGTCGGGCTTGTAGCGCGTCACCAGGAAGCCGCCGACGGCGGCGAGCGCGATCCCGAGCAGGAACTGCCAGCTCAGGCTGCGCATTCCACCCGCCGGAGGATGGAAGGCGAGCGCGGTGAAGGCGTTCACGATCGGCGCGCCGGCGAAGACGATCGACATCACCACCGCGGGAGAGCCCTTGGCGCCGAAAGCGAGCAGCACGCCGAAGGCGCCTATCGCACCGACCGTCCCGGCGAGGAGCGACCAGGCGATGCCAGGCCCCGGGAAGCCGCTCCACGACGCGCCGCGCATCCAGAGCATCGCGAGCGGCGCCAGGACCGCGGTCAGGAAGTAGGCGACGCCGACGAACAGGAACGCCCGGTAACGGCCGTTGATCGGGTCGTTCATCGCCGACTGCCCGTTGTGCAGGAAGACGCCGTAGATCCCCCAGGTCACGACCGTCAGCAGCGCGAAGGTCAGCCACGTCATTCCCGCTTCCCCCCCGGTTCCACCCGCCATCTTGCGTCTCCTGTCTCGCCCGATCCCGGCGATCGCTTCGGCTCCGACCGCCGCACTGGACCCCGGCTTTCGCCGGGGTGACGAAGCGGAAAAGGGCACGTCGCCCGCTCCAATCGCCGTCATTCCGGCGCAAGCCGGAATCCAGAACAGAGATCGAATCCAGCGCTGTTCCGGACCCCCGGCTTTTGCCGGGGTGACGAAGCTGAAAAGGGCACGTCGCCCGCTCCAATCGCCGTCATTCCGGCGCAAGCCGGAATCCAGAACAGAGATCGAATCCAGCGCTGTTCCGGACCCCCGGCTTTCGCCGGGGTGACGGCGGGAGCTGATGTCACGCGGGTATGCTCTCACTAACACGACCCGGTCGCACCTACCCCGCCGGGGCGTCGTCGATCAGCACGCGCGGCATGGCGCGGCGAAGCCGGACCCGCACCCGCGCGACAAGGACGACCGCCACCGACCCCAGTCCCGCCACGAACCCCCACCACATGCCGGCCGGTCCGAGGCCCAGCGTGAAGCCGAGCAGCAGGCTGACCGGCAGGCCGATCAGCCAGAAGCCGACCACGTTCACCCACATCGGCGCGTGCGTGTCGCCGAGCCCGCGCAGGATCCCGGTGGCGACGACCTGGGTGCCGTCGAATACCTGGAAGAAGCCGGCGATCGGGATCAGCAGCGCCGCCATCGCGAGCGGCCCCGTCTCCGCGGTGTAGAGGCGCGCGAGCGGGCCGGGGAACGCGAGGAATAGTACCGCGGTCGTGGTCATGAAGCCGACGCCGAGAAGCAGCGCGGCGGCGGCCGCGCGCCGCGCCCCCGGAGGATCGCCGCGGCCGACCGCGTGCCCCACCCGCACCGCCGCCGCGGCGGAGACGCCGAGCGGCACCATGAACGTCAGCGAGGCGAGGTTGATCGCGATCTGGTGGCCCGCGAGCGCGCGTGGGCCGAGCCAGCCCATCAGGAGCGCGATGGTGGCGAAGACGCCGTACTCGAGCGAGTACTGCGCCCCGATCGGCAATCCCAGCCGGGCCATCCGGAGCAGCGGCTGCCACTCGAACGTCTCGGGGCGGATCGGCCACAGCTGATGGCGCAGCGTGGGAAAGGCGGCCGCGAGGAGCCCCAGAGCGAGGAGCCAGCGACAGATGCTCGTCGCCCATGCCGTGCCGATGGCGCCCAGAGCGGGGAGTCCCAGATGGCCGAAGATCCAGGCCCAGTCGAGCACGACGTTCGCGAGGTTCGCCGCGACGATCACGATCACGATCGGTCGCATCCGCGCGAGCGCCTGCAGGCTCTGGCGGAAGACCACGAACAGGTAGAAGCCGAGGACTCCCGGGATCGACGCGCGCCCGTAGGCCGCCGCGAGCGACGCGACCTCCGCCGGCTGGCCGAGCGCCGTGAGCAGCCGCTCACCGGGAATGAGGCAGAGCGACGTGGGAACCGTGAGCGCGAGCGCCATGAGCACGCTGCGCTGCACGCCGCGCGCCACCGCCGGCTCGTCGTGCGCTCCCACCGCCTGCGCGACGACCGGGTCGAGGGACATCAGCACGCCCATCCCGCCGACGGCCAGGCTGAAGAAGTAGAGGTTACCGAGCGCCACCGCGGCAATCGCGACCTCGGAGACCCGGCCGACCATCAGCGTGTCGACCACCCCCATCATCATCATCCCAACCTGGACCACGACCACCGGCAACGCGAGGCGGACCATCTCCCGCATCTCCGTCGCGCGAGCGGAACGAGCGTCGAGCGGTGGGGTGGTGGAGAGCATCGCTCCAGGCCGGGCCCGGGGGGGGCTGGGAAAGGAGGGATTATAGACGAGCGCCCTGGGCGGACCGGATCTCCCCGCGGTACTAGCTCGCAGCGTTCTCCGCGATCCTCGCCTTCACCAGCCTCCGTACCAGCGCCACCGGCAACGGCTCCTCCGGCTGAAACCGGATCGTCCCCGCGCTGGTGCTATACCCCTTCACCTCCGCCTTGAACGACTTCAGCGTCTCCGCGCTCATCAGGTAGAACGCGCAGTGGTTCGCCGTCGCGCCGAACGCGACCAGCAGCTTCCCGTCCAGCCGGAACGAAGGGAGCCGGTAGCTGATGCACTCCACGGATCTCGGCGCCGCGGCACGGATGGCGGCGCGGAGTTTCTCCAGCGCCGCCCGCTTGTCAGCGGGCAGCGCTGCGAGGTAGGTGTCGATGGGCGCTGCATTCAGCCGCATGGCTGTCGCTCCTTCTAGGCATCGGCGGCCGGATCCGCCGCCAGTTCCTCGACCGATCCAGGATCTCGCCCGCAGTGGATCACCTCGCTACGAGGTGCTTCGCAGCCGGTCGATCCACCCTGTCGTAGAGCCACGCCCCCAGCAACGATGCCACGACGATGGCGACGAGGGTCGTTCCCAGCGGGACGAGAATGACTCGGGGCGGGATGAGGCCCAGCCCTGCCCACTTCGCGCTCTGCAGGGTCTTGAGGATCCACCAGGCCACGCCTGCGATCACCGCCGTCCTCGGCTTCGCACCGTAATGCGGGGCAATGGCCGAGTAGAGCCACATCGCCCAGATGCCCATCATCACGTCGATCGCGAGAAAGGTCGCGCCGTCCCACGGTGGGTAGAGCGCGCCCCTCTGCACCGCTGCTAACAGGTCCTTCGCGAAGAGCGCAAGGAGCACGGCCGAGAGCAGATACCAGACGAACCCTGCGATGCTTCCGCACAGCGCAACCCGGATCCAGTACCTCCCTCGCATGTCACCCTCCTTGGGTGGAAACCGCCGCAGATGAGCATGACGCCGACGAGCGCAATCAGCGCGCCCCCGCTTCGCACCACGACCTCCGCGACCGGACCCTCGAGCGTCTCCCCGAAGGTGGACTGAAGCGATGCCTGCGGTGCGATGGCGGCGTAGACCATCGTGCAGGTGAGCGCTCCGGCTGCGAGCATGATCCACTTCATCTTGGCGACGAGCCAGCGCATCGATCCTCCAGGTGACGAGGACGCCTCATCAGGCGTCCTTCCGGGCGGGCGCACTCGCTCGGTGCCACATGAGATGGCTGATGCGCCACTCGCCATCCCCTTCGCGCCGGAGCATCATCAGGTACGCATCGTCGAGCTCGCGCGCTTCGCCACCGTGACGCGGGATCAGCCGGCCGCCGTTGTGCCCGCGAACGAACGCGATCCCCCCCGCGGCGCACGCTTCATCCACGCGCGCCTCGATCCGAGGATCGAATGCCGCGAACAGCTCCTCGTACCGGGGCCGGATGGCCTCGCGACCCGTGACCGGTTTCTCGCCGGGCGGCATCAGGATGGCGTCCGCCGCGTAGTAGCGAAGCACCCGCTCTATGTCCCGCGCGTTGTCGGCGTCGATGATTCCGGTCGCGACAGCCCGGGCCTGGCGGGTTGCGTCGGCCCCCGGGTCGCAGTCACCGTCATTCGCCGCGCCTGTGACGGCACCGGAGAGGGCCAGGACGACGGCAAGCGCCAGACCCCGCGTCATGCGCTCACCCTGCCTTCACGCCGAGCAAGGTTGCCAGGCGCTGTCGCATCGCACTGAACTCACCGGGTGCGTAGGGGGAGGTGGCGACCGGCCGCGGGTCGATGGGGCGGCCTTCGAACGGATCGCCGATGTAGCGCGGAAAGTAGTGCATGTGGAGGTGCGGCACGGTATTGCCGTGAATCTCGTAATTGAGCTTGATGGCGCCCGTGGCCTCCGCGACCGCGCGCGAGACGCGGCGCACGTCGCGGATGAACGTCGCCCCTTCGGCCTCACTCAGGTCGTGCAGCTCCACCGCATGTCGCCGGAATACGAGGCACGTGTAGCCGCGCATCGGCGCCTGTTCGCCGAAGGTGACCCAGGACGTCTCGAGTTCAGCGAGGAGGTTTCTCGGCACGCCCTGGCGACAGATCACGTAACGCTCGCCGCTGCGCATGGCGTCCCACTCCTTCTGATCCTGCCAGCTGGTCAAGGGCTCACGCCGGTTTCGGTCGGCAGCTTCGCGGCGAGCCAGCCGCTGATTCCTGCCGACATGACCTGGACATTCGTGTAGCCGAGCTTCCTGGCCCGACGCGCGGCGTTGGGAGCCTTCATGCACATCGGGTTGGAACAGTAGAACACCAGAAGCGAGTCCTTGTCGGGGGGGAGATCGCTGTCCTTGTAGTCGGCAGGATCGAGATTGCGTGCCCCTGGAACGTGCGCTGCCATCCAGCTGCTGGGAGAATTGACGTCCATGATGGCTACGGGCTCGGCATTTCGGACGAGTCGATTCAGCGTATCCGGCGAGATGATCTTGAGGCCCATGAGTCGTGCCAGCATGTTCCCTGCTCCCTTACGGCGCGGGTGTGATCGCGATCGGGAGTCTATCCAGGCTTCCGGCCGGGGACAACCGCGCGAACGCTCGCGCACGAGTCAGGATCGGCGCCTTCGCCCTTGTGGTTCAACCGGGAGGAAATGCAGTTTCTCCGCGTCGTGCAGAACCACCAGTGCTTCGGCGGCCACATTGGCCGCCGCGCGCTTCAACCGTGTGGCTTCTCGGGGCGTCATCCCGGCACCTCCACCCTTGCCGCTCGGTAGACGGGACGTCGCCGAGTCTCCCACGACTTCCGGGCCGGGGAGCGGACCTTCAGTGTTGAGCCCCGGCATCGGCTGCTTGTCGAAGCCCTCACCCGGCGCAAAACGCCGCAGCTCCGCGATCAACTCGGGATCCGCCCGGCGGTTGGTGGAACCAACCCGGACGTAGACGCCGTCCGCGTCTTTCTCCCGGGTGAGGTCATGAGGTCGGTGCACTGGCTGGATCGGTCGGATTGCAGGCTGCGCTTCCTCGCTGACGACGGTGCCTTATCGGGCGCTGAATCAGGTTGCTTCGACATAGCTCCTCCGCGATGTCCTCAGCGCCGGCTCCGGGTCAAGCATCCGATGGAGGATACCCAGATCGTCCATGAGGCGGCAACGTGCGACTGTCGGGTTCGTGTCGCGCGTCTGCGCGATGGCGCCCTCGCGTCGTGGGGGAATGACGCCCGTCGTGGGCGGGCTTGCTGACACTGTGCTCGTGGGCGTCCAAGGCGCTGACCTCACGCAATCCCCCGCAGAATCCAGTACACCCCCCCCGCCAGCACCGCGGCGAGCGGCAGCGTCGTGACCCACGCCAGCAGAATCGTCGCGATCATCCCCTTCCGCGCGGTGCCGTTCACGGTCCCGATGCCGAAGAGCACGCCCACCGACACATGCGTCGTCGACACGGGCAATCCGAACCCGCTCGCCGCCGTGACCAGCAGGCTGGTGACCAGGTTGGCGGTGAACCCCTGGCTCGGGGTCATCCCGGTGATCTTCCGGCTCATCGTCTCGGCGACGCGCCGCGCGTTCAGGATGCCGCCCAGGGCCATGACGATCGCGATGAGTGCCAGGCCGACGTTCGGACGGAGAACGGCAGCGGCGATGAGCAGGGCGACGATCTTCGGGGCGTCGTTGAGTCCACGTGCGAAGCCGACGGCGGCGGCGCTCAGGTAGTGCACTCCGTCCAGGACCGCGGCCGCCTCCAGTCCGAACATCCGGCCCTGGTAGCGCTGTACGCACTCGGCGGTCGTGCCTGCCTGCACCGCGATCCCGGTGCGCGACAGCGCCAAGGTACCGTCGGGCTGCACGCGGACCGGCTCGTAGGCGTCGCCTACGCAGAGGCAGCTCTCGGTCTTGATCCCAACGGCCCGTCGCGTCGAGCGGAACAGTGGATAGAGGACCAGCGTCGAGAGCATCGCGAGCAGCGGGCCTCCCAGGAGCGGCACGACGAAGGTGGACAGCAGGGCGGCGAGCTGGATCTTCCCGCCGGTCGCCAGCAGCCCCGCCCCGACGAGGCCGCCGGTGAGGGCGTGGGTGGTCGAGATTGGCAGGCCGGTCAGCGTCGCGATCAGGACGGTGAGACCGGCGCCGAGGCTGACGGCGACCAGGAACGCGGGTTCGCGCGTGACGGCGTCGGGGACGAGGCCCTTTCCCTTGAACGTATCCAGCAGGCCACGGGCGAGGAGCAGCGCCAGAACCGAACCCGCGAACGTCGAGAGGGTCGCGAGTCCGAGGGCGGTGCGGTAGCTGGTCGTGCCGCTGCCGAAGAGGGTGGCGACTCCCTTGAAGTTGTCGTTGGCCCCGTTGCTGTAGGCAAGGAGCAGGACGGCGATGAGGATGAAGGCGGACATCGGTCTCCGGTCCCGGGAACGCGGCGTGGGGGCTCGTAGAGCGGCGACATTGTAGCCGACTCGCACGCCCCCGGTTGCGACGGGGGGGGCGACGCCGCCCCCCTCCGTCACCCCGGCGGAGGCCGGGGTCCAGGACGGCGATGGATCCGAGCGCCGCTCTGGATTCCGGCCTCCGCCGGAATGACGCCGAGGGGAGGCGGGCGCCCCGCCCTGGCGCGTCCCGCTTTCGCGGGAATGACGGAGGGGGGACTCGTCGCGCTACCGCTCGCCGTCAACCCACGCCAGCGTCAGCACCAGCGGTTCGCCTTCTTTCGGCTCCCCCTCGATCTTGAGGGGGGTGGCGACTGCGCCGTCGGCGCTGATCGCGAGCCCGGTCGCGGCCACGAACTTCCCGCGGGCGAGTGCGAACTGCATCTGCTCGAAGTCGCCGAGCAGGCCGGCGATGTCTTCATCCACCTCGATCTCCTGGGTCTCGCTCTCCGGCTGGAGGGTGACCGTCAGATGCGTTTCCTCCCCCTGGAGCTCGACCGTGGCGCTCCCCACGATCCCCGCGCCGTCGAGCAACCCTTGGAGCAGCGGCTGTAGCGCGGCGAAGCGGGACTCGGTCATGACCTGGAACGGCCGCTCGTCACGGAGCAGGGTGGCTCGCAGCGACAGCGGCTGGAGCTTCGCCAGGCCGCGCGCCACCGCCTGCCGCTCGGTGCGCGCCTCACCCAGGTACCCCGCCTCCTCGCGCTCGCGGTCCGCCGGGGCCTCGGCGTCGGAGCGGACGGCCCGCTCGTGCGCGATCCAGGTGACCGAGCCGTCCGCCTCGAGATGCAGCACATGGGAACGCTCGCCGATGAGGCAGCCGGCGAGGGGGAGCAGTCCAATCAGCAGGATGGGAATCGTCTTGCGCATCGTCGTTCCTCCCGGGCCGCGGGTTGGTTGCGGCCTCTCACCTATCCAGACGGCATCCCCCGCCCCGACCGAACGCGGCCCACAAGCTGCTCCCGCTCAACAAGATCCCGCCTGAGCGCGCTCCCCGCGCCGCAGCCGTACGCGCAGCGTGCGAGTTCGCCACAGTCGGCGACAACGCCGCGGCCGCGCGCACAGCCTGGTGGCCGGCCGCGACGGCGTAGGCGGGTCCGCCGTGGTAGATTGAGCGGCGAATGGACCCCGGTGCGAGCCAGACTCTCCTCGATGCCGCGCGTTCCGGCTCGGAGGAGGCCAAGGAGGCGCTGCTGGCGCGCTACGCCGGCAGGTTGCTTTCGCTCATCCGGCTGCGCATGGGGCCGTCGCTCCGCGCCCACCTCGAATCGCAGGATCTGCTGCAGGCGACGCTGCTCAAGTCGTACACCCGCCTGCGCGACTTCCGCGGCGACGACCCGGCGGCGCTGATGGCCTGGCTCGCGGCAATCGCGCGGCACGAGGTCGCCGACCAGGTGGACTTCCAGCGCCGCCAGCGGCGCGACCTGGCGCGCGAGACCTCGCTTGGAGCGGAGGCCGAGGCGGTCCCCGCGCCGGTCCGCTCCGCGCTCAGCCAGGCGATCTGGAGCGAGCAAGCCGCACGGCTCGAGGCGGCGCTCGAGGCGCTCCCCGAGCAGCACCGCGAGGTGATCGTGCTGCGCAAGCTCGAGGAGCTGTCGTTCGCGGAGGTCGGCGAGCGGCTCGGCCGGAGCGAGGACGCCTGCCGGATGCTCTTCGCGCGCGCCATGGCGGCGCTCACGCTCCGGCTGGGAGGGGCGCCATGACCGACCTCGATCCCGCCCTCGAGGAGCGACTCGCCCGCTTCGTGGATCAGCATGTGCGCACCGGCGACCAGCTCGCGCCGGAAGCGCTCTGCGCCGATCGGCCCGAGCTGATCGAGCGGCTGCGCGCGGCCATCGCCCGCTATCTCGAGATCGACCGCACGCTGGATCTCGGGGCCTGGGACGAGGCCGTTGTTCCAACGTCACCCCGGCGGAAGCCGGGGTCCAGTTCGGCGCAGGATCCGAGCTCCGCTCTGGATTCCGGCTTGCGCCGGAATGACGGAGAAAGAGGCGACACCCCGCTACCCCACTTCGAGGGGTTCCAGACGATCGAGCGGCTGGGGCAGGGGGGCACCGGCTCGGTCTACAAGGTGCGCGACCTTCAGCTCGGGCGAACCGTCGCCGCCAAGGTGATCCGCGCCGACGCGGCGATCCGCACGAGCCTGGCCGACTTCCTGCGCGAGGCGCGGGCGCTCGCTCTCTTCCAGGACCCCCGCATCGTCCAGATCCACGAGTTCCGCGCGGAGTCCGACCCGCCCGTGCTGATCATGGAACACGTCGAGGGGTTCGAGCTGGGGCGCCTCGCCCGCTCGCTCGAGGTCTCGCAGCGCGCCCGGATCCTGGTCGACGTCTGCGAGGCGCTCGAGCGCGCGCATGCGCTCGGCCTCCAGCATCGGGATCTCAAGCCGTCGAACATCCTGCTCGGCGCGACCCTCACGCCGAAGATCGCCGACTTCGGGCTCGCCAGCGGCGACCCCGGCCGCGGCCACCTGAAGGGGACGCTCGCCTACCTGGCGCCCGAGCAGCTCGACCCCGCGCAGGCGATCGACGCGCGCGCCGACCTGTACGCGCTGGGCGTCATCCTGTACGAGCTGCTCTGCGGCAGCGTGCCGTACCCGCAGACCTCGCTCGACGCCCTGCGCGCGGCGCAGGCGCGCGGCGACCTGCGGCTGCCGGTCGAGATCGACCCGGCCGCTCCGGAGCCGCTGCAGGCGATCGCGCTCAAGGCGATGGAGCTGCGGGCCGAGGACCGCTACGCCTCCGCGCGGGAGATGGCGGCGGACCTCAAGCGCTATCTCGAAGGCCGGCCGGTCGTGGCGCGGCCGTCGCATTACGGCACGGCGCTGTCGCGGCGCCTGCGGCCGCACCTCTCCCAGGTGGAGGAGTGGCTGCGGCTGCGCCTCGTCTATCCCCACGAGGCGGCCCGGATCCGCGCCGCGTACCGGCCGCTCGAGGCGCGCGAGGACGACTGGATCGTCGAGAGCCGCACGCTCTCGTACAGCCAGATTTCGCTCTACCTCGGCGCCTTCCTGCTGCTCGCGGGAGGCCTGCTGTACTTCGGAGTGCACCGGTTCTTCGGCGGAGTCGAGGGGATCGGCGGGCCGCTGCTGGTGCTCGGGGTGCCGTTCGTGGCGCTCACCGCCGCGGGGCATCTCCTTTATCGCCGCGAGCAGAAGGCGGTCGCGGTCGCGTTCGCGCTGGCGGCGGTGGCGCTCCTGCCGATCCTGCTGCTGATCCTCTTCCACGAGGCCGCCTTCGCGAGAGTCGCGGCCGAAACCGCGGGGCAGTTGTTCCAGGATGGGTCGGTCTCGAACCGCCAGCTCCAGGTCGCGGCGCTCTTCGCGCTCGCCTGGGCCGCGGGGCTCGCCTGGACCACCCGGACGGTGGGGTTGAGCAGCGTCGCGGTGGTGCTCGGGCTCGTCACGCTGCTCGCGGGGTGCGCCGACCTCGGGCTGCGCGACTGGATCGACGAGGGACGCTGGGACCGGCTCGCCCTCCACCTCGTGCCGCTGCTGCTCCTCTACGCGGCCGCGGGTCTCGGGCTCGAGCGCAGCGGCAAGGCCTGGTTCAGCCGGCCGCTGTACGTCGGCGGCGCGGTGCTGCTGATGACGGTGCTCGAGCTGCTCGCCCTCGACGGCCGCCTGTTCTCGTACCTCGGCATCTCGATGGCGCGCTTTCAGCCGGCGGGAATCGACGACCCGCTCCTGCTCGACACCCTGGCGGCGATGAGCCTGAACGGCGTGCTGCTCTACGCCATCGCCTGGGCGGTCGAGCGGCGCGGCACCGAGCTGATGCGCACCGGAGCCTGGCTCCTGTTCGTGGTCTCGCCGTTCGCGGCGCTCGAGCCGCTGGCCTACCTGAACGAGGATGGCCGCTTCGACGAGGCGTTCCTCTGGCTCTACCTGGGGCTTGGGTTCGGGGTGACGTTCCTGAGCCACCAGCGCCAGCGGCGGGCGTTCTACGCCGCAGGCCTCTTGAACATCGGCGCGGCCCTGTGGTTGATCTCCGATCGGTTCGAGTGGTTCGACGAACCCTCCTGGCCGATCGCGGTGATCGCCACGGGGATCGCCATCTGTGCCGCCGGCTTCCTGATCGACCGGCAGGAGCGGATGCGGCGGCAGGTCGGCGGGGAATCTGAAAGCGGGCGGAGGTCTGCGGGGCGGCCGTCGCGGCGCGACGGCGGACGGGAGGAGCGATGAGCGGAGGAGCGGCAGCGGGGGCGGCGGCGGCAGCGGCGATCGCGCAGGCGATCAAGGCATCCGGGGTGGTGGTGCGGGTGGAACCTGACGCGTTTCAGCGCATCCTGGTCCGGGTCGAGTCGCCCCTCGTGGTGCATGCGACCGGCGGGTTCCTGAGCAAGAACTACCAGTATCTCGTGTCGTACAAAGGGCTCGCGTTCTTCACCAAGTCGGCGCAACCGATCGACCTTCCCGGCAACGCCGAGGTCGTCCTTGCGGGCCGCATCTGGATCCCGGGGTAGAGGGAGGCGCACCGCCTCTGGATGGACGGCCACCCGCCCGAGTGGGCGGGCTCGTGCGGAGAGGGAACATGGAGGAGAAGACGTCACCACCAGGCGTCGTCGCCCGCGTGCCCGGTTGCTGCCAGGGCTGGGGTGCCCCGATCACCCTGGCGCTGCTCGTGCTCGCGACGCACGTGGCAGTCAGCGCGGCGGGCGGCTACGGCTACTTCCGCGACGAACTCTACTACCTCGCGTGCGCCGATCACCTCGACTGGGGGTACGTCGATCACCCGCCGCTCTCCATCCTGCTGCTGCGCGGGATGCGCTCGGTCTTCGGGGAGTCGCTGGTCGCGCTGCGCCTCCTCCCGGCGCTCGGCGCCGCCGCCGTCGTCCTCGGCACGGCCGCGATCGCGCGGCGGCTCGGGGGAGGCGCGTTCGCGCAGGGGATGGCGGCGCTGGCCGCGGCGGCGGCGCCGATGTACCTCGGCCTGACCGGCTTCTACTCGATGAACGCGCTCGATCTCCTGGTCTGGACGCTGGCGGCGCTACTCCTCACGCACCTCGCTGCCGGCGGCAGTCCGCGCCTGTGGATCGCGCTCGGGGTGGTGCTGGGACTCGGGCTCCAGAACAAGATCAGCGTCCTGTGGCTCGGCGGCGGCATTGCTCTCGGACTCCTGCTCACCTCCGAGCGGAGGTGGCTGCGGACGCGATGGCCGTACGCGGCGGCGGCGGTGAGCGCTGTGCTCGCGAGCCCGTACCTGCTCTGGCAGGTCGCCCACGGCTGGCCGACGTGGGAGTTCATGCAGAACGCGCAAGAGATCAAGATGGTGGCGATCCGCCCCGTCGAGTTCCTGAGTGAGCAGATCCTGGTAATGAACCCCGCGCTGGCCCCCCTCTGGGTGGGCGGGCTCGTGTATCTGCTCGTGGCCCCGAACGCGCGGCGGTTCCGGCTGCTGGGCGTCCTCTACCTTGCGGTGATGCTGCTGCTGCTCGCGAACGGCCGCAGCCGCGCGAGCTACCTGGCCGCCGCGTACCCGGCGCTGCTCGCGGCGGGGTCCTGCTGGATCGAGGGGCTCGCCGGCGCCATCGCGCGCGTGGCGCGGCCGGTCTACGCGGCGGTCGTGCTCGCGAGCGGCGTGATGCTCGCGCCCCTCGCGCTGCCGATTCTCCCAGTGGAGCAGTATGCCCGCTACGCCGCCCGCCTCGGGATCGAGCCCTCCACCGACGAGCACCAGGAGCTTGCGACGCTGCCGCAGCAGTTCGCCGACATGCACGGCTGGCCGGAGATGGTCGCGACGATTGCGGGGGTCTACCACTCTCTGCCGCCGGCGGAGCAGGCGCGGGCGGCCATCTTCGCGCAGAACTACGGCGAGGCGGCGGCCATCGACTTCTTCGGGCGCGCCCACGGCCTGCCGCACGCGATCTCGGGGCACAACAGCTACTGGCTGTGGGGGCCAGGGGACTGGGACGGCTCGGTCGCGGTCGTCCTGGGTGGCGACGAGGAGGACAACCGCGAGGTCTGCGGCGAGCTGATCGAGGCGGCCCGGATCGACTGCGGCCACTGCATGCCGTACGAGAACGACCAGCCGGTCTGGATTTGCCGCGGCCTGAAGCTCCCGCCAGGAGAGATCTGGCCGCGGTTGAAGGAGTTCATCTGAGCCACCTCGGAGGGAGTCGATGCGGGCAGCAAGCAGGATGGATGGGATCGACCGGACGCTGATCCGGCAGATCTTCGACTCGGCGCCTCCGGGGGCGATCAACCTCGGGCTCGGCCAGCCGGATCTCCCGACGCCGGCGCTCGCCGCCGCCGCCGGCATCGCCGGGATCACGGCGGGGCGGACGTTCTACACCTCGACCGCGGGAGACCCGGGGCTGCGCGCCGCGATCGCGGGGCGCTACCCCGGCTTCGCCTCCGGCCCGGAGAACGTCGTCGTGACCGTCGGCTCGCAGGAGGCGATGTTCGCGGCGGCGCTGACGCTCGTCGATGCCGGCGACGAGATTCTCTACCCCGATCCCGGCTATCCGGCCTACGTCGTCGTCGCGCGGCTGATCGGCGCGTCCGGCGTGCCGTATCCGCTGCGGCCGGAGCGCGAGTTCCGGATCGACCCGGGCGACGTCGAGTCGCGGCTCACGGAACGGACGCGGCTCGTCATCGTCTGCTCGCCGTCGAACCCGACGGGGGGCGTGAACCGGGAGGAGGAGGTCGCGGCGCTGGCGAGGTTGCTCGAGCGCCGTGGTGTCGCGTGGCTCTCGGACGAGATCTACGGCGGTTTCTGCTACGACGGGGTGGTGCCGTCGCTCACGCAGGCCTCGCGCGAAGGCGGGATCGTCATCTCGGGGATTGCCAAGGACGTCAGCATGACCGGCTGGCGGATCGGCTGGGCCGCCGGCCCGGCGGCGATCATCGCTCGCGTCATCGCCGCGCACCAGTACCTCGTCACCTGCGCGCCGAGCGTGTCGCAGTGGGCGGCGCTCGCCACCTTCACCCCGGAGGGGGAGGCGGAGCGGGCGCGCTACCTCGAGATCTTCCGGCGCCGCCGCGCGCTGATGGCGGCGGAGCTGGCGAAGATCCCCAGGCTGAAGTTCGGGATGCCGGCCGGGGCGTTCTACTTCTTCGTCGACGCCTCGGCGTACGGGCCGTCACTCGCGCTCGCGAAGCGGATCCTCGAGCGCCGCAAGGTCGTGACGATTCCGGGCGAGGCGTTCGGCAGCAACGGCGCCGGTTACCTGCGCATCTCCTACGCCGCCTCCGAGGCCGACATCATCGAGGGACTTCGCCGGATCGGCGAGGAGCTGGCGGCGGGGGAGTAGGAGAATCTCCCCCGCCCACCGGTAAAGATCTCCCCAACGCCACGGGGCGGCCACGCCACCTCGCATGTCTCCTTCCAGCTTGTCGCCGCCGGAATTGGCTGCAGGGCAGGCGAGATCGCCGGCATTCCCATCATCATCTCCGTCCCTATCGTTGCCTGGCACTCCACTTGCTTTGAGCGAGTCTCGAAACGTGGATCCGGGGAGCGAATGTTCCGGCGGATTCGACTCGGGTAATCAACGGGAAGGATGAGCGCTGAGGCCGGTGGGTGCAGGGCTACGTGTGTGGTCCCGGCGGATGCATCGCGGTCACGCGCTGAACCGACCGCCATCCTGGAGGCTGAGGCCATCCAGAGAGGATCAACGGAGAATCCCATGCGCAACCGGTGGCAGATGCTCGCTTTCATTGCCCTCACGCTCGTAGCGGTCCCCGCCGTCGGCGATGAGGGGAGAATCCCGATCTTCGCGGCGCCGACGGTGATCGCCGCCCCCGGGAAGTACTTCGTCACGCGGAACCTCGCGATTGCGGCGGGTTCGTTGATCACGATCACGGCGGATGACGTGGACATCGACCTCAACGGATTCGTGCTGACGAGCACCGCCGCCGCTCCGGTCATTACTGCGACCGGGGTAAACGGAGTCACCATTCGAAACGGCACGGTGATTGGCGGGTCATCCAACCTCCGCGTCAATACGGGGACGAGGATCGTGATCGAAGGCGTCCAAGTTGTCGGCGCCACCGGCCCCTCAGGGGCCGGGATCCTCTTGGAAGACTGCACGCAGTTCGCAATTCGGCGCGTCGTGGCGCGCGAGGACCAGGCAGATGGGATTGACGTCCTCAACGGGCTAACCGTCCCAGAGGCGGAGGGGACGATCGCCGACAGTCTCATCGAAGGCAGTGCGAACGCGATCTTCGTACAAACATCTCCCGGGGTCGGACGGTCGAGCGTATCGATCCTCAATAATCGACTGGAATCGTCGGTGTTCAACGGCATCATCTACCTCGCAGGTGAGGGCTGCCTTATCGCCGGAAACTCCATCAGTGCGAGCAGCCTCTCTGGGATGTACCTTGCGACCTACCGGTGCACGGTTCGCGACAACGTGGTCACGGCTAATCCGCAAGCCGGGGGGTCCGGCATCCTGGAGGAAGGGGATGACAACTTGATCTTGAACAACGTCGTCGCGAACGCCGGTGGTCTTGGATTCGAAATCAGCGGTGACCGTAACTATGTCGAAGCGAACGTGGCCAACAAGAACGGGAGCTTCGGATTCAAGTTCGCTGGTGTCGGCAACATCTACCGGCGGAACATGGCTCGAGGGAACGCTGGCGTGCCTGGCGGATTGTGCCCGGCGCCCTGCAGCCCCGACCTCTGCGTCTCACCGGTCGGCGCCGCAACGGCTACTTCTGCAGGCGACAACTTCCTCCCGGGGCCACCGACCTTCCCGGCGTGCAACTGAATCGGCCTCTCCGCGCCGAACGAGGAGGTCGACCATGAGACGCTATGTGCTTGCCGCAGCTCTGGCCCTGCTTGTTAGCCTCCCCGCCCGGGCCGCCTACTGGTCGCCCGACTCCCCTGTGACACTCGGTGGGACGACGTTCCTGCCCTGGCAGGTCGTCGACAACAGCTCCGGCATCAACATCGTGGTGCTGTCGCTCCCGCCGGCCACGTCGATCGACGGGCTGCATCGGATGGACCTAGGAGACTGGCTCCTGTCGGTAGGCGCACCCGCGACCCTGGGGGGCGTGCTCTGCGATCCCCGCGACGTCGTTCGTTTCGACGGGGCGGTGTACACCCTCGTCTTCTCCGGCGCAGCCGCTGGAGTTCCGGCAGGAGTCGACGTCGACGCGGTGTTCCTGGACGGGGGGGACGCGGGCGACCTGATCCTGAGCTTCGATGTTCCGGCGACGATTGCGGGCGCGATCTACGAGCCCGCGGACCTGGTCCGATTCTCCGGAGGAGTGTTCTCGCTGTTCTTCGACGCGTCTGCCGCGACTCCGCCGATCCCGATCAACACCAACGTGACGGCGGCGGACGAGCGCGTGGGTTCGACGCTTCTTGCCTTCGACGTGCCGACGACGCTCGGCGGCACGACGTATCTCCCGGGTCAGATCGTGGCCTGGGACGGCGTCGGCTTCTCGTCCGCGTACCTCGACTCTGCGTGGCCGCTCAGCAGCTACCTGACCGGATTGTCGGCATCGGGGTGCGACGATGCAGACGGAGACGGCTTCGGATCTCCAGGCGAACCGTCATGTCCAGCAGGCGGCGCGGAGGACTGCGATGACAGCTCCTTCGACGTCTATCCGGGGGCACCCCAGGTCTGCGACGGGCTCAACAATGATTGCAGCGGGCCGTCCTGGCCGGCACTCACCGGCACGAACGACGGAGACGATGATTCGGATGGCCTCTCCGAATGCGGCGGTGACTGCGACGATGCGGTTGGGACCGTCTGGGGAACGCCCGGTGAGGTCGTGGGGATGACCGTCACCAGCTCGACGCTCACCTGGAGCGCGCCGCTCAGCCCAGGTGGGGACGCGGGGTCTCTCCTCTACGACACGATCCGTTCGACAGTCCGGAGCAACTTCTTCACCGCCCCGCCGGCGACCTGCGTGGAGTCCAACGACGGGCCAAACACGACCGCCGTCGATCCACTCTCGCCACCATCCGGCGGGGCGTTCTACTACGTGGTCCGGGCCCAGAACGCCTGCCCGGGTGCGCTCGGCGTCGGATCGCTCGGGACGACCTCGAGCGGGGCGCCCCGCCTGGCGCGGGACTGCCCCTGAGCTCGAGTCCTGGCGCGCCGCCCGATCGACGCGAAGCTGGAGGCGGGGGAGTAGAGCGGCCCCGGCCTGCTTCCCCTATCGCGCCCCGTCCACCACGAACAGGTGCGAGAGATGGCGGAAGTAGGAATAGGCATGGGAGGGCTCGTCCGCGGGCAGGGTCACGTTCGTCAGGTTGAGGACCACTGCCCGGTCCGCGGGGCTGATCTCCTTGAACAGTTCGCGCCGGGTCGGATCGGCGGAGCAAGCGGCAGGCAGAACCTTCACCGCCACGTCGCGCTTCAGCCGCGCGTCAGTGGCGCGATAGACCTCCCCCATGCCGCCCGCCCCGATGGGCGCGACGATCTCATACGGCCCGAGCCGAGTTCCCGCTGCGAGCGTCATGTTGGATCCGGTCTCGCTGACACCACCGTGAAGTCGAGGCTGCGCGTCTGCGGGTCGGCGCCCGGACGCTCGAGCGTGATGATCGCCCGGCAGCTCCCCACCGGCAGCGGTTCGGCGGGGAATGGCACGACAACGAGCGCGCATGAGTCGCCCGTCGCTGCCGGGGCGAGCGCCGCCTGCGGGAGCGGCACGACCGCATCGCCGCAGTGAAGTTCACGGACAAGCCGCCAGCCGCTGAAGTCTGGCACGCTCGCGGACCCCCCGTCCTCTGCCTCCGTTCGCGAATCAGGATCACAGATGACCTGGGCGATCGATCCCTGTCGCCCGGACTCGATCGTCGGCTCGGAGAGGAGCGCGACGAGGTTCGCCAACAAGCGCGCGGAGGGGACGATCTCCTCTCGTCGTTTGCCGGCGAGTTTCGCGTCGTCGGGCTCCGGTTGGAGGCGGTACACCTCGCCGGCCGGTCTCGCGAGGTGCGGTGGCCCAAGTACGCCGTTCCCCGCCCGCACCTCGAAATCGATGGTGGCGGCGCCGAGGTCCGCCGCCGCGCGGTCGCGCGCCACGGCGACGAGCCGATAGCGTCCGAGGGGTGCGAAGATCTCCTGCTCGAGCACGACCTCTCCACTGCTGCCGGTTCGCCCCGGTGGCAGTTGCAACACCGCTCCGCGCGACATCTCCCAAGGGGAGCGATCGGCGCGCGCATCGGCCCAGGGGGAGGAGGCGCTGCCGGAGCTTCCGCGAGCGGCCTCCGGGCGCAGGAAGACCACCGTCATCCCCACATCGAGCTCGACCTGCCGCGCTCCCGGCGGGGAGGCCACCGGTAGAGCCGCAAGGTCATCGAGCGGCAGCGAGACGCGCAGGAGCGTCCTGCCGCCATCGGGCTCCGCGGTGAGCTGCGCCGCGGCGAGGGTCAGCGCCACACCCGTCGCGTGTCGTGGCTCGAGCAGCGCCGCCCGCACCGCCTCCTCGGTCTCGGCCTCCCGCGTCGGGTCGCCGACGGTGCGCCGGTAGCGCAGGCGGTAGCCGCGGCCGTCGCGCACGGCGACCTCCATCCGTTCCGACGCACCGTTTGCCCGCCGCGGCAGGTGGAAGCCGATCCGGTAGGAGCAGGATTCATCCGCGACCACTCGCTCGAACGCCAGCTCGAGGGCGTTGGTGCGCTCGATTACCTGCCCGCCGGTCTCGGAGGCCAGGAAGGTCATCGCGTTATCCGCGAGGTCCAGATTCTCGCCGGGAGCGTGGACCGGGTAGATCCGGACGTTCTTCTCGTTCGCGGCACGCGCCACGCGGTCCAGGGACGGGTGGGTGTCCCCGGGCGACCTGAAGGCCGGGTATTCCGTGCCGGGGAGGAGGCGGACTCGCTCCTCGAAGAGGAGGAGGTTCTTCGTCCCTTCGATCCCCTGGAAGAGAGCCAGGACCTGTTCGAGGTTGCGCATGGCGCGACGGGCGCGAGCTTCTTCATAGCTCCCGTAGCTGTCGGCGCGAGCGGCCGCCGTGCCGCCGGCGACCTCACCCGCCGCCTCCTGAGCGAGCAGATCGAGGATCTCCCGGTATCGCGCCGGCTCGGAGTCGTACCAGGAATCGGCGCTGCCGGTCTCCCGTTCCGCCGCTGCCAGGTCCTCCCGGAGTTGCTGCGCGGCCGGCAGGAACGATCGCACCAGACGCAGCCCATTGCCGCCGGTCAGGATCATCACCTGGTCGTCGGGCTTCGCCTGGGAAGCCGACCACCGCTTCGCGGCGCCGAACGCCAGTCCCCGTCCCTCGACAGTCATGTGGTTCAGCTCGAAATACAGGATGTAGTGCGTCGCCCCTGCGGTCGCGTCCGTGCGAGCCCCCTCGGCGACCGCCGCGGCCTCGGCGGCCGAATTGCCGGAGGGATCCGCGCCGGAGTTCGCGGCGCGCGTTGTCGCCTGGTCGGCATTCGCGTTCTCGGGGATGCAGGTGTTCTCGAACATCTCGACCTCGACGGGGTCGCCGCCCACGCTCACCCGCACTTCATCTCTCCGCAGATCTCGCACCTGCCGGCCGTGCTTCGCCACGACCAGGTCGAAGGTGACGAATCGAACCTCGACCCGTTCGATCAGCGGGGAAGCGAGGGGAGGCGACTCCTCTTGATCCGCCAGCGCGGCCCCGCCTGCCTGAGTTGACACGCCGGGGCGGAGGAGGCCCAGTACGACGAGAACCGCGCGGCCCACGCGGAGGCCTCCTCCCGACGTATGGGTCATCGAGCCTCTTCGTTCTGACGTCGGGGGATGCCGCCGCCATCTGTCATCCGCGTGCCCCCCCGTGCCACCCCGGCGACGCCGGGATCCAGCGGCGGCGATGCGATGCGCCTAGCCTCCCGCGCTCGGCGTCCCGGGGCCGCGCAGCGCCGCGGCGATTGCCTCCATCCCGGGATCGCGGCCGGCGCGGTAGGCCTCGAGGGTCCACGGGGCGCCGATCTCCGGCGCGAGGCTGGGCACCGCGATCGGATGCCGGACCACGGAGGCGTGGCAGTCGTCCATGCCGCGACACCCGGTCAGGTAGTCGTGCCGCTCCGTGGCGTTGAGCAGGGCGATGCCCGAATGGGTGAGCGTCACCAGGGCCCCCTCGGCGAAGAAGTTCATCCGGTCTCCCACGTGCTCCCCCACGATCGTGACGCGATCCGGCGCGGCCTGCTTGAGATAGCCGACGCTCGAGATCGCCGCGGAGAAGGTCCAGGGACTGGTCAGCACGAAGATCCGCCCGGGGACGAGGCCCGGCAGCTCCTGCATGAAATCGCGGGTGGTGTTCAGGTCGCCACCGCCATTCATGCGCATGTCGAGCACCAGGTTGCGCGGCTTGCGTTCGCGCAAGATCCGCTTCATCTCGGCAAGAAAGCGGGCGATCGGCTGATCCCCCGCGTCGTTGTTCTGCCGCAGCTCGATCGCGAACGCCGCGATCTCCGGCGCCTCGCGCGACCGGAACGGCACGTCCGCCTCCCGGAACGCGAGCGGGGCTTGCTCGGGCGTGAGCAGCGCCCGCCACGCGCCCGCCTCCTCCGCGAGCGGCTCCGGGTAGAGCCAGCGATCCGCGTTGGCGCGCGGGCGATCGTGCCGTGCCGGCTCGGCCACGAGGCGGCGCTCGGTGACCTTCCCACTCGCGGCCGCGAACCGGTACGTCGCCGCATCGCTCTCCTCGATCACCCGGAGCGCGTTCATCTGCTCCGGGCTCTCGAAGAAATACCCCGCGTTGCGATCGCGCCAGGCAAAAGTGCCACCCGCCAGCGTGCGCGCGATGCGGCGGATCGAATCGATAGCACGCCCGTCGATGGCGACCAGCCGGGAGCCCAGCAGGTCGGCGTTCGCAACCGTCGCGCGCAGCACGTAGAACCCGTCCTCGAACGGCACCAGCCGGATCTCGACGCGGTTGTAGCGACGCGAGCGGGGGCCGGGAAACGCGACCGTGTGCCCGTTGTCCGCCAGCCCGACGATGCGGGTCAGCGCCAGCTCGAACTGGACGTCGGTCATCTCCGACTCCCTGGCGGCGAGCGCCGTGAGCCGGGCCTCCGCCTCGCCGCGCGCCCTCGGAGCGTACGAGCGGTCGGGAGTCAGGAACTCCGTCTTGAACTGGGCGAGATCGGCCTGGCGCGCCGCGGAGCGGGCGACGGCAGGATCCGGCGGCGTCTCGGCCGACCGGACGACAGCGGGCGCGCCCGCGAGGACCGCGCCCATCACCAAGCCCCTGACCCATCGACGCATCACTTCCTCCACCGTCACCGTTCCCCGGCTGGAGCCCCCGACATGGTCCGGCGATCGCGCCCCACCGTATTCACCCTTCACGGATTGTACAGCGCCGGCTGGTGCGCCGGAAACGGCTGCGTCCCTTCAGTCCAGCCCCCCGCGGTCGGAGTCGCCCATCGCGACGCCGCCGGCGGGGAAGTAGTCGCTCCAGCGCCGGGTCACGAGCGCCGCGGTCGCCGGGTCGCAGAACAGCTCCCGCGGATACGACGGCTTCATCCGGGCATCGATCGCGACGGGCGGGGTGAACGAGGCATGCGAGCGGACGAGGCGGACGTCGCGGCCGTGCAGGTCCGCGGCCGGCTCGAAGCGGGTGAAGGTGGTCCACAGGAAGTTCATGACGCTGCGGCCGGCGCGGTCCACGTCGTCGGTCAGCACCACGAGCGGCCAGCGGTCGAGCGAACGGTGCGCGAGAATCGCCGCGACGTCGGGCGCGGGCGTTCCAGCGGGGACGGCGGCCGGGAAGGGGGGCGCCGCGAGCAGCAGGCAGCCGGGGGAGAAGACGCGCGCGGCGCGGATGCCTGGCGGCAGCTCCCCCGAGAGCTCCGCCGGCAGGTCGCGCACCGGCTCGCCGACGCCGAGCAGCACCCCCTTGCTCCCCTCGTTGATCCGCGGCCCGGCGTAGTCGAGCGAGTCCATCGATAGATTGCCGAAGACGTAGAGGTCGGTGCGAAAGTCGGCGCGCCGCAGGACCTCCGTCAGCACGGCGCGGAAGTCGCGCAGGTCGCAGCGGCGATCGAGCACCAGCAGGAACTTCGTCAGCGAGAGCTGCCCTTCCCCCAGGATGCGAAACGCGGAGGCCATGGCCTCGCGCCTGTAGCGTTGCCGCACCACCGCAGCGGAGAGCGAGTGGAATCCGGTCTCGCCGTACGACCAGAGATCCACCACCGCCGGCATGACCAGAGGGAAGAGCGGCGAGAGGAGCGCCTGCAGGTAGTCGCCGAGGTAGAAGTCCTCCTGCCGCGGCTTGCCGACGACCGTGGCGGGGTAGATCGGATCGTCGCGGTGGAGAATCGACTCGACCTGCAGCACCGGGTAATCGTGTGTGAGCGAGTAGTAGCCGTAGTGATCGCCGAACGGACCTTCCGGCCGCCGCACGCCGGGCGGGACCTTCCCCAGCAGCGCGAACTCCGCTTCCGCCGCGATGGGCAGCGGCGAGCGCGCGTCGTTCGCAAGCGGCAGGCGTTCCCCCAGAACGGCGGAGGCGAGGAGCAGCTCCGGCACGTTCTCCGGCAGCGGCGCGATCGCCGCCAGGATGAGCGCCGGCGGGCCGCCGAGGTGCACGACGACCGGCAGCGCCTCGCCGCGCGCCTCCGCGGCGGCGTGGTGAAAGCCCCCTCCCTTGCCGATCTGCCAGTGCATTCCGGTCGTTGCATCGTCGTGGACCTGCAGGCGGTAGAGCCCCAAGTTGTGGCCGCGCCCCTCCGGATGCTCGGTGTAGACGAGGCCGAGGGAGACGAACGGTCCGCCATCCTCGGCCCAGGTGGTGAGCACCGGGAGGTCGGACAGGCGCGGCGGGCGGATGGCGTGGCGCAGCACGGGGGAGCGCCCGCGGCGCCGTACGCCTACCCGCAGGAGCGCCCCGAGCAGGTCGCGCTCCTCCCAGGCGCGCGCCGCCGTCGGCGGCAGCAGCCGCTCCGGCAGCGCCGCGACGCGCGCCACCAGCTCCTGCGGCCGCCGCCCGAAAGCCAGCTCCACGCGGCGTGTGCTTCCGAACAGGTTCGTGACGCATGGGTAGCGCGACCCCTTCACCCGCCGGAAGAGGAGTGCCGGGCCGCCGGCGGCGATGACGCGGCGGTGGATCTCGGCGATCTCGAAACGCGGATCGACCTCGGCCGCGACCTCGACGATCTCGCGCTCGCGCCCCAGCAGCAGGAGCAGATCGCGCAGGTTGGCGAGCCCAGGCGCGGGGGTCATGGCGAGATCAGCGCCGCGGGGGGAAGCGGTCCGCCTGCGACTCCCAGGCGTCCGCCAGCTCGGCGTCGAGCAGGTGCGACGCCCGCACGTTCTTGAGCGCCGCCAGCATCACCGCGCGCAGATCCGGGATCTCGCGCTCGAGGTCCGCGAGGAGCCCGGCTACCCGGTCGCGCTTCAGGTTCTCCTGCGTGCCGCAGAGCCTGCACGGCAGGATCGGGTAGCGCGCCTCGGCGGCATGGGCGGCGATCTCCGCCTCGCCGCACTCGATCAGCGGCCGGATCACTTGCAGCGTGCCGTGGTTGGTGCGGTACGCCGCCGGCATCGCCTGCAGCCGGCCGGCGTAGAACAGGTTCAGCAGCAGCGTCTCGAGGGCGTCGTCGCGGTGGTGCCCGAGCGCCACCTTCTTGCACCCATGCCGGTCGGCAGCCTGGTACAGCTCGGCGCGCCGCAGGCGCGAGCAGACGCGGCAGAACGCCGCCCCCTCCTCGGTCTCGGCGACGACGGTCGTGTAGGTGTCGCGGCTGGCGATCTCGAACGGGATCTCGGAGCGCTCGAGCCAGGCGCGCAGCGGCTCGCCGTCGTACCCTGGCTGCCCCTGGTCGAGATGGAACGCCAGCAGGTCGAACCGGATCGGGGCCCGCCGCCGCGCCTGCCCGAGGAGGTCGAGCATCGTGTAGCTGTCCTTCCCGCCCGAGATGGCGACGAGGATCCGATCCCCCGGCTCGATGAGACGGTACTCCGTGACCGTCCGCAGCATCGCCCCGCGCAGGCGGTCTCCGAGCGGGTGGGAGGCGTGTCCCGGCGGGGTGGCCGCCGCGGACGCGGGGGGGGTGGTTTGCATCGCAACTCTCCCAGCCGGAGGGCGTCCCGCTGCCGCGCGGCGCGCCGGTCGAGGGGCAACTCTACCGCTTTCCGTGGCCTGCCTGCTGCGGAGGGAATCTCGCGTCATGCGCGGGTGGCCGCCCCGCCGCGTATAATCGCGGGCCGAGATGGGAACGACACGATCGGAAGCGAGCCTGCCCGCAGAAGCGATCCTGTTCGTCCGCCTCGGCGCCATCGGCGACGTGGTGCGGACGCTCCCCGCCCTCGACCTGCTGGCCCGCACCCGGCCGCATGCCGCCATCGACTGGCTGGTGGAGGAGCGCTCGGCGAGCCTGCTCGAGGACCATCCCCAGATCCGCAACGTCCTGGTCTTCCGGCGCCGCGAGCTGGCGAGCCTCGGAAGCTCGCTCCGGTGGTTCGCGGCGGCCGCGCTGCTGCGGGAGCAGCTTGCCCGGCTGCGCGCCGCCAACTACCACGCTGTCGTGGACTTCCAGGGGAGCCTCAAGAGCGCCTGGCTCGCGAGCCGCACCGGCTCCGCGCGCCGCTTCGGCCCGGCGCGTGGTCATGGGCGCGAGGCCTCGCACCTCTTCTATACCGATCCGATCAACCCGGGCCCCGGACGGATGTCGCGGGTCGAGCGGAACCTCAGGTTCCTGGCCGCGGCCGGCCTGGTCGCGATAGGGCCACCGTCGCCGCCTCCCCGCGCGACGCTGCCGCTCACCGCGGCCGATCGAGACTGGGCCGCAGGGGTGCTCGCGTCACTCGCCCCCGCGCCGCGCCCGCGCGTGCTCCTGTATCCGGGGACGAGCGAGCGGCAGGCGTACAAGCGCTGGCCCGCGGATCGCTACGGCCGCGTCGCCGGCAGGCTCGCCGACGCCGGCGTGCAGGTGCTCATCGCCGGCGGGCCGGGCGAGGAGGGAATGGTCGAGGCCGCCTGCGCCGCCTCCTCATCCCCGCCGGCGCGCGTGCCGCTCGCCTCGCTGCGGCAGCTTGCGGCCCTCCTCGAGCGGATCGACCTGTTCGTGGGCGGGGACACCGGGCCGATGCACCTTGCCTGGGCGGCCGGCTCCCGGGTTCTCGCGCTGCTCGGCGCGACCGACCCCGTCATCAACGCCCCCTACGATCCCGATGACCGCGGGCATCGTGTCCTCTATCACGGCCCGGAGGAGCGGCCGTATCGGGTCACCGGCGCGCCGGCGCGAGCCTGGATGGAAGCGATCACGGTGGACGAGGTCGAGGCCGCCTGCCGCGCCCTGGTCGGCGCCAGGGGGTAACGAACCCCGCGGCGAGACAACCTCCCGATCCAGGGGTAACATGACGCGCTCGTCGTGCGCCCAGACCCCGACTGGAGGATCCGGTGATGTCGCTTTCCCGCCCAGGCCCCTGGTTCCGCGCTGCGTTAGGCGCGGCGATCCTCTCCACCCTGACTCTCTGCTCGGCCTCGGATCCGGAGCTCGACCGCAAGCTGGCCGCGGTGCAGGCGTCGATCGACGCGAAGCTCTGGGATGAAGCGATCGCCTCCGCGCGGACCCTCGTCGCCGAGAGCGGCGGCGACGCGCGCACCCACGCGCACCTCGGCGTGGCCTTGCTCGGGAAGGGGCGGCAGGAGCAGCAGGCGGTGGTTCCGGAGCAGCTCGAGCGCGCCAAGCAGGCGAACGATCCGGCCGCTTTCTTCGATCCGTCGCTCTTCAAGACCGAGGTCGGGTACGACGCCGCGCTCAAGACCGAGGCGGAAGAGGAACTCAAGAAGGCGCTCGCCGAGGACGCTTCGCTGCTCGAGGCCTCCGTGGCGCTGGCGACGGTCTATGCCGAGTCGGACCGGGTCGCCGAGGAGAAGGAGGTCATCGCCGCCGCCGCCAAGCAGCACGCCGGCAACGCCGAGGCCGGCTCGCGGCTGGTGACGTTCGGCGAGCGCCACTTCAAGGCCGGTCGCTACCCGGAGGCGCTCGCGATCTTCTCGCTCCTCTCGCCCGCGTTTCCGGACGTCCCCGCGGTGGTGCTCGACTACTCGGCCTCCCTCTTCGGCATGGGGCGCTACGACGAAGGGATAGCGTTGCTCGAGGCGGGGGCGGCTGCCCACCCGACCGACGTCAACATGCTGACGACGCTCGGCCAGATGTACCTCTACCGTTTCGAGTGGCGGAAGGCGGCGGACACCTTCGCCAAGCTGGTGCCGCTCGATCCGAACGACATCCTGGTGCAGGTCCATCAGGGCGCCGCCCTCATGCCGATCGACGCGGCGAGGTCGAAGGAGGTGCTCGACGCGGTGGTCGCGAAGAACCCCGGGACGGGCGGGCGGCCCGCCGCCATCGCGAACAACCTCGTGATCGCGATGACGAACGCCGCGGTCACCACCGACGACACCCTGCGGCTGGCGGCGGATCTGATGCAGCTCTCGTACGCCCAGATCGGCGTTGCGGTGTGCGGCTACGTGCTGGCCCGCGAACCGCAGAGTATCGGGGCGCGGCTGGTCCTCGGCCTGATCTACGACGCCATGCGCTACTACGACATGTCGCTGGCGCGGCTCGAGGAGGTGCGCGGGCTGATCGACCGCCGCGCCACGAGCGAGCCCGGCGACTTCACGCTCGAGCTGCTCCAGGCCCACCTCGGGCGGGTCTACTCGCACATGGGGAAGGACCGCGAGGCGATCGCGGCGTTCGCGGCCACCGACGATCCGGGCCGGTTCAACCTGATCGTCGCGGTGAGCTACGAGCGGCTGGGAGAGTACGCCAAGGCGTACGATCACTTCACCCGGGTCGTGCTGAAGGGGGAGCCGGCCCCGCAGGTAGAGGAGGCGAAGAAACATCTCGCCCTCGCCTACTACCAGACACTGCGCCAGGATCGGTGAGAAGCACTACGTCCCCGCCCGGCACCTCCGACCCGGCCCTTCGGCCGATCGACCCCGCGACGGTGCGCCGGGTGCTGGTGCGGGCCACCAACTGGTTTGGGGATGTCGTGATGATCGCCCCGGCGCTGCGCGCGCTGCGTCGCGGCTTCCCCGAGGCGCGCCTCGACATCCTGGCGCGTGCGAGTGTGGCGCACGCGTTCGATTCGCATCCGCTCGTCGATGCCGTCGTTGTGGAGGAGCGGCGGTCGGGGTCCGGACGCCACAACGGCGTGTTCGGGACGCTGCGCCTGGCGCGCGACCTGGCCGGCAGTCAGTACGACCTCGCGGTGATCCTCCCGAAGTCGATCGCCTCGGCGCTCGCCCCGGCGCTGGCGAGAATCCCGCGCCGCGTCGGGTACGCCACGGCGGGGCGAGGACTGCTCCTCACCGACCGGGTGCCGCTGCCGCCGTTCGCCGATGCGCTGCACCACGCCGATTTCTTCCTGGGGCCCGCGCGCTATCTCGGCTGTCCCTGCGACGACGCGTCGCTCGTCTTTCACATCGCCGATGAGGACCGGGCGGCCGCGGCCGCGTTTCTGGTCGAGCGCGGCGTGCGCGGCGGCGACCGCCGCCCGCTCGTCGCCATCCATCCCGGCGCCTCGCGGCCGGAGCGCGCCTGGTCCGCGGAGCGGTTCGGCGAGTTGGCGCGGATGGTGGCCGCGACGGGGGCGCGGGTGCTGGTGCTGGGCGGCCCGCGCGATGTCGAGGCCGCGGCGCGGGTGCTCACCGCCGCCGGGCCTGCGGCCGTGGACGGCGCGCGACTCGGCAGCCTCGGGCGGATGGCGGCGCTGGTGGCGCGTTGCGATGTGTTCGTGGGGAACGATTCCGGACCGGCGCACATCGCGGCCGCGGTCGGCACGCGCACCGTCTCGATCTTCGGCCCCGGTGTGCCGTGGAAGACGGCCCCCTACGTCCCTGCCTCGCGCCGCCGCGAGGTGACCCGCCATTTCCCCTGCGCCCCCTGCCGCCAGGAGTTCTTCGCCGAGTGCACCCCGGCGCCATCCGGCAAGCCCTGGTGCCTCGAGTCGGTCACAGTCGAGGACGCCTTTGCCGCGGTGCAGGAGCTGCTGCCGCGCAGTTCCGGCGTCGGGTCTTGACCTTGAACCACCCACGATGATGGGCGGGTAACGACGGACAGCCCCTCGGGTGCAAGGTAAGGACCTGACCCCGCCCCTCGAATTGCCCTGTCCGGATTTGCCCCCGGATCGCGATCTCTTGACTGGGGGGGGACGGCCTGAGTTGGCCGGCCCCTCGGAGGACGGCCCCCTGAGGGGTCGTCGCGCCCTGAGGAGATCGCCATCATGAAGACCCGCTCGCAGGTTGGCTGGATGTTCGTTGGGATGTTGGTTCTCGCTCTGCCGGGGGCTCTGCTCGCCGCCAGCCCTCCTGGGCTGATCCACTATCAGGGGGTGCTGCGGAGTGCTGCCGATGCACCCCTGACCGGCACCTACGACATGGTCTTCTCGTTCTTCGACGTGGCCGCCGGCGGGGATCCGGTGCTCGTCGATACGCACGACGCGGCCGGCGGCAGCGCGGTCGTCGTCACCGGGGGACTGTTCAGCGTCCCGCTCGGAGGCGGCACGGTCACGGACGGAAGCGGCCCGGGGACGTATTCGTCCCTCGAGGCCGTCTTCCAGGACCACACGTCGGTGTACGTCGAGGTGCGGGTCGGCGTGGAAACGCTCGCGCCGCGAACGCAGGTGCTGGCGAGCGCCTACGCGCTCCATGCCGCGACCGCGCAGTCGGCGCAGACCGCGCAGACCTCGAATGAGCTCGGCGGTCAGCCCTCCGCCTTCTACCTGGACACTTCGCCCACCCGGCAGGCGAAGTACGGAACGGCCCGGTTCCAGAGCCCGGACACCGGTTACTCGGTGTTCGAGGCCGTCCACACGGGGGGAGTGCCGACCGCCGCCGGCTACTTCGAGGACAACGCGTTCACCGGCCGCGCGTGGCTCGCGGGGGGGAACCGCGGTATTCAGGCATACGGCAGCGAGTTCGGTGGCTACTTCGAGTCGACCGGCTGGGGGGCGAGGGTGTACCTCGCCATGGACAGCATGGGGCTCGAGGCGCGCCCGGCTGCCAACGCGGGAGCATGCGCCGGGAGGTTCATCGGCCAATTCGATGGCGCGAGTCATAACGCGATCCTCGGCTGCAACGGAGGAACGGGCGTCGACGGGTACGGAAACCCCGGCGGCCACTTCCTTTCGAACTGGGGCGGGACGGGGGAGGCCTACCTCGGCTACGGCGACGAAGGGGTGCACGGATACGGGACGTTCGCCGGCGGCTTCTTCGTGGACACGAACTCGTCCTCCTGGGTGCGCACCAGTTACTCGACCTACAAGGTGCAGGGGAGCGGCTCCGTCTCGTTCGTGCAGAACCATCCGTACGACAAGGGGAAGGTAATCGTCTACGCGGCTCCGGAGGGAGACGAGGTCGCGGTGTACACGCGCGGGACCGCGCGGCTCGTGGACGGGGAAGCGCGCGTGAAGCTCGGCGAGACCTTCGCGCTCGTCGCGAACCCCGACGTGGGGCTGTCCGCGAACGTGACCCCGATCGGCGACCCGGTTCCGCTCGCCGTCGTCGAGAAGAGCACGAGCGAGATCGTCGTGCGCGGTCCGGCGCGGTCGGACGTGGAGTTCGATTACATCGTCTGGGGGCTCCGGATCGGGTTCGAGTCGCAGAGCATCGTGCAGCCGAAGACGATCGAGGCCGCCGTCCCCGCGATGACCGAGCACGAGGCGAGCTACGCCGCCGACCCCTCGCTGCGAGGTCTCAACGCGTTGGAGCGATTCAAGGGGATGCGCAAGGGCAATGCCAAGGACTCGGGCGAGGCGCTCGATCTGACCCGCGCGGGAGCCCTCCTCGCGGCCATCGGGGTCTACGACCCGGCCCGAGATGGCCAGGTCGAGCCGCTCCCGGTGCCCGGACCGCCCGCGGTCCTTCCCAGCCACGAGGCGCCCTCCCAGGCGCGACCCGGCGCACCCGGGGAGCCCGAGGCAAGGGAGGGCTCGCCGGCGTCGCAAGCCTCGGAGCATCCGGCGCCTGCGATCGCGGCTGCTCCGGAGGCTCGCCCGTGGCTCGCGTCGTTCGCCGCGAGCGGCGTCATCGAGGCCGGGGATGTCGTGGTGCTCGATCCGCTCGTCGCGGGGGCGGTCAAGCGTTGCGACAGCGCGGGTGACCGAGGCCTCGTCGGTGTCGCCGCTGCGCCCGACCTCGAGGGGACCGTGAATGTCGCGGTCGCGACGATCCTCGACGTCCTGGTGGACGCCGAGCTTGGAGCCGTCGCGCCGGGAGATCTCCTCACGACGTCGGCCACGCCGGGCGCCGCGATGCGCTCGCCGGTCGCCGAGGCGGGGACGATCCTCGGTAAGGCGCTGGAGCCCCTGGACTCGGGGGTCGGGACGATCCGCGTCCTGCTGATGCCCCGGTGACCGGGCCGAGAGGGGGGATGATGACCAAGGGAACGACGAGACGGCTGTTGCTCACGACGATCCTCCTCCTGGCGCCGGCAGCGATCCGCGCGCAGTCGAGCGCGAGCTACAGGCTCGACGAGCACGCGCTCAATGCCGGCGGGCATCCGGCGCAGGGCGTCGACTCGACCTCAGCGAGCTACCGGCTGAGTCTGGACTCGATCGGCGAGACGATCGCGGGGCGTGCGCTGTCCGGCGCCTCGTACCGGATGGACGGCGGCTTCACTGCCGCCTACCCGCCGCCCGGAGAGGTGGGCGGGCTCGCCATCCTCGCCGACGCGCAGACGCTCACCTGGTCCTGGGAGCCGGCAGCGACGAGCTACAACGTCTACACGGGCCAGCGCTCGACCCTTCCCGGGGGATACGGGACCTGCGCGGCCGCGCACGTCGCGGGAAGCTCATGGAGCGATCCGTCCGCGCCGGACTCGCGGAGCGCCCTGTTCTACCTCGTCACGGGCAGGAGCCGGCTGTGGGAGGAGGGGACGAAGGGGAATTCCTCGACCGGAGCGGAGCGGGGCAATCCGTCGCCCTGCCCGTGACGATTGCGCTCACATCGTCGCGGGGCTGGCCTCGGCGCTGCCGGCGTAGTCCCGTCCCGCCTCCCACTCGGGCGCTGCCACGCGGGTGCGCGCCACCAGCATGTAGATCGACGGGACGACGAAGAGCGTGAAGCTGGTGCCGATGATCATCCCCGTGACCAGCATGATGCCGATGCTGTTGCGGGCACCGGCGCCGGGGCCGGTGGCGAAGACGAGCGGCAGGTGGCCGACGACGGTGGCGGCGGTTGTCATCAGGATGGGGCGCAGGCGCGTGCCGGCCGCCTCGACCACGGCGTGCAGCTTGTCCTTCCCCCTTTCCTGCAACTGGTTGGCGAACTCCACGATCAGGATGCCGTTCTTCGAGACCAGCCCGACGAGAGTGATCAGGCCGACCTGACTGTAGATGTTGAGCGTGGTGAAGCCGAGGAACGAGAACAGGAGCGACCCGGAGATCGCCAGGGGCACCGAGCCGACCAGGATGATGAACGGATCGCGAAAGCTCTCGAACTGCGCCGCGAGAACTAGGTAGATCAAGATCGCCGACAGCGCGAACAGGCCGAGGAACTTGCCCCCCTCGGTGCGAAGCTGGCGCGATTCGCCCGCGTAGTCCACCGTGAAACCCTGCGGCAGCAGACTCGCCGCCTCGTCCTCGAGGAAGCGCAGGGCGGTATCCAGCGACACCGACGGCGGGATGGCCCCCTGGATGCGGACCGCGTTGAGCTGCTGGAAGCGCTTCAGCTCCCGCGGCTCGACAGTCGTCCGCAGGGTGGCGAAGGTGGAGAGCGGGATGAGGCGCTTGTCGGGCCCGCTGACGTAGACCTGCTCGAGCTGCTCCGGCGTGAGGCGCCCCAGCCGCTCGACCTGCGGGATGACCTTGTAGGAGCGCCCCTGGATGCTGAACCGGTTGACGTAGTTTCCGCCCACCAGGGTCGAGAGGTCGGCGCCGGTCTGGCTGAGGTCGATCCCGAGGGAGCGGACCTTGTCGCGATCGAGGACGATCTCCGTCTGCGGCTGGTCGAACTTCACGTCCACGTCGGCGAACATGAACAGGCCGCTCGCGAACGCCTTCTGCACCAGGATGCTGGCAAATTCGGCCACGCGCGCTGGCTCCGCCGTCGAGGCGACGACGAACTCGACCGGGAAGCCGCCTCCTCCCGGCAGCGCCGGCGGCACCAGAGGGATGATCCGCAGGCCCGGGAGCTGGGAGAGCGCCGCGGACGCCTCCATCTGGATCTGCTGGGTGTTGCGGGTCCTCTCGCTCCAGGGCTTCGTGCTCATGCCGCCGAAGCCGCCCGTCGGGGAGGTGATCTGGAAGATGCTGTCGGACTCGGGGATGGCCCGCAGCACGTCGTGCATCTTCGCGGCGAACAGCTTTGTCTGATCGAGCGTGGAGTTCGCGGACGCCTGGACGATGGCGAAGATGAACCCCTGATCCTCGGCAGGTGCCAGCTCGCGCTGGGAGAGCAGGTAGAACGGGGCGATCAGCGCCACGACGATCCCCCACACCACGAGGACGACGGGGCGCCAGGAGAGCGTGCCGGTGAGGCGCCGCTGGTAGAAGCCCCGCACCCTCTCGAAGTGCCGGTTGATCATGCCCGCGAAGCCCCGCTCCGTGTCCTTGGCCCGCAGGAGCCTGGAGCTCATCATCGGCGACAGCGTGAGCGCCACCAAGCCGGAGACGATCACCGCGCCGGCCAGCGTGAAGGCGAACTCGCGGAACAGGGCCCCCGTCAGCCCCCCCTGCAGGCCGATCGGCGCGTACACGGCGGCGAGCGTGACGGTCATGGCGATGATCGGGCCGACCAGCTCGCGCGCCCCCTCGATCGCCGCCTGGAGCGGGGCTTGGCCCTGGTGCAGGTGGCGCTCGACGTTCTCGACCACGACGATGGCGTCGTCCACCACGAGGCCCACCGACAGCACGATGGCGAGCAGGGTCAGCAGGTTGATGGTGAAGCCGGCGATGAACATCAGGAAGATCGCGCCGATGAGGGAGATCGGGATGGCGACGACCGGGATGAGCACCGCCCGCAGGGAGCCGAGGAACAGGAAGATGACGATCACCACGATGAGGAGCGTCTCGCCGAGGGTCTTCAGCACTTCCTGGATGGCGTCCTCGATGTAGAGGGTCGAGTCGTACGGCACGCCCAGGTTCATCCCCGCCGGGAGCTGCTCCCGGATCTGGGGTAGCGCGTCGCGCACGCCGCGGATGACGTCAAGGGTGTTGGCGGTCGGCAGCACCCAGACTCCCATGAACACGGCGGTCTCGCCGTTGAAGCGCACGTCGTCATCGTAGGTCTCGGCGCCCAGCACCACGTCGGCGATCTCGCCGAGCCGCACCACCGCACCCCCCGCCTCCTTGACGACCATCTGGCGGAACTCCTCGGGCGTCTTCAGGTTGGTGTTGGCGACGAGGTTCACCGACACCATCGACCCCTTGGTCCTCCCGAGGGCGGACAGGTAGTTGTTGCGCGCCAGCGCGTCGCGCACGTCGGTCGGCGACAGGCCGAGCGCCGCCATCCGATCGGTCTTGAGCCAGACCCGCATCGCGAACGTGCGGCTGCCGAGGATGTCGGCACGCTGCACCCCGCTGATGGCGCTGAGCCTGGGCTGCACGACCCGGGTGAGGTAGTCGGTGATCTGGTTCTGGTCGAGGCGCTCGGAGGAGAACCCGAGGTACATGCTCGCAAACTGCGTGTCCGCGGTCTCGACCTCGATGACCGGCGCCTCGGCCTCCGGCGGCAGCGTGTTGCGCACCTGCGCCACCTTCGCCTGGAGCTGGGTGAGGGCGGCATTGGTGTCGTAGTTCAACTTGAGGTGGACCGTGATGTTGCTGAACCCCTGGGAGCTGGACGACTCCATGTACTCGATGCCGTCGGCGCTGGCGATCACCCGCTCGAGCGGCGTGGTGATGAACCCGCGCACGAGATCGGCGTTCGCTCCGACGTAGGCGGTGCCGACCCGGACGACCGCGATGTCGCTGCGAGGGTACTGTCTCACGGTGAGCGTCCGGATCGACTGGATACCGGCAATGACGATGACGAGGTTCACGACGATCGCGAGAACTGGCCGCCGGATGAAGAGGTCGGTCAGCTTCATCAGTTGTCCTCTGGCTTCGGGGCGGGGTCGTTGCCGGGCTGGATCTCGTTGTTCACCAGCACCGCGCCGCCGTTCCGCAGCTTGAACACGCCCGAGGTGACGACCTGCTGGCCCGCCTCGACGCCGGCGAGCACCGCGATCTGGTCGCCGCGCGAGGCGCCGAGCTTCACGACCTGCTGCCGCACCCCCAGGTACCCGGCGCCGTCGGGCCCCTTCACGTTCTCCACGATGAACACCGAATCGCCGTAGGGGGCGTAGAGGATCGCCGACCCGGGCAACGCCACGACCGGAGTCGGATCGGGCAGCAGCACCTTCACCCGGACGAACATGCCGGGACGCAGCCGGTGGCCGGGGTTGAGCAGGGTGGCCTGGACGTGGAGGTTGCGAGTCGCCATGTCGACGACCGAGTCGATCGCCGAGATCGTGCCGACCAGGGTGATCTCGGGCGGGCCTTCCAGCGTCACCCGCACCGCCCCTCCCACCTTTACCCGCATGATCTCCTGCTGCGGCACGCCGAAGTCCACATGGATCGGGTCAAGTGCTTGCAGGGGCACCACCGGCGAGCCGCCGGTCAAGTACTGTCCGAGCTGGACCTGCCGGATCCCCAGCACGCCCGAGAAGGGGGCGTGGATGATCTTGCGCTCGATGGTGGCGGTGATCTCGCCGACGCTCGCCTCGGCCTGGTCGAACGCGGCCTTGGCGCCGTCGAAGTCCGACTGGGGGATGACGCCGTCCTCGCGCAGGTCGCGCGCCCGCGCGAGGTTGAGCCGCGTCAGTTCGAGCCGGGCCTGGGCGGCGGCGAGCTGCGCCTGCTCCTGGCGAATGTCGAGGCGCACCAGGACGTCGCCGGCGCTGACCGCGCGGCCGGACTCGAAGGCGATCGCCTCGACCAGGCCGGGAAGGTCGGCGCTGACGGTGACGCCGTTCACCGCGGTGACCGTGCCGATGGCATCGACCGTATGCTCCCAAAGGTCGGTGGCGGCAATGACCGTGGTCACGGCTTCCGGAGGGGGGCGGAACGAGGACGAATGGGCAATGCCCCCCTGCACCTGGCGGTACTTCACGAAGCCAACGCCCGCCAGGATCACGGCCAGGGCGAAGAGCGTCAGGAACATCCGCTTGAACATCTCAGCACGCCTCCCTTTTCAATCCGGCAGCCGGAGCTCGGTCCGAGACTACGCCGGGCGCCGGCCGGGAAGCGGCCGACGCGGGCGGTGCGACCGCCGTCGGGTGGCGGGCGAGTCCGGGAGCGCCGTGGGCGGCCTCAGTATAGCGATGGCGGGGATGGGTGCCGCAAGGTTGCGCGCGGGCAGAGGGGCCAGGGTTTCGAGAGCCTGAGGGATCCAGAACCGGGCCGACTCAGGGTGGGGGTGGTGCCGCGTCCGCCCCCGCCTTCCCCGCGGCGCGGCGCGGCGAGATCCAGCGGGCGCGTGCGGCTTCGACGCTCCGACCCAGCTCGTCCACCACCTCCTGCGAGGGAAGGGGAGGCGCGAGGTACGTCGTCGCTGGGACCCGATAGGGCGCCAGCGCCGCGGCGTTCGCGGGACCGGTCGGAAGGAGAAGGCTTTTGGGGGTTGCGAACTCGATGCGGGCGTTGTCGTCGGTATTGACCGGGCCTGCCGGATCGCCGATGAAGCGCTCGAGTTCCGCAGTACCGAGGTCGAAATGGGAGAGCAGGTCCGCGGGAGTGCGGACGCCGACCCGCGCGAGGTCCGCGGCGACCCAGACCTCGCGCATCCGCGCCGCCAGGCGCGCCAGGTCGAACCGCAGCGGACGGTCCGACCCCAGGATCATCAGATCAGAGTCCTCGATCGTGGTGAACACGAGCACCTCCGGGAACACCTGGTGGAAGGTCCGCAGCAGTGCTTGCAGATCCGCGGGGGTAATGCCGTAGAGCTGGATCCACTGGCAGAAGACACCGCCCGGAGCGAGCCGGCGACGGCCAATCTCCCACGCCTCCCGGGTGAACAGGTTGGAGGCGACGGTGATCCAGGGATTCGACGGCTCCGAGATGATGACGTCGTGGAGCGCGTCGTCCATGAGGAGGAAGTTGCGGGCGTCGTCGATCACGAGGGTGGTGCGCGGGTCGCGCCGCGCGTCATTGTTGTGTTCCCGGAAGAACTCGGAGGCCTCGACCACTGCCTCCTCGATCTCGACCGCCGTCAGGCGTTCGATCGGGTGGGTGAGCGCCGAGCCGACGGTGATGCCGCTCGCCCAACCGACGACCAGGACCCGCCCCCGATCAGGGGCGAGCAAGAGCGGCAGATGGCCGGAGAGGATCTGCGTCGCGAGGTCGAACCGGGACGAGGCGTCCACCTTGCCGTTGGTGGTCATGGCGATGTTGTCGAAGTCGGGGTCGCGGAAAACGACGACCGACGCCGTCGCCCCGTCGCGCGCGTAGAGCAACTCGCCGACACTCCCCTCGAGGTAGCCGCGGAATCCGCCCGGCGACGGATCGTCGAGCTCGCGGGCGTAGAGATACATCCCGGAGTTCATCAGGCGCACGTTCCAGGGGGGTGCAATCAACGGCAGGAGTGCCGCCGCCCCGGCTGCCGCGAGCGCCGGCACCCACCGCGAGCGCGGCGTGCCCGCCGCCGCCGCCAGGAGCGCCGCCCCCAGCAGCAGTTCCAGGACTATTGCACCCAGGAGAGTGGCGCGTACGCCGATCGCCGGCAGGAGAACGAAGCCGGCCAGCCCGGAGCCGAGGATCGTCCCCATGGTGTTCACGGCGTATACCCGCCCGACGGTCGCCCCGAGCCGGTCCGCCGCCGGCGCGCAGGCGCGCACCGCCGCCGGAAACACCCCGCCCAGCAGGAGCGTCGGCAGGAACATGACCGCGAAGGCGACGCCGAACCGCAGCAGCAGGACCAGGTCCTGGCGCTCGTGGAAGCGGCTCAGCCAGACCGCGAAGACGTATGGGATCCTGTCGAAGGCGAGCAGCGTCGCGAAGGCCGCGAGCCCCACCCCGGTCAGCAGGACGCCCATCAGGCGCGCCGGGTCGAGGCCCCGCCGATCGGCGACGTGTGCGACCCAGGCCGCGCCGAGCGCCAGGCCGACGAGGAACGTCGTCAGCACGGTGGCGAAGGCGTACACCGAGCCGCCGATCACCAGTCCGACGACGCGCGCCCACGCCACCTCGAACACCATCGCCGCCGCGCCGCTGAGCGCGATCGCCACGAGCACCAGTTTCTGCCTTCGCCCGACGTTGAGAGCGCGCGGGGCGCTGGCGCTTGGGGGGCGGGGGGGAACCGTCCGGCGGAACGCCGCCACCGCGATTCCCCCGACCACGAGGTTCCCGGCCGCGGCGATCCAGAGCGTTCGGGTCATGCCGAGCGTTGGCAGGAGCCAGAAGCCAGCCGCGAACGTCCCGACCACGGCACCGCCCGTGTTCAGCGCGTAAAGGAGGCCGACGCCGCGGGCAATCCGATCGTCGCTCGCGGCGACGAAGCGGCTGAGGATCGGCAGCGTTCCACCCATGAGGGTGGTAGGGACGAGCAGCACGAGGAGCGCCACGGCGAATCGCAGGAGGGTCAGAGCGCCGAACGAGGGCTCGAACTGTTCCCTCAGGATCCGCGACAGCGGGATCAGCAGTCCGAAGAGCGTGGGCACCAGGAGCGCATACGCCCCGATCCCGATCTCCATGACCCCATAGACCACGCCCGGGCGGGCAAGGGTGTCGGCGCGCCTGCCGAACAGGAAGCTGCCGAGCGCGAGCCCACCCATGAACGCCGTCAGGACGGCACTCACCGCGTAGGTTGTCGCCCCGAAGACCAGGATCAAGCTGCGGAGCCAGAGGATCTCGTAGACCAGCGACAGCGCGCCGGAGAACGCGAACAGAGTCACGATGAGTGGCAGACTCGCGCCGGCATGAGCAGCGACGGAAAGACGGGACGACCGCGCCCTCACCCCTCCTGTGGTCATCCCCTCATCCCCTCTGTGCGTGACCGGCCGCGCTCTCGGTGCGGCGAGGAGGTTCGCGTAGCGATGCCATTCTGGATTAGACTCGCGAAGCCAGAGATTGCGGCGGAACGGGCTGGGACGCATTCGGTCCGAAGCGGCAGGGATTCTACCTGCAGTCCTTGGGGTTAGGGAAGCAGCGCTGAGGATTCGGTGGCTGGTTCCGACCCCACGCGGGTCCGAAGCCGGTGGCCCAGCGTTGAGGCGTAACCCCCCCCAGGACGGGCGCGGAGCGGTCGGGTTCTGGCTTGGTCCGCGAGCCGGGGGGCCGGGAAGGGCGCCGATGGGTGCAACGCCAACCGTGGAGGGAACGGAGGCGACCCGAAGGGTACACATTGTCCTTTATTGGGTACAAATTGTCATGAATGGCGTGATGGCGACAACCCTCAAAAAAGAGGCGAGATGAGGCGAAGTCGCTTGACAGATGAGGGTATTCGCCGTACGGTTAGGAGCAACCTATCGCATTGATTGTTCTGACCGCTATTTCTTTCTCTATTTTTTCCAAGGAGGGGGTATGAAAAAGTATAAGGCCATGATGGTGGGGTTGCTGGTCGGCCTCGCGGGGGCCGGCGCGCTCGTCCTGGCGGAGGAACAACCCTACTCTCTCGGCGATTTCGCCGTCCGCATGGCGAAGATGGTCACCGAGAAGCAGTACACCGAGGCCGACGCGGTCAAGGTGCTTACCGGGATGGGGTTCGCTCTGCCAGGAGAGCTCAACAGCCCCGTCAGCGAGGCGGTGGTGGTAGGCGCCTTCAACCAGCTGGGTGCCGACCTCACCACGACGACCCCCGACCAGAGCGTGACACGCGGGAAGGCCGATAACCTCTTCGGGATGCTGGATGACCTGGGGTCGGTGGAGAACCACTTCCCGACGGACAGCATCAAGTGCAAGGGGGGCGGGCCCAACGAGAACCTGCACTGCGTCACCGATGCCGACTGTCCTGGCGGCTACTGCCGGATTCCGCCAGGGTGGCAGAAGAAGGTCTCGAGCCCCAGCGACGGGGGATAACCCCCAGCGAATCTGAGTCCAGAGGAGTCTTGGCCGCAGGTCTCTAGAGCGGGGCTGCGGCCATTTTTTTGCTCCGGACGAATGGCGGGCCCCCAGGCAACGGAGCGGGGGCCCGCTCAAGCGGCCGGCGGTTGAGGGTCGACGCAGGATACGAGGTGTGGCCGACCTGACTGGGGGAAGGGGGCGGCCGAGGGACAACCGCCGCGTGTCCGGAGAAGGGGGACAGAATGGAATCGCAAGCGGCCGGGAGGGGATGTGTGTCTGGCGCCACGCCTCCGCGTTTGGCTGCCGCGTTGCTGGTAGGACTCCTCGCCGCTGCGGCCCCGGTGTTCGGGGTGGTGCGGAACGTGGACGACGACCCAAATCCCTGCACCCCCAAGACGGGCACCCCGGCCTGCCCCTTCCAGTCGATCCAGGCCGCCATCGACGCCTCGGCCGCCGGCGACTCGGTCCTGGTGCTCCCCGGGACGTACATGCAGTGGATCTTCATGAAGAACGGCGTCGACGTGACCTCGCGTGACGGCGCCGCCGTCACCACGATCAACGCCACCGGCCAGAACTTCACGGCGGTCCGGTTCTCGAACACCTCCCCCACGAGCACGCTGGTGACGCGGCTCTCCGGCTTCACGATCACGGGCGGCATCGGCCGCCCGCGCTCGGCGCTGGTCCGCGGACTGCCCACCGGCGCCATGGCCGGGGGCGGCATCTTCATCTATAACAGCAACATCGCCGTCGAGTCTCCGATCATCGAGAACAACGTGATCACGGGGAACCACCTTTCCAGCATCAACCTGACGAACTACCCGGACCTCGTGGGAGGCGGGATCTACATCGCGAGTGGACGGCCTCGGATCGCCTCGAACATCATCACCGGGAACAGCGCTGACCGGGTCGGGGGGGCGAACGGCAACCTGGCCTATGGCGGGGGCCTGTACGTGACGACCTACGGCGTTCCCACCATCGTGGGCAACGTGATCACGCAGAACTTCGCCTCGTTCAAGGGCGGCGCGATACAGAGCAAGGGCAAGGCGTTCGGCTCCGTGAAGCCCGAGATCTCGCGCAACGTGATCACGGGGAACAGCACCGAGGGGACGGGCGGCGCGATCGGCCTGGGGTACCTCGCGAACGCGAACATCACGAACAACCTCATCCGGAACAACACGGCGGGAATCGGCGGGGTGGTCTACACCTACTACGCAAGCCTGGCCGCCACCAACAACACCATCGTCTCGAACACGGCAGTTCGCACCGGCGGGATCTTCCTCTCGAACTCCGACAGCACCTTCACGGCCGCCATCAGCAACAACCTCATCGCGGGGAACGTCACGACGGAAACGCTCGGCACCTACGCCGGCGGCATCGAGCGGAAGGCCGGCTCGGCCATCGTCACGACGTTCACCTACAACGATCTGGTGGACAATACCCCCGTAAACTACCAGGGGATCCCGGATCCGGCGCTCTCCCCCGGGAACATCGCCGCCGCACCGCTGTTCGTGAACGCCGGGGGGAACGACTATCACCTCGCGGCGGGCTCCCCCGGGATCGACGCGG
>Ga0137429_1000083_pt1 | contig 53274 bp, 76 predicted proteins | sample EasRivERMZT736_2_FD_102304 | JGI IMG/M metagenome (GOLD analysis project Ga0137429, IMG submission 102304) | Soil microbial communities from meander-bound floodplain in the East River, Colorado, USA - East River MetaG ERMZT736_2 | ecosystem: Environmental > Terrestrial > Soil > Floodplain ...
ACGAGCGTCCCGCCTCCGGCGACGAACAGGTAGTCTTCGCGGCCCGCAGTCGGCGGCATCCGAGCGAACGTCAGCCGCTCCCCGTCGAAGCCGCCCTGGAGCGCTACGCCATCGCGGTAGAGGACGCCTCCCGTCCCCTGGAACCGGACGTCCCGGAAGCGATAGAGCGAGTGCGTGCCCGGCATCGCGTACAGCAGCACGAGGCCGAAGCGGCTGCGGAGGGTCCCGGAGCGGATCGAATTGATCCCTTCGGCACGACGCAGTGTGCCAGCGGGCATGCCGTCGCGGGCGCCCATCGGCCACCATCCACGTGCGAAGTCCCGCCACCCAACGCGCATCAGCAGGCCGTCACGATCCCGTTCACGACAGTGAACGTCAGGAGGCTTACGGTCCCGGCGGTACACGACACCCCGGCCGTCCCGTTCGCCCAGTACACGCCCTGCACGTTGATCGCCCCCGCCTTGTCTCCGCCGGTCGGGGCCCCGACTTGGACACCTGCCTGGACGGTGAACGGAAAGAGCACGTTGCTCCCGTTCGAGCGGATCGTTGCTACCCTGAAGATTCCGTTGGTCGCGGCGTCGGGGCCCCACGCGAGGGCCTGCGTGATCGCGGACGACACCTGATAGAGAGTCCCGTGGCTCGCGCTGTTCGCGCCCGCGCTTGACCCGGTGACGTGCAGGGTACCGACCGAAGGCGTCGTACTCCAGGCCGGCGCCGTCGAGGTCCCCGCCGACGCCAGCACGCTTCCGGTGGCGACCGCCGCCAGCCGACTCCAGGTCGGCGTGGTCGCGCTCGCGTAGATCAGGTCGCCGATCGCCGCCGTGCTGAGCCCCGTCCCACCCTTGACACCGGGCAACACGCCCGTCACCTTCGTGGTCAGGTCAATCGACCCCGCGAGCATCGCGTTGGTCACCGCCAGCGCGGCGATGGTCGTAGCGCACGAACCGGCCGACGTCGTGACGCTGCCCGTGAGGGCCGGGAGCTGAGCGCACGTCGCGGACCCAGCGAGATGGGAGAAGTTCAACGCCGCGTCGGCCACCTGATAGCCGGACGTCACGTTGATCTTGCCGGCTCCGGGGTCGATGCGGGCTCCAAGAGCGCCCACCATAAAGCCCCCCGTGGCTCCGATCGTCGCCCGCACGATCTCCAGGGTGGCGAAGTCGATCGGCTGCGCCGCGCCGGTCATGACCAGCAGGCGGGTGCTGGTCACCAGCGCCGCGAGGCTGTTGCGCGACACTCCGCTGAGCGTGCCGCCATAGGCGGGGCCATACGCCACCGAATTGAGGTAGTTGCCCGCACTCCCCATGGCGCCGACATACCCAAACCCGGTGCTGCTCAAGTTCTTGATGTAGGCGCCGATGGGAACGCCGGGCCCCGACTGCTCGACCGCAATGCCAGTGGTCGGGGGCACAAGACCGATCCCGATGGACGGCGTCACGTAGACCCCGCCCGCGACCGCCGCCATCACCACTGTGCGGGTCCCGGCGTCGTCGATCATGTCAGCGATCGGCACGCCGTCGACCCACGTGTTCGTCTCGACGGTGGTGTCGGTGGCGTTCGCGGTGATAACGATGTCTTTCGCGCCTGGCGTCGACCCGCGCTTGATCCGTACGCCACGGATGATCGTCTTGCTGGCATGGTTGACCCGGATGCCGTCGAGCACCGGGATCTGGATCGTTCCGCCACTGATGACCGTGCCGACCGCGGCAAACCCCACGTTGCCGTCGATGTCGAAGGCCGCGCCGTTCGGGCCGGGCTGCCCCTCCACCTGGTTCTCGGTGAGCATTACGCCCGACGCCGCGCCGCCGCCGCTCACACCGCCGCGGATGAGCACGGCGCCCGCGCCGGCAAACAGATTGCCGTGCACGAGCAGGCTCCCGGCGCCCCCGATGGGGTTGTAGTCGAGCCCGACCGCGGACACGCCAGCCTCGAAGCCGTAGATCTCATTGTTCGCGATGCGGATGTTGTCGCCCGCCAGCTCAAACGTGATCCCGGCCACCAGACGGTTATCGGTGATGGTCGAGTGCGCCGGGGTCCCGAAGATGGTCCCGGTTCCCGAGGCGTAGATCGCCCGGCCCTGGCCGACATGATCGAGCTTGAGCCGGGTCACCATCAGGTTACGGATGTGGCCAAGCGAGCCGTCGAGATGCAGGACGTGACGCCCGCCCACGCCGGTCAGCGAGCCCGAGATGCGGAAGTGGCTGAACTCGTAGAACGCCACCCCGGCGCCCGTGACCGAGGGCCGCGCCACGAAGATGTCGGCGGTGCTGCTCGTCGCCGCGTCCACCACGAAGTTGCAGTCGTCCCCGGCGCCCGTCATGGTGACCGGGGCCGTGAACGTGACGGTGCCGTTGACCGGGTAGTCGCCCACCGGGCAGTAGATCGTCGCTCCGGTCGGTACGATGGCGATCAGCGCATTGAACGCGGTGACGTTGGCCGCCGCGCTGTTGGTGGGCAGGCAACCCGTCGCCGCCCCGCCGTAGTTTGCCTGGATGTTGTAGACCTGGCCTCCGCGATCCGTGAGCGTCCCGGTTACCGTCCCAGGCGCAATCACGATCGACGGCAGCGACAGCGTGAGGTTCGGCCCCGCCGTCGTCACCGTGAGCTGGTTCGCAGTCCCGAGCAGGTTGAGCGGGCCCACGAGCCCGTTGATCGCGGTGACCCCAGCCCCGGCGCCCGTGATCGGAACCCACGCGGTACCGTTCCAGTAGTACGCCGCTTTGTCGGTGGGGCTCCAACAGAACACCCGGTTCGTCTCCGGGTTGCGGACCTCGGGGCAGAGCGAGAGCGGCATCTGGTAGCCGACGGTGCGAGGTTGAGCGCTCGCCCCCGCCACCATGACGAGCATGACGAGGGCGAGCGTCAGTACGGAGACCACGGTTGCGGATCGGCCGTCTGTGGGTACTCGAAGAGGACCACCCCCTCTACGGATCACAACTTCATCCACCGGAACAACGCCCCGCTCGGCGCCGCGACCGCGAACCCGATCGTCACCGACGTCGAGAGCGCGTCGATTCGCCACGTCGTATCCCAGTTCGGGCCGCCTTGCGGGATATACGACACCGGCAGCGTCACCGAAGTCCCGCCCGCCGGCACGGGCGTCGTCTGGAGCGTCCCGCTCGGTGCGATCGGCTGTTGGAAGAGATCGTTCAGCGCGCGTTGCTGCGGCTCGGGAAAGAGGCCCGGCGGGATCTGCCGAATGCCGTCCGTCACACCAACACCAACGCCAGCAGCATGTTCCCGAGGTTGCGACACGCTCCGGCGAACGCGCTGTCCCGATGGTCCGACTCCCGCTCGTACTCCCGCGACAGGATCGCCAGCGCCAGCGGAACGTCCAGCCACGCCGGGAGGTCCGCCCGCAGTTCCCCGACTACCACGCCGAGCGCGCGGTCCGGGAAGTCGTGGCCCATCGGGGACCCGAACAGAAAGCTGAAGTCGGCGGACGCCTGTTGCGGGATCGGGTACAGCCGCACGAAGTGCTCCGGCATGTCCTGCTCGACGTACGCCCGTGGCTTCGCCGCGGTTTCGTCCCGCCACGCCGAATTCGTCGCTTCCAGTTCGCGAAGCGTCGCTAGCGGGAGCATGAGATCGTCGTAGAACACCGCGTACTCCTTGACGACGTCGTCGGGAAACTGGTAGACCGCTTCGTTCCGGGTCGTTTCGACCAGGCGCACCGCGGTGCCCACGCCCCACCGTCCCGCGTCCACCATCATGTCGTCGTAGAAGTCCGCGATCTGTGTGTCCGGGGCAAGGTTCGTCGTCAACTCTTCCACGAGGGCGAGCACCGACGCGCGGCTCACTTGAATTTCTCCGGTTTCAACGCGCAGCTCGCAGTCGTACAAGAGGCGATACTATCCCATACCACCTCATCCTCGCTGGCTCGAACGAAACCGTATGTGCACCAATTGCATCCGTCTCCTGCCCGACTGCGTACCGCACCGCGCTCACCAATCTTAGTACGCTCAATCTGATCGCGCGGCGTAGTCGAAAGGGACACTGCACCGCCCATAGAAACCGAGAGCGTGCCAGACCAACCAAGTTCACTAACTTCTAGCCACGATTCGTCTAACGGCGACGCCAATAACGCAATTGCGGCCAGCAGCGCCAGGCTCATCCCGCCTGGTCCTTCAGTCGCCCGGCAAGCGACGACGACACCTCCGCCAGCGGGCCGAACTGTCTCAACTTCAACGACACAAGCATCGTCGCGAAGTCGAGGACCATCGGCACCATCTCGTCGTGGACTTCCAGTTCGTCTGCGTCACCCGCGAGCACCGCGGTCAACTTCGGCGACCGCACCGTCAGGCTGTCCCCGACCCGCGAAGCCGGCCACACCACGACAACATCCCGACCGATCGTCCCGAAGATTTCGTACCGCGGGCCGACAGCCCGGGGCCACCCCCGGCGCATGCCGAACCACGTCGGGCCCCACGGGACCGGAACGAGATCCCGGTTCCCCTGGCGGATGTACCGGACCTTCACGGACGTCCCGAGCAGCGCGTCGACCGGATAGAAAATCCGCAGCGGTTCCGTCACGAGCGTCGCTTCGTCGAGAATCCAGCCGAACCGGGCGTTGAGCAGGCGCTGCGCGTCGGAGATCCGGGAGCGGGTGAAGTCCCGCGTGGCGACGGCGCCCTCGGGATCACGCACGCGCTGGAGCACCACGTCAACGAGCGGGCCGCACGGCGTCATTTCTTGCGGCCTCGCCGGACTGCTGCCGTCGCCCGATTATCCCGACGCACCTGAAGCTCAACTTTGTGGCCCCGACCTCGCTTGGCGAGCCACTCCCTTTTACCAAGATATCGAATTACACGAAAGGTGCGGAATCGCACAACATGGACAAGCCCGCAGTCGCAACACGTCATCTTGTACCCGTTCATGATCGGACTGATCCAGCGTGACCAACCTGTTTTCGGGTCCGCGTACTCCTGATGATGGCGAGGCATCAGCCGCCGGCAAACCGCGTATACACCTCGTCGTGCGCCGTCCGAATGAACGGACTCATCCGCCCGCCGTCGCCGTACCCCTGCACGATGAACGAGACGTCGTCCACGCCGCGATCAGCGCGGGCCGCGTCCTCGATCAGCCGCTGCCACTTCGTCTCCTGCGCTCGGTACTCGTTCCGCCACACCGCAGCGGCTTCGAGCATCCCGGCGTCGATCGCCTTTGCCATGCGATGACGCATCGCGTTGATGATCGCGCCTTCCTTCAAAACGTAGTCCGGGATGACCCGAGGGATTTCGTCCTCGAACTTGAGGTCCCGCGGGAAGCTCCAGTACACGTAGTGGAGCAGCTCATCGACTCGGGCGTACGGATACACCTCGACAACACGGACGTCGGGGTTGCCGGCGGCGTCGGGGCCCACACCGATCTCGGCCACGGTCGACGGCGTCCCTTGTCCAGAGAGCCGCGCCGGGCTGTCCAGGTCCAGCTCCGCCAGCGAGACGACCCGGAGCTGCGCCCGCGATCGCATGTGAACGAAGTCCCCGAGCCAGCGAGCGTCCGGGGCCAGGGTGAGGTAGCGTGCAGCGATGCTGTAGCCGATCCCGGCAGCCGACGCGACCACGTACGGAGACTCCAACGTCAGCGTGCCCCCGGTGAACTGCGCGATCCGGTACCACTCTTGGTCTTGACCACGGAAGAACCGTCCCAGCAGACTGTTGTCCGGCACCGCCGTCCACACCGCGAGTGCAGCGGCGTCAGGGGTCACGGTGCGACTCCCTTGTGTGACGGTGACGGTGCCGGTTTGGAGGGTCGCCGGCTGGACCAGCTCGCCAATCTTGCGGAGGTGCCGGTACTTCACCTTCGTGACGAGTTCGCGGTATCGCTCCGCGACCCACTCAGCGCACGCGACATGCCCGGCGTCGGACGCGGTATCGAGGAGGACCCGGCGCGCGACGTCCGACACCTGCATGTCGGGGCCGGGTTACGCCTGTCGGTAGGAACGGAGGTGTGGGCCCTGCGTGAGCCGGGCTCCGCGGTCGGCGGGCACCGGAGTCGGCGCCGTCCCGACGTCCGGAAGCATCCGCTGAACCTGCTTGCGGATGCCGGCGGGGACGTCTTCGAGCTTCTGTTTGCCGGATTTCACGTCTCGTGCGAGATCACGCATACCCACAGATCACGCTCCTGGAACGCCGGCCGTCATGGCGGCGACGTCAGCCGAGTAGTTCCGCCACACGTCGGTGGCATGTCCGGTGTACCCGTGGGCGTTGTCGACGTCCGCCTCGATGTCGGAGAACTGGTTGATCCCGACGTAGTTCTTGCCTTCGGTGCCGCCGGACGTGTTGATGACGACGGTCGCGGGGTCGAAGCGGTTGCCGTCGAGCACGCACTGGTTGCACGGCAGCACGATGTGGTTGGTGTTCGTGGCGAACCACGAGCGGAGGATGCGCCAGCGCAGGGGCGAGGCGATCCCGGCCCCGGCCGTGTGCTGGATCGCCGTGACGAGGCCCATGAACTCGCAGTCCTCGATCGTGTTGTGGTGGGACCCGCCGTGATCGTCGATGCCGATGCCGACCGGGGCCCCGTCGTCCCCGATGAACTTGCACCGCTGGATGATCGCGTGGGAGCCGTCGGGATAGGTCGCGTCTTCCGCCCGCCGAATCCGAACCGCAGCGATGTTGGCGGCGGGAACGAACAGGATGTTGTGGATCTCCCAGCCCTGCATCCGCAGGGTCAGGAGCGGGGTCGTCGCGACGGGCGAGGCCGGGGTCCGCCACCGCGCCCCGTCGTCGTGCCGCACATTGCCACCGTAGTTCCCGGTGATGACGACGCCCTCGACGTTGAGCGGGGCGGTGAGCTGCTCACGGATGTCCCCGCGCACGTGGATCACGTCGTTGCTCGCCACGAGCGCGAGGGCCCGGGCCATTGTCGCGAGCGGGCCGTTGTTCGACGAAGTCGTGTTGGGCTCGGTGCCGGTGTTGCCATCTGCGCCCTCGACGCTGTCGACGAAGTAGTGCAGGCCGCCGAGTGGGTAGACCGCCCCACCCGGAAAGAGCGGAACGCCGAAGCTGGAGATGCCGGAGAATTCCGTCATCGCCGCCTCCTAGCCCGTGCTGCCATCGACGCCAGCCCAGACGCCGAACGTGGAGGCCGCCATGTGCCGCTGCCAGCACGTGAAGATCGCGTTCTTGGTCCAGGGATCGTCGAAGGCATCGAAGATCGGTTCGTCCCGGGTCATGAAGTTGAGGTCGTGGACGCCCTTCGGGGCCAACGCCCACCACGCAGTCTGCGAGGTGAGGTAGTGGCCGATCATCCACGAGAACTCCTCTTCGAGGAGGGAATTCCGCTCGTTGTTCGCGGTGAACGGCTTGCCGGACGACCCGAGGATCTCCCGCGCGACGAACCGGTTGAACTCGTGCAACAGGAACATCACCGGGGCCATCATCCGCGGCAGGCCGCGGGCGTCGACCATGCTGGCGAACCGCTGCACGGAGTTCTGAATCCCGGTGATCGAGAACCCGATGTCGGGACTCGGCCGGTTCGCCTGCGAGATGCTCGCGTCGGCGAACGAGACGTGAGCCGTCGAGCAGAGGGATTCCCCGACCACGAACCCCGGGAACGCCGTGTTGAAGGCGTTGTTGAAGACGCTCCACGCGGAGACTTCCTTGCGGTTCCGGGATGCGCGGGCGAGACCGCCGCTCAGATCCCGCATCACCCCGTAGTTGTCGTCCCGCCACATGGCGTAGGTGATCTCGATGGCCATGCCGTAGGCCGTCGAGGTGTACGACTTGGTCGGGCCCTGCGTGGACCCGTCGAGCGGGAAGCGGTCGCCTTCGGGCATCGCGCCCATGGTCCCGAGGCCGCTGTAGATCTGGTCGGTGACGGTTGCGTACGGCAGGGTCCCGGTGTTCAGGATCTCCGGGTACTCCAACGCGCGTTCCTTCCCGACGTCGATGTAGACGCGGTAGAGGTCGGGGCGCAGGAGCCCCGAAAAGGCGTTCGTGACTTGCGGTGCGGGCATCTCTGCGCCCCCTTCCTAGATGTTCGCGGAGCCGGCGTTCGCCGTGCCCCGGGCTGGAGTCGTGACGATGAACTGCACGCGCCCGTTGACCGTACCGATCGGGTCGACGAGCCCGATGACCAGCGCACCGCCCGTGTCGGACACGGCGTTCGCGTCGAGGTAGTAGAACCCGGTGCTGAAGGCCCCGTCGAGGACGATCGGGAAGGTCTCATAGAGGTCGGTCAGCGCGAGCGTGTGCGTGCCGGCCGTCGAGTCCGAGAGGGTCCCCATGAACACGACGTCCGCCCCGACGAACGCGAACGGGACATCAGCGTCGGTCACCCCGGTCGCGTCGGCCAGGGCCATCCCGAGCGTACGCTTGTCGACGGCGCTCGCGTCGATCGGGGACGTGCTCACCGTCAGGCGCCCGGCGCCGTCGTCGATGAGGAACGCTCCGATCTTCCACGTCTGCGTGGCTTTCTCGAAGCCGTGCAAGACGACCTCGGAGGTCTTCCCGAGAGTCTTGACGAGCTGGGCTCGCTTCGGCGCACTGGTCAGCGGCATGTCATCCCTCCTTTACCGTCGTCGCATGGCGGAAGCCGGGGCCCCTGGCACCGTGCCACCGCGGATGTCTTGGTCGAGTCGTTGCCACGCCGCACGCTCCTGTGCGATGGCGCGGGCGTTCGCCTCTTGAGCAGCGGTCCATCCGCTGTTGAGCGCTTGAAGCCCCTCGGTGTCGAAGACCCGAACGCCTGCGCGCTCGGCCCGCTCTCGCAGATCGGCGTCCACGCCGAGTTCCAGCCGCCGGGTCGCCTCGTACTGAAGCCGCCGGAGCATGATGTACCGCGCACGGGGAATCCGCAGCAAGATGGTATCCCCGACGATGATACTGCCGTCGGGCGCGATGCAGTGTTCGAGGCCCTCAGCATCGGGGTCCTTCGCGAGGACCCGATCCCAGCCCTGCGCCCGAGCCGACAGGAAATGTCGGTTCCCGAGCTTACGCTGCGGATCGCACTGCTCCCACTTGTAGACGTAGTCCGGACGGGCGTTCGGGACTTCCATCTCGTTGACACCCTGCGCGTTGTACGTGTGCTGAAGGATGTCGCGATCGGGCTCCAGCGCTTGCTGGCTGATGGTCCCGCCGGCAGCGCCGAGTTCCTCGGCCTTCGCGGCGAGTTCGTCCGTGCGCTGGGCGAGGACTTCACGGCGGGCGTCGCCGGCCGGCGGGAGCGTGCCCACGCCACCGGGGCCTTGGTGGATGACACGGGGTTCGGTCGACGCGGCCATCAGTTCGCCTCCTGCGCGGCGGCCATGTCCTGGTAGGCCGCCCAGTTCGCGTAGCCCATCGCGCGGGCCTGATCGTCCAAGGAGCGCCCGCGCCGGTGGTGGTCGACGAACCCGCCGACGTCGAAGCCGAAGACCTCGTCGGGAGCCTGCTGTGCGGACGCACGGGCCGGGGCCTGCCGACCGCTTCGCGCGCCTGGCGTCTTCTCCGACGTGGCGGGTCCGCGCAGCGCGGCCTCCCGACTCTCGGTCTGGAGTTCGTCCACGTGGCCACCGACGACGAACCGGTAGACCTGGCCATACAGCTCCGGGGTCATGACGGTTCCGGGCGGCATCTGCTTCGTGTAGTCGTCGATCTCCTTCTCGAATCGCCGGAAGTGCGGAAAGAGAAGGTTGCCCTTGCCGTCGTTCATCGCCATCATCGTCGTCTTCGATAGCGACGAGATCGAGGCGGCGCCGGTCGCCCGCATCGGATCGATGTGCTCCGCGGCGAAGCGCCGCTGCGCCATGTTGGTAACGTAGCGCGCCGCCTGGATCGAGGTCATCCGGCCCTCGTCGACCGCGGCCTGGAGCTGCTCGTCGGACAGGTCGGCGTCGGGCGCGGGAGCCGCATGACGCGGCGCGGCAACCGCCGAGACCGCCTGCGCGATCGACCGCTGGAGATCGGCGTACTGCGCTCGGTTCTCCGCGGTGATCCGCTCGAAATCCTCCCGCGTGGCGTACTGCGGGGCCGGCGTCTCAGGCGCGACTTCGGCTGTGGTTTCCGGCGTTTCCGACGTATCGGGCATATGCAGTCTCCTCTTGTTCGGAGCGTGTCAATTCTGCGATCCATTTGTCAAGAAGTCTCTTTTGTGCTAAGGCCGCCTGGGCAGCCTCCCACGTCGTCGCGGCGTCCTGATCGGACTCCGCACGCTGGCGGTGTTTCACGAGGTGCTCGCGGTAAGACGCCAGCGCGTCGGGGTGTTGGCGCAGGAGTTCGAGCCATCTCATCCGACGGTTGTCCCGCTCGGCTGCAACGCGGCCTGCTGTCCGCCGAGCGCTCCCGTGAGCAACTGTGTCAGCATCGCCATGCCCTGCTGGGCCGGGTCTACCGCCGCATCCATCTCGGCGTGGAGGTCGACGATGAAGTTGGCGGGGTCCCGGATCTGATCGAAGGTCGTCAGGGTGCGGAGCACGAGCTGCCCCGCGGCGTCCGCGATCTTACGCGCCGCCTCCTGCACCGGGCCGGGGACCTGCGGGTTCGCCGCAATCGCCACGAGTTCGAGGGTCCGCTGGTAGTACTGTCCGAGGACGTTCATCAACATGATGCTGTTCTGGCGCTCGACATCGCGGTTGAGCGTCGTCGAGGACGCGGTCAGCTCCACGCTGTAGGCGTCGTCGAACTCGCGGTCCCGGAGCGTGGCGATCAACAGACGTCCCTTTTCCGCGCCGTGGACCTTGATGAGGTGGGCTTCCAGCTTGTGATCCCCGGCGAGAAGCCGCTCTTGCTCCCGGAACAAGCACTGCCGCACCGCCGCCGCCACGCACAGTCGGACCCCGTCAAACGCCGGGGTGAACCGCTTGTTCGCCTGGTTGAGCAGGGAGATCGCGGTGATCCCCGGCGTCCGGCTGGAGGCCAGCGAGCCGCCACGCGGCGGGGCCGTCATCTGGTTCAGGCCGACCCGGCGCTCCGCCAGCATCATCGGGAACTGCTGCATCATAATCATCGACGGGGAGATGTCGGACATCTTCAGCTCTTTGAGCGCTTCCGGGTTGGTCGCGAACTGGACCTTCCCGGGCCATACCTTCATCGTTTCGGGGATCGACGAGTCGCTCGCGAGCCACACCCGCGCATTCGCCAGAAGCGCGTTCGTCAGCGCGTAGCTGTGGACGTCGCTGGTCTCCTGCTGGAGCGACGAGACCATGTCCATCACGCCGAGGCCGAAGAAGAGGTGGCCCCGGATCTGATATCGCATCGCTTCGAGCGGGCGCCGATCGTAGGTGTTGTACTCCACCTTCAGGACGCTTCGCGACGTGCGGTCCCACGTGACCTTCAGGTCCTCGGCGACCCCGTCTTCGTCGATGTCGTAGTGACAGAACACGTGCCAGACCTCAAACAGCTCCGAGTAGACGTTGTTCCGCCACGTACGGCCGAGCATCTCGCGACGGTTGCGGACCCAGCCGATCGCTCCGCACGCCTGGACGTGCTCGGTGTTCCAGTCTTCCTCGGCGGCCTGGTCGTCCAACTCGGTCACCGTCATCCAGCGACGGTACGCGCACCACGAGGCAGTCTGGAGGTCGCCGTAGGCTCCGCCCGGGACGAAGAAGTCCTCCGGCGGGATCGGCGTGATGCGGGGCCCGCGCTGCGTCACCGTCATCGTGCGGGTCTTCCGTACCGACTCGACGAACGGGACGTGGAGAATGCCGGTCCCGAGTTTCACGTCGTCGAGGATGGCCTCTTCCGCCGCGTTTCGAACGTTCCACTCGTTCGCCACGCCCCAGTTGACGTGCTCCTGAAGCGCCACCGCGGCGTCTCGCCGGGCTTCGTCTGAGCCGACTGGCCGCACCGTGAGGATCGGCTGGATATTGAAGATGAGGTCGAGGATTTGGGCGTAAATCTCGTCGGTGGCGATGGCCCCGACCGGGACTTCGATGTTCGGCGCGTTCTCGATCGGGACGTTTCGCACCGCGACGCGAGGCTCGGCGACGTACTGGCGTAGGGATTCTCGCCACAGGACCTCTTGCGGGTGCCGGGCGGCGCAGGCGTCCTCCGTTTCGCGGCTGAGCCACGCGACGAAGTCCCGCATCCCCTCGTCGGTCCACTTGAGGGTCGGGACGGTGAGGTGGGGCTCGATCAACCGCATCGCGGCTCCTCAACGAGAACGTTGTTGGGGAAATCACGGGCCATGAGTTCTGCGCTGCCCAGTACTCCGTTCGTGGGATGGGCGGCATAAAGACCGTCACACATGCGGCAAGGAGCGGCCGGCGGAGGCTCCTCCAACAAGGCGTTGTGCTCGTTGCACCAGGGATGTGTCCGCAAACCACCGAGTCCGTATTGGTTCATTCGGCGCCGCCCAGCACGCCGACTACCTGCGTCGGGGCCCCGGAGTTGTTGTTCAGCTTGAGGTTCGAGGCGACCCCCGCGTCGATATCCGCGTTGAACACGAAGACCCAGCCTCCGGCAGCGAGCGGAATCCCGGCGTCGGTCTGGCCGTCAAGCCGCAACACGACCGCTTCGTCGAGCGGGCGGAACAGGAGCACCTGAATCGTCGGAAGCCCGCCGATCGCCACGTACGTCCCGGTGCTGGACCGCGTAACGTCGAAAGTCTCCGTCTCGTTCACCGTGAGCCGGGTGACGAGCGGTGTGTTCGGGACATCCACGCCGTCCAGCTTCAGGAGAAGCGTCGCCTCTAGCGTCGGCATCAGTTCGGGTGCTTCGGCCCCGACTTCGCCTGCGGCTGACGAGTCAGCCGAACCGGCTGCGTGGTCACGCGAACGTCGCGATCGCCACGTCGGTCAGGCTTCGATTCGTGGATGGACGACACGCGGGTGTATGGCTTTGCCATGGCAGTCTCCTTACTGGGGACAGGGGTCGAGTTTGTCCCGCCGACAGGCCAGGCGCTTCTCGTGCGCCGAGCGGTCGAGGAACGGCTTCTTGAAGGCGGCGTCGGTCTGGCTCCGCTCCATCTGCTCGATACCGTAGCGGACCAGCCCGCGGATCACGTCGTCGCGCGTCTGCGCGGGCTCCGGCGCCCTCTTCGTCGACTGAATCCGGGCGTTGTACCGCACCAGGTGCTCGGCGATGGTCGCCTCCTGGTCGTCCGTGATGGTGCCGCTGTACGGCCCGGCCGCGACCGGGGCCGCCGCCCCGACCAGCAGCAGCATGAGCAGCGTCGCGTGAACGGTCATGGCCAGCCCTCCTAGCACCGCACGAGGGTGCCATTGTTGTTGAAGCAAGCGCTTGTGGAACCGCCGCCGGCCAAAGTCGAGTCGGTGATCCCGCCAGCGTCGCCGATCACGAGCACCGGCGTCCCGGCGGTGTTGAGGATCTGGAAGTTGGAGCCGTTTGCCCGGAGGTGCTTGGTCCCATTGGCCGCGCCGCCGTGAATCAGGACGATGCCCGCCCCCTGCGTACCCCCGCTGACACTGGTCACGATGATCTGGTCATCGATGTCGGTCGGCACGGAGCTATCGATCACCCCATCGGCCGTGATCTTGAACTTCGCGACGAACCCGGCATCGTTCGGGAAGAAGTCGCTCACCACGAAAGCGTTCGTGAAGCCCCGGCCGAACGGGACGCCTGCGACGGCACCGAGCGCCGTATTCGCGAGGAAGTTTGTCGCCCCGGTCACAGAGGTGCCGACGGTCTCCAAGTGGTACGCGGCAATGCCCACCGCGGTGGTGCCGCAGTTCGCCGCACCGCAGAACACCTCCGCCTGCACCGATGTCACGCCGTTCGGCGTCGTCCCGGCCCGCGCCGAGCCCCACGTGTTCAGGCCGTATCCACCAAAGCCCGAGCCCGACCGCGCATCGAAGTACGCTACGACCGCGGCGCGCTCAGCCGATGACGTCGAGCCCTCCATCTGGTAAACCCCGCCGAGTGCGATCCCGGTCCCAGTGAACCCCGCTTGCTCGCTCACGCGCACCATGCCGGTGACGGACGTCGCGTTGCCGAGCTGGGCGGAGCTGGACGTCGAGCTGTCCGTGTTGTCGATCAAGAACCCGGCGTAGCTGTTGGACAAGATGTACTCGGTGAACGAGAATGGGGTGCTCGCGGTACGCGCGCCACTCGTCGCCGCGCTGATGAAGAGAGGTCGGGAGTCCGTATACGAGGGACTCGTGTTCGGGACGTCCAGCGTCAGTCGCTTGAAGGTGTCGTCCCACGTCGCGTTCGGGGACCCGCTCTGCGTCGCGGCGCCGGTCCAGAAGGTCATCTGGCCGGCGGAGCCGGAGCCGGTGATCCCCGACGCGCACCCAGACCATCCGAGCTGCTGGAAACCGTCCGTCTTCAGGCACTGGTTTGCGGTGCCGTCCGCGATCGGCAACTGCCACATGATGTTCGTGGCGATGGCATCGGGGGCCTTGAAGCCGACGTAGCTGACGCCGTTCGCGACGAGTTCCCGAAACCGGATTTCTCCGGTGTTGCCGGCTGAAGCACCGAACGGCAGCAGAGTAAGTGCCGCTTGCTGGGCCCACGAGTGGGCCCCGGTCCACGCACACGTACCGCTCAGGACGCAGGCGGCAGACGTCTGCGTGGTCGCGTCGGGGAACTTGAACCCGCCGCTGGTCGATTCGATGAGCCCGATTACTTGCATCGAACCGGCGGCGGCGAATTCGATGAAGTTTGACCACGAGGCGGAACTCGCACGACGTTGGAGCCGCAGCCCGCCCGTCGCGGAGTTGCCGATGAAGCGGAAGCCGAAGCCGGAAGCGGACGCCGACGTAAGGAGCTGGATCTCGCCGAGCGCGCCGCCGCCGTAGTCCCCGATGAGCAAGCCGCCAAACTGCGCCACCGGCATCGTCGTGAAGTTGATACCGAGTCTCGCGGTCCCCGCGACCTCAAATTCTGTCTGCGGAAGGGTCGTACCGATCCCGACCCGCCCAATATCGGTGATCGTCATGCGCGTCGCGGTGGCCGTCGATCCGGCCGGCGTCGTCACGAAGTTGAGGTACGCGGGCCGGGAGGCGCCGGTCCACGTACCGCCCGCTACCATGTTGATCGCCACCTGGCCGCTCGTGTACACGGTGCCGTCGTAACCCTGGCCGAACAACGAGCAGATCACGTTGTTGGCGACAAGGGTTGTCGGGGCGGCTGGGGTCCCGTTCGCCCGCCGGCAGAAATACTCCCCTTCGTTGCCGTAGGCGTCGATCTGGACCGCGGTAGCAACGCCGCTGGCGCTGGCCCACCGCTGCCGCACCGCAGTCAGCGAAGCGACGGGCGGGAGCGTCGAGACGTTCGTCGTAACGTAGACGTGCTTGTTGGTGTTGTCGACGCCGAAGGCGGTGTCGGTGAGCATCGCGTTGGTCGCCGCGCTGAAGATGAGCTGGCCCGGGGTCCCGAGGATGTTGTTCACGACGCGGGTCCCGCTGTTGAAGGAGAGCGCGCCGGACGCCGCCGACATGTCGGCTCCGAAGCCGCCCCGAGCCGCACCAAGCGTGCCCGTCCAGCCCAGCGTGAAGGTGTGGACGTCGACCGCCGACCCGATCGCGAGCGTCACGTTGGTGTCGTCGACTTTGGCGAAGGTTTGCGTAGCGCCGGTCTGCCCACCCAGCGACGTGAGACCCGTGCCGCCACTTGAGCAGTTCGCCCAGCCCCACACGTTGCTTCCGTTCGTCGAGAGACAGGTTCCAGCCGCGCCATCGCCAGTCGGCAGCGTCACCGTCGTGCTGGCAGCGGTCACGCCGGGCTGAATCGTGAACGTGTTCGCGTTCGCCGCGTTGAAGAGAACGAGCTGCCCGGTCGTCGTCGAGGCGACCCCGATCCCGACCGCCGGGGTAACGGTGAGGCGCTGGGTCGCCGTGGTTGTTCCGATCGCGACGTTCTGCGCCGACGTGATACGTACCGCCTCGGTGAGGGTCGTTGAGCCGCTCGGCGTCGTGGCGAGCGTGATGAAGGTGGGCCACGACGTGGCGGTGAAGGCGCCGGACGCGAAGAAGCCGAGCGAGGCCGCAGACCCGCTGTAGCCGGGAGTCCCTTCCTCGTATCCCTGTCCGATGATCGCGCAGATCGGGTCGTTCGTGGTGAGGGCGGTCGGGGCAGCCGGCGTGGTGTTCGCCCGTCGACAAACGAGGGCACCTTGTGCAGCCCAAGCATCGGCTGCGATGTTGCTGGGGCTTCCACTGGCACTGGCGACCCGAAACCTGGAGTCCGCAGGCGGGAGCGGAAGCCCCGACGCATTGTTCGTTACATTAAGCTGGATATTGACGTTGTCCCAGGTCAGCTTACTGTTAGTCCCAATGGCGTTTGTCGCGGCCGAGAACAGAAGGTCTCCTGGCGTCCCCAAGACGTTTGAGAACACCGGAGTCCCCGCATTGAACGAGACGGCGCCGGTCGCTGCGCTGGTGTCCTGTCCCCAACCGCCGCGGTCCCGGGATAGCGTTGAAGCCCACGTCAGGACGTGTGCCGTGCCTGCCGACGCAATCTGAAGGTTCGTGTCGTTCGTGAAGGTCTGCGTCGCTCCGGTCAGTCCGTTCAATGAGAGGATACCAGTCCCGGCCGTACTGCACGCCGCGCCGGTTGGCGAGATCACTCCGGCGCTGTTGATCTGAAGGCATTCTGTACCGGCGGTTGGGACGGGAAAGGTCAGGTTGTAGAAGGCGCCGGGACGTTGAATCTGGACTTCCCATGGCATCGGGTACCGAGCCGGCGTTCCTGAAATAGGATTGGTCACGCCGACATAGCGGTTGGATCCGACGATGACCTCGGCAGCACTCCCGACAATCTCGATACCGATAGCACTTCCGGTCGTGATCCGCAGGAGTTCATTGTCAACGATGCGGTAGCGTGTTCCGCCGCCCATCTTGATCCCGACATCGACGTCGCTGATGAAGTTCTGCGCGATGATGACGTCGGTCACGTACGTCGCGTCATTCGTGCCGAAGGCGATGCCCCAGTTCGTCGCAACGCCACCACTACCAAGCAAACGGCTGATCTGGTTCCCGGTGATCTGCAAGTAGAGGATCGCCGCAGCACCGCTCGACCGTGTTACCTGAATCCCGATGGCATCGAATGACTCGATTGAATTGTTCGCGATGATGAAGTCTTGCGTCGAGTCGAGCGGGTCGATGTTGATGGCCCCGGCGAAGCCGAGGAACTTGTTGTTCGTCAGCCGAATACCGCCACCCGAGCGCCAGATGAATCCATTAGCTGTGATGGGGCCGAAGAACGTGTTCCCAGTGATGACGGTGTCACCCTGGTCACCGTTTTGCGTATTCTCCCAAGTGATACACGTCGTCACGCAGTTCCAGAAGGTGTTGTTCTCGATGATGGCGAACAGGCTACTCACGGAGCGAGTTGAGCCGGCAAGCCCGAGGAATTGCATGTTCGAGATGCGGGTTTTCTGCGCGCCACTCAAGCCACCGACAACCCCGGGCGACGTCAGCCGAATGCCGTCACCGCTTACCGCAACAGAGCTGACGATCGCGAAGTTTGCGAACAAAACCGGGTCGGTCGAGTTGACCGCAAAGCCGTGCTGCGTGGCGTTCGTCAAGCGTACGCACGATCCGCTCGTGCCGGCGGTACCGACCTGCCCGGACCCACCACCGAACCATGTCACCGACTTGGTTACGTTGATCTGCACGCTGATGTCGTAGCAGCCGACGCCTGGCGGGATGTAGATAGGTTGCCCAGCTATTGCTGCGTCGTGCGCATCCTGAAACGCCGCGTTGTTCACAGCAACCGACGCGCCGATCGCCGCACCATAAGTCGTGATATCGAGCCAGAGCGACGCGGAGCCCGTGCATGCGCTGTAAGCGCCGCCGTTGAACGAGCAGAGCAGCGTATGCGTCACGCTGTCAGCCATCACACGCGCGACGCCGGCTGACGACAACGGATGCGTCGAGGTTTCGGTGAGCAAGAGCTGTTCGAGGGTCCCGGACGGGCCCATAAGCGCCTTCAGCGCTTGCTGCTCACGGGTCGTAAGGATGACTTGCTGCGCCACCGCAAGCGGGGCCACCGCGCACAGTACGAAGCCGAAGACGGTACCGAGGACGAAACCGAGGATGAACCGCTTCAACGGTTACGCCTGGAAAGAACCGCCGTGACGTTCAGCCCGACACCGCTCGCAACGTGCTGGATGGTGTCATTCGCCGGAGGCACCCCGCCGCCGGAGATCGGGATGCCGTCGCCGGGGAACCCGTACGACAGCGTGTCGTTCGGCGGGACGTTCACGCCGGGGATCATCTGGTTCGCGGCGACGGCGACGCTGCCCGGCGCCACGAGATACGCGGTGTACGTCAGTGCGCCGGCTGTCGTGTTCGTGAGGATCACCCCGCTCCAGAAGAGAGGCTCCGCCACGGTCAACAGCGTGCCGAGCACCGCCGGAGCGACCTCGGGCCCGAGACGAAACTCCTGCTGGTTGCCGAGCGCCGGGTAGCTCATGTTGATCCTCCGATCATGCGACCGTGCGTCGCGACCGCTGCGGTCAGCCCTCGGCCCGCGTTCTGGAGCACCGTCGCGGTCTTGTCGAGCGCGGCCTGCGTACGGATGGCCTCTTTCGCGACTTCGTGGGTCGCGACGTAGGTGAAGCCGAACAGGCATCCGGCAACGGGCTCCACGTTCCCGGAAGCGTCACGGAGGTGGTCTTCGATCCACTGAGCGCAGCCGCGCGTGGTCCCGGGACACTTCTTGTGGAACAGGGCGCACGGGCGGCCCGTGGTGTCGACGATATTGCGGACCCACGCCGGGTAGTCCATTACGTCTTCTCAGCGACGATGATGTCGCGGTAGAGCGGGCGCCATGTTCCGTCGCTCGCGATCGGCGGCGAGGTCGCTCCGCTGAGGTCGGGGTCGGGTGTCCCGGTCAGCAAGACGCCGACCGGCGCCTCTTGGTACCCTACCGCGTTGTTGTTCACGACGGTGAAGACGCTCGCGCTGGCGCCGGGAGTCCACGCTGAGGTCTTCGCGATGAAGCCTTGAGTGGCGCCGTCGCTCCCAGCGACCGGGGCATCGTGCTGGTGCGCGCCGAGAGTATGCGTATGCGAGGACATCGTGATCCCGGTCAGCGTCCACGAACCACCGTCAGCTCGGGCCCCCACAACGAGGCGGAGCGCCCGGTCATCGAGCGTTCCAGTGACATCGCGGGTCCACCCGGCTGGCGCCGTGTCGTTGTCGAAGAAGAGGCGGGTCCCCGGCGGGAACGCTGACCCGCCGATGTCGTCGAGCATCGCGAACGTGCCGTCTTTGTCGGGGTAGGTCTGCGTGCGCGTCGTCGTCACGCCGCTTGCGAGGATCAGCGGGAAGTTCGCCGGATCGAAGCGGAACCGTACCGCGAGCACGGGTTGGTCTTCGTCTCCGGTGTTCTCGGAGATTTCGAGGCTTCCCGCGTTCTCGCGGATGAACATGTCGACGCCGAGCGTTTCGGTTCCGAGCAGACGCACGTACGGATTGTTCGTGCGGTTCACGAGCGGGGAGAGCTGCCTCTCGTCGACCACCGCGGTGACGGAGCCGGCCGCCGTGGTCACCCTCATCAGGCGTACGCAGTCTGTCGGAAGCGGAAGGTCGACTACCGAGGTGAGGTAGTGGGTCCCGGCGACGCGGGTGAACCCGCCGAGGTTTCCGGCGGTGTCGGGACTAGCGATCACCCACGTGGTGGAGTCGTCCGCGTAGGTGATGCTGCCGCCTTCGGTCGCGTAGAAGCCGCCGGGGAAGGCGCCCATGCCGACTGGCGTTGCGGTCAACCCGGCGACCGTCCCGTGAAGCCCGCCCCCCGCCACGAAGCTCTGGAACATCAGGACGAAACGGTCGGCGTCCTCGCTCCGCAAGAAGGTCTGGAGCGCTTCGAGGAACGCCGAGCCGGCTTCGGGGATCGGGTTGACGGTTTGCGTGGTCATGCGCGAGTTACTTCTTCGGCTCCACCACCGCCGGCTTCGCGGGCGGCACAGGCACCGGCTTCAGTTTCGCCAGCTCTATTTCCAGCGTCTTGATCCGGGCCGCCGCTTCGTCGAGCTGGACGCCGAGGCTCGCGTTGCGGACGTCGCACTGGTTGCGCTCCCCGCCGACGTTGTTGCTGTAGCGGAGGGCGAGCTTGAGCTGATCCTCGCACGACGCCGGAGGCTGCGGCTGCGCCGACACGACCGACGCGGTCGCCACGAACAGAATCCCTGCCAATCCGAGCCGAGTTCGCATGGTTCCTCCAGTCACAGGGTTCACGGCACGTGCGCTTTCGAGGGCGCAGGCGCTGGCGAGGACTCATTCATCCGGTACAGCGCCGGACAGAAATCCCCGGCCAGCATCACGTTGCAGAACGGGTTGAGAGCCGAGCAGCCACCCAACGTCAGCGCGAAGACGGCCGCTCGCCACACCGGGTGCTACTCCGTGGTCTGCCCGACGCGCGGCGCCGCGTCCATCGCGTCCATGTCGTCCCGGAGCTGCGCGGAGCCGGCCTCCAGCGCGGCCAGGAGGTCCGCCTTGGCCTGCTCCGTCTGCGCCGGGGTCATCTTGCCGAACCCGGACACGATGCTGTCGATGTTGGCCTTCACCTTGTCGAACAGGTTGACGCCCTTCTCGGCCAGTTCCTTGACGCTCTCCGTGATGTCGGGGATCTCCCCCTTGGCCTTGCCGAGGAGATCCGAGATGATCGTCCCGAGGTTCGTCAGCGAGCTGAGATCGAGGGCCATGGTGTCCTCCTACCGCATCTTCTGGTTGAGGTCGCTGCGGAGCCTGCTGATCGCGGCGTCGACCGCGCCTTGCGCCGTGTCGCGCGAGGGCCCCAGCGCCATGCCCTTGACGAACTCCAGCTGGTTCCCCGCCTCGCGGTAGCGGATGCGGAACACGCCGTCGAAGGCGTCCCAGGCGTTGCACGTCGGCTGGTCGATGGTGCGCGTCGCTGCGGTGCAGCCCTTGAAATACTTCGCGGCGGTTTCACCGTGGTCCACCCGGATCTCGTGCATCTGCTTGTCGGCGGCGAGAACGGCCTTGCCAGCGACGAGCACGGCCTGATCCGCCGGGGTGGCGGCCTGCTTCTCGCCGGTGAGCGAGGCGCAGCCGGTGAGCGCACCGACCGCGACGGCCAGGAACAGGAACAACACGAGCTTACGGGAGTTTCGCATCAGAACCTCCAGTCGGAATGGACACGCCTACGCTCAACGCTGCGGGCGTCGGGTTGTTCTGCACCACGCCGGTTGGCGTGACGGTCGTGACTTGGACCTCTTCGCCCTTGAGGCTTGCGGTGTCGGCCGGGGTCGCCTTCAGGGCTTGTTGTACTGTTCGGGCGAACGCAGCCACCATGCCCGCAACGATGGCGATGACCGTGATTCTGTTCATCGCGGCACTGTCGATCGAAATGGCGGCCATCAACGAGGCGTAGCCCGCAAGGATCGCATCGGTGAACGCGCTGATGATGAGCACGGTCCAGGCGCTTTTCCAGTTGCTCACAGAGCCGGTGCCTCTCGTGGCCGGGCCTCACCGCTCCGAACGCCTTCTTCCCGCGCGAGCAGGAGATCCTTGGCGGTGGACGCCAACAGCTCGGCCGCTGCCTGCGCTTCGACCCGCATGGCTTCGCGTCCCGCCGCGAACGCCGCGTTGGTCGAATCCGCTATCATCTTGTCCATACGAGAGTTGATGTGGATTTTCAGGTCGACGACAGCCTCCGAACCCTTCCTGAGTTGGCGGCTAATGAGCCCAAGGAGCGCCGCGACAACCACGCCGAGCGCGGAGACAACCGGGCCCCACGAGATTGACTCGATCATTCGACCCACAACCAGCACTGCGAGGTCGTGGTGATGAGCGCTTCGAGCGCCTGTTCCGCGCGCGTGGAGTAGAAGTGCGACGCCTGCGCGGGCAGGGCACCCGCCAGTAGGACAAGGGGAAGGACTACTGTCATCCACAGGCGCCGCACGCTCAACCCTCCCGGATCAGAAACGTCAGCGTAACGAGGGTGTCCGACGTGACGTTCAGCTCAGTGACGAGGAACTTGACCCACGGCGCGAGGAAGTTCGGCAGCGAGACCGCGAAGACGCCCTCCGGCGTCGGGAAGTCCGTCACGGACGCGGCCACGAGGTCCGCGTAGTCCGAGAACGCGCCGAAGGTCACGCCGTCTTCGGAGATCGCACATTCCACCTTGACGGACGGGACCGCCGAGAGCACCGAGGTGACCCCCATGATGAGGGATTCGGCACGGGTTGCGAACCGAAGCGGGATGGCCGGAGAGGTGAGGGTCCCGGCCTGCGTGATTGCCGCAGCGGTCCAGATGTGAAACGGAACGAGCCGTTCCATCACAGGGGGCATGCGTTACCTCGGCTTTCCGCGCTGCGGTTTCGGGCGCACCGGGGACCCCGGCTTCCCCGGCCGCCGCATCGGAACGGTCGGCCAGAGATTCGCGTTGATCTCCCGGGACGTCGGACGAGGGGTCACGGGTTAGTAGTTCGAGGCGCCCGCGCCGTGACCCTGCGTCGCGCGATTGATACCGCCGCCCTTGCGCGGGTTCGAGCGCATCGACACGCCGTTGATCGGGCCGGGCTTGACCTTGGCCTTGGAGCCGGTCTTGCCCTGGCTGTAGTTGTTGTGCTCACGTCCCTTGATCGAGACGCCTCGGCCGCTTTCGCCGGAGCCCATGAAGCTCATCGTTCATCCTCCCTGTGGATTGGACGGTCGGGGACGGGTTGGCGCCATCTGCGGAGGCGCGGGCGCCGCGGGTACCGGAAGCGGGTTCTCCAGCGCGGTCACGCGGTCTTCGAGAACGCCGATGCGGGGATCGCGCTCGGGTTTCTGGAGCGCCTTGAGGCGGGTCTCCAGCGCGTCGACTCGCTCCTCCAGTTCTTTCACCTCTTGCATCGCCATAGAGCACCTCCCTGCACCGAGCCTCGCGAAATCCGAGGCAGTTTGTCAAGAAGTTCTTCGGGTTAGGCGCTCCGGGCGACCTCGTCGATGTACCAAGACGGGGCGTTGCTTTCGCGGAGGAACTCCAAGCGGGCGTCGCGCTCCATGGCCCCGCTCTTCGCCACGGTCGTCTTCCGCAGCATGGAGATCGCTTGCGCGAGCGCGTCTGCGAGGTCGAGGGTCGCGCCGGCTGGGAACGCCTCCAACTCCAGCCACAAGTCACGATGCGTCGGGTGCATGACGAGGCGGCCCGAGTTGATGACGGGCTGGAGGATCGTCTCGGTGCGGGAGACCTTGTCGACGTTGGTGGGCATTTTCATCGGGAGAAGTGGAAGTCGCAAGAGGCGCTGTTTCGCTTCGCGCTGGAGCGCGTCGGCGTACAGCGATTGCATCGCGCTGGCGTCGATCCCGACGACGCGGAGTCCCGGGAAATCCTGCACGAGCTTGAAAATCCGGTCGGTGTGCGTAGTGGTCGAAACGCGGTCAGCCCAGGCGTGCAGCACGAAGATCCGGCTGATGGCGTCTTGGCCCACGACGACGTCGGCGCTCCGGGAGGAGGTGCGCTTGTGCTGGACGGCCTTCCCGGAAGCCGGGTCGATGAACGCGACGATATCGGTGAGGTCGCGGAGGGTCACGACGCCAGGCGCGGCCCGATCGCGCCGTGCCGGAGTTTCCGGTGGATTCCGAATTCGTCCTGGAACATCGGCGTGTTCCGGTCCCCGAGGCTGAGCAACCCGGAGACACGCTCGAATTCCGCTTGCGGGACAAGGCTCCCGACGATGTAGTAGAGGTTGCCACAGGCGGAGCAGCGCGAGGCGCCAGGCTCCTGCGCGCAGCGGCCCCGGCACCGCGGGCACGTCTCGCACGGTGCAGAGAGGCGGTTCGACGAGGACGGGACCGGGAGCTGGGTCGACGAGGGAAGAAGGGCAGCCTTGGGCATCAGGCGGCCTTCGGCCCGCACCGCGGGCAGACCCACCGGCCGTCGACCGCTTTCATCTCGTTGCGGCACCACCCGTGGGGGCAAAGCGGCGGACGGAGCGTCGTTTTCATCCCTGTCGGAGCCTCATGCGGCCCCCGGACTCGCCGGGACCGCTCCATTCGGTGCGTAGCCAGCCTTCGCGACCGGTTCCGGGGTGTTCGCCGGGCGAAACAGCGAAATTTGGGCGATTTTCCTCGCGCGCGGCCGGTTTTGCCCGCTCCGTGAGCACGAAATCGCGCGGATCGTCCCCGACGACGATATTTTCGCCTTCGAGAACGTACTGACGGACCTCAGCCATGTCGAAAGCGGTGATCCCGGCCCCAATCGCGGTGTTGAGGTACAGAAACGGGAACAACACGCCGAATTCCGAGCGGAGCTGGTCGAATTTCGCGAGAGTGAACCCGCCCTCCGGGTAAATCGGCGTCCCGTGCTCGATCCCGGAGCGCAGCATGACGTCGACCGACTTATCGGAGTCCATGATGAAGCGGGCCCAGTCGTAAGCGGCCCACCGGGTCGTCGTCATGAACTCCAGGCATTCTGGTTTGTTGATGAGGGCCCGCGAGGTCACGTGCCACTGGATGGCGTCCTGCATCACGGCGGCGCTGTTTGCGGCGTCGCGGGTCGCGAGGTCGTCTTTGATGAGGATGCGCGGGTGGGCCCCGGTGATCGCCCCGCCGACGCCGATCCCGCGGATTGTCGGGTCGGGGAGTTCCTCGCCGCGGTGATCGTGGCGGACGATCATCTCGGTTTCGTTCCACTTCTTGGAGGCGCGCGGGTTGTCCCAACAGACGTGGGGCCAGAGCGCACGGAAGATCGTGTTGCCTTCGAACACCGACTGCACGACCCGGAGCGCGTCGGAGGCCCGGTCGGCGGACTCCCCGGCGAGGACAATCGTGGTATCCCGACCGTCGAGACCCGCGATGTAGATGTTCGCGTCCTTCGGTTGGATGACCATGTGCGGGGTGAGGGCGTGGCCGATCAGCGTGGTCTTACAGTGCTCGCGGGGCATGAGCAGGAGCTTGCGGCGGAACTTCGTGAAGTCGAGGAGCCAGTTGCAAACTGGCGCGTGGAGCGTCCGGGTCAGGTAGGTCCGGCCCAGGACGCCCACCGCGAACGTGAACAGGTTGCGTTCGGCCTCCGCCTTGAACTGACCGACGAAGGCGCCGGTTCCGCCGGACGGGTCCGAGCCTGCTTGGCGTACCGCCCCGGTCTTACGGTCAACGATGATTTCGTCGTGGAGGGTTTCGGCGGTGGGCGCGTCGTCGGGCGGCGCGTCGGGAACGGCGAAGTCGGCGATCAGAGAGTCGAGGGTGTTCACCCGACTGTTGACCCGCACGTTCCGCGGCGGACGTTCGTAAGAGCGACGCAGATCCACGAGACACGGATGCCAACGGTGAGGCGTTGCATGGCGCTGTCGCAGAAGGGGCACTTCACTTGCAGGCTTCCACGGCACGGCGCCAGCGCTGGTGCGCCGCGCGATCGTTCGGAGTCCAGACCCACCGCGAGAAAGGCCCGTCTTCGTCGAGGCGGGACATTGAGCCGGACGAACGGCGTTCCCACTCCCGCGAGGCCGCTAGGAGTTCGATGAGGTTGCAGGACAGTGGGACAGCCACCTCCTGGAAATCGCGGTCGACGTAGACTAAACCGCGCTGTATGATCTGTGCGCTCCCCACCGCCACGATACACAGCATCATCACGGCCCACGTCACCACCGCGGCGAATGCGATGCACCGGCAGTCAGGGCAGGCCCAGCGGAAGCCGGCGTGTTGGCGGGTGGTCATGCCTCGCCCTCCGCGCTGTCCCCAGCCGGCGGGGCCGGGACGCCCGCATCCCCCTCTGGCAAGAGGGTGGCCGGGGAGTTACCCCACTCCCGTCCCGCCACCCAGCTCACCGGACACACGAGGTCGTGAGCGTCAGCCGCTTCGTTCATTACGCGCTCGAATGCTTCGCGGGTCAGGTCTTGCGCACGCTGCTGTGCCACGAGCTGGCCGCAGCGCGTGCAGTGGTCTTGGACCATGCTCCACGACTGATACAGGGCCCACAATTCGTCGGAGATCATTCTGGCTCCGAAGGCGGGACGTCGATCACGCCGCTCTGCGGCGAGGCCGCCGGCATCCCCGCGATCATCTGAGCCAGTTCGGTGCGGGAGAAGACGATCCGGTGAACGTGTTCGACTTCATTCTGCTGACGCTTGGCGAAGCGTTGCGTGCGGTCGAGGATCTCGGTGGCGGCGGTTACGCGGACCTTACGGTCGGCGGCGGCGCCGTCCCCACGGGTGTCCCGCACCTCGATGAGCGTGTGGACACTGTTCTCGGCCTCGGACTCGATCAGGCCGCCGACCCCGTCGAGGAAACGGCGGCGTAGTTCCGCGCGCATTTCGCCGAGCTGTGCCTGGAAGAGCGGAGAGGTTCGCATCGTGGAGATGTAGTTCTCGGCGAGCCCGAACTCTTCGGCGATCCGGACGTTGGTCCAGCCCCCGGCCATGGCGAGGAGTACGAGGTGTCGGCGCTCGGTCCAGTTCTTGATCTGGTCATGGGTAGCCATCAGCGACTCAGCAGACGTTGATCCACGGATCGAGCGTTTCGTCGGGATCGACGTGGTTTAGTGACAGCACTTGAAAGGCGCGTGACGGAACGTCGATGATCTGCCCAGGCGTCAGCGTATTCGGCCACACGATGGTATCGTCAAGGCGCACGATCCATATTGGGTTACGCCGCAGCAGTTCCGAGGCGCCCATCTCGCCCTCCGTGCGTGCGGGGCCCCCAACCCGGAGGACTCGACCAACCGCCCCCGGAAGGCCGAGCGGAGAGGCCGGGGGCCCCGCTGCTGGAGCGGAATGTAACGTGGAAGACGCGGTGTGTCAAGGGAATTGTGGTGGGGCGGGAGTGGGGTACTACCTGTGGGGGTGCGGCCCTCTATCGCGTCAGCGGCAGTTCAGTGGGTGCGTCTTCGGGCAGGGTGGCAGGTGCGCCTCGCGGAAGTCCACGCAGCCCGGGCACCGCAGCCCGGCCTGCACGCTACACCGTATTCCGTGACCGACGATGTGGTGGTCGCACATCAAAGTCACCGCGCGTAGCCACTTGGCAACAACAGCAGCGTACCGCCGGGTGGCCCGGGGCTTTCCGGCTTGGCGGGCACAGCCACGCATGGCGTGTCTCCTTTGGTGTGGTCGGGGTAGGGGGTTTCGAGCCGCCCGACCTCCCGCTCCCAAGGCGGGCGCTCTACCTCTGAGCTATACCCCGACGAAGTCTGGCTGCCCGGCCCGGCGTCGATCCGGGGCCCTCGGCTTCAAAGACCGCTGCTCTGCCACTGAGCTACCGGGCACTGAGGTTCGCGCTCGCGGGCCGGGCTTGACACCGGCTTGCCGGACTTGAACCGGCAGAACGAACACCGGGAGTTACCCGGCACGCCCGTCCCCGACGTCCTGTCTACCGGCGTGAAAACCCGGGGCGAAGGCCTGACCAAGGGGATTCACTACCCCCGCGCGCATCAGCTGACCCCGGGCCGTTCTCCGGTCGCGTGTCCTTCCACGCCGCCGCGAGCACGCTCTGTTCGGTTGTAAGTGAGGCCGGAAGCCTACCCCCGCTGCTTTGCGCCGCAACGCCAGCCTTCGCAGGAGAGCTTCGGACGACCTCACGCCTATTCGGTTGTCGGGACCCGGCAGCACGCTCCTCCGCTCACCCCGGACCATGTACCGGCTCAGCGGCGGTTGTTACTGCCGGGTCCCTGGCTGGCCCGTTCGAAGACCCACCTCCTTATAGCACAGCCCCGACCCAGGGCGCAACCCTTCTTCAGAACTATACACCTGATAAGTACATGGGTCTGGAGCCGAGTTGTACCTCAGGGGCGGGGACCCCGACGCGAAGCGGCCGGCGCCGGCAACCAGCGCCTGCCAAATTGACACAAAGTACTCCAGAGAGGTGCGCGATTTTTTGCGGGGCTTCGCGACCCCACGCGACCAGCAAGGGGGGCTCCCCCACCCCTCCCGCGAGGCGCGAGGGTGGCCCGGCGCCCGTTTCGTCAGCGTTGGTAGGGGTTTGTGCCCCGTCGAGCGCCGAGCCGTGGCCCGGCCCGGACCCGCGAGCCGCAGGCGTCGGGCCTCCGGCGAGCCGCAATCCAGTATACTAGCGTCAGGTAGCCACGGTCACCGTAACCTCGCGCCGTATTGGCGCAATTCGCCGTGTGCTCTCAGAACATACCTCGGTTCTGCCGGGGCATATCCCCGCGTGTCCAAAGGCGAAACTACTAACAGTACTCGGTTTCGAGCATGGTCGGCCGCGCCTGTCTGTTTGTTGTTTGTCACTACACACACACACCACACACACACAAACAACAAACCAAGATCCGGGCCCGGCCCGGCCGACCCCACTCAAAACTCAGTACTCACGGCGTTTCGGCTGTGTCGGCGGGGGTTTGAGGCCCGGCGAAACTCATTGACATTGCGGGACGCATGCTGTAGATTGCCGAGCTATGACGCCTACATACGGACGTGCAGGACTTCAACGCAAGTATACCGGCGCCGTCCCCGCGCCAGATTCCCCACTCGAAACGCGCCTCAACGCGGTTCGGGCAGAGCTTTTGCAACTGCGGATCATCCCGGCGCCGCTGCGCACGCCGGCAGAGCGGACCATCCTTCGTGCCCTCAAGCGTGAAGAGCTGACCCTGACCCCGCGAGTGCTCACGCGCAACCCGCGGTGGCGCTCCGCACTGCAACGGTCGAGTGTGTACCGGGCTACGCTGACGCGCCAGGCCCGCGCAGTCGCCGCGGAGCGCCTCGCGGCGGACCGGGAGGATATCGCGGCCCTCCGGGCGGAAGTAGCTCGCCTGAGCGCCATGGTGACGCCCTCGGCGCCCGCCGTGCGAATTGACGCGCCGCGGCTTGACCCTACCGATGATCGGCGGTAAGGTAACGACATGAAGCACTCGGACCCGCACCCACCGTCGGAGGATCAGCGAGAGACGGTCGGTGCGACCGGTGTGGGCCACGCGCTCAGCGGAGGTAAGACGTCGGCCCCGCGCAACGCACCCCAACGATGGCAACGTGGCGACGTCGTGAGACTGCGGGATCTGCGCCAGTTTGGCGGAGACCTGGAATGGCACGACGTGAACCGAGCACGCAACGCACCGACCAGCGGACGTCAACGGGAGCACGGTCCATGAACACGAACATCGCAGGCGACACGAAGCGACATCCTATCCTCGACACGACTGGCACGGTCCGGAAATGGCTCACCACCGGCCGCGGAGTCGCCGTCTGGACGTCACACGACATCAGAGCCGGACGCGCGCTCACGCCAGCGGACCACGTATGCGAACAGCGGCTCACGTGCGCCAGCGTCAACGCGGTACCGCTCTGCCGCAAGCCGCATTGGGCGTACATGCCCGAACGTGCGTTGCTCACGGTCGATGACGCGCTGTTCTACCTGCCCGGGCGGATCGTCAAGTCATGGACCGATGGCCCCGCCGGCTACAAGGCCGCCTACCGTGCCCTCGCAAAGTACCCCGACGAAACCCGCGAGGCGCCTATCGGCACCGTGTACACGACGTACGCTTTGCATCGCTACGCCATGGTGTCAGCGCAGATCAGCCCGGACGGGACGGTGCTGGATACCTACGGAGCACCGCTCGCTCCCGACGCCACGGGGCCCGCGATCCCCACGGACGTGGAACACCGCATCGGCATTCGCATGTGGAACGCGATCGACCATGCGCCCGCAACGGGAAACGCAAAGCGAGGCGCGCCACTCCGGCCGATCGCCAGCGGTGCGTACCCCGGCATTCGCCCGCTCTGCGTCTGTGGGCACTACGACGCGAGTCACGAAGCCCTCATGAACCATCCTGGAGTGCCCGATGCGGGTCCCTGTCATGCGCCCGTCGCCGGCTACGGCACGCGCTGCGACTGCCAGGCGTTCGTGGATCGCAACACGACGCTTGACAACGACAACGGATAAGCGTACAGTACGGACATGACGCACACACGGAAGTTCACGGAGGGCACCATGAACAGCATCCTGACGGTTACGATCCGCGACGGCGAGACCTACTACAAGGCACGGCTGACCCGGCGCCAAGTCTCGCTGTGGGACAACGGTGCCATGGTGTCCTGTGGTCTCACGGTCGGGGAAGGCCGGTTCAAGGCGGCTAGCCTACGGACCTTGCAGGCGCAAGGCCGCGTGCAGCCAATCGACCGCGAGACTTACCTGCACTCCGGGTGTCAGTCGTCGTGTGTCCGGCGTGGCGGAAGCATCTGCCGCTGGTAACGCCCGAACGAGTCGTGAACCCACGGAAGTCAACGGAGGATGACATGACCACCAACACCTACGCCTCAACCCAGCACCCGGTCCCCGGCGGGTTCATCGAGTCCGCCACGGTCACGCACGAAGGCCGCGCGTACACGAGCGGCGGAGCCGTCGTCACGGATGACGTGCTGGCCTGCTACCCGAGGGCGCCGCTTGCCGGTGGGCCGGTGCCGTCGGGCGAAAGGGGGGAGGTAGCCATGGGTGACATGTCACAGCCAAAGTGGGAATTGATCGACAACCTCGGGGACGCCTCCCCGATCGACTACGGCGGGTATTTCGTCTTTCGGGATACCACCGGAGTCTACGAAGCCGAAGCCGAGCTACTAGAATCCCCGGACGACGACGACTCACCGGAAGGCTGGACAGTCCACCGGATCGTCCTGGCCCGCTGCACGTTGACGGACGGCATCCTCAGTGACAACCCGGCTCATCCGCTGTACCCGGCATGGTTTGCCACGCCAGAGGAACGGCGCGCGACCCGTCCGCAGGACACTACGTATCTGGCCAACGTCGCGCGCACCATGGATTACCCGCTTGACGAGTTGACCGAGGATTTGTGCTCGGCAGATCCGATCGACCGGGCCAACGCCTACCGGGCCATCGGCGACTATCACGGGTGGGCGAACCTGGACAGCTACCCGCTCACGTTCCACAATCGGGCCGAAGTCGAGGCCCGATACAAGGACGTGCTGGGGGGAGGTAAGCCATGTTCCACCTAACGCTGACCGGCCCGCTCGCAGGTACCCCGTTCTGTGGCGTCGACAAGGCCACAGCACGCGAACGCGGCGAGACGTTCATGCACGTACCGTATACGAACGCGAACGCCGTGCTGGCCCGGCCCGACCTTTGCCCAGCATGCGCCAAAGCATGGGAGGATGCGCGATGAGCACCCACGCTGTCGAACGCGAACGGTTCCAAACCCGCATGGAACACGAGGGCATGCCCCGCGCCGTGTCCGCCCGCATCCTCCGACACGCGCAGACCGTGCAGCGGCTCGCCGAGCTGGCCTGTTCGAGTGAAGCGGCGGACCGGGACCAAGTGCCCTGCCCTGAAACAGGTTTTGCCGTCGAAAACTGCCTGTGTCGTGACTACGGATCGTTCGATCAAACTGTGGCGCACTGTGGACGCCCAGGCGCTGCCCACGGCACCGTCCCCCGCTACATGGTCCAGAACGCGCGAGCGAAGCGGCTGATCCGGGAGTGGTGCGAGAAGGCCCAGCACGTTCCCGAGAACAGCGGACGCATCGCTCACTTCGTCCCCGTGTTCTCCGGTGGCCCCCGCGGCGCCTGTGTCAAGATCCGGGTCCCGAGCGGCGCCACCGACGACTGGGGCCAGACCGGCATTTGCGTGCCGACGCGATGACGCCTTGTTGGCACAACCGATTCTCTCTTGTCGACGTACCGTGCCCTCGCGAGGGCACTTGGCGCGGGACCGAAACCGCGCTCGACGGAGCTGCGCAACGGATGTACTGGTGTGACAAGCACAAGCACCCGAACGATGTACCGGTGGCGAAGGACGAACCGTGAACCTGCACTCGATGGGCACGTGCGGATGGCTGTACCCGAGGCCCCCGTACATGCCCTGCGGAGCCTACGCGCCGCTCTGGCGCGTGCGCTACCCGGACGGACGCATCGGCTACTTCTGCAAGCATCATGCGAGATATGAGACGGTGAGCGGGTACGCGATATGGCTTGACAGTGATCGTGGATAAGTGTACAGTCCGACGTAGCACAACCTAGTCCGCCGCAAGGCGAGAGACAGGAGACCGACATGGCCACGAAGCGCACCGCCGAACAGCTCACTGCCCTCGATCGCCTACGCGCCTTGCTCCCGCCCGGGAGCACCGTGTGGACCACCGTCAAGCACGTCTCCCGAAGCGGCATGTCGCGCGTGATCGACGCGCGCGTGATCCAGAACGACGAGCCGCAATGGCTCAGCGGGTACATCGCTCGCGCTGGCCTCTTCCCGTTCGACCCGAAGCGAGACGCGCTGCGGGTCGACGGCACCGGCATGGACATGACATTTCTCGTGACGTATAGGCTGGCCCAGGCCCTGTACCCGGACGGCTTCGGCTGCATCGGGCGCGGAGACTTCGCCGGTCATGTCGAGCGGGGTCCCTGCCCCAGCAACGCCCACGCGAACGGGGATCGGGATTACACGCCGCACGGCGCCGTGACCGGATGTCAGCAACGCCGTTGCGTGTGTCACGATCCCTCAATCCAACAGAGGATGTCGACCGAGGGCACATTCTGCTCAACCTGCGGCTGTTCGCCAAAGGCGCACTGGCACCGCTCCGGTGGTTATGCGCTGCGGAATAGGAACCTGTGATGGCCCCCGTACACCTCTACCAACTCAACCTCGGTCGCCCCGGCAAGATCGCCGTGTGCCCCGTGAACACGACACGGGAGCACACGACCAGTGAACCCGCGAAAGTCACGTGCAAGAGCTGCCTTGCGTGGCTTCGTAAGAGGGGAGTGATCCGCTGATGGAATTCGTGATGACGGTCAACATGGACAACGCGGCGTTCGACGATGATGAAGAGATTGGTCGATGCCTATCTCGCGTCAAGACCGTCGTTTTACAGACGGTGGGCGCTGGGGCAGACCAACACGGCGCCATCCTCGACTCCAACGGCAACCGCGTGGGCTCATGGGAGATCCGGGCATGAGCCGGCGCAAACCCGACCTCACCTACGTCGTCTTCCGCCGCTGGCGGGACAACGGCGACCTCATCGCCTTGTTCCCGGACATCGCCTTGTTCCCGGACATTCCCGAGGCCGAGGATTTCGTGCTGTCCTACATGCACATGGGCCAGCATGGGGGCGCCGACTACAATGGCGTGATCCGACTGTCAGACCCGGTAGACCCGACCGCACCGGACGTGCTCGCGCTGCTCGCGGAACTGCGGAGCATCGGGTACAAACTCGCGGTCACGACACGGAGGCCCCGACGATGAGCCGTCGTCGCCTCACCGACCTCGCCGCCCACGCCTGCGCCGTCGCCCTCGTCGCCGCGTTCGCCTGGTTGTTCGTCGTGGCGATGCTCGGCGGGTGCGCCTGGCGCGTCGGCCCGAACCCGGAGCGGCCCGGGGTCACGTGGACACAGCCGCAGCGAGCGCAACCATGAGGCGTACCCGCCTTGAACGTCTACGGTTTCGCTTGGCGTGCTGGTGGGACACGGCGCTGTGGCGCGCCCGCCTAAGATGCGCCGCATGTGGGCATTGGCATTGGAGCCGGTTTCGATGCGGGGTCGGCAGCGTGCGGGCCCATCGATTTCCCCTTGACAACGATCACGAACAAGCGTAGATTCCCCGTATGCCCACCGAACCCCGCGACCTCGAATCTTGGATCGGCCGGACCGTCCGCGTGCCTACGTCCATCGGCTACCTCAACGGCCACGTCCGGGTCGACATGACCGTGACGCACGTCAAGGTGTCGTTCGGCGTCCCACGGCTACTGGTCCGTCCGGTTTCCGGGGTCGGGGACGCCTGGATTAACCTCGAAACCGTCACACGGGAAGGGTAGGAACGCCCCCATGAACCACACCGAATTCGCCACAGGGCTCCGCGCCATCGCGGATTGGATCGAAGCGCACCCCGAGGTGCCGATTCAGTTCAGACGAAGCCTCACCTTCGGGGTCGAAGATTCCCGCGAGAACGCGGTCCTCGCGGCGCGCGCCCTCGGCCACTGCGACAAGCGCATGGAAGATACCATGTTCAAGCTGGCGCGTCCGTTCGGCGCAATCGAGCTACAGCTCCTGTTCTGGCGTGCCACCGTCTGCGAGCGGCGTGTGGTCGGGACCCGCCAAATCCCCGAACACCACAGCCCGGCTAGCACGGAGGAAATCGTCGAGTGGGATTGCCATCCGATCTTCGGAGGCGCCGCGGAACCCGTTGTACCTGTCGTCGCGGACAACACGGCTGACGACGACGTTCCGTTCTAAGGAGGAACGTCCCCATGCTCATCGTTGCGCACCGCGGCTTGTTACCCTACGAGATTCTATGGATCGAGCCGATCGGAGACACGCGCTACTACAGCGTACAAGCCCTCGTCTATGGTAGCGTCATTTCGGTTCCGTTCACCGCGGCGAGGGAAGAACTCGCACCGCTGGTGAACGTGTGGCCGGCGCAGCCGGCGGCGTAATGCCCCGCCCGTGGCGCCGCTCTCTCGACGACCTCGCGGCGAACGAGCCGGACCCGCACGCTGACTGCCCGCGCTGCCAAGAGTGCGGCGTGGACCTCGACTGCGTCGGCTGCGCGTGCGAACCCGTGCGAGAGCAGGAGGACGATGATGAGACCCGACGCGCGGACGCCCCACGAGGCCGACAGAGGTGAAGTCCACCGTGATAACAGCCACGCTGTTCCGCCAGAAGCGGTGCGGCGCCCGCCCGGGCCCGGGCCGGCGGTGGCACCCGACACCGGGCCAGCCTCCAAAGAACGGTCGAACTCGCCAGTAGGCGAGCGTGGGGACGCGCGGACGCAGGAGGCGAGCGATGAAGTCATTTGAACATCGCCGCCGAGCCCTGAACCGGCAGATGCTCCCGCACACGCTGGTAGGGCATCCCGCTGCCGCCGTGCTGTCGGCAGTTGGGCTTCTGGCGATGGCGGACGCGATCCACTACCGCACGCTGCCGCGACGAGCCAGGAGGCGCCTTGCGCCTGAGTCAGTAACGTTCTCGCACAACCGACGACTGTTCTGGGCGGATCTCATCTGGACGCCGCTATGTTCTATGGCCCGGGCGGTGGGTTGGCACCGCGTGGCGGAAACGCTGTTCTTGATCGGTCCGTGGAAAACATCCCTCGCTCTCGGCGGATGCGGCTACATGCCCGCTCCTTCACGGGCCGAGATGGCGGAAGACGCCGAGCGGGCAGAACGCCAGCGTCGTGAAGAAGCGGCGGCTGAGAGGGCGTTCAGGCGCCACGGCGCGCGGATCACTCTCGGGTGTGGATGCGTACACGTGATCTTCCGGCGGTCAACACAGGTTCCCCGAACGGGATTAGGGAGCGGACAGCGGCCACGACAGGGTCACGAGGCGCGATGGCCTACGTGCCAAGGCTGGACGAGTATCACGAAGGTCGAGACCCCCGATGCCCACTGACCCGAGCCGGGAACCGAGCGCGTGGGCACGAAAGCTCATCGACGGCGCGCGAGCCGACTGTGACCACGCCGCCGAAGGGTCGATCTGCGAACGATGCGCCGCCCTCGCCATCGACGCCGCCGTGGCCGACCGCGACGCGCTGATCGGAGCGAAGGATGATGCACTGCGCGAGATCAAGGCGCTTGTCTGTGGCCAGTGGCCGACTCCGCTACCAGAGGGTGCACCGTACCGACTCCTTTCGATAGCGGACCGAGTTGACGCCGCCCTCGCCCTCATCGCGAAGGACCGGGCGGCGCTGGTCGAAGAGCGGGACGGGCTGAAGCGTCGAGCGGAACACGTCGAGGCCCTGCTGTTCGATGAGCGGGATTCGGTCGATAGCCTCGGCGAGCAGATCGCCACCCTCCGCGCTGACCTGACGCGGGCGCGGGAGGAGCGGGATGCTGCTCTGACCGACGCGCGGAATGCATGGGCCGCCCAGCGCGGGGCCTTCCATCGAGCTGAGCTTCGACGCCAAGTAATCGAAGTGCTCACCCTCGCCCCACCCGACGCGCGCGACGGGGAGACGACGTGATGCCGGCGTTCAAGGTTGGGGCGCGTTGCCGATGTGGTCACGAGGCGGACGTACACGTTCAGTTGCCGGGGCACCCTGACGGTGCGTGGGAATGCTACGGGTCTGACGGCGACTGCGAGTGCGGCAAGCTCGACGTCGTGATGCGCGGCCGGGATCGGTAGGGCGCTCCGAACATGAAACCGTACCAAGATCCTGACGACGCACGCAACGGCCCCAAGTACCACACCGGCAAGACATGCGTTGAGCCCGGCTGCGACCGTCCAGCCGGGACCGCGTGGAGTCCCCTGTGGTGCTTCAGCTGCAACGTCGTTCGAATGGACCGAATTGGTGCTCAACTCCGGCTGCTCGCGCAGGCGGTGCCCCGTGGCTGACCCGAGGGACCGGAGGCGGGCCGCGCGGGCACCCGAAAAGACCGAGCGCGAGTTGATCGAACGGCTCTTCATGGGCAGCAGCGAGGTGACCATGACGACGCGCGACTGGCGCCGCGTGCTGCTCCATTTACGGCGCTGAGTATCCGCACACGTTTCAAGGCCGGAGCTACTGGCTCAAGGGCCGTTCGGTCGGCGCGGGCGTCTACTCGATCACGCTGGTGCCCCGTGGCTGACCCGACGCCGGGCGACTTGAACAAGGCGCGCACGGTGTACCTCGCTCACTGCCTGTGCACGCGGATCGTCCCGTGCGCCCGGCATCAGGCCATCGCTGACCTGATCGCCCGGGAGCGCGCGGAAGCGACGGCGGCCGAGCGGGAGCGTTGCGCGACGACGGCCGAGGCTGAAGAGGAGTTGGATGGGCCGATGCCCGAGGCCCTGTACGACCGATGCGTGACGTATGGCGGCGCGGAGGAGGTCATGCGAGCAGCCGTCCAAGCGACCAAGAAGAAGATTGCCGCGGCTATTCGCGCCGGGGCCACCATTTCCCGTTGACACCCCCGCACATCCATGCTAAAACCCTCACCCAACGGAGGACAGGCAATGCTCCCAACGCCCCCCACGCCGAGTGACATCCTCTATCGTCGGCTCATCAAGCAAGACGACCTCAAGTCCGTCGTCGACCTCCGGCTCGTCGTCGAGGCGATGAAGCGGGACTCCGCCGCCGCCGAAATCGAGCTGGCGAAAGCCGAGTCCGTCATCATCGCCCGGATCGACGCCGGGACGCAAATCGAACCCGGCGCGTACTCCGCGGCGATCCACGTGACGCCGGGCCGACGCTCCCCAAAGTGGAAAGAAGCGCTAGCGGCACGCTGTGGCCCGCGTGCCGTGGTCGAAGTGACCGCGCGGACGGAGCCGGGGCCGCCGTCGCGAAAGCTCATGGTGACGGAGGCGGGTTCGTGACCCCCGAGGAGATCCTCGTGGTCACGGCGCCGGAGCGGGTGTTGCGAATCCGGCTCCGCGGACGTAGACGTCCGCCTCGACTCGATTTCGTAGACCCGGCATTTCAGCTGGGGTCCGGACGATACACCTGACCCTCCGCGGCGTTGGCGGAGTTCCGTCAGATCAATATCGCCGAAGTTCGTCGCGTCGTTGACTGCCTGCGGGAGGTTGCGACGGCGCTAGGATTCGGGATGCACGAGTACAACCAAGCCTGCAAGGAATGGCCCGGCATCGTCCGCACCCGCCTCGCGGCGCTCCGCGCCACGGTGGAGCCCATCGCGTGATGTTTCTCGTTATCATAGCAGGCAACCACGATCAGGCTGCGACCTACGCCGCGGAATACGGCATCGCAAGGCCGGACTGGACCTACCCAGCAGGGCCAGAACGCCTTTACGGCCGTCGCGGCGGAACGTACACGCACGTAGGTACGTGGTATTACCTCGACTGGACCGAAGTAATCGACTACCTCAAGTCCCACGACTTCGCCAGGGTCCCCGCGTGACCCCCGCCGAACACGCCGCCATCGCCGCCGTCCTCCACGACTTCGACGAAGTGGCGCACGGCTTGGAGCAGGCCCAGCGCGCCCTCAACCTGTGGCTTCGAGCCGGGGCCGAAGTAGTCACGAGGGCCCGCCGCCTGATGGAAACGGTGGAGGTGGAGGCGTGAAATGGGCAGAGGTTCTCCGCAAGCCGCCTCGTGACGCCTATCTCCAGCACTACAAGCGGACCTCAAACCCCGCCGAGCTGTTGGAGAAGTCTCCGCAGCGCAAGCGCTGGGAAGCCACCGAACGCCGTCGTGAGTCGATGTTAGTTGCCGGGCGTCGAGGGGATCGCATTATCTCCCTTGACCAGCTCGTCTTCTTAGCAGACGCGCGGCGCTCCGTCATCTGCGTCCACCGCCTCGGCCACCAACCCGCTGCCTGGGTCGTCTCAATGCAGGCCCGCGAGGTTCACCGGCTGCTCCTGAGCGGCGTGTACGAGTACATTCCGCAGGGACGGCAGCGTCGGCGAAAGGCGAAGCCGTGAAAGCGCCGCGCGGCTGGAGACTCCGGCCCGAAACCGCACGGAAGCGCCGTCCCGACGACATCGTTCGCGGGCGCCTTGTGCGGACCGAGCGGTATGGTTATGTCTTGCAGGGCCGCTCGCGACGGAAGGTGAAGCCATGAAGCCCCTCCGTCCCGTCACCTGTGACAACTCCCTGCTGAAGGACGTCGCCACGTGTGACACCGCCGCCGTCCTGCGCCACGTCCACGGCTTCACCTCCCGCGAGGAACGCGCCGAGCTGCACGCCGGCTCCGCGATCCACGAAGCCCTCGCTTCGTACTTCGAGACCGGCTCCGCTCGCGCGGCGCTGGCGCAGTTCGACGTCGCCTACCGCGAGTGGGCCACGCAGAACGTCCCCGCCTCAGATCGCCTCGGCTGGCCGAACACGCTGCGCGTGTTCACGGAATGGCTCGATCGCAATCCGTTTTCGACGCTTCCGTTCACCGTCGTGGTGCTTGACGGCGAGCCGATGATCGAAAAGGGCTTCGCGTTCGCCCTCACCGAAGATGTGACCATCTGCGGTCGGCTCGACGGATTGGTACTGCTCCATCACGAAAACGGCAAGATCCGCGTGCTAGAGAACAAGTCCACGAGGCGGATCAACGAATGGTGGGTTGCGAAGTTCCGCACGGACAGCCAGCTGTCCTGCTACGACAGCGCCGCGATCGAGCACTTCGGTGTTGCCGGGGTTGAGGGCGCCCTCGTCAACGCGATCGAGTTCGGGTTCCTTCCTAACTCGGAGAAGCGGTGCCCGAAGCACGCCGTGCCGTACGCTGAGTGCGGAAACCTCCACGCGAACTTCGATCTGATCCCGATGGAGCGGACCCCGATGCAGCTCGCGGAATGGAAGTTCACGGCGATCGGCCTCGCGCGGAAGTTCGCGTGGCTTCGTGAGGCGTACGGCGACCTCGCCCGGCTCCACGACGTCCCGCAGCAGGGAACGTTCACGAACGCCTGCGGCGGGTGCTTCGCGCGAGAGTTCTGCGCGGCGGGAAGACCGCTGGACCTCGTGGACAGCATGCTGGTGTACGAGCCCTGGACCCCTTGGCTTGGAATCATGCAACGCAACGAAACGGGGAGGAAATAGCCAATGCCGATGAGTTTCCCGAACATGGACAGCCTCAAGGCGGCTGCGCGCGATCACCGTTTCCGCCAGCCGGCGGACGGCGAGCGCGAGGCCGACTACCGCGCCGCCCTGGCCGATCACGTGGCGTCGCGCGACTTCGTCGAGTCGCAGGAGATTCGCACCGGCAAGGGCTGGGACAAGTGGAACAAGGATGAGAAGCGCGACATGCTGCGGCGGAGAGGTTTCAACCTGTGAGCACCTTCCCCGCCAAGCGCTCCGTCGACGCCGTCTCGGCCCTCTCGCCCTCGAACAACCTCCGCATTTGGGCCGATGTCGCCGTCGCCTCCAAGCTCTTCAAGGACAGCGCGGACGTTGCCCGGGCCCTCATCAAGATCAAGACCGGGGCCGAGTTTGGTCTCCCGGAAATGGCCTCCATGATGGGGGTCTACATCACCACCGACGGCAAGGTCGGGCTCCACGCGACGCTCATGGGCGGGCTGATCCAGGCGTTTCCGTGGACCGGTCCCGACGGCCGGCGCGCAAACCGGTTCAAGTTCCGCACCCCGATCCTCGACCCGAAGGGCTGCACGATCGAGTTCTTCGAGCGGGACCCGCTCTCCGGCGAGTGGGAGTCGTGCGGGGTCCCAGTCTCGTTCACGATGCAGGACGCGACGGTTGCGGGATTGCTCCGCAATGCGGTGTGGCGCCAGTACCCGCGGCCAATGCTGTACGCCCGCGCGCTGTCGATGGGGGCCCGGCTCTACTGCTCGGTCGTGTTCAACGGCCGCCCGGTCTACGTCCCGGAAGAGATCGGGGCGGCGGTGGGCCCGGAGGGCGAGGTGTTGGAGATCCCGGCGCCGCCGCCGGGGTACCGCACGTCGGCGGTCGATCCCGCGGGACAAGATACGGGGGTTACCACCGGGAACTCACCAGACAACTACAAGGCCACTTCTGGTGCCATCACGGACCCGGCAACGGTTGCGGCGGAGTACGCCACGATAGACCCGCTTCGCGACTACTCTGTCGCGTGGGTCATCGAACGCCTGACTGCGCTGTACGGCGAGCAAGGGTTCCACCGAGCCAACGTATTCTTCGGCACGAGATTCACGACAGCAGATAACTATCAAGACGTCTTCGACGTGCTCCACAAAACGAAGGAAGCGGACTGGCGAATCTGGTCTGCCGGCTGCGACCTCCTCGCCGACCAAGAAGGCTGACCCAACATGCACGGCGCTGACAGAGGGAGATGTAAGTCCTCCGTGACAGCCCACTGGTTGATGACCAGGACGGGCGGGATTCCGAGAGTCCCGCGTCACGAGCCAACGGCTCACCCCTCCAAAGAACGGCTTGCGGGCCTCAGCCCGACGTGCAATGAATCCTGACACACGTGCCACGCTCGCATGGATCGACCGGCACCAAGAGGCACTCAGCGGAGCCCGACGCGATCAAACCCGCGTGGCGCTCGAAGCCTGGCGCCTGTCTTTAGGCGATTGGACACAGCATTCTACCGACGAAAAGGGGTAGCTATGCTTACCCAAATATACCGGTCGGTTGCTGACGTGAAGCGGCCACTTGATGAAATGATCGCTTTGGCGTCGCAGGCGTTCACGTCTAACAACCATGTCGCGCTTGACGCAGAGTTTCAGCTTCGCGACTCGATCGGTGACACCGTCGGCCTTCTCGACATCAAGTATCGCCTTTGGCGAGTCCATCCCACGTGGACCACGCGATTTTTCGGCGAGCCGTTGCTCAACGAAACCGCGTTGCTTACGTTCGCGAAGGCGCACCCGCAACGATGGAAGGCGGGGCGAAAACTGGTTTGGACACCGCATCCGACCGACGAAGGAGGTGATCGCCCCATGCCCATCACCGTCGAAACCCTGACCCCGCGTGACCGCCGCGCGCTCGGACGCGCGTACGCGCTGCTCGGCTCGGTCCTCCGCATCGACGAAGCGGAGCCGACCGAGGGCGGGATGCCCACGCCACGCCGCCGGAAGGCCCGCCGCGCGAAGTCCGTGCGCCGGACCCGCCGCGCGAACCGAAACGAACCCGTGCCGGCCGAGCTGGCGCCGGAGCCCGAAGCCGTCCCGGCCTAACCCTCAACCGTGCGAAGAGGCGCCTCGCCGCCGGGGCGCCAGGAGGTTCCGCAAGATGCCTCAGAAATTCCCTGTGGGCACCGTGCCCACCACCGTTGCAGCGTGCCAGCCGGCCGGTGCCTACACCGTCGAGATCCCCCTCCTCGCCGAAGGAACAACGAAGGCCGGCGACAAGCTGAAGTACGACAGCAACAGCGGCTTCCGCATCCTGTCCGGCGAGCTGGAAGGGTTCGCGCTCTTCGATACCAACGCCTTCATCGTCGGGCTGCTCGACGGCGACGGTCAGCTCGCCGACCCCGAGGATTGGGCGAAACCCCGTGGCGGTGGCATCCTCTTCAACAACATGATGTACAGCGCCGGGGTCCCGGAATCGGACGATCCCGACGAGATGTGCGCTGCTGCCGAAGGGCGTCAGGTCGGGCTCATCGTCCGCGTCGAGAAAGACGCCACGGGCTCCTACCCCGACAAGAACCGCTTCGTCCAGTTCTTCCCGCTGAAGGACCGCTCCCCGAACGGCACCGGGCCTGCCCGCCTCGTCGGGCCTGCCCACGCCGGGGCGGCGCAGGCCGCCGCGCCACGTCCCGCTCCAGCGGCTCCAGCCCGCGTCGTCGTCCCGCCGCGCTCGGCCCCGGCGCCCGCGCCGCAGGCGGCCCGGCCCAGCGCCACCGGCCGCAACGCCCTGATCGCGTGCACTCAGTGCAGCCCGTCGCAGGACATCCCCCGCGCGAAGTGGGGGTTTCACGTCAACCAGCATGACCAGACCGAGGACGCCGCCGCGAGGGCGGGGATCGAGCCCCCGGCGTACGTGCCGTTGGAAGCGGAGCCCGCGTAGCTCACCGTGCGAAGAGGACTGGCGCCAGGGAAACTTGGCGCTGGTCCACGGAGGACCGCGTGACTCAGGAACGCCCCGGCCACCCGGCAGTCTACAAAGCCCTCGAAGACGCCGCAACGCTTCACGACGCGAAGAGCGCGGGTTACCGCAGCACAGCCGACCCGCTCGCGAACTTCAAGCAAGCGGCGCCAGTCGCGAAGGGCGTACTGACGCCGCTTCAGTACGCTTTCACACTCATGTCCAAGCAGGACGACGCGCTTGTCGGACTCGTGTGGGGGCGCGTGACCAACAAGTCACCCGGCATCGACTACGAGTACGACCGCCGGGGCGGCGACGCCATGCTCCGAGAACGCCTCATGGACGGCATCGTCTACCGCGCGCTGATGCTGGCGCTCATGGAGGAATCCTCGTGACCACCAAACAGGTCCCGGACTGGCTTCACCCGATCGTGGAGCGCCGTGAGGGCCGTGAGTGGCGCTCGGCTGATCTCGCCCTGTTCTTCAAGCGGAAGCCCACGCTAGAGATGCAGGCGAACGCAGCGCTCGCCCGGGTGCAGAACGGGCACGGGGTCCCGGCATGAAGGCGACCTTTCACTTCAAGGATGGCGGTTCCGTCGAGTGGCCGATCCCGGGCTCAAGTTTCCTGGGATCGTCACTTCCGTCGGGTTGGTGGTACGGTCCTGACAGGCCAACGGGCGAGACCATCCGCATCAACCTGAACGAAGTCCAGTACATCACGGTGACCAAGTAGATGCCCCAACCGATCCGCGACGAAGGCTCTCCGCGGGCCCGCCTCGTTCTCGTCGGCGAGGCCGGCGGTCAGCACGAAGCGGCTCAAGGTCGCCCGTTCGTCGGGCCCTCCGGCCAGATGCTCGCCCGCTGGTGGCGGGATGCCGGCCTTGCCCGCGACCACTTCTTCATCACGAACGTCGTCCAGCGCCAGCCGCCGAAGAACAACATCAACGCGGTCCCCGCCGACGAAATGCAACGGTGCGTCTCCGAGCTGCATGACAAGATCGCCGCACTCGACGACCCGTGGCTGATCGTCCCAACCGGGAACACCGCGCTCCGCGCGCTCGCGCGGTTGTCAGGGATCACCAAACACCGGGGCTCGATCTACGAAATCACCGACCGCCGCGGGCGCCAGATCAAGTGCATCCCGACTCTCCACCCAGCCTCAATCTTCCGTCAACCGTCGTGGGAGCGGCGCTGCATCGTCGACTGGCAGCGGATTGCCGCCGACGCCACGTTCCGCGAGCTTCGGCTGCCGGAGCGCGAACACTTCATCGAGCCGACGTTCGGGGACCTCGAAGATTACGTCGCGGACGCCGAATCCCGCGCGGAAGTCCTCTCCATCGACATCGAAACTCCGCGCCGTATCGAACTCGTCAACGTTGTCGACAAGCGCGGCAAGACCCGCGTCAAACGGATCAAAGGCGCCCCGCGCGTGACAGTGGTCGGGTTCTCCTTTGAGCCCCACTTCTCGTTCACCGTTCCGACGACGCCGGAATACTGGTCCGCCCAAGGTGTCAAGGTCGAAGACGCTTGGACCCTGCTCCGCCGGCTGTGCGCCTTGCCCGGCGTTGAGAAAGGCGGCCAAAATTTCCTCTTCGACGCCTGGTGGCTCGCGCGCGAACACGACTGCCCGGTCACCGAGATGGTCTACGACACTCGGTGGATGTCCCACTGCCTCGACGTCCTCGACGAACACTCCCTCGGATACCAGGCGTCCATCCATCTCCGGGCACAATTCTGGAAAGACGACTCGAAAGACGACGACAAGGACTCCGACACGTTCGTCGCGTCTGGCGTCGAGGCCATGCGGACCTACTGGCGGTACAACGGCAAGGACGCCGCGCACACCCGCGAGCTGATGGGCGTTCACGACACGCGCCTAGCGGCGGCGGGACGCACCGGTCACTACCTCTCGCGGTACGCCGCGCTCTACCCAGTAATGCTTGCGATGTCGCTCGGCGGCATTCGCACCGATCAGCGGGCCGTTCGCAAGCATTCCGCCCGGTTCCTTGCGGAACGGATCGCGTTGCAGGACCGCCTCGACACGCTGGCCGGGGCCCCGCTGTTCGGCCCGAAGGGCAGCCTCGTCCCGAAGCGTCTCAACACCTACCTCTACGAAACGCTCCGCCTCCCGGTGGCGAAAGACCGCAAGACCGGCCGGGCCGCCTCGAACGAGATCATCGTTCGCCGGCTAATGCTGCGGCACCCCGCGAAGCTGGCGGAGGCCGGGCCGGCGATCCTTGCGAACCGGCGCCTCGAAGCCCTCTCCCGCTTCGTGAAGGAGGGCATCGCCGACGACGACGGCTACACCCGCTGCTCGTGGGGCTTCACCTACACGATGCGGTTCAAGTCGGGGAAGGCGGCCAACCGGCTCGGCACGAACCTCCAGAACACCGATCGGGAACTGCTGTCGATGTACATCCCGGACCCCGGTCACATCCTCGTCGAGGTCGACGAATCGCAGGCGGAAGACCGCGTCGTCAAGATGCTGGCCGGGGCCCTCGTCGGGACGTCTCGCGACCGACAGCGCCAGCTCTTCGAGCGGGCCCGCGCGATGCCATGGGAAAACGACGAGCACAAGCGCGCGGCCGTCCTGATCTTCCACACGACGACCGACGCAGTGACGAAGGACCAGCGCTACCTCGCGAAGCGGGCCCGCCACGCCTCTAACTACGGCATGCACGGGAAGACCCTCTCCGAGCAACTGTTGAAGGACGGGCACGTCTACTCGCCAGAGGATTGCGACGGGTTCATCAGCGCCGTTCTCGACCGCGACGTTCCCGAGGTCCGGGACTGGCAACGCTCCGTGCGCCAGACGGTGCTTCGCGATAAGGCCCTGACGAACTCGTGGGGCCACCGGGTCGACTTCCGGTATGAGCGACTCGGCGATGACCTCTACCGCGAGGCGTACGCGGTGATCCCGCAATCCGAAGTGACATCGATCGTGAAGTATTGGGGCCTCGTTCCCCTCCACGCCCTCCTCAGCGCGGAGCGCTGGGACGCCCGCATCCTCCTGGAAAAACACGACAGCATCCTCGTCTCGACGCACCCGCGGCACGCCTGGGACATCTACACGTTCCTCCGCGAGCGACTGGAGCGCCCACGCCGGTACGGCGGCCACGAGCTGACCATTCCGATCGAGCTGAAGCTGGGCCGGGACGCCGCCATGCAACGCGAGTTCAAGAAGCCGCCGACCCGCGAAGAGTTCGAGGCGGCGGTGGAGGGGCTTCGATGACCGAAGAACGCTACACCGTTGCGGACGCGGTTCACGCGAGTCGGCCGAAGATCGTCACGACGACGGACCGGATCCTCGCGCAGTTCGCGGGGATCGCGCTCGCGGTCGGCCTGCTCGTCGGCCTTGTCCTCGGCTTCGTGATCGGGCGCCTAGTTCCGTGAGGACGCCCCTACTCTCCGAAGCGGTCGTTCTTACGCTCCTTGAACCGTCCCTGAAGTGGGTAGCGGTGCAACGCTCCCTGAAGCCGCGTTGGCCCCCATCAGCACGCACCGTGGAAAAGCTCACCGAACAATTCCATCGCGGTGAGTACGACAAGGTAGTCAAAACCTACGTGGACTGGCTCATGCACCCGGACCCGTCGGACACGTAGGCCGCCTCGCGCGTGTCCGAACGCTTCCTCGCCGAGCCCCGCAGCCTCATCGACTGCTATCTCTACGCTTGCGGGGACTCCGAGGTCCCCCCGCAATACCACCTCTGGAGCTTCATCAGCCTGCTCGCCGCTTCCGTCGCTGACCGCGTCTGGACGGTGAAGTTCGGCCGTCTCCTCCCGAACCTCTACGTCGCGCTGCTCGGCCCCTCGGCCAACGGCAAAGACACCGCCATCGACGCGATGATGGATCTTGCCTCGCAGCACCCGAAGCTCGGGGCGATCAACTTCCGGAGCACCGCCCCCGCTCTCATCCAGTACATGTCCCGGCAACGTCAGTCCGAGAACGGCGTCACCTACGGAAACTCCCGTCTCCACATTGTAATGCCAGAGATTTCCATGTCCCTCCGCAAAGGCGACGTCGCCGACGATTTCGTAAAGGTGATGACGGCGCTCTATGGCGGGAAGCCCTACGCGCTGACCGATATGACCATCGGTCGCGGGTCGCAAACGCTCCGTGACTACACACTCAACTGGATCTTCGGCTCGGTCCTGGAATGGCTCCTCGACGTGATCCCGCACACCGCGATCTCCGGCGGGACATTCGGCCGGATTGTCGGCGTCCACTACGGCTACGATCACACGAAGCGGTTCTACGTACCGACGTGGCCCGGGGACCGCGACGAAGTCATCGACCACATCCACAAACGCCTCGACGATCTCGCCGAACTCGAAGGCCCGTTCATCGTCACCCGGCGGGCGGACATGCAGCTCCGCCAGTGGTATGACGAACGCCAAGTCCCCGACGATGAATCTCTCATCCCGGCGTGGAAACGCCAGCACGACCTCATCCTCAAGCTCTCAATGCTGCTGTCGCTGAGCGACGGCCTCGACCTGACGATCCGGGACACCCATGTCCACAAGGCGCAACAACTTAGCGAAGCGGTGATCCGCCGGCTCGCTGACATCCAGGCTGCCGCCTCGACCTCTCGCGACACGCAAGGAATCGTCTTCGTCCGCCAGGTGATGAAGTCAATGAAACGTCCGATGATGCGCACCGAGCTGATGAAGCGGCTTATCAACAAGGGGATCGGCGGGGCGACCGCCCTCGACGAGATCATGAATTCGCTGGTCGGAGGCGGGGAGGTTGAACAGATGCGGGTCGGACGTGGAGCGGTCTACGAATACAAAGGCCGGCGGAAGATGCCGAAGTCGAGCGGGAACGGGGCGGGGCCGGACGAAACCCCGACCGAAGAGAACTGACCGCCGAAGCTATCTCATCTCTTCACGAACCGATGGCACCGACCCGACGCCCACAGCACGCCCGACACCGCTGACCACGCCGGGCACCCGTGACGTCGGTGTGATCTTCTCCTGCTGGCCCGGCGGAAGCTGTAGTTTCTCTTTCCCTTTGACGCCGGTGTGGATTGGGGTCCCGGGAATATGCACGCCGATGTAGCGTCCCGCCTTCGTCGTGGGCCCGGTCCCGAGTTCATCCCCTCCAGTAAAGAACCGATGAACAGCCGGGAATTCTTGTGGCGGGACTTCGCCGAGGTTGTCCATCAACCACTTGTGGAACTTCACGAGGTCGATGGTCCCGCCGCCCTCGCGCATCCGTGGGAAGAGTTCCTCGCCGCCGGACTCCAAGAGGTCCCGGAACCGCATGAACTTGGAGTAGTCCTCACGGAGCCCGGTGTACTCCTGCTGAAGCGCCGTCGGGGTCACGCCGTTGATCGCATCCTGCGTCTCTTCAGCGAACTGCCTTGGAGTACGCCCCGGCAACGCCTCGCCCTTCTTCAACCCCTGCGACCGGAACTGTTTCGCAATCTCGATCGCGGTCTTGACTGGGACTTCGGCGCTGTCCCCGAGCACGGTCGGAAGTCCGTTCGCTTCCAACGCGCGCACCACCTTCGGGTCGTCCACGGGAACACCGAGTTGTTGTGCGATCGACTGTGCGACCTTCATCGACTCCGGGGCCGGGGCCCGCTTCACGAGGTTGCTCCGCCCTGCCGCCGCAAGCACAGCCGCCGGCAACGTTACCGGACCTGCCGTCGCGGCGATCCGGCCCTCAACTGAGTCGAACATCCCGCCGAGCACCTTCCTCCCGCCCTCTTCCGTCCGCAATAGCTGGACGTCCGGGAGCCGCTTCACCGTCCCGCGAAGCGACGGAATGTCATCAACGACCGCGCTCACGAGTTCGGGGCCGAGGATGTTGCGGATGCTCCGCTGCTGCCCCACGTCGTTGAGCCCGCGACTGCGCTTGAGCCAAGCTCCGACGGCGGAGCCAGCGCCGCCAAGCAGCCCACTGACGCTCCCGCTGACCGCCCCAGTCAACGCGGCGTTCCCTGCGTCACCGCCAGAGACCCCGGTAGCCGCAGCGCCGGCCGCAGCCGGAAGCCCCACCTCGGTAGCCGCACGTGTCGCGACCTTGCCGGCCGTGCCCATTCCCCGCGACGCAGCTCCAGCGAGGCGGCCCGCCCCGCCACTCGCAAGCTGCATGACCACTTCTTCGATCGAGCCCGGGAGCAACGCCTGTCCCGCCGTCTGGAGTGCCGTCCCGGTCGTGCCAGGGTTCCGAATATCTCCTTGCATCGCAGCGCCGGCCTGCGCTGGAGACGTCTCCCCGACCATCCACTGTTTCACACGGCCGACGATGTCGGGAGCCTTTGGTGCGGTACGCCCCGACGTAGACGCCGCCTGCGACGCCTGCTGGTTGTACGTGTTGACCGCGTTGAGCTTCGCGGCGGCTTCGTCTGCCCCGCGTCCTTCGAGCGCAACGCCGCCAGGTCCCTCGAACCGCCACACACCGGGCGCGATCTGCTGGGCCATTACTTGAGATCCTCAACGCCGATCACCGCCGGCAACGCGCCATTTCCGAGTCCTTCCCCGAGAGTCGACTTCAGCACGTCGAGGTCTCCCTTCGTGAACGCCTCGACGATCTGCGGCGGAACACCAACCCCGCGGGCCGCAGCCGCGTTCTTCTGGACCGTCGCCGCGTTCGTTCGCAGAAGATCCGCTGTCAGACGACGGCTGTTCGTGATGAGATCCCGGGCCATCTTCCCGGTCACCTTCGTCGGGTCTGCCTGTACGTCCCGCCACTGCTGTTCTATCTGGTTGGCGATCCGACCTTGCTCCCCGGCGAGCTGCCGGGCCTCGATCGACTGGAGCAGCGTGATGTTCTGTTGGATCTTGGCGATCTTACGACCGCGCTCGGTCTGCATGAACCGAGCAGCCTGCGCGACCAGGGTCCCGAGGACCGCCGTGCTCGGAAACGCATCCATGTTCTCTTCGATGCTTTTCAACGCTGCCTGAATGCGGTCAGCGGTGTTCTTCACCTTCGCGATGTTGTCACCCTCTTTGACAAGGGTCTTGATACTCCCGGTCATTGCGGCACGCTTTGGCAGTTCGGTCGACTGGATCGCCGCGAGGTTCCCCGCGATCGTGGCGGCCCGATCTTTCAGAGCGGTCTCGCGAGCCGCGACTGCGGCGCCGGCATCCCGGCGGGTCTTCGGGTCCACCGGCTGGTTCGTCATCGGGTTGTTCCCAGTCGTCGCGATATACCGGGCTGTCTCGGGGTCTGCGAGGTTCACTTGCTTCCCGGTCGTCAGCTCTCGTTGCTTCGTGATATGCGATCCGAGCGTTGAGACGATCTCTTTCAGCCCGCCGCCAGTCGCGACCGCAAGTGCCTGTTCTTGAAGCTGGAGCTTCTTCGCCGGATCACCTTCAGCCGCGGACTGCTCCATCAAAGACTGAATCCGCTGACGCGCGTCCTGCTCCTGTGTAAACAGGACTTGCTCACGCACGGACTTTACGCTCGCTTCGGCGCGGGCCTCGGTCTCGCGAGCTTCGCGGCTCTTGTCGATTCCGAGCCGTTCCTGTTCCAGGCCGAAACGCCCTTGTTCAATCCCGAAACGCCCTTGCTCCAAGCCGAGACGTTCCCGACCCTGTCGCATGCTCTCAACGTCCATTGGCGTGACCGCGCCTTGCTGACGCGAAAGCGTTGTGTTGCCGAGTTTGACGGACGCAGACTTTGAGTCGCGTACCGACGGCAACGGCGGAACTGTCGTCGTTGGAGCTTCGGTTTCTGGAACCGCCATTGGCGCTTGTGGCGGCTGAGCTGCACCCGATCGAGCAACGAGCGAAGCTGCGAACGGATCGCCAGGAGCTTGTGGTCCAGGCTGAGGCATCGGGACGCCGTTGACTCCAGACGTAGACTGAGCCGGCTCGTCCGCCATGAATCGTTGTGCTGCGGAGAGTTCATCCTGCTGCCGTATCCGGTTGGACTCCGCGAGCATGTTGAGGGCAGGGCCCATGTCCTTTGAGAAATACTTGTTCACTGCTTCGGTCGGGAGCGCCGTTCCCTTCATCACGGAATCTAGAAGGATCTTCTGCATCGTCTCGCGCTCGGCGGTGGCCTGCTGCTGCTGACGCTGGAGCGCGCCGAGCCCACCGCCCACGGCCAGCGACGCAAGCGCCCCGAGGATGAACGGAATCGGCATCAGCGCGTCCCTCCGAGATTCCCGAACAACGCCGTTGAAGAACCCCCATTACCGCCGGACTTAGGCTTCGTCCCCGACAGCGACGCAAGGAACTGCTGCACCACACCGAAGTCCATAGGAGCCGCCGACGTTCCGGTCGCTGGGCTCGGCGCAGGCGGCGAGACGATCTTTGAGCCCCCGGGAGTAAAGCCCGCGACACCTTGCGCGATCTGTTTTAGCAGCGCGTTCCAGTCGGTACCGCCACCCTTCCCGGCAGTCATCTCCGGCGGCGTGTTGGCGCTGGCGCCGGGACCTCCTCCCTCGCTGAGGGTCATTCCCTCTTTGCCCATGCCGCCGTAGATATCGATCACGCTCGGCGCTCCCACGCGACCGCCAGATCGAACAGCGGCCGTAGCGCCGGAACCCACCACGTTGCCGCCACCCGCTCACCGTACCGAAGGTAAACCCGACGGAGCCACACCGGCCCACGCCGTAGCATCCACCACCGCGCGAGTAGGGCCTTCGAGGATCGTCGGCCGTACAGGCGCCGGGCGACCCAGCACGCAGCCGACGCCGACGCCGCCGCTTTCATCATCCCGGTGAACAGGTCGGTTTGCTGCTGTCCCTTCGAGACGTCCCGATACGCCTGGGTGTTCGAGAGAGACCCGGCACCAGAAATCATCGCGCCGACCGGGGCCATCGCGTAGCTCGGCGCTGCTCCGATGAATCCTTGTGCCACTGACGACGGGATCATCGACGTCGCCATCTCGCCTTGCTGGCGTCCGCCTGCGAGGATCTGTTGCCCGAATGGCGTCCGTGAGAGCCCGCTTGCCGCGAGGTCTCCGGTCGTCGCCCGCTGGGCGTTCGAGGTGGCCCGGCGGCTCTCCGACTGCATCGCCGAGATGAGCGGGATCTGCGCGCCGATCCCTCCGGTGTTCAACGCCTCCTGGAACTGGCTTGAGAGGGTCTGACGGATCGGCATGGTCTCCGCGGAGAGCGCCGAGATGGTGCTGCCGAGCATGTCCTGGCCGTTGGGCCCGCTGTTGCCGCCCTTTCCACCGCCACCGCCCATGCTCATCGTACCGCCTCCATCGCAACGGCCATCTCGACGCAGGGCCGTCGGTGTCGCCGCAACGTCTCTGCAAACCGCTCCCGGGTCAGCTCGACGATCCAGGCGGGGTCCCCATCCCACAACCCCGCGACGCGGCTAAGGATAGTGTAGCCAAGGCGCCGATGCGGACGAAGAAGTTTTTCTTGCTTCGTGATCCCAAAGATCACCGGAACCTGCGTGAAGTACCACGCATACGTATCGAGGGTCAGCGCCAACGCTTCGTGACTTCGGCGGCGGCCTCGGCGAATCCATAACCCCGTGAACAACCCGCTGAGGACCGGCTCGGCCCACATGGCGAACCAGATTCCTGCGGCGTCGCGATCGTATACGAGCACCTTCGGGCGCCCAATGATCCGGTAAAGCGCGCCAATCGTCTGCGAATCCCGGGTGAAAAGTGCCGGAAGGTCCCCGTCCTGGGACATCCGCAACCACCATTGCGCCACGAGGATGTCGTCGTCCGCGGAGCCGATGTACAGCCGGGTCCCGTTCGTGTGTTCAGGCGTCACTTGAGGGCCTCCGCTGGTAGGGGAACGTAGACGTCCGCCTCGACGCCGAACACCGTTACGCTCGCCGCGAGGGACCCGGCGAGCCGCACGCTCCACACGTGCCCCCACTTCCCGACAGCCAGCTCGATCGGCGGATCCGGGCGCACCGAGGTGGCGAACTGCGGCAACACGTATGTCGCTCCGTCCACGAGCAGCGTCGGGGTGAGCCACTGTCCGCCGCTGTCCACGTCGAAGTACAGTCGCTGCACGAGCCCCCGCACCGACACGTCAAACCGTACGCCCGGCGTCTCCACTTCGAACGCGATGGCGGCTCCGTTGTCCGTAAGGACGCCGGGGACCTCCGGAATGAACACGCCCTCATTGGACCCCGCCACCAGCACCTTCGTATCTGGCTCAAAATACAATGCCGAAATCCGTTGCTTCGTGTACCGCCACGCCCCGCTCGCCACGTCAAGAATCAACGTGGTGGATTCGTCACTGAACCAGACTTCGCGGCCGGTGTACTCCGCGATATCCGCAACGAACGGCGGGATGTCTTCGAGGGCCTCGCCGGTCAACAGGCGCCCGATCGCCTCGAAGCCGACGAGCTTGCTGTCGGTCCCGGCGAACATCCGAATCCCGTCATACGACTGGTACGCGATGCCGAACGGGGTCGGGACGATAGAGAACGGGCGGTCGCTGCCCGGCGCCCCAAACACCTCCCGCCACGTGAACGGCTCCGTGAACCCGAGCACCTGAATCACGTGTCCGTTCGTCCAACCGTACAAGGACCCGCCCCACGAGACGAGCTTGACCACTGGGTCGTCGCCGTTGTTCACTTCGATGAATCCGGCGAGCGATTCGGGGCGCCCTCGCGGTGAGTAGTAGATTCGGCCTTCCTCACCGGAGGCGGAGATCCGAGTCCAGAACATCCGCCCGGCGTACGGGCCGACTGCGTCCGCGAAGTCCCCGCGGGGCGGCGCGTTGTCCAGCGGCAGCTCTTCGGACTGAAGGTCAGCGTCCGGGGCGTTGTCCGCGTATGTCGTCGCAGTGTTGTTCGCGATCTCCGCCAGCTTGAACAGGGTCGTGAGGTTGGCGAAGGTGCGCCAAATCTCCCGGGTATCGACCTGCGGGTCATTCGAGGTCGGGACCGACGTGAGATTCACCGACTGCGTCGCGGGCGAGACGGTCGCCGGCCCGGTGAACGCGGCGGGGTTCGGGTTGCTCCGGGCGCCGGTCACCGAGTTCTTGAATGTCACCGCGTACATGTACGTGCCGTTGAGGACTCCGGCCCCGCCGACCGTTGCGATCGGGTCGATCCCAGGCGCGTCGATTCCCCACTTCGTGACGGTGCCGTCCGTCGCCACCTTCACGAGCGTCCCGCCTCCGGCGACGAACAGGTAGTCTTCGCGGCCCGCAGTCGGCGGCATCCGAGCGAACGTCAGCCGCTCCCCGTCGAAGCCGCCCTGGAGCGCTACGCCATCGCGGTAGAGG
>Ga0137429_1000086_pt1 | contig 50248 bp, 30 predicted proteins | sample EasRivERMZT736_2_FD_102304 | JGI IMG/M metagenome (GOLD analysis project Ga0137429, IMG submission 102304) | Soil microbial communities from meander-bound floodplain in the East River, Colorado, USA - East River MetaG ERMZT736_2 | ecosystem: Environmental > Terrestrial > Soil > Floodplain ...
GGCCGTCCGGCCCGGGCGGGGCCCCCGGGACGCCCCCCCGGGCCGGGGGTGCGCCCCCCCCCGGGAGCCACCACACCGGGGGGGGGGCGGGGGGGCGGGGGGGGGGGGGGGGGGGGGGGGAGGGGACGGGTTGAACACCGGCGGCCGATATGACCCGCTTACGGACACCTGGCAGCAGACCCCCGATCTGGGCGCCCCTCAGGCCCGGGCAGGACACGCGGCGGTGTGGACCGGCAGCCTCATGGTCATCTGGGGCGGAATCTCGGACAATCGCCGCTTGAACAGCGGCGCGCGCTACGATCCCGCCACCGACGCGTGGACTCCGACTTCCACGGTGAACGCTCCGTCGCCCCGGAGGGGCCATGCCGCCGTCTGGACCGGCAGCCTCATGGTCATCTGGGGGGGAGATGCCGACTTCGTGTATCTCGATACGGGCGGTCGGTATGATCCGACCGCGGACGCGTGGACAGCGACGTCCACGCTGAACGCTCCCTCAGCTCGGACCAATCACACCGCGGTCTGGACCGGGAGCCGGATGGTCGTATGGGGAGGGTACAGCCCCCTGGGCTTCGGCACGGGCGGCCGATACGATCCGCTCACGGACACATGGGTGCCGACCTCCATGGCGAGTGCTCCCTTCCCACGGACCAACCACACGGCGATCTGGACCGGCAGCGTCATGATCGTGTGGGGCGGATATCCGGATCTGCAGACCGGGGGCAGGGACGATCCGGCGATCGACAGCTGGACTCCGACCTCCCTGGTGAATGCGCCCGTGGGGCGGCATGCCCACACGGCGGTCTGGACCGGCAGCGTCATGGTGGTCTGGGGCGGCTGGAATGGCTCGGACCCCGGCGTGAACTTCAACACGGGCGGCCGGTACGATCCCACGGCCGACACCTGGACCGCCACCGCGATCGCGCTCGTCCCTCGCCGACTGCACGCCGCGGCCTGGACCGGGAGCCGGATGGTCGTGTGGGGAGGCACCAACGGCTCCTACCTGAACACGGGGGCCGGTACGATCCTTCGGCCAACTCCTGGTCGCTCACCACGACGGCGAATGCCCCCTCGGGACGTTACTACCACAGCGCGATCTGGACGGGTGATCGCGTCGTCTTCTGGGGCGGCAATGGTCCGGGCCCTACACGCATCGGGGGGAGGTACGATCCTTCGACGGACTCCTGGGCGCCGACCTCGGCGGTCGATGCCCCCTCGGGGCGCTATCTTCATACGGCGATCTGGGCCGGAACCGCGATGATGGTCTGGGGCGGGGGGTATTTCAACACAGGGGGCAATACGGATCGGGACCGTCCTCGCGAGACCTCGATCTCGACGGCTTCTCCCCGTGCGCCGGCGACTGCGACGACAGCGCGGCGGCCGCTTACCCCGGTGCCCTCGAGGCCTGCGACGGTCTCGACAACGACTGCGACACGCTCGTGGACGAGGGGTGGGACCAGGACGCCGACGCCGTCTCGGACTGCGCCGACAACTGTCCTGTCAACCCCAACCCCGGCCAGGCAGACGTCGATTCCGACGGGCACGGCGACGTCTGCGACACCTGCCCATCGGCGCCGAACCCCGGACAGGAGGATCTGGATCAGGACGGGCACGGAGATGCCTGCGACTGCGCGCCAGCCGACCCGGAAACGTATGCCGTGCCCGCCGAGGTGTCAGGCCTGGCACTTGGCGCGGATGCGGAGACTGTGAGCTGGAGCTCGGCGGCGCCCGGCGCCGGGATCGGAACGGTGCACGTGGTGCTGCGCGGCGCCCTCGATCGACTGCCGGTCAGCACGCAAGTGAAGCAGATCTGCGTCGACTCGGCTGTGGCCGGGTCTTCCGTGGTCGACTCGAGCGCCCCGGCAAGTGCCGCCGGGTTCTACTACGTCGTCCGCGGCTCCAATGTCTGTGGGACCGGAACGTACGGATTCGAGAGCAGCGGCACCGAGAGGTCGACCACGACCTGCCCCTGACCCTCCCGGCGGGCTGCGCATCGGCGGAGAGGAGCGCTGCCGTCACGGCCTGCCGAGCGGCCTCGGCCTCAGGCCACCCTCTCCGACCTGGAAGCCGAGGACCCTCGGAGGCGTGAGGCGCTACGCGCCGCCCAGATTCGAGATTAGCAGGTCCACCAGGCCGCGGATCTCGATCTGCGGCGGGCACTCGACGATCCAGTCGTTCCGGTCGGGAGCCGCACCGCAGCCGTCGAGATGCTTGCGCAGGTCCGCGAGCACCTGCAGCGCCTCGGCGGATTCGCCAGCGAGGAGCAGGCTCTCGGCGTGGTCGAGAACGGCCAGGATCGCCTTGCGGGTCCCTCCGCCCGGCGGACGGAACTCCTCCCTCGGAAGCGGTGCGACGGCCCCCTGGATGAACTCCACGTCGGCGCCGTCGACGAGCCCGTCCCCGTCCGCATCGGGATCGAGCGGGGCGGTGTCCAGGGCGTCCGGAAGGCCGTCGTTGTCGTCGTCGGAGTCCGCGTTGTCTCCGGTCCCGTCGCCGTCGGCGTCCGCCCACTCCGTGGGGTCGGTCGGGAAGGCATCGTCGCCGTCGAGCACGCCGTCGTTGTCGTCGTCGGGATCCGCGTTGTCTCCGAGCCCGTCGCCGTCGCTGTCGGCCGACTCCGTCGGGTCGGTCGGGAATGCGTCGACGGCGTCGCCGCTGCCGTCGCCGTCGGAGTCCGCGTTGCCGGGGTCGGTGCCGAGCGAGCGTTCCACGCACCGATCGAGCGTGTCGCCATCCGCGTCCGGAGCGGCCAGCCTGGAGAACAGCGCGTCGAGGGGTGGGCCGGCGTACCCGGCCGGCTCGTTCCCCGGCCCGTAGCCGGCGGCCGCGAGGTCGGCGACGTACTTGTTCACGACATAGAGGTCGTCGAAGTCCCCCAGCCCGTTGAAGTAGACGTCGGTGAAGTGGGCGGGATCGAACGCCGTCTCCCCGGCTCGCGGCCCCGGGCCGCCGTCGTCGGGGCCGTCGTCCCCGTCATCTTGCACCCACGGCGCCTTCGCGGAATTCACGGCGCACCTCACGGTGATCCCGCCGCCGCACCCGCCGCTCTTGTCGCCGCGCAGGATCCCCCAGGTGTCGAACGTGCTGGCCGGGATCAGCATGAGATCCTCCTGGACCTGGCGGTCCCACAGCCCTCCGGCCTCGAAGAACGAGCGCAGCCTGTACCCCACCTCGCGATCATCTCCGGAGAGCGGCTCCTCGGCCACGCTGGCGGGGAGGTAGATGACTCCGTCCCGGTCCGGCTCGCCGGCAAAGTCCCCGATGTCACCCTTTGCTCCGGCGCCGTGCCCCTTCGCCTCCTGCGCCGTCTCAGGGTGGAGCAGGCCGCTCCCCGGCGGGTACTCCGCCATCGGCAAGACTCCGTCCAGGTTCTCGTCCCCGGCCGACAGGGGGCTCCCCGCCGGGAGATAGGAGAAGTAGTCGCCGTGCGCCTGCGCGACCAGCGCCTCGAGTTGCCCGTCGACGCCGTTCTTCCGCACCACGGCCAACACATCCTCGAAGTCGTTCTCGTGTTCCTGTTCGAAGGAGGAATCGGTCCAGTCCCGGGGGTGGAAGAAGTCGTAGATGATGTACCAGTGCGTGCACGTCTCCACGACCGAGTAGTAGACGTGCGCGGGAAGCGCGTGCTGGTGAGTGTCGTGGCAGATCGGCAGGAGGCCTGGGCAGCGATCGGGATCGAAATAATCGCCGAGATGCAGGCTGTCCCAGTTGTTGGTTGCCTCCCAGTCGCCGTCGTAGTCGACGGCCGTGATGAGGTCGCCAAAGTAGTCCGAGCTGTCCGTGTCCTGATAGTGGATCGGGGCCCAGCGAGCGGCAATCTCCTCGTGGGTAATCCCCCGGGCGCCAGCGACGCCCAAGATCGCCGCGAGCAGTGCCACGATGAGCCGACGAGGACGAAGCAACCTGGTGGTCATGTTCCTGCCCTCCCTGTGCCGACGACGACGCCGGCACGGCGACGCCGAACCGATCGGCTCCGCCGCGCCCGCAGGTGTAGGCCCTTGTTCATTAGATCGGAAACCGAAGAAGAAACCCGACACGGACTCCGTGGGTCAAAGGCCGGCCTCCCAGGCGCGGGCAGTGACGGGCCCGCAGCGCGGCGCGAAGCCCTGAGCCGCCAAGCCTGCGGCGATCCGCTCCGCCAGGAGGTCCAGCCCGGCCTCCCGTGCGGCGCCGCCGGGGAGGCGGCGCGCACCGGGGGTCACTACTCCAGCGGGATGCGACCCTTGTTTCTCGCGAGCCAGGTCTCGAACGTTTGCAGTTCAGGGTTGAGCGATCGCGAGAACGCGAGATCGCGCGCGCCGCAGAAGGCCGACTCGAAGTCGCGCTTGAACTGGAACATGTTTCCGAGATCGTCGGCCCCCGGGAAGCCGAAACCACGGAAAACTTCGGGGGGAACCTCGTTGTAGCGCACCTCCTGCCCGAGCGCCTTGGTCAGGGCGGCCGCCATCTGCGCGCCCGTCGGGTGCTCCCCGGCGATCCCGACCGTCTTGCCGATCAGCTCGCTTCCCTTCTTGAAGATGCCGTGGGCGCACTTGCCGATGTCCTCGGCGGCGATCCCGGGCAGCTTCTTGCCACCCATCGGGAGGGTGATCGCGAGCTTTCCGTCCGGTCCGCGCTTCGGGCCCAGGCCGAAGTTGATCAGGTTGTCCCAGTAGAATGAGGTCAGCAGGAACGTCGTCGGCACGCTCTGCTCGGTGAACCGCTGGTTCGACTCCCCCTTGGCATCGAAGTGCGGGACCTTGTACTTCCCCATCAGGGTGGGCATCCGACCGTCGGAGAGCGGCACCCAGCGGCGCGTGTCCTCGAGCGTGGACCAGATCACGTGCTGCAGGCGCGCGGCCTTGGCGGCCTTGGCCATGTTCGCCACCTCGGCCATCTCCTTCTCGGGCGAGAAGTGCGCCCAGTAGAAGGTGACGCAGTAGGCGCCGTGCGCCCCGGCGAAAGCCCTCTCGAGGCTTGCCGCATCGTCGATGTCGGCCGCGACCACCTCGGCGCCGAGCGCCGCCAGCTCTTTCGCCTTGTCGGAGCCGAGCTCGCGCGTGATCGCCCGTGCCGCGAAGCCGCCGCCCGGATCCGCCAGGATGGAACGAACCAAACCGCCTCCCTGGGCGCCCGTGGCGCCGAGGACCGCGATGATCTTCTTGTCAGCCATGAGAGTTCTCCTGGAAGTCGTGGGGTTGAGCCCGTTCGCGCCGGGCTGGCGGGCGCATTCTACCGCTGCCGCCCAGGCTCCCGGACACCCGCGCCCACCCGGACCTGTGGCATGATTCGCCGGTCCCACGGAGGAGAGCCGAACATGATCGATCGCGCCGCGCTGGCGGCCTGCCTCGCCCTGCTGTTCCCCCTCCCCGCGCGCGCGGAGGAGCCGAAGGCCCCAACTCCGGAGACGCGGCGTCCGCTCGAGCCGGCCGACCAGTTCCGCATCAAGGAGGTGTCCGAGCCGCAACTCAGCCGCGACGGGAAGTGGGTCGCCTACACCGTCGAGACCGTCCAGCCCGAAGAGGAGAAGTCCTGGACGCAGGTATTCATGACACCCGCCGGTGCGTGGGATCCGATCCCGATGACCGTGAAGGAACAGTCGTCGTCGTCGCCGCGCTTCTCTCCCGACGGCAAGTACCTCGCGTTCCTGTCGGCCCGCGGCGAGGGGAAGAGTCAGGTGTGGCTCCTCGACCGGCGCGGCGGCGAGGCCCAGCAGTCCACCGAGGTCCCGCAAGGGGTCCAGTCATTCGACTGGTCCCCCGATGGCCGCCGGATGGTGCTGGTGATCAAGGACCCGACGCCGCTCGAGCAGAAGGCGGAGAAGGAAAAGAAGGAAGGGATCAAGAGCACCCGCCCGGCGACGCAGCCGCCCTGGGTCGTCGACCGGCTGCAAGCCAAGCGCGACTACGAAGGGTACCTCGACCGGCGCCGCACCCACCTCTACGTCTACGACCTGGCCGCGAAGAAGCTCGTGCAGGTCACCTCCGGCGACTACGACGATGAGCAGCCGGCATGGTCGCCCGACAGCCGGCTGCTCGCCTTCGCGAGCAACCGCTCCGCGGAGCCGGACGGAAACTACGACTCGAACCTGTGGGTCGTGGCCGCCGACAACCCCGATCAGGGAAGGACGATGATCCAGGTGACCACGAACCCCGGTCCCGACCGGGCACCGGCCTGGAGTCCCGATGGGCAGTTCCTCGCGTACGAGACGCAGATCGACGTGAAGCTGTTCTACTACGCGACCACCTACCTCGCCGTCGCCCCGGCGGCGGGAGGCAAGGCGCGGCTCCTCACCGAGGGGATCGATCGTCATGTCTCCCGCCCGCGTTACTCCGCGGACGGGAAGAGTCTGTACTTCCTCCTGGAGGACAGCGCCGAGCTGCACCTGGCGAGCATCCCCGCCGCCGGGGGCGAGGTGACCCGGCCGATCCGCGGTTCACGGGCGGTCGAGACGTTCGCGCTGGCGGACGACGGGACTGTCGCCGCGCTGATCAGCGAGCCGTCGCTGCCCCCGGAGGTCTTCGTGCTGCAGGGGGGGGAGCAGCGCCGGCTCACCGCGGTCAATGACGAGTTCCTCAAGCAGGTGCGCCTCGCCGAGGCGGAAGAAGCGCATTTCAAGAGCAAGGACGGGACGGAGATCGAGGGGATCATCTACAAACCCGTCGGCTTCGAGCCGGGGATGCGCTACCCGGCGATTCTCTGGATCCACGGCGGGCCGGTGTCGCAGTTCGCCCATCGATTCCAGTTCTTCCCGCAGCTCTTTGCCGCGAACGGCTACCTCGTCGTGACCGTCAACCCGCGCGGCTCGTCCGGCTACGGCCAGGCGTTCTCCGCCGCCATCTTCGCCGCCTGGGGGGAGAAGGACTACGAGGATGTGCTGGCGGGAGTGGACCACGCGATCGCGCAGGGGTACGCCGACCCGGAGCGGCTCGGGGTCGGCGGCTGGTCGTACGGCGGCATGCTCACCAACTACACGATCACCCAGACGACCCGCTTCAAGGGGGCGGTCTCCGGCGCGAGCCTCGGCCTGGCGGCGGGCAACTACGGCCACGATCACTACCAGCGCGACTGGGAGCTCGAACTCGGGTTGCCCTGGCGGAACCGCGAGCTATGGGACCGGTTATCGGCGTTCTGGAAGGTCGAGAAGATCACGACCCCGACCCTGTGGATGTGCGGCGAGAAGGACTGGAACGTCCCGGCGGTCAACTCCGAGCAGATGTACCAGGCGATGAAGCGACTCGGACGCGACACCGAGATGGTGATCTACCCCGGCGAGCACCACGGGATCTCAAAGCCGTCCTACCAGCAGGACCGGCTGGCGCGCTTCCTCGCCTGGTTCGACCGGTGGGTGAAGGGGGTGAAGCCGGCGACCGCGGCGAGGAGTTCCGGGGACACCACGGTCAACTCCGCTTCTTAGCTAGCTTGGCCTTCGCCTTGGCGAGCTTCGCCGCCGCCTTCTCGTTCAGCGCCGGCGGTCTTCCCCCCTCGTGGAAGAGGATCAGATCGTCGGTCTTCGCGCTCGCCTTCATCTTCTTCATGGCGGTCGCAGGGATGGCTGACCTCAGATCGCCGCGCCCGAGCAGCGCCAGGCCGTGCAGCAGATACCAGGCCTGCGCGGCATCGGTGTTGTCCCATGTCCCGGGCGCCTTGCCGTTCAGGAGCGCGAGCAGCTCCGACGCCGCCTCCTGCGCCCCCAGCAGGCCGAGTGCCTCGGCCGCGGCGCGACGGAGTCGGTACTCCTCGGACTGACCGAGGATCCCCAGCAGCTTCTCCTTCACATCGGCTCCGGTCTGATGTGTGATCCCCAGCCAGAAGATCGCCAGGCGGCTCGGCACCTCCTCGTCCTCGACCATGCCGATCCGCTCCAGGACGCGCCGGACCTGCCCCGGATCACCCTGCGACTCCCTGCGGGCGAGGAGCGCGGCCGTCACGGCCTGCCACGCGGCCTCGCTGTGGAGGAGGCTCACCGCCTCCCGCGTGACCTCCTTCATGCTGCCGACGGGGACGGTCTCCTCCCAGAAGGTCAGCCGTAGCGTGCGCACCTCCGGAGCGGGGAGGTCGGGAGCGACAAGGGTTGTCTGGAGCGTCGCGTAGGCGATGCAGTTCATCGGGGCGAAGGCCGACATCCGGTGCATGTCGACCCACAGCTCGTCGATCCTGAGCGACAGCCTGAGGCCCCCGTCACCGACCTTGAAGCCGAGGACCTTCACCGCTTCCTCGGCGGCGGACTTGAGATGCGCCGCAATCTCGGAGTCGGACTCCGTTGCGTAGAGCATGTAGGGCCCGGAGCCGCTCTCGAACCCGGGGCCCATCACGCCTCCCCCGATCAGGTGCGTCCCCTCGCGGCGATCCTCGACGGTCACCAAGACCGCTTGATCGATGGCAAGGAAGAGGACGCCGACCCCCGGCGGTTGGGAGACGAGCGGGGCAATCACGTCCAGCGCGCCCGCTGGGCCGATGCCAAATCCCAGGATGGCGAGCGGCAGCAGGAACCGCACGGCGCCTCGCATGGAGACCTCCACTCGCAGCTCGATGCAGAGCTGCGGAGACACCATAACCGATTCCGGGGCCGATCATCCCCCGGGAAGGCGCCGCTGTTTCGAGCCTTGGGCTCAGCGGCTCGGCGCTTTCGCGAGAACGAGGTCTCCCTGGCGCTCACCGTCGCGCAGCACCCAGCCTGCCTGCAGCTTCAGGCGCGGACGATCCTCCGCGGAGAAGACGATCGCCGACGAGTCGGCCGTCACGCGGGCGCCCGACTCGGTCGTAATCTCACCCCAGTCACCGGTCACGGTGAGGCGCGGATGGACGGTTCCATGCTCTCCGATCGGAACGACGCTGTGCGGGTCGAAACCGAAGCTCCCGATTGAGGTCGGTATCGTGAGGAGAGGCCCGTCGACGAGCCGCGCCCGGTAGCGCGCGAGCCGTTCCGCCTGCTCCTTCGCGCGCCGCTCCTCGTCCGCGCGGAGTCGCGATCCGTCGTACGCCGCCGCGCGCCCATCGAGGTCCGTCGGAACGGTGAGCTTCCCGGCCGTCGCGGCGGTGGTTGCGAGATCGTCCGTCGCCTTGTAGCTAGCCCGCCACTCCGGCGCGATCCCGTCGAGCAGCAGGCCCCACCCCGGACCCGTCGAGTACGCGAACGAGCGGACGAAGGTCCCGCTCTCCCCGGCGGCATCGAGGCGCCAGCGGGCGACCGCGACGCGCGTCTCCTCGTCGGATGTGCCCCGCAGCGCGAACCCGGTGTACTCCGCGAGCCCTTCATTGTTCTCGAGCGCCCGCTCGTTCGCGGCAGCGTTCGCGAAGAGCGCGCGCCGCCGGGCGCGGAATCCCAACGCATCGGCCATCGCGACGTCGCGGTTTTCGTCCCGCAGCGCGGCGGCCAGCGCCCGCATCTCGAGGATCAGCCAGAAGCGCCCGTCGAGGGTGTCGAGATGCGCGTTGTCGGCGGGCGCCATCGGGAACCCGATCTCGTCCTGGATCCGATGGAACGACTCGTGAAGCAGCAGGCGGCGCCGCGAGACGGTGCGTTCGCCCACCGAGTCCCACAGGATCATCGTCCACTCGACTCCACTCCACCGCACGGCCGTGTTGGCGACGGGGACGGTAGGCGGTAGTTTCCCCGTGAACAGGCCGCCCGCAGCCACCAGCACGCCCCCTTCGTCGGCCCGATTGGCGACGACGGAGCGAGACTCCGGATCCACGAACAGCATCGGTCCGTACAGGGGGGTTCCCCACAGGCGGCCGGCGTCCTCCTCGGACGCAATCCGGATCTCGTCGAAGGCGCGCCGCGCTTGATCCAGCGCAATGGGTGAGGTGGCAACGGTCGCACCGACGACGAGCCAGGCGAGCCTCATGGCGGACATCGTAGCACCAGAACCTGGGGTCAGGTCTTTACCTTGTACCGGACAGGCTGCAGGTCGAATGCCCGCAGTCTCGCGGGAGGTATAAAGTAAAGACCTGACCCCCGCTTGTTTCGCCAGCCGTGCGGACCCATGCCTGCGCCGGCGGGGTGGAGGGTGCTCAGCGTGATGAAGCGGCTCGCCCTGACGATTTTGTGCACGCTTGTCACTGCCGTGATCGTTGCGCCGTCCCGCCTCGTCGCTTGCACGACGTTCTGCTTGCGGCGTGGTCCCAGCATGATCCTCGGGAAGAACTACGACTGGCACCTCGGCATGGGGTTCGTGATTCGTAACGGGCGCGGCGTCGCCAAGCAGTCAGACGCTGGACCGGGGTCCACCCCGGCCAGTTGGACCTCCCGCTTCGGGAGCCTCACGTTCAACCAGTACGGCCGCGAGTTCCCGTCGGGGGGGATGAACGAAGCCGGGCTCGCGGTGGAGCTGATGTGGCTCGAGGAGACCCGCTACCCGGCGCCCGACGCGCGTCCCGCCCTCGGCTGCCTCCAGTGGATCCAGTACCAGCTCGACACCGCGGCGACGGTGGAGGAGGTGCTCGCGAGCGACGTGAAGGTGCGCATCGACGCGCGGGCGCCGCTCCACTTCCTCGTGGCCGACCGGTCAGGGGATGCCGCGACGGTCGAGTTCCTCGACGGCCGGCTCAAGGTGCATCGCGGCCCCGCCCTGCCGGTCGCGGTGCTCACCAACAATGGATATGGCGCCTCCGTAGATTTCCTGGAGCGCGCCGACGCCGCCGGCGACCCCGCCAAGGGGCCAGGCTCCCTCGAGCGGTTCGCGCGCACGGCGCGTCGCGTCCGCGCGTTCGACGCGCCCCCCGAGACGGATCCGGTGGCCTTCGCGTTCGAGACGCTGCGGGGCGCGGCGCAGCCGCAGTCGACGCAGTGGAGCATCGTCTACGAGCTGGACCGTCTGCGCGTGCACTTCCGCACGCGGACCGATCCCGCCATCCGCACCCTGGCGATGGCGGAGTTGAATCTCGATTGTCACTTCCCGGTCATGGGCGTCGATCTCGAGGCCGCACCGCCGCCAGACGGCCGCGTCGTCCCGCGCCCCCTCGCTGCGGCGGCCAACGAGAACCTCGTGCGCCGCGCCTTCGCCGGGACCCCTGGTCTGGTGGGGGCGGACGAGGAGGGGATCCGGCGCCAGATCGCCTACCCCGAGACTACCGTCTGCAGGGAGTGAGGGCTCACCGCCTGGGAGCCTCGCTCACGACGAGACTGAGGGGGTACGCGGACTCGCAGTCAGCCAGGTGCCCTCCCCCCACCCAGGTCGGATCGGGAATATGATCGGCCCCCTTCTGGAGGAGAAGGATGACCGAGACCCCCGAGCGTTTCTGGATCAGCAGACCCCGCCTCGAAGCTCTCGTGGACGGGATCTTTGCCATCGCCATGACGCTGCTCATCCTCGAGATCCGGGTGCCGGAGCTTGAGTCCCGCCGATCGGGGGACGAGTTATTGGCGGCCATCGCGCACCTGGGCCCGGCGCTGTTCAGCTATACGCTGAGCTTCGCGATGCTCGCGATCTTCTGGTACCGCCATCACCGGGTGATCCACTTCTTCCGTCGCGTGGACTTGCCGCTGTTCCTCTTCACGCTGGTCTTCCTGATCGGGGCGACGCTGGTCGCCGTTCGGCTCGCGTCGCGCCGCGCTCAGTCCGCCAGGTGACATGCGGCACGAGGCCCTGCGCCGTTCCACCATGACGCTCGCATGATGCAGGCCGCGGCGAGCGGACGCCGGGTCTTCCGGGCCGTCCTCGGGCTCCTCGCGCTCGCCCTGGCGCCCCCCTCGTTCCCTCTCGAGCGTCTGCAGCGCCGCTTCGCCCTCGAGCAGGGGCTGCCATTCTCGGAGGTGACCGGCGTCACGCAGGACAGGGCCGGTTTCCTGTGGATCACCGCGGGCGGGTTGTTCCGCTACGACGGCGTCGAGATGCGGCCCTGGCCCGGTGGGCCGTTCCGCCCACTGCTGCGCGGCGTCGTCGCGGGTCCGGGCGGGGAGGTGGTGACCCGCGACTACGACGGCCACCTCTACGAGGTGAGCGGCCGGATGCTGCTGCCGCTCGAGGGGCCTCCGGTCCCGCCGGGGACCCCATCCCAGTGCCCCACCTTCGACGGCGCCGGACGCCTGTGGGCGGTGGCCGGCGACAGGGTGTGGAGCCGGAGCGCGGGAGGGGAGTGGCAGGCGCTCCCGACGTCGCGCGTCGCGGGGGAGACGCCGCGTTGCCTGCAGGCGACTCCCGACGGCGGCCTGCTGATGGAAACCGCCGCCGGCCTCTGGTGGCTCCCGCCTTCCGGCGCGGCCGAGCGGATCGCCACGGGGGCGGGGATCCAGATCGCCGCGCGCCGGCCGGACGGCACCGTGATGGCGCTGCTCTCCGACGGTGCGGTGGTGGAGTTCGCGAACGGCGTCCGGCGCGAGATCTTTCGCGTCGCGATGAGGCCAATCGATCTCCGGTTGCGGGGGGATGTCGTGTGGGTCTCGTACGACTACGGCCTGGTGCGGCTGCGAGCCGGGGAGCCCCCGGAGATCCTCGGGGCTGGACAGGGAATCCCGAGCGGCGGGCCGCTCTTCGTCGATCGCGAGGGAGGCCTGTGGCTGGGGACGTTCCGCGGACTGCTGCAGTTCCCCTGTCCCGACACGGTCGCCTGGGGCCTGGACGACGGCCTGGGCATGGCGCCCCGGAGGCTGGCGCTCGGCCCCGACGGGATCGCGGTGGACACCTGGACGGGGCTCTATCTGCTGCCGCGCGAGGCGGAGGGGCGGGAGATGGAGCGGATCCCGGGTACCCGCACGTCGGCGATCTGCTTCGACGCGGCCGGGACGCTGTGGGCCGCCACCGCGGGCGGGTTCGTCGCACGCCGCGGCGGACGATCGTCAGCGGTGACGGCGGCGGGGCTCGCCGAGACCTACTCCTGCGCCCCTGGCGCGGCCGGGCGCACCTGGCTGAGCACGGATCGGGGGATCTTCGTGGGCCTCGACGAAGGGTCGTCGCCACCCTCCGCCCGCCCGATCGCCGGCCCTCCGGAGGCGATCCCCGCCGACCTCAGGCCGCAGGTCCTCGAGGACGCCGCGGGTCGCCTGTGGCTCGCGGGAGGGGAGCAGGTCTGCTCGACCGACGCGGCGGCGCTCGCCTCAGGCCGTGCCGCGTGGGACTGCGACCGGCTCGAGGGGGCCGGCCGGGTCTTCTCGATCGCCGCGCTTCCGTCGGGCAGCCTCTGGGCTGCGACGCTCCGGTCCGGCGTGTGGCGACGACCAGCGGGGGGAGGCTGGGAGACGATCCCCGGCTCCCGGCTGCTTCCCGGGCAGGCGGTGCGAGCGCTGCGGCCGTCCCCCTCCGGTGGGATGTGGGTGATCAGTTTCGGCACCGTGCTCCGCGTGGAGGAGCGCGAGGCGTCTCCCGACGGCTGGGAGGTGGTGGAGCGTCCCTCCCCCTGGCATGGCCTGATGGTCAGCGATGCGGAGGACCTCCTGGAGGAGCCGAACGGTGATCTGTGGATCACCACGCTCGCCGGTCTCGTGCACGTCCCCGCGGCGGTCCGCCGATCGTCTCCGCCGGTGCCCGACGTCGAGCTGGTCGAGGCGCGGGTCGATGGCCAGGCGATCGCCGTCGATGCACCGATCCTCCTCTCCCATCGCCGCAACCGGATCGAGCTGCGGTTCTCGGCGCTTTCCTTCCGCGACCCGGGCCTGCTGCGCTACGAGGCCCGTCTGCGGCCCGACGCCCCCTGGGTGCCGGCGACCGGCTCTCCCTCGTTTCATTTCGTCGATCTGCGGCCAGGGAGCTATCACGCCGAGGTGCGCGCCTCGCTCGACGGGCTCCGCTGGTCCGCCGCCCCCGCGCACCTTTCGTTCCGGGTGCTGCCGCCGTTCTGGCTGACTCCCTGGTTCCTGGCCCTCGCCGCGGCGGCCGCGGCGGCGGCCGTCTACGGGGTGTTCCGCTACCGCGTGGCGCAGTCCCTCCGGCTGGAGCGCACCCGCACGCGCATCGCGGCGGACCTCCACGACGACATCGGCGCCAGCCTGTCCCGCATCGCGCTGCAGAGCGATCTGCTGGGCCGCGCCGGGGAGCCGCGCTCCGCCGCGGACGACCGCCGGCTCGGCGAGATCGCGGAGTCGGCGCGCGGGCTGGTCGACGCGATGAGCGACATCGTCTGGTCGATCGATCCGCGCCGCGACGATCTGGCGAGCGTGATCGCACGCGTCCGCGAGATCGCGCTCGACCTGCTGGAGCCGAATGGCGTCGCGCTCGACTTCCAGACCCCGCCCGGCGCCGAGCGGCTGCGGCTCGCCCCGGAGCAGCGCCGGCACCTGTACCTGATCCTCAAGGAAGCGGTCCACAACATCGCCAAGCACGCCGGCAGCCGCTCGGCCCGGATCGCCCTGCGCGCGGAGGGGGGGAAGCTGCACGTGGAGGTGGCGGACGACGGGCGCGGCTTCGCGGTGGGCGCCGGGGGAGCAGCGCCACCGCCCAGGCGCGGGGGGCACGGGCTCCCCAACATGCGCGAGCGGGCGGCGCAGATGCGCGCTACTCTCGAGGTGCGGTCCGTCCCCGGCGAGGGGACGACGGTCTCCCTCGAGATCCCCCTACGGCGCGGGGAAGCATGATCATGCTCTGCCCGAGCGCGTCCAGGTGAGGTAAGTTACCGGGCATGGAGGCCTCCCGCCCCATCGGCGTCGCCATCGTGGAGGACGACGCGCCGCTGCGCGAGGGGATCGGCTCGCTCCTCGCCGGCACCCCGGGGTTCCGCCTCGCCGGCGCCTTTGGCTCCGCGGAGGCGGCGTTCGAGCCGCTGGCTAGTGAGCCTCCCGACGTCGTGCTCCTCGACATCCACCTGCCGGGGATGCTCGGCTCGCAGGCGGTGCGCGTGCTGCGCCAGCGCGTCCCCGCCGCGCAGATCCTGATGCTCACGGTCTACGCCGAGCAGGATCGCGTGTTCGAGTCGATCTGCAATGGCGCCTGCGGCTACCTCCTCAAGAAGACGCCGCCGGCAAAGCTCCTCGAGGCGATCCGGGAGGCCCACGAGGGGGGCGCGCCGATGTCGCCGGAGATCGCGCGCAAGGTCGTGACGCTCTTCCGCGCCACCCATGAGCCGGCGGACCCGGAGGAGCGACCGACTCCCGCCGAGGTCCGGCTGCTGCGCCTGCTGGCCGAAGGGCACAGCTACCAGTCGGCCGGCTCGCAGCTCGGGATCACCGCCAATACCGTGCGGAACTACATCCGCAGCATCTACGCAAAGCTCCACGTGCACTCGAAGTCCGAGGCGGTCGCCAAGGCGCTCCGCCGCGGCCTGATCGGCTGAGCCGGGCCTCCGGCTCCCTTCACAAGACAGCACGACCGTGCTCTGCCGCGGCCCCGCCCGGCGCCGTAAGCTGTCCTCGAGCCGGACGCCGCTCTCCGTCCGGCGCCGCCGAACCAGCCCGGGTCGCGCCCCCGTGGAATCGGCACCACGGCCAGCGGACCCTTGACGCCTGGCCCGTCTCGCGCGAGCCGCCGGCGGCGAAATGCCGGCGTCCCGCCAACGAAGGAGCACGCGATGAACCGGGTTTCCCGTCTGCTGGTACTTGTTCCGATCGCCCTCGCCACCGGGGGCACCGTTGCCCAGACTCCCGACGACCCGCGGGTGGCTGCCTTCGAGGCGCTGCGCACCGCCTCGTCGGTTCCGCCGACCGGCAGCACCGAGGCCGGCGCCGTGCGGCTGCTCGGCTTCGACGTCGCGCCGAGCGGGCTGACCCCGGCGCAGCAGGCGAACACCTTCCTCGCGAACTACGGCGCCGTGCTCGGGCTGACGGGGGCCGATCAGGGTCTGGTCGTGCGCTCGGCGCGGGCGGACGGATCGCTGATCCTGGTGTCGTTCGCCGAGACGTACAAGGGGGTCCCGGTGTTCGCCGGGGAGGTGCGCGTCGGTATCGAGGCCTCCCCCTTCACGGGCATGTCGCGCGTCACGCTCGCCGGAGGCTCCCTGCTCCCCGACCTCGGGCTCGAGGGGGGGCTCGACGTCGAGGCGACGGTTTCGCCCGGCGCCTGCGTCGCCGCCGGCCAGACAGCGCTGCAGCGGCCGGGCGCCGCGCCGCTCGCCGAGCCCAAGCGGATGGTCTACGACGCGCGCCTGCTGGGCGGCGCCCCCGGCGCGCATCTTGTCTGGGCCTTCACGCTCGGCGACGGAGTTCCGCGCCAGGTTCTGTGCGACGCGCACTCCGGCGCCGTGGTCTTCGACCGGCCCTTCGCGGCGGAGGCGCTCGACCTGTGGGAGGGGCTGCAGTTCCCGAACCCATTCCACGTCTTCCTCGGCGACGAGAACGGCCTCACTGGGCAAGGTCAGTCCATCATGGACGCCGTGGTCGAGTGGTCGCACGCCCACACCATCTACAACTTCTTCACGAGCGCGTTCGGCTGGAGGGGGACCGCGGGGAACGACAATCAGCTCCAGCTCCTGGTAGCGAGCAACACCACCCAGTACTACCCCGACCCGCTCGGAGAGGCCATCCAGATCGCGACCGGCGATGCCGGCCTCGACGTGACCGCGCACGAGTTCGGACATGGGATCATCCAGCATTCCTCCGACCTCGTGTACAGCGGGGTCCCCGGCGCCCTCAACGAGGGGTACGCCGACGCGATGGGGGTGTTCGTCGACTCGGGAGACTGGCTGCTGGGCGAGGATCGGACCGGGGCTGTGGACAACGTCCTGCGAAACTTCGCCGATCCCCCCAACCCCAGCCTCGGTCAGATGAAACAGCCCGATCAGTTCTCGGAGCGGTGCACCTCGAACCTGGAGTGCCCCTACACTGCGGACAACAACGGCGTCCACACGAACAGCGGCATCCTGAACAAGGCCAACTACCTGATCGCCTCCGGCGCCGCCTTCAACGGGCGGCCGGCATTCGCCGGGATTGGCCGCACCAAGATGGGGGTGCTCGCGTTCCATACGATGCGCGCCCTGCCGTCGGGGGCGACGTTTCAGGACGCGCGCGCCTTCTCGATCGCGATTGCGGGCATCCTGGCGAAGCTGAACATGGCCGGGTTCACGCCGGCGGACGCGTGCGCCGCCAGGAACGGCTTCGCTGCGGTCGAGATCGGACCCGGGGACGTCAACTGCGACGGGATCGACGACAACTTCCAGGACCCGGACGGCGACTTCGTGCCGAGCCCGATTGACAACTGCCCGACGAAGTGGAACGCCGATCAGAAGGACTGGGACGACGACGGGGTCGGCGACTTCTGTGATTTCGACCTCGACAACGACGGCGTCCCGGACGGGAAGGACAACTGCCCGAGCCTGCCGAACTGGAACCAGCAGAACACCGACGGCGACGCACTCGGCGATGCCTGCGACCCCGACGATGACGAGGACGGCTGGTCCGACGTCGACGACAACTGCCCGATCAAGTACAACCCGAGCCAGTACGACGGGAACAACAATGGCTTCGGCGACGCCTGCGACCCCGACTACGACGGCGACGGTTGGTACCAGAATGACAACTGCACCTTCGTGTTCAATGACCTCCAGTTCGACTCCGACGGCGACGGGCTGGGCGACGCCTGCGACGGCTGCCCGATGGTCGCCGACTGGACCGGCGCCTACCTGGTGAACAAGTGGCAGTCGTCCACGCCCGTGCCGTACCAGCCCGATAGCGACGACGACGGGACGCCCGACGCGTGCGACCCCGACGCGTTCGGATCCGCGTCGCTCGAGTTCAACGGTTCCCCCTACAACCCAGGACAGATGGTGCAGCCGGGTGGAGAGCCGTCGTGGGGGACGCTGTCCGGGCCGGCCGGGAGCCACTTCCGCATCCCGGTCCCGCTGTGCGATCCCGACGGTGGCCCGGACCCGTCGCAGATCACCGAGCTCAGACTCATGGACCTGGACGCGACGGTCGAGGCGATGCTGTTCGACGACGACGGGCTGTCGCTCGGGGCGGTGCGGCCCGGCGCCGCCGGCTCGAATGCCCGGGGGCTCCGCGTGAGCCCCGACTGCTCGCGCACCTACTTCCTCGAGTTCGCATTCGGATCGGGTTTCCCTGGCGTCGACGACTTCGTGGCGCAGTCCGATCTGGTGCCGGCGTCGAGCGCCAACCCCTGGGTCACGCCCGGGCAGCCGCTCGAGCCGCCGCCACCGCTCCCGGATGGTGACGGCGACGGACTGCCCGACTTCATCGACACCTGCCCGATGGTCGCGGACCCAAGTGGTGCGGATCTCGACGCCGACGGCCTGGGCGACGCGTGCGACAACTGCCCCGCGCTCCCCAACGCCACCCAGGCGGACGGCGATCTCGACGGCCATGGCGATGCCTGCGACTGCGCACCCGGCGATCCGTCGGTCTTCGCGCTGCCGCCGGAGGTCTCCGGGGCCTCCTTCGACCCGGACAGCGCGACCTTGCGCTGGGACGCGCAGGGAGCTCCCGGAGGGCCGCCCGTTGCGTTCGACGTCCTGCGCGGCTCGTCGGTGGGCGTCCCCGTGGGGAGCGGGCCGGAGACCTGCGTCACCGATGCGACCGTCGAGACGTCGTTCACCGATCCGGCGACGCCGCCGTCGCGCCAGCGCTTCTGGTATCTGGTGCGTGCGGCCAACGTCTGTGGCCCCGGCAGCTACGGCCAGAACTCGGGCGGAACGCCGCGGACGAGCGCGTCCTGCCCATGAGACGGGGCGAGCTGGGTGCACCGCGGAACCGCTCAGGTGACAGCACAATCATGCTCTGCCCCACGGCGGGAAGCCTCGGTAATCTTCTCGCATGGGGGCGGCTCCCCCTGCAGGCTGAGCACATGGGATGGAAACAGGTCGGCATCGCAGTCGTCGCGGTTGCTCTTGTCGCGTCGTTCGCGGTGGGGGTTCCCGCTGCCCAACGACCCTCCGCCAAGGACTCCGCGGTCCGCGACGGCGCTCGGGTTCGCACGGCGCCTCTAAGGCTCGTTCCCCTCCCAGCCGGGGCGCGGAACTCCTCGACCCTGAGTCCACTCGCGCTCGCGGTGGCCGCTTTCGACGAGGATGGAGCCCCGGATCTCCTCGCGACAGGTGACTTCGACGCCGACGGACATGCAGACGTGGCGCTTGCGGAGCGCGGGACCGCAGTCCTGAGGCTGCTGGCCGGCGACGGCACGGGGGCGCTGGGGGCGCCGACGGAGATCCCGCTTCCCGGCCCGGTCGACGCGCTGGCGGCGGGCGAGTTAAACCGGCTGGACGGACTCGTCGATCTTGTCGTCGCCGTCAGCACCCCCGCTGGACCGCGTCTCGAGGTGTTCGAGTCACCCGAGGGCGCCCTGAGGGCGACGCCCGAGGAGTTCCCGCTCTCCGGTAGAGCGGTCGCCATCGCCATCGCCGACCTTGGCGCCGACTTCGTCAACGACATCGTCGTGGCCACACCGACGTCGCTCGTCATCATCGGCGGGCGTGACCGGAGGCTTGCCTCGAGCCGCGCGCAGCGCGCCGACGTGCCACCCGCTTTGATGACGTCGATCCCCCTGACGAGCGTCCCCGTCGCGATGGCCGTGGGGCGTTTCCTGAGGCACGACGCGATGGCGATAGCCCTCGCCGACGAGGACGGGACCTTGAGCGTCGCGGATGGTCGCAGCCCGGACAAGCTGCAGCAGATGCCGGAGCGTTACCCGGACGTCTCAGGGCTTGCCTCGGGCCACATACGCGGAGGCTCCTCCGACGACCTGATCGTTCTCGAGAAGGGCGCCCGGAGGATCGTCTTGCTCCGCCCCGGAGAGGATGCGGAGTTCGTGCTCGGTGTGGAGAGCGACCCGGAGTCGGTCCTGGCCCTGCGGCTCGACGGCGACGCGCTCGACGACCTCGTCCTGCTGCGCGGGACGGCGGGAGCCGAGTCGGTGGAGGCGGCGCTGACGTCGATCCAGTCCACGCTCGTCGTCACCAACACGAGCGACAGCGGCGCCGGCTCGCTGCGCCAGGCGATCCTCGACGCGAACAATTTCGCGGGCCCCGACGCCATCCACTTCAATATCCCCGGTTCCGGTGTCGCGACCATCCTGCTCTTGTCGGCCCTTCCACCGCTCTCCGGTTCCGTCACGCTCGACGCGACGACGCAGCCGGGATACGCGGGATCGCCGCTCATCGAGATTGACGGGACCGCCGCGGGTCCCGGAGCGGATGGGCTCACGCTCAACCTCGGCGACAACGTCGTCCGCGGCCTCGACCTCCATGGGTTCATGGGGAGCGGCATCGTCGTCGACGGCGCGGGCCACAACCTCATCGAAGCCTGCTACCTCGGGACGGACCCGACGGGGGCGTTCGGCATCGCCAACGGCGACGCCGGCCTGCTGATCCGGAACTCGCACCTGAACACCATCGGGGGGACAACCGCCGCGGCGCGCAACCTCATCTCCGGCAACCTGCAGCGCGGCGTGGCGATCCTGGGATCGCTTCCCGCGCCGAGCAGCTTCTCCTCCGGCGGGCCCGGCGTGACGATCTGCGACCTGTGCACCGTGTCGCTCCCGATCAACGTGTCCCTGGAGGCGAGCGTCGCGTACGTCTATGCGACCGTGAACATCCAGCACACGTTCGATCGGGATCTCCGCCTGACGCTCGTGGCCCCCGACGCCACACGCGTGCTCCTCTCCCAGTTCAACGGCGGCTCCGGGGACAACTACACGAACACGATCTTCGACGACCTGGCGGTGACGCCGATCCAGGCGGGAAGCGCCCCCTTCTCGGGCTCGTACATCCCCGAGCAGCCCCTGGCGGCGCTCAACGGCCTGCCCGTGCAGGGGAGCTGGAGCCTCGAGGTTCAGGACACGGCGCCCGGGGACAGCGGCACGCTGTCCGGATGGAGCCTCTCCTTCCTTACGATGAGCACTTTCGGCAATGTCATCGAAGGGAACTTCATCGGCACCGACGCGGCGGGCGCCAGCGCGCTCACGAGCCCGAACGGCGTCGTCATCGACGGCTCGCCGGGAAACCTCGTCGGCGGCACGGCGAGCGGCGCGCGGAACGTGATCTCCGGCGCCTCGGGGCAGAGCGCGGGTAACGGCGTCCTGATCTCCGGACCGCTGGCGATCCAGAACCGCGTCCAGGGAAACTACATCGGCACGAACGTCACGGGCGCGGCGGGGATCCCCAACCTGTACGCGGGGATCGAGATCTCGAGCGGCTCGACCTGCCTCATCGGTGGGACGGCGCCGGGCGCCGGCAACCTGATCTCGGGAAACGGCGTGTGGGGGGTGAGGACCGATCAAAGCGATCACATCGACGTGGTCGGAAACCTGGTCGGGACGGACGCGTCGGGGAGTGCGGCCCTCGGGAACGGAGCGCTGCAGGCGGGCGGCGCCGGCGTCGCCATGATCGACGGCACCGACAACACGGTCGGGGGCGCCGTCGCCGCGGCGCGCAACGTGATCTCCGGGAACGCCGGCCAGCAGGGGCTGACGTTCTTCGATACCAACTCCAACTGCTGCTCCGGGAACGTGGGGATCGGAAACTTCATCGGGACGGACCTAAGCGGCACGCTGGCGCTGCCGAACGAGAACGGCGTCTACCTGCGCTCGCGCTCGGCCATCGTGGGGGGGGCGGCCCCGGGCGAGGGAAACGTCGTTGCGGGCAATGCGGGCTGGGGCATCCTCGTCTGGCCGGGGAGCGACGGGACTGTCGTCGCCGGCAACATCGTCGGCCTGGATCGCACGGGGACCGCGAAGCTGGGGAACTTCGTTGGCATCGACATGAATGACTCCAAGTCCGTGATCATCGGGGGCGCGGCGGCGGGGGCGGGGAATACGATCGCAGGCAATCTCCACCAGGGGGTCACCGTCAACGAGGGTTGCAGTGGCAACGCGGACCACCCGGCCTCCACGGACACGCCCAAGTTCATCCCGGACCTGGTGACGACCACCTCGAGCATCGTCGAGGCGCTCGATGAACCGATCCGGGACCTCGACGTGAAGGTGAATCTCACCCACACCTTCGACTCGGACCTCATCCTGACGTTGATCGGTCCCGACGGCACTCGCGTCACGCTCTCCAACCGCCACGGCGGGTCGGGGGACGATTACACCAACACGGTCTTCGAGGCTCTGTTCGCCAGCACGCCGATCAGCGCCGGCTCACCGCCCTTCACCGGCACGTTCCTGGCCGACGAGCCTCTGGCTGTCTTCACCGGTCGGAGCACGGTGGGAACATGGACGCTCGAGATCAGTGACGTGGCCGGCGGAGACAGCGGGGTGCTGTGGAACTGGTCGCTCGACTTCTCGACGGATGAGCCCGCGAACGAGAGGATCATCGGCAACTACATTGGCACGAACTCGGTCGGCGCGCCGAGTCTTGGGAACATGAATGCGGGCGTCGACGTGAAGGTCGCCTGCGCGCTCCGGATCGGCGGGTCGTCGGCAGGTGAAGGGAACGTCATCTCGGGGAACGGCGGCGAGGGGATCCGGATGTTCCTTACCTCCGCCACCCCGAGCAACGCGGTCGAGGGAAACCTGATCGGCGTGAGGCCCGATGGGATCACGCCACTCGGAAACGGCGGCCCGGGAGTGCTGGCGTCCGGGAGGATCGGGACGATCGGCGCGGCGCCGGGCGGCGCCGGAAACGTCATCGCCTACAACACCGGCGCCGGAGTCTCGGTCGTCTCAGGCGGGCTCAAGGAGGTGGCGATCCAGGCCAACTCCATCCACGACAACGGCGGCCTGGGGATCGACCTCGACCCGGCCGGCGTCACGCCGAACGATTCGAATGACGCCGACACCGGCGCCAATCAGCTGCAGAACTTCCCGGTGGTCACCGGCGTGGTCCCGATGTTCGGCTTCACACAGGTCTCCGGGACGTTCTCCAGCGCACCCAGCTCCAAGTTCGTCGTCGATGCCTACGCGAACCAGATTGGAGATCCGTCCGGGCACGGCGAAGGGGAGGTCTGGCTGGGGAACATCCCGGTCACGACCGACGGCATCGGCTACGCGACGTGGAGCCTCTTCACGGCGGCCACCGGCGTGCACTTCGTCACGGCGACGGCCACCGACTTCGTCGGCAACACGTCGGAGTTCTCCGGCGCCTTCTCCAGTCCGATGGAGGCCTCCCCTGTCGGAGACATGGCGGTCACTCCCGGGGGCGGGACCTCGCTGCAGGTGTCGTACTCACCGGCCTGCGGTGCCACGAACCACGTCGTCTACTGGGGCGCCGCGGGGCCCGGCCCGATCGGGAGCGGCGGCCTGGTCTGGACCGACGCGGCCTGCGCCATGGGGACGAGCGGCAGTGCCAGTTTCGATCCGGGGACTCCCCCAGCCCGCTCGGTCTTCTATTTCGTCATCGTCGGCCACAATCACGCCCAGGAAGGTAGCTACGGCGCCAGCTCGTCCAGCGTCGAGCGCCCCGAGGCGGTGCGCCTCGCCGCTTGCGACCAGCCCCAGATCCTGCCGCAGGCCTGCCAGTGAGCGGGGGAGAGGCACTTCAAGCTGCGTTCGGTGCAATCCTGCGCCCGATGAGCCCCGTTCTGTCAACTTGGCCGAGGGTGCCTGAACCCGGCGAGGGGAATGGTGCCACCCCTTCACTCCGGTCGAATGGTCCGTGCGATCGACGATTCTAGGGCCGCCGGGAGGAGCGCCCAAGGCAGAAGCGGCGCTCGTGCGCGTCTAACCGGAGGCGGGGGCGGAACGGCGCCTGAGGCGGATCAGGCGGGCATCACGGATCCGATCACCTCAATGTTAATGAGCGCCGCCGACGACGCGAGGGGGACGCTCCCCCCCGTGCGACGCCCAAACACGACGGCCGTATCTCCCTACGCAGGCACGTGCATGTTCTTGAACACCATCTTCCGCTTGTAGCTCAGGTTCTCGACGCGATCGAAGTACTTGTCCACCCAGGTTCGCCCGTTCGCCTGCGGGCCCTCCTCGAGGAACGGCCTGAACTCGGTGGGTTTGGTGTTCAACCAGGCCCGGAAGTCGAAGTGGTCGAACAGGCGACTGAACTCGGTCAGGTAGATGTCGGCCTCGCGCAGGTACGCGGGACCCTTCAGGACCAGCATGTTCTCGTCGTTCTCGTTGGTCGAGGGCTTGGACAGGTTGGCCGAACCGGCCACGATCTTGGGTGAGTTGCCGAGCGGGTCCACGATCAGCAGCTTGTTGTGGATGAAGTCGATGCCGCCGTAGAACAGGGTGCCTGCCGACTTCTCCTTTACCCACTGGTCGATCGGGCTCTTGATCGCCGCGCCTTCAGTCACGTCGAGGTCGGTGTCGTTGGGGGTGAACTTGTTCGAGGACTTGTCCACGATGACGTAGCGCGGGAAGTCCTTGGGAGCGTTGAAGGCGTCCTGAAAGACCTTGTCGACGTTGAACGGGAACATCCCGCACGCCATCTCCCGGGCGTCGTGGACCAACTCGGCGTACGCGCTCAGCATCGAGAGCGAGCTGCGTGGGCTGAAGAATGCGGTGATCGCGTCGTTCGCGAGATCGTCGGCCGCGACGTCCGCCTGCAGCCGCATAACCTCCGTCACCAGATCCGCCCTGACCGGATCGGTCTTCAGCTTCTTCCAGAAGTCCAGGTACCGGCCTGCGATGCTGCGGTCCTTGAGGGCGTGACCGGTGTTGCACTGGCCAAAGATGCCCTTCTCCGAGATGTTGGTGGACCCGGTCCACAGCTCGATCGGCGTGTCGGTCTTCGAGCACCGGACCATGAACTTGTTGTGCGGGATCTTTGCCTTGGTCCTCCACTTCTTCACCAGCCGGGTGATGCCCGCCTTCTTCACTGCGGCCTTGTTGCCCTTGCCGTACTGCTTGCCGTCCACGACCAGCTGTACGGTGACGCCGCGATCGCGCGCCGCTTTGAGCACGGCGAGGGTGCGCGGCTCGTGGAACTCGTAGAAGGCGCCATAGATCTTCTCGTCGGGCTTGGCGCGCTCGATGAAGGCCTTGAGGCCTTCGAACAGGCCGCGCGACAGCCACTCGAACGCGCGATCGCGCGTGGCTTGGTCCATGGCGCTGATCTTACCCTCGGGAAAGTGGTCGGAGTACGACTGGCTCCCCGAAACGCCGCGGTTGAAGTAGACCCCCTGCTGGCCGTTCCACTCCTGTTCGGCGGTCACCGTAATCTCGGTGGGCGGCCCGTACTGCAACTGGCTCGGCTGGCCGTTGACCGGCGTGATCTTGAACCTGTACGACCGGCCGGGGACCAGCGTGAAGTCCTTCCACATCAGGCTCTGGATCGGATGCAGGTGGGTCGGGTATTTTTGTCCCTTCACCGGATTCGGGACGATCGACTGGAAGCACTTCTGGCCTTCGAGCCAGATGATCTTGCCGGTGGTGAGATCGAGGCGTTCGATCGCGAACCCGAGGAGATTCTGAGGCTTGGTCTTGAAGTCGAGAGACAGGATCGCGGTGTGCGTCCCCGCGACGGCGTAGACCTCCAGATCGTGATCCGTGTTTCGCGCTCGCATGCGGCCTCCTTCAATGCTGCCCGGACCGCTGCGACCTGCGCGGCGGTCCGACCCCGGTTTCGGTATCCACGCTTGTGCCGAACTATAGCTTGGACGGGGCTCGACGTCACCAGCCCGTTTGTAGGGCGCGAGCGACTCTCCTCCCCCCTGTATCTCCAAATCGGGGTGCATCCCTCCGGGGTTCGCCGTATATTTGCGGCCTCTTGCCCGCGGTCTGGCCTGGGCAGCTTGCGGGCGGCACTCTCCCACGACCCCTCATCGACCGGACCTGTGCTTTGCCCCACCCCCTCCGCGGGGGATGGAGTTCGCAATGAGAGCACCGCGACCTCTGGTCCTCGGCTTGGCCGTCCTGGCGCTGCTCGCCACCGCGGGGATACCCGCGGCCGTTGGAGAGAAGTCCGCCTCCGGAAAGCCCGCGGAGCGCGAGGGGCACCACGAGCGCCCGGACGATCCCTACATGCCGGCGCGCGAGAAGCGACTCACGGCTCCCGCCGCTCTGGTCGTCCGGGGTGCGTACCAGAGCGTGCAGATCAACGTCGATGGGTCCGGCGCCAACATACTGGGCGACGCGGCGAACGAGCCGTCGCTTGCCGTCGATCCCACGGACCCGACCAATCTGGTCGTCGGCTGGCGGCAGTTCGACAACATCGCCTCCAACTTTCGGCAGGCCGGGGTCGCCCACAGCCATGATGGCGGTGCGACCTGGTCCGTTCCGGGCGTCGTGCAGCCCGGTGCGTTCCGCACCGATCCGGTGCTGAGCGCCGACTCCTTCGGGACCTTCCTCTACTACAGCCTCAACTCGCTCACCGCGGGGGATCTGTGGGTCTCGACCGACAAGGGGGTGAGCTGGAGCGGGCCGTATCCGGCGGCCGGCGGGGACAAGGAATGGATGATCGCGGATGACACCGGCAGCGTCGGGGCCGGCAACGTCTACGTGACCTGGAACTCCCAGTTCACCTGCTGCACCGCCGACACCGACTTCACCCGCTCCCCCGACGGCACGATGTTCGGGGATCCGCAATCTCTCCCCTCGAAGGCGAAGTGGGGCACGCTCGCGGTGGGGTCGTATGGTGAGCTGTATTCCATCGGAGCGCGCATCGAGGAAGAGGCCTTCCCCGTTCCTCACCTGATCATGAAATCGACCAATGCCAAGAGGGAGGCCCAGGTCCCCGCCTTCGGCGCCGCCGTCGGCGTCGGATTGGGCGGGGAGACCGAGTACGGGAAGGCGCCGAATCCGGATGGAATCATGGGCCAGGTCTGGGTGGCGGTGGATCGCTCCACCGGGCCCACGCACGGATACGTCTACGCGCTCGCCTCGGTGAATCCCCAGGGCCCGGATCCGCTCGACATCATGTTCGCGCGGAGCACCGATGGCGGCACCACCTGGAGCCCGCCCGTGAGGGTCAACGACGATTCGACCCATAACCACGCCTATCAGTGGTTCGGGACGATGTCCGTGGCGGTCACGGGACGGATCGACGCAGTCTGGAACGACACGCGCAACGACCCGACGGAGGCGACCTCGGAGCTGTTCTACGCCTACTCGATCGACGCGGGCGCCACCTGGTCCGCGTCGGTGCCCGTCTCCCCCGTCTGGAACTCCACCGTGGGGTTTCCCGATCAGGAGAAGATCGGGGACTACTACCACATGGTCTCCGACGCGCTGGGGGCGAGCGTCGCCTACGCGGCCACCTTCAACGGCGAGCAGGACATCTACTTCCTGAGGGTGGGTGACTGCAACGCGAGCGGAGCCCACGACGCGACCGACATCGCGAGCCACACCAGTCTGGACTGCAATGCGAACCTCATCCCCGACGAGTGCGAGGAGGTCGCGCCCGCCTGCTCCGTGTGCAGCACGGATGGCCCGTGCAGCGACGGGCTGTTCTGCGACGGCGCCGAGACCTGCAACCTGGCGACCTCCCGCTGCCAGGCGCCGGCGGGCCCTCCGTGCAACGACACCAATCCGTGCACGGCCGATAGCTGCAACGAAGTGGGCGATGCGTGCCTCAATGCCCCGGTCCCGCCTCCCGGACCCGTGCCCGATGAGGTGCAGGTCACTCAGGACGAGACGACAGCAATCACGACCGTCGCGTGGTCCGTTATCGCGGGCGCCGACCACTACAACACCTACCGTGGGACGATTCCTCCCGGCGGCATGGGAGGCGCTCCGGCGGGTCCGTACGATCACACCTGCCTGGAGAGCGCCGATGGCGCGGGCGATGGCGCGGCGGTCTCGCACGATGCCGACATGCCGCCACCGGGAACGGCTTTCTACTTCATCGTGGGGGGAGAGGACGGTTGCAGCGACGGGTCGCTGGGGAACTCCTCCGCGGCGGTGCCGAGGCCGAATACGCTGCCGTGTCCGACACCGCCGTGAGCTGGCCGCACGAGGCGGGGCGGGGATGGGGGCATGGTCGGCTGCGAGGTAATCGGTGGACCCCGGCGTACGCCGGGGTGACGAAGGGGGGGCGGCCGCGGAGGCGGGCAGGTCGCCGGGGACGCCGGAGGAAAAAGTTGACGGGGGTGCGGGGACGTCTTCCGGAACGGCTGCGGAAAACGTTGACGGGGGAGTCATGTTCTCGACGCGCGAGGCGGGTCCGGCGCCCGGCGGCCGAGCGCGACATCCCGAGCCGGTCCTCGGCGTAGTGGCCGACATCGAGAAAGCCCCGGGGTGGAAGCGCGCGACTCTCCGCGAGCTGCGGGAGAGCCTCGCCGAGGGCCGCGTCGAGGTCGTCCTCGAGGGTCAGTAGCCGAGGATAAGGACCTCTACTGCGTCCTCGAGCCCGACGTTGGCGAGCAAGTCACGATCGGAAAGTCCGTCGCGTTCAACCCGCGGCCGGCTGGGCCCCCCGTGGTTCCAGAGCATTACGCACTCGACTTGGCGGTCGGGCGCGTGGACCGCCGCGTCCAGGGTCCAGCGACCTCCGGGCGCAGGCGTCCGGCCGGATGGGCTTCTCGCTCTCACTGAACCGGGACGTCGCGGTCACGAAGGTTCACCCCCCCATCACCCCGGCGAAAGCCGGGCCCAGAACGGCGCTGGATGTGATCTCCGCTCTCGATTCCTGCTTGCCACTACTTTGTCAGATTCTCCTGAGGGGGGCCGGGAGGAAGCGGTTACAGGATGGACAGCCTGCGCCATTCCTCTCGAACTGCGGGGGTCGTCCCCGCCCACCGCCGTCACCCCGGCGAAGGCCGGGGTCCACCGGCAGCGTCGTGATCCGATTCGTCCACGTTGCTCTTCATCCCCGCCCACCGCCGTCACCCCGGCGAAGGCCGGGGTCCACCGGCAGCGTCGTGATCCGATTCGTCCACGTTGCTCTTCATCCCCGCCCCGTACCGTCGCGCTCCACCAGGCAGCCGGGCGGTCGGTGGATTCCGGCCTCCGCCGGAATGACGGTGGAGGAAGCGATCGGCGTGCCCCTCCCACGCCACCTCGACCTCCTCCGTGTCCGGAGCCTCCTCTGGGGAGAATCTGACAAGGTAGTGCTCCGCCGGAATGACGGTGGAGGAAGCGATCGGCGTGCCCCTCCCACGCCACCTCGACCTCCTCCGTGTCCGGAGCCTCCTCTGGGGAGAATCTGACAAGGTAGTGTTGCGCCGGAATGACGGAGGTGGGTGGGGCGGTACCGCCCATTGCGAGCGTCACCCCGGCGGCAGCCGGGGTCCACCGGTCGCGTGGTGACCCGATTCGCCCGCGTTGCTGCCTGGCCTCCTCGGCGAGTTGACTCGCCGGTCCCCCGCAAGCCTACAATGGCGGCCGGAGTTTCATCCTCCGATCGATTTCCACCGCCCGGCTCCTCCCGCGCGGTCCGCCAGGTGACACGATGAGCCACCCCGACCCCCATTCCTGCTTCGACGACGCGCAGCCGCGGGCCCGGCATCTGCGCCTCGAACTGTTCGTGGATTTCGACCGCCACGTCATCGACGGGTCCGTCACCCTCGAGCTCGCCGCCGCCGGCTCGGGGTCGTTCGACCTCGACACGAAGGGGCTGACGATCCGGTCCGCTACCACCGGTGACGGCGTCGCGATCCCCTTCGCGCTCGGCGATGAGAAGCCGATCCTGGGCCAGCGTCTGCGGCTGGAGCTGCCCGCGAAGACGCGCGAGGTGCGCATCCAGTACGAGACCTCCCCCGAGGCGGTGGCGCTCCAGTGGCTCTCCCCGGCCCAGACCGAGGGGAAGCGCCACCCCTTCCTGTTCAGCCAGTGCCAGGCGATCCACGCCCGCACCGTCGTGCCGGTGCAGGATTCGCCGCGCGCCCGGGTCAGCTACCGGGCCGAGGTGACGGTGCCCGAGGCGTTGTCGGCGGTGATGTCGGCGGGGCCGGCCGGGACGCGCAAAGGCAAGCGCCCCGGCACCCGCACCTTCCTGTTCGAGATGCCGCAGCCGATCCCGCCGTACCTGCTGGCGCTGGCGGTGGGGGAGCTGGAATCGCGCGATCTCAGCCCCCGGTCGCGCGTGTGGGGGGAGCCGGGCACCGTCGATCGCGCGGCCTGGGAGTTCGCCGAGATCGAGCCGATGATCGCCAAGGCCGAGTCGCTGTTCGGGCCGTACGACTGGGACCGTTACGACATGCTCGTGCTGCCGCCGTCGTTCCCGTACGGCGGGATGGAAAACCCCCGCATGACGTTCCTCACCCCGACGCTCCTCGCGGGGGACCGCTCGCTCGTGGATGTCGTCGCCCACGAGCTGGCACACTCCTGGACCGGCAACCTGATCACGAACGCGAACGCGGATCACTTCTGGCTGAACGAAGGGTCGACGGTCTACGCGGAGCGCCGGATCACCGAGGCGATCCACGGGGAGGGGGCCGCGGTGCTCGGCTGGGCGATCGGTCAGAAGGCGCTCGACGCCGAGCTCGAGCGCTTCGCGGACCAGCCGCAGCTCACGCGCCTGCGCATGGAGCTGGCCGGGGTCGATCCGGACGACGCCTTCTCGTCGATCCCGTATGAAAAGGGGTCGCGGCTGCTGGCCCTGATCGAGCGGACCGCGGGACGCGAGCGGTTCGATCGCTTCCTGCGCGACTACATCGCCGCATTCCGCTTCACCTCGATCACGTCGGAGGAATGGCTCGCCTTCCTGAACGAGAAGCTGCCCGGCGTCGCGGCCGAGGCGCGGGTGGAGGAGTGGCTCTACCAGCCGGGGATGCCGTCAAACGCACCGGTCTTCCGCTCCACCTCGCTCGAGTCGATCACCCTCCTCGCGGAGGGGTGGGAGGCCGGCGAGCGTCCCAGCCCGGGCCAGATTGCCGCGTGGACCCCTACCGAGCTGCTGATCTACCTGCAGCACCTGCCGCGCCAGATCGATCGCGCCGGGTGCGACTGGCTCGAGGGGGCGCTCCATTTGACCGGGCGCGGCAACTACGAGCTGCTGGTGGAGTGGCTGACGATCGCGGCGGGCTCGGACTACGAGCCGGTCTTCCCGAAGGTGCGCGAGGTCCTGACCCGGGTCGGGCGGATGAAGTACCTGCGGCCGCTCTACACCGCGCTGGGCCGGCAGGCGCGAACCCGGGCGCTGGCGCAGGAGATCTTCGCGGCGGCGAGCGCCGGGTATCACGCGCTGTCGCGCCGAGTGGTGGAAGGGGTGTTGGCGAAGTACCCACAGTAAGCCTTGAAGCCGGGAGGGAGCATGAGCGACATGAACACGGAAACGCGGCCGGCGCCGGATGACGTCCGCCTCCCCGAGAACGCCTTCCGGGAGCTCCGACCGGGGGAGAAATACCAGCCCGTCGTGCCTCCCGATGCCGACGTTCCGGAGGTCACGCCGCGCTCGATCATCCAGGGGTTCATCTGGGCCGTGATCTTCTCGGCCGCCGCGACCTACATCGCGCTCAAGCTGGGGCAGGGGATCGAGTCGGCCATCCCGATCTCGATCCTGGCGGTCGGCTTCTCGGTGGCCGCCGTGAAGTTCCTGAAGGCACGCGGCTCGACCCTGCTCGAGAACGTCAACGTGCTCGCCATCGGAGCCACCTCCGGGATCGTCGCGGGCGGTTCCGTTTTCACGATGCCGGCGATCTACATCCTGGGGCTCCAGGGGCGGTCCTCGTTCTTCCAGATCTTCCTGGTGCCGCTGCTCGGGGCAATCCTCGGGGTGCTGATCCTCGCGCCGTTCCGCCGCTACTTCGTGCGCGACCTGCACGGCAAGCTGCCGTACCCGGAGGCCCGCGCGACCACGGAGATCCTCGTGGCGGGGAAGCGCGGGGGCCAAAGCGCGGTCGTGCTCGCCTACTCCGCCTCGTTCGCGGCGGTCTTCGACTTCGTCGGTCCCTCGATGAAGGGGTGGACCGAAACCTTCTCCACCGGTGCGATCGAGTCGCTCAGGGCGTTCACGGAGCGCACGAAGGCGGTGTTCAGCATGAACACCTCTGCCGCGGTCATGGGCCTCGGCTACATCATGGGGCTGCGCTACGCCTCGATCATCATGGCGGGCTCGATGACCTCGTTCTTCGTGCTCGTGCCGCTCTTCGCCTATCTGGGGCAGCACATTCCGGGGCCGATTCTGGGGGCCACCGAGCCGATCTCCGCGATGGCGGCGGACGGCATCTTCCGCGCCTACGTGCGGCCCATCGGTATCGGCGGGATCTTCGCGGCCGGCCTGCTCTCGATCCTCAAGATGTCGCCGGTGATCGTCCAGGCGACGCGGCAGGCGTTCGGAGAGCTGGCCCGCCTCGCGCGCGGCCGGGCCGCGGCCGCCGAGGACGTGCGGACCGAGCGCCAGATGCCGATGTCGCTCGACCTGCTCGGCATCGGAGTCGTGGCGATCGCCATCTTCTCGTACTTCCGCTTCTCGGTCCTGGCCGGAACCGCGGGCGCGACGACGCTCGCGTTCGTCTCGACCCTGCTGACGCTCGTGATCGCCTTCCTGTTCGCCGCGGTCTCGGCGTGGGCGATCGCGATGATCTCGATCACGCCAATCTCCGGGATGACGCTGACGACGCTCATCGTCACCGCCGTCATCCTGTCGTCGCTCGGTCTCGCCGGCGAGGGGGGGATGCTGCAGGTGCTCCTGATCGGCGGCGTCGTCTGCACTGCGCTGTCGATGTCCGGCTCGCTAGTCTCGCAGTACAAGATCGCCTACTGGCTCGGCGCGACCCCGCGCCGCATCGAGATGTGGAACATCCTCGGGGCGGTCGCGGCCTCGGCGGCCACGACCGCGGTGATCCTGCTGATGGCGAACGTGTACGGCTTCGCCCCCGACGCCGCTCACCCGAACCCGCTGCCGGCCCCGCAGCCGAACGCGATGGCGGCGGTGCTGCGCGGGGTGATGGGGACGGGGGGCGCACCGTGGTTCCTGTACGGGATCGGTGCGGTCTTCGCGGTGACCAGCCAGATGTGCGGCGTCTCGGGGCTGGCGTTTGCGCTCGGGATGTACCTGCCGATGGAGCTGAACTCGCCGCTGGTGCTCGGTGCGGCGATCGCCTGGCTGCTCCAGCACTCGACGAAGGATGAAGCGCATGCGAAGGCGAGGCACGACAAGGGGACGCTGGTCGCCTCCGGCTTCATCGCCGGGGGGGCGCTCGTCGGCGTGCTGGCGGCGCTGCTGCGCTTCCTGGAGGAAACCTGGGAGCGCACGATCATCCCCGACCTCTCCACGTTAGGCGGGGTTGGCCCGTTCCTGGGCACCTGGAACAACTGGCTCGGGCTGGTGATGTTCCTGCTGTGCGGGCTCGGGGTCTACTGGGATTCGCACCGCGAGCAGCGCGAGTAGGGACGCAGCGGAACGGGCGTCTGCTTTGATTTTTCCCGCCCCCGATGCCAAGATACCGCGACCTCGCGCCCCTGAACGTCAGGCTAGGAGATCATGCCGATGGCGGCAGCCTCGCATTCGAAGACGCACAACCGGGCGCTCCTCCGCTGGGTGAAGGAGATGGCCGCGCTGTGCCAGCCCGAGCGGGTCCACTGGTGTGACGGCTCCGCGGAGGAGTCGGACGCGCTCTGCCGACAGATGGTCGAGGCCGGGACGTTCCTCAAGCTCAACCCGAAGCTGCGCCCGAACAGCTACCTCTGCCGCTCCGACCCGTCCGACGTTGCCCGGGTCGAGGACCGCACCTTCATCTGCTCCCGCAATGCCGCCGATGCGGGGCCGACCAACAACTGGGTCGATCCGCAGGAGATGAAGCAGAAACTGGCCGGGCTGTTCGGCGGCTCGATGCGCGGCCGCACGATGTACGTCATCCCCTTCAGCATGGGCCCGATCGGATCGCCGATCGCGCAGATCGGCGTGCAGCTCAGCGACTCGCCGTACGTCGTCGTGAGCATGCGGATCATGACGCGGATGGGGACCAAGGTCCTCGAGGCCCTCGGCGACGGCACCTTCGTGCACTGCCTGCACTCGGTGGGAATGCCGCTCGGTCCGGGGCAGAAGGACGTCCCCTGGCCCTGCAACGCCGAGAACAAGTACATCGTCCACTTTCCCGAGGAGCGGGCGATCTGGTCGTTCGGCAGCGGCTACGGCGGCAACGCCCTGCTCGGGAAGAAGTGCTTCGCGCTGCGGATCGCCTCGACCATGGCACGCGACGGCGGCTGGATGGCCGAGCACATGCTGATCATGGGGGTCGAGTCTCCCGATGGGCATCGCACGTACGTGGCCGCCGCCTTTCCAAGCGCCTGCGGCAAGACGAACTTCGCGATGCTCATCCCGCCCGAGGCGTTCAAGGACTGGAAGATCTGGACGGTCGGGGACGACATCGCCTGGATCAAGCCGGATCGGGAGGGGCGGCTGCGCGCGATCAACCCGGAGGCCGGCTTCTTCGGTGTCGCCCCGGGGACGTCGTACGAGACGAATCCGAACGCGATGGACTCGATCAAGGAGAACGCGATCTTCACGAACGTCGCGCTCACCGACGACGGCGATGTCTGGTGGGAGGGAATGACGAAGGAGCCGCCTCATCACCTGATCGACTGGCGCGGCCAGGTCTGGACGGCTGGGTGCGGCCGCGAGGCGGCGCACCCGAACGCGCGCTTCACGACGCCTGCGTCGCAGTGCCCGACGATCGATCCCGCCTGGGAGGATCCGGCGGGCGTGCCGATCAGCGCCTTCATCTTCGGCGGCCGGCGCATGAGCACGATCCCCCTGGTCTACCAGGCGTTCAACTGGAACCATGGCGTCTACACCGGCGCCACGGTCGGGTCCGAGACCACCGCGGCCTCCACCGGGGAGATCGGCAAGGTGCGCCGCGACCCGATGGCGATGCTGCCGTTCTGCGGCTACCACATGGGGGACTACTTCCGGCACTGGATCGAGATGGGGAAGCGGATCTCCGAGACGCCGCGGATCTTCCATGTGAACTGGTTCCGCAAGGACGCGAAAGGGAAGTTCATCTGGCCCGGGTTCGGGGAGAACATGCGGATACTGAAGTGGATCGTGGAGCGCTCGCGCTACGGCGCCAAGGCAATCGAGACGCCGATCGGGTGGATACCGCGGCACGAGGATATCGACTGGCGCGGGCTCGACTTCCCGAAGGATCGCTGGGACGAGGTGATGAAGCTCGATCGGGAGGAGTGGAAGGCGCAGACCCTCGGCCACTCGGAGCTGTTCCTGAAGCTGAACGAGCGCTTGCCGAAGGAGATCATCTTCGAGCGCGAGATGCTCGTCTGCCGGCTCTAGGGGTCCCTCGCAACCTCCAGGAACTCCAGCACTACCCGGTAGGTGATCCCCCAGATCACATGCCCATCGTGCCGGATGGCGGGGTATGAGCGGCCGCGCCAGGCGACCTCCCAGGCGTTCGCGGGGTCGCCGAGCGCAGCGAGCGGAATCCAGACCGCCTCCTGCACCTCGCGAGGATCGCACTGCAGGCGTATCCCCTCCTCATGGACGGCGAAGACGAAGGGGGCAATCACGAGGCGATGCTCCCGCCGCGTGAACGGCTCCGCCTCGTCGAGCGGGCCGAGCAGGGTCGTGGAGCGGGCGAGCTCGATCCCAACCTCCTCGGCAACCTCCCGGCCCAGCGCTTCCAGCAGCGACGAGTCGCCCGCCTCCCGCCGGCCCCCGGGGAAGGCCATCTGGGCCGACCATGGATCGCTCTCCCGCTCGGCGCGGTGGATGAACAGCAACTCCCATTGCGAGGCCTGCCTGAGGAGCAGCGCCACGGTCGCCTCGTAGACGTCCGCGCCGCGGGGCAGCCGTCGCGGCGTGCGCGCGCTGAGGCGGGCCGCGATCTCAGCAGCGGTTGGATTGAAGTCCACAGGAGCCCCCGCGCACGAGGTCTGGCGCGCTGCACCCGGTCCTCGAACCGGCTGCTTCCAGTGTACGAGGGGGGGCGGTGCTGCGCCACCGGAAGTCAGCGGCGAGCGCGCCGCGAGTAGTCGTCGATCAGACCGTAGGCGCGCAGACGCTGGTAGAGGGTCTGGCGCGTGATCCCGAGCACCGCCGCGGCCCGGCTCTTGTTCCCTCCGGTTCGCTCCAGCACCTCGAGCGTGAAGCGGCGATTCCGCTCCGCGAGGGTGGAGAGGCCGTCCCGGGAGGTTTCGCCGATCACGACCCGTCCAAGCGCGCCCGCGTCGATGACGGCCGTTGGAGCGTCGTGCAGGAGACCGACCATCGTCTCGCGCAACTCGGTCAGGTTGCCGATCCAGCGGTTGGAGGACAGCGTCACGAGGGCACCAGGGGAGAGCACCGGGAGCGGAATCCCGCTCCGCTCCGCCTCGCGGCGCAGGAATTCGCCGGCGAGCAGCGGAATATCCTCGGTCCGCTCGCGGAGCGGGAGCGTTCGCAGGACCACCGGAGAGAGAATCTCGAAGAAGTGGCCGCTGCAACACCCGGAGCCGACGAGGCGCGGGATCTCCAGCGTCGAGGTCAGGATCAACCGTGCATCGCCACCGCCGCTCGCAGCGCCGGAGGCGAGTGCGCCCTCCGCCGTGCGTCGGTCTATCAGGGCCCTCTGCGCATGGAGCGACAGGTGCTCGATCCCCCGGAGCAGCAGCGTGCCATGGCTGGCGTCGATGATGAGCGCCTCGACCGCGGCTTCCAGGTCATCGTCCACCGGCAGGGTGGAGGCCGCGGCCTCCGCAATGAGGCCTGTCGAACGCCTGCTGAGCCCGTGGATCTCTCTGGCGAGTGTCCCACGACCACTGCCACGCTCGCCGACGATGACGATCGGACAGTTGGTCGGCGCCACCCGCTGCGCGGCGGCGACAAGGTCCTGCATCCCCCGCGAGCACCCTGCGATGAAACCCGCCACCTCGATAGCCTCCTGGTGCCGCGACGGCGTGGAGTATCGTCCCCGATCACGAACGCCGCCGGACCTCATCCCGCCGAGCGACACCTCGCGCGTCAGGAACGAGCTTCGAGTCCGGCTCGCCGGTCAGAATCCGTGCTGGTTATCGCAGGTGAGTCTCGGCGCTCGGGGGAGAAGTCTTCGCTGCGCCGACAACCCGGGGTACAGCCGAACCTCCGCGCGCGAGGCGCCACCCGGGCAGGGATGAGGAACATATAGCACAGGCGTTGTGACGCCTGCAAGCGGACGGACCAGACCTCGCCGCCTTCAGGTCCCGGCGCCGCCGCGCGAGCGCTCGGCGAGCGGCGCCTGGTACAGGACACGGCCGATGAAGAACGGACCCATCTTCGCGATGAACTCGGAGGTCTGGCGGGTCGGCCGCATGTCCTTGACCAGCTTGGACAGCGGGTAGAGGCGGGAGCCGACCAGCCCGAGGACGAACTCGTTGTCGTCGCGATCCAGCCCATGGCACTCGAGCCGGATGTCGTTCGCCGCGCCGGCCTCGCCGTAGGCCATGCCGATCTGCGCGTGCTCCGCCATCATCTTCCCCTGCTCGGCGCGCGGGAGCCGGTTGAACGCCCCCGCTCGACGCAGCGGATACCAGACCGCCCAGGGAAGCGCCGGGTTAAGCGCGTTCCGGCGCGGCTTGTGGAGGATCCAGTCCTCGAGGTCGCGCTCGCGCCCGAGGCCGTACGTCCGGCCGATCATCGTGAAGGCGGGAAGAAAGGTGCAGCGGCCGAACGGTTCTCCGAGCAGCAGCTGGCGCGCCGCCCCGGCGAAGGTCTCCGGGTCCTCCGACATCACCAGCACTCCGATGCCGCGCGGGTCGTTGAGGTTCGCGTAGACGACGGCCTCGAGGCCGCTGGCCCGGACCGCTTCGACCGCCGCCGCCGGGGCGAGGCAGTCGGTGAATACCTGGAGCTGGAGGAAGAGCCGGTTGTCGAGGCTCTGGGGCTCGCCGCGGACCGCGCCGCCGTGCTCGACGAGGTCGAGGACGAAGGTCCCATCTCCCGGGCCATGCCCCGGAGCGCCTGCGGGCGGCGCCGCTCCTGTCGTCTCCCCCGGCAAAGGCGCTGCTCCACCGCTGCGCTGTTCCATCGTCCCCTCCCTGGAAGGCGGCATTATAGGCCCCGTGCGCGAAGGCTTCCAGCGGTCGCGATCCGCGTCAGAAAGCCGGGCCGATGAACAGGTAGAACGCGTGCTCGCCTTCCTCCGCCAATCCGACGGCGAAGTACACCGGGGAGAGGCGGGTATCGGCTCCGATGAAGAGCGTCCCCGAGTAACGGAGATTCGCGAAGCTTGTCTCGCTCACGCCGTCCCAGACGTTGCCCGCCTGCAGGGCCGCGCCGGCATAGATGTCTCCGAGAATGCCGAGGTGCCACACCTGGAAGAAGTACCCGAACGTCGCCAGCGCCTTGACGTCTCCCCGCGCCGCGCCGCGCTCGAGCCCCGATAGGTTGAGAAACCCCCCCAGCTCGAATTGCTCGTAGGGGGGAAGTTCCGACCCGAGGTCGGTCCCGAGGTCGAGCGTGCCGAACAGGATGTTCCTCCCGATACGGCCGACCTGTACGCCTCGTAGGGAGATGCGATCGAACGGGACGTCCGCGCCGAGGTCCTCGCGCGAGAGGAGCGCGTCGAAGCGGACGCTCGATCCGTGCGTGGGGAAGAACGGACTATCGAGCGTGTCCATCTCCGCCTTGAACGTGTACGCTCCGGTGTCGACATTGACCGGGTCGAGGTTCGCACTGGTGATGGCGTCGATGTCGCGCCGTCCAAACAACACGCCGGCGCGAATCTCGGCCACGCTGCCGATCTCGGCGCCGAAGTCGATCCCCCCGTCGAGGCGCCTCGAGTCGAGCTCCTCACGCTCCCCCGAGTCGAGAAAGACCGTATCCCTCTCCTGTTCATATCGCGCTACGGGAGCGACGAACCAGATCCCCCGCGCATGGAGCGGCTGGTAGAACTCGGTGGCGAAACCGCTCGGATTCCCGATCCCGGCGAGCGCGCGCCACTCCGCCCCGAGCGGTCCGATCCGCGGCCGGCGGTAGTGTGCCAGCGCGCGAAACTCCGAGTTCCCGTCGAAGCTCGTCTCGACGCCGATCCCGAACCGCAGGTACCCGGGCCCCCAGGACCGATCGCGCGCCTCGAAGGCGAGCCGATTCCCCTCCGCGTCCGGCTCGAGCCTGAAGCGGACATCCTCGTACTCGCCGCTGCGGTAGATGTAGTCGCTGTCACGCTGGAGGGCGGTCCGGTCGAGGATCCCCGGCTTCGACTGCAGGTGGGCCGGGAGCCAGTCGCGATCCGCGGGCTCGATGCCGCGGACCGTTACGGAGGCGACGCGCGCGGCCTCTTCCCTCTCCGCGCGAGGCCAGCGCTGGCGCGCGAGGTACTCCTGGTACTCGGGCTCGGAGACGGAGAACTTCCGGAGCTGGTCCGCGACCGCGCGCGCCGCCGCCTCCCCCGCGGCGATGGCGTCGTCGATCTGCTCGAACGAGCCAGTGCTCACCTGGTCGAGATTGGGCGTGATGAGAAGGTCGGCGGGCCCGAGGTGGGATCGCTGCTTCTTCACGTTCACCTCGGTCAGCAGCCCCATCGTCTGGCCGAGCACGCCGAAGGGGGAGAGTCTCTCGGACGTGCCGCGAGGCGGGGTGCCCACGTCGACGGCGATGATCCGCTCGGCTCCCAGCCACTGGGCGAGATCGACCGGGAGGTTGTCGACGATGCCGCCGTCGACCAGCACCCTCCCGTCCAGCTCGACCGGGGCGAAAATGCCGGGGATGGAGATGCTGGCGCGCATCGCGTCGGCGAGCGAGCCGCGGTCCAGGATCACGGCCTCGCCGGTGTCGAGGTCGGTCGCGACCGCGCGGAACGGGATGCGGAGGCCATCGAACGAATCGATCGCAACGGTATGGACCGAGAGCTTCCCCAGCAGCGCCTCGATCTTGCGCCCCAGGAGCAGCCCCTCGGGCTGGCTCATGCCGTCCTTCCCGACCCCGAGCTCCATCGGGAAGAGCGCGAGTCGGTCCTCCTCCTTGCGCCGGAACTTCCGTTCGCGGCGTTCGGGGGGGTCGCTGAGGATGTTCCCCCAGTCGACGGCGGCGAACTCCGCCTCCATCTCCTCGGGGGAGAGGCCCGAGCAGTAGAGCCCACCGACGAGCGCGCCCATGCTGGTCCCCGTGACGAAGTCGACCGGCACCCGCAGCTCCTCGAGCACCTTGAGGATGCCGACGTGCGCGCCGCCGCGGGCTCCCCCTCCGCTCAGCACGAGCCCGATCTTCGGCCGCGTGGGGGGAGCCTCCGCGCGCGCGGCCCCCGCGGTGGGCACCAGGAAGGTCATCACGAGGAGCGGGATTCGGAACGGCACGAGAGGAGGGCGAACCATGAGTGGGATTCCCTATCGGCGGAGTGGACCTCGACACGACCTTTCGAAGCAAGGTGCGACGCCGAACCGATCGCCCGGCAGTTTATCATGGGGGCGCGGCGTCGCGGAAGGCGCGATCGGCGCCATCACTCCTCGTGCCGACGGATGCAGCGGCTCGTTCACCGGCGCCGGAACGACGAGAGAGACGGAAGCTCCGCGATACCGAGCAGGCGGCATGCGGCGACGAAGATACCGAGGCCGCAGGCGATCGGAACGCCCGCGGCGAGCAGCGTGGTCGCCAGGGAGTGGACGGGGAACCGGCTCTCGACCTGCGCGGAGATCACCGCGGCGGCAGCGGCCATCACTGCCGACGCGAGTGTCACCTTCCCGAGGAGCATCAGGAGGTCGCGGCGGAACAGCCCGTTCTGCACGTGGAACACCGCCGCGAGCAGGCCGCAGTTGACGAGAGCGCCGAGCGACGTGCCAAGCGCCAGTCCGCGAAAGCCGAGCGTGCTGAAGGTCAGCGACGCGAACAGCACGTTCGCCCCGACGGCGGCGAACGAGCAGATCACCGGGATGTACGGCTTCGACAGCGAGTAGAACGCCGAGGCGAACACCTTCACGCTGGAGTAGGCCAGGAGCCCGATCCCGTAGAGGGCGAGCGCGGCGGCCGTGGCCTCCGTGTCCTCGGGTCCGAAGCGGCCGCGCTCGAAGAGCAGTCGGACGATCGGCCGGCCGAGCACGACCAGGCCCGCCGCGGCGGGTATGGTGAACAGGATCAGGAAGCGCAGCGAGTCGCGGACGGAGGCCGCCAGTTCCTCCGCATCGTTCACGGCCGCCGCTCGTCCGGAGCGCACCGCCGTGATCGTCCCAGCGGCCACGCCGAACAGGCCGATCGGCAGATAGAGCACGCGAAAGGCGTAGTTCAGATACGAGATCGCCCGCTCGTCGGTCGAGGCGAAGATGGTGCTCACGAAGAGGTTCACCTGGGTGGCGGCGAGGCCGATCACCGCGAACCCCATCAGCCCCGCCATCCGCCGCATCCCTGGGTCCCGGAAGGCGAGGTCAAGGCGCGGCCGGAAGCGAAAGCCGAGCCGCCAGAGCGGGACGAGCTGGATCCCGAGCTGGGCGGCGCCGCCTATCAGCGTTCCGATCGACCAGCCGATCACCGCGGCGCGATCGGAGCACCCGGCGAGCCGCAGTACGATGCCGGTCGCGATCGTCCCCGCGTTGAACATCGCGGGGGCGAAGGCGGCGGTGGTGTAGCGGTCGTGGGAGTTGAGCATCCCCATGCAGACGGCGGCGAGCGAGACCAGCAGCAGGAAGGGGAGCATGATCCGGGTCGCGAGCACCGTCAGCTCGAGCTTCTGCCCGTGGAAACCCGGGGCGATCGTCTCGACGATCGGCTGGGGGAAGATCATCGCCGCCAGGACCAGTAGGCCGATCAGGAGCGTAAGCGTCGACAGGACCAGGTTGGCGAGGCGGAACGCCGCCTGCCCCCCCTCCTTCGTCAGGGTGCCGGAGAAGGTGGGCACGAAGGCGGCCGAGAGCGCCCCTTCGGCGAACAGGTCACGGAGCAGGTTCGGAATGCGGAAGGCGGTGATGAAGGCGTCGGAGAAGACGGAGGCGCCGAACAGCGCAGCGAAGATCTGTTCGCGCACCACGCCGAGCACGCGCGAGGCAAGCGTCGCGATTCCCATCCGGCCCGCGATCCGGGCGACGCTCTGACCCTTCACGCCCCGATTGTAATCGTTATCGCTTGGAAGCTCGACCCCTGGCGGCAACCAGGTCGCTGAAGAACGACGGTCGCGCATCGGATCCCGGAGTCCAGCCTCGAGTACGGGGTCAACGAATGCCCTTCCGGTTCGAGCCAATCGAGCTGCTCGAGCGCCTGGCCGCACTCATTCCCGCCCCCGGACGCATCTGGTGACGTACCACGGGGTGCTCGGCCCGTGCGCCGGCTGGCGCGATCGCGTCGTCCCCGATCCGCCGGGTGCATCCGCGGGCGGGCCTCCCCTCGCCGCCGCCGAGGAGGACGTCCTTGGCGCGGGCCATCGTGTGGGCTGGACGTCGACTTCGTTGCCGGCGAGCAGCGATCAGCGCCGCCCAGAGGTGGGAGGCGTCAGCCCGGTTGACCTGCCCCCGTATCTCGGTCGGCCGCAGATGGCGATCCGGCCAGCAGCCGACTCCATCGAGATCAGGGAATTGGACCACTGGGGCAAGCCGCTGAGCGACGGCACCACTGGTGCGGTCGCCGTCAACCTTGCCCGCCTCTTGCCCGAATGCCGTGTCGTCCCGTTCCCGTGGCGCAGCACCGAGGAGATCTCTTACGAGGTCGTCTTGGACATCGAGCAGGTGGACGGTCGCGCCGTGGGAAACGTCGCGCTCGTCGCGCGCTGGGCGCGCTCAGTCAGCACATGGCGCGCGACCTGAGGGCGACTGCGATGGTCTTGCCGTGATCGGCGAGTGAGAGACTAGTTGCCGCTGCGTCGGCGGAAGGCGAGCTTGTCGATCCCGAGGCGCTGGATTCGTGACTCGAGAGTGCTTGGCGCGACTCCCAGCGCCTGCGCGGCTCCGTCCACGCCCGAGACGCGCCCACGCGACGCGCGGAGCGCATCCTCGATCTGCTGGCGCTCCGCGGCGTCCGACACGGGGGCGGTCGCCGTCTTGAGGCTCGGCAGCTCGAAGTCGGCGCTGCCGAGCACCTCGCCGCGGGACAGGATGATGGCCCGCTCCACGATGTTCTGAAGCTCGCGGACGTTCCCGGGCCACGAGGCGTTCGCCAGGACTTCCATCGCCTGCGGGGAAATCGACTTGATCTTCTTCCCCATTTGAGGTGACAGCTTGGACACGAAATAGTTAGCGAGCGGTGGGATGTCCTCGCGCCGCTCGCGAAGCGGCGGGATCTCGATCGGAAACACGTTCAGGCGATAGAACAGGTCCTCGCGGAACTTGCCTTCGCGAATCATTGCGCGAAGATCCCGGTGGGTCGCGGCGATGATGCGCACGTCGACATGGATCGTCTTGGCACTTCCCAGACGCTCGAACTCCTGCTCCTGAACGGCACGCAGCAGCTTCGGTTGCAATTCCAGACTGATGTCGCCGATCTCATCGAGAAAGAGGGACCCTCGATCGGCCAGTTCGAATCTGCCCTTCCTCTGCATGAGGGCTCCCGTGAAAGCCCCTTTCTCGTGTCCAAACAGCTCGCTCTCGAGCAGCCCCGAAGGAATCGCAGCACAGTTGATCCGAACGAACTCGCGATCCCGCCTCGCGTTGAGATTGTGTATCGCGCGCGCGAGCAGTTCCTTGCCGGTTCCGGTCTCGCCACACAGCAGCACGGTCGCATCGGTCGGTGCGACGGTGGCGACCTGTTCCAGTACTCTCTGCAGCGCGTCGCTCCTGCCGACGATATCCTCGAAGTTGCGCTCGGAACGTATCTCCGACTGGAGGTAGAGCCGTTCTTCTTCGTTGGAGGTAATACACTGCCGGATGGCTTTCAGCAGTTCTTCGTCGTCGAAAGGCTTCGTCAAGAAAGTCGCCGCGCCTGCTTTGAGGGCGCGCACCGTCATTGGGATGTCGCCGTGGCCGGTGAGGAATATGATGGGGATCTGAGCATCTGACTTGGCCAGCTCCTGCTGCAGATCGAGTCCGCTCGCCCCCGGGAGGCTCACGTCCAGCACCAGGCAACTCGGTATCTTGGGGCGTGGGGCAGCCAAGAACTCCTCGGCAGACGTGAATGCCTTCGCCGTCAGTCCGGCGGAGCGAATGAGGCTTGCCACTCCCTCGCGCGCGGACGGATCATCGTCCACCACGTAAACCAGGGCTTGCGTGTCGGTCATGGGATCACCTTGGTTGACTTGTCATGATCTGATTCAATCCGTTGGAGTCTTCGGCTTCCATTTCAAGGCCGCGTGGACGGCGTCGAGCAATTCGTCCTCGCTGAATGGCTTGGTCAAGTAGGCGACCGTCCATTCCGAGCGGGCTTCCGACCTCGCATGCTCGTCGGACGAATGCGCCGTGATGAAAAGAGCGGGCACCGTGCGATTGAGGGCCAACAGGTGGCGGTGCAGTTCGATGCCGGTCATCCCCGGCAGATGCACGTCCAATACGAGGCAATCCGCCTCGCGAGGATGGGCTGAATTCAGGAACTCCTCCGCGGAGGCAAACACACGCACCCCGATGCGGACCGACCTGATCAAGCTCTCGAGCGATTCGCGTACCGAGATATCATCGTCGACGACTGCAACAAGGCGGTCCATCGTACGCACTTTAGGCCCCCGTGACCCCTGTGGCTGACTTTCCGTCGTCGCACTTGGGAAGAGTGAAATGGAAGAGCGTGCCTGAGCCGTCTCTGGCCGTGGCCCATAGCCGGCCTCCATGGCTCTGAAGAATGGAGCGGCAGATCGAGAGTCCCATGCCCATGCCACCCGGCTTTGTCGTGTAGAACGCCTCGAAGGCCTTCTGCACCGTGGTCGGGTCGAGACCCACCCCCGAGTCTTCTACCGTGACCTGCACCTGCTCCTGGTCGACGTTGGAGGTGGTGATGACGAGTTCGCGGGCTCGATCGCCTACGCCGCTCATCGCTTCGATGGCATTCATGACCAGGTTCAACACGACCTGCTGCACCTGCACTTGATCTCCGAGAACCGGAGAAAGGTCGTCCGCAAACGGCGTCCGGATCATGACGTTGTTTCTCTTCGCTTGATCTCCGACCAGGGCGAGGACCTCCCGGATTGACTCATTCAGATCCAGCGATCCCCTGGAAACCACAGTCCTCCTGGTCAGGGCCCGGATCCGGGCGATCACTTCGCCGGCCCGCTTTCCGTCGCGGACGATACGGCCGGCTGCCTCTCTTGCTTCTTCGAGATTGGGCGCATCTCCGGCCAGCCAACGCAGGCAGGCGCCGCCGTTGCTAACCACGCCCGTCAGCGGCTGGTTCACTTCATGCGCGATCGAAGCGGCTAGTTCCCCCATCAAGCTGACCCGGTTGATATGCGCGAGGTCCGCCTCGAGCTGGCGTAGCCTCTCGCGCTCCTGTTCCGCCTGCTTCTGATCTTCGATATCCGTTGCGGTCCCAAACCACTTGAGTGTCCTGCCCTGCTCGTCGCGCAATGGAACGTGGCGGGCCAGGAACCAGCGGTACTCCCCGTCGGCTCGGCGCAGACGGAGCTCCAACTCGAACGGTTGGCCCGTCGCAATGGCCCGCCGCCAGCAGCTCACGTAGCCGTCGAGGTCGCCAGGGTGAATACAGGTCGACTCGCGCCAGGCTCGATCCTCCGGGGCGAACTCGCCGTGCTGTCGCTGCGAGGAACCGGTGTACTCGAGCCAGCGCCGGTTTGCGAAGGCACCAGAGCCGTCCGGCCCAGCCTCGAAGACGATGGCCGGGATTGTCTCGACCACGTCCCGGAGCTTCCTGGACTCGCGCTGGAGGTGCCGGATACGTAGCCGGTAGGCTGCCCCCAGCAATGCGAAAGACAGGGCTGCGCACAGAGCACGAAACCAGAGGGTCTGGTAAAACGCGGGAGCGACGGCGAACTCGAGCGTGGTGGCGCTATCGTTCCAGACCCCGTCGCTGTTGCATGCCATTACGCGAAACGAGTACCTCCCTGGGGCCAAATCCGTGTAGAAAGCCTGCCGACGTGTGTCGGCGTCGCGCCAATCACGATCAACGGGGTCGAGCCGATAGCGGAACCTCACTTTCTGTGGGATCAGGAAACTGGGTGAAGTGTAGTCAATCTCCAGGTCCCGCGGATGCGGCGAGAGCTCGAGATCATGGGTGGCCGGGAGTTCCTTACGGTCGACGACGATCGCTTCGATGTACGTCTGTGCCGGAAGTGCTGGTCGAGAAAGCCGCGCCGGATCCAGCATCTGGACGACACCCGAGTTCACGAACCACACGCGTCCATCGGGCGAGCTGGCCGCTGAATTGAAAGGTGGTCGCGCGGATGGGCGGGCTCCGTCCAGTACGTCGTGCACTCGGATGCGAATGATCGCTTCCGGATCGGCCCACCATCGCTGCAGCTCGGAATCCGGAAACTCCACTACGCCACACTGAGTGTTCAGCCACCAGCGCTTGTCGCCATTCTGGACGAAAGAGAGGATGCCCCCGCAAGGCAAGCCGTTCCTCGTCGTCATTCGCTGCGTCGCACCTTGCCGCAATCCGACCAGCCCGTCGTCGAAGGCCGCAAGAACCGAGCCGTCCGGCTGCGCAACCACCTGGTTGGGAAACGGATGGTCGTGAGAACCCGTTGGGATCCGATTCAGAACGCCATGGCGAAAGAGCATGAGATCGCCGGTGCGACCGCCGATCCAAATCCCCGCCTGCGCGTCCGGAGCTAGCCGGCCGCCTGGAACTTGCGGTGCTGAAAACTCCTCCTGCACCTCGAAGTCACGGATGCGTAGGAGCTTTCCTGTGCCACCGCAAAAGCAGTGTGCCCAGACATTTCCGTCGGTGTCCTCGATCAGCCCGAAGATCAGCCCAAGGGGCTGGCGATTGGGTTCGGACAGGCGTCGGAAGCGTCCATCTTTGAGAAGATACAATCCGTCGTTCGCTCCGACCCATAAGTTGCCGCGGCGGTCCTCCAGCAGCGACGAAACCTGCTGACCGGGCCAGCGAACGGAGGTGACGGAGCCGCCGACGATATGATCAAGCGAGTCGGAATTCGCAACCCAGATGGTCCCGTCTCTGCTGGCCAGAAGGCCAACGGCGGAATCGCTGCTCAAGCCCTCCGCCACCGTGAAGCTGGTGACGCGTGGATCGTGGAACTTGTCGATCCCATCGTTGGTCGCGGCCCAGACAGACCTCTCGCGGTCTTCGTAGAAGGCGCGGACGTAACTGCCGGACAAGCCCTCGGCTCGTGCATAGCGGTCCACGACGTTTCCACGCACACGAAGGATTCCGTTGCTGTCGGTGCCGACCCAGAGATTGCCGTCGTGGTCGAAGCGCAAGGCGAAGACGTGGAGCTTGCTTCCGTCGAAGGTGGGCGTCACGAACGACCGGACCGCGCCTCCCTCGAGTCGTGCGAGGCCGTGCCCTGCTCCCTCGGAAAACACGCCAACCCAGATGGATCCATCAGGCCCACGTGCCAAGCTGAGAATCCCCGGTGCTCCATTCGCTACCACACCCTCGAGCGGGTACGTCTCCGAGACGCCGGCACGCCAGTGCACAAGGGCGGTCTGACCTCCGAGCCAAAAACCGCCGTTTCCGTCGGCCAACAGAGCATCGAGGGGGGTGATTGGGATTCCATCGGCCTTTCCGAAGCATTCGACCGTCTGCTCGGTCACATGGCATAACGGCTCGGAAGTGCCATTAGCGCCGCGGACGACCCAGATGGAGCCATCAGCGTCGATGCTGACGTTCTGCGGGTTCGGCATGAGCCCGTCCAACACAACATGCCCGCTGACCACGTCATCCTTCAGGTGAGCGACCCCTTGAGCTCCGAGTGCCCAGAGCCCACCGGCCTGATCGCCAACGAGGTTCCGGATCCTGCCGATTGACTCAGCGTCTGCCGGCTTGCGCCAGGGACGAAACCGGACGCCATCGAATCTGTAGATCTCGCCGCGAGAAGATAAGAACCAGAGGAACCCGTCCGCGGTCTGGGCAATCGAATACATGCCGGAGGGTGCGGAGCCATCTTGCATTCGCCAGGAGGTGTGCGTGTACTGGGTGAGACGTGTGTTCGGATCGAGAGCGTGAACCGGGGTTGTGAGCAGCAACCCGTAAGCGAGGCACGTGCCCAGCGCGGCAACAACCGAGGTCCGGCGCCGCACACCTACGAACCCGGAGCGCGTGGTGAGCGGCATCCGGACCACCTCGCGGGATCCGGGTAGGTGGCTTCGCGGCCGTCCGTCCATCGCATGCTCCGAGTGGGGGCGCATGATTCCCCCAGCGTGCTCACGGCTCCGAGGACCGGGCTCCGAGGTCGGCCTCACCGGTGCGCCGGAACGGTCAGTCCGACGATCCGGCCGCCGCGGAGCACTGATGATATCCATTCTCTCGCCCTGGCGCGCAACGGCCGACGCGCGGTCGCGCGCGGGTGACCTCGCCCGTCCGACCAAACCGAATCCCTCGAACAGCTTCACTCGTCATTGCGTCCTCCTCACGGTCGTAGCCTGCCCGCTCGCTGTTGCAACGGCTGTGCCGCCGGACTCGCTCACTGCGATCGCCTGAAAACCGCTGGAAATGCGCGCCCAACACCCCGTGCGTGGAGGCGATTCGTCGTGAATTCGCGATGGGACTCCGCTCCATCGCCCCTGCCCCCTCAGCCTTCCGCGCCTCGCCGGTCCGGACATCCCGGGCGAAGTTGACAGATCGGGGCTTCTCGGCCCCTGATCGCCGGGGACGCAGCTTGTACCTCCCATCCTCTGGACGAGGCACAGGACGACGCCGGGATCGAGGGCCCCGGGCCTCGTACCCATGCAAGGGCCGTCGACGGCGGTGAAGCCGAGGCTGCTGTCCACGCTTCTGCCGGAGTCGAGGGCGCAGACGCTCGCGCCGTTCCCGAGATGGGCGACGATCACGCGCCCCCGGGCGATCTCCGGCGCCAGCTCCCGCAGCACGGATGCGATGAACTCGTACGACAGGCCATGGAGCCCGTAGCGCTGCACGCCCAAGCGGCGGATCTCCAACGGCAGCGGCACGAGCTCGGCGACCGGCGGCTGCCCGCGATGGAAGCGCGTGGCGAAGCAGGCCACCTGCGGGACCCCAGGCGTGACGACGACGGGCCCTGCATGGCGCGCCACCTCCTCAGACGAACCGCCCGCGCTTGGCCGCCGCGACTGGGCTGAGGCCGAGCTCTACCGGGACGTGCAGCCTCCGGCCCCACGCCCGCTCGTCGTGCTCTTCGAGAGGGAAGACGAGATGGAGGAAGTCCTCGGGGAGCCGGTAGTCGCGGTGGCTCAGGGCCATGGCCAGCGTGACCTCGTGGTTGTCGCCGGGCCAACCGCTGCCCAGGTAGAACTTGGAGGTGTGCTTGGGCTCGGAGAGGACGCGGTCGATGAGGTCGTCCCGGTGGGAGAAGGAACTCGACATGCAAGCGGCAGACCCGAACGGTTGGGGGTGCTGCCAGGCCATGTAGAAGGACACGACACCGCCCATCGACGACCCGATCACGCCCGTCTCGCGAGGTGGGCCGAAGACGCGGAGGCGCCTCTTGACCTCGGGCTTGAACTCGTCGACGACCGACCGCGCATACGCCTCATACCCCGGCTTCGTGTACTCCCCCACCCGGTCCCCGGAGTAGATGCAGACCACGATCACGCGATCCACGGCGTTCATGCCGTCGAGGAGATGGAGTGTTTCGTCCACCTGCCATACGCGCCCGCCGAAGGCCCCTCGGGGAAGAAGAGGTTCTTGCCGTCCTGCATGTAGAGCACCGGGTGCCGACGCAGGGTGCTCTCGCGGTACCCCGGCGGGACGTAGACGCGAAGCCGGTGCTTTCGCCCGAGGACGGCTTGAAGTACAGGAACGGCTTCCGCGCTGTAAGCGTGAACGTCGAGGTCTCGCCGTCATCGGAGACGGGGGTGGGCTCGACGTCCCGGTCCCAGTCCGCTCGGTGCGAAGGACGAATCGTCCGCGGCCGGCCGGATCGCGCACCCGACGCTGGCGTCGGAGAGGCGTCTCCGCTTGGTACATCGATCCGGGACGGGTTGTCGTCACCGCCATCCGAGGCACTCGTCACGCTCCCAGATCCAGCACCACTCGGCCCTCGATCCCGCCCTTGCGCATGCGAGCGAACACGTCGTTGACGTTCTCCAGGGCGTCCGTGGAGACCGTCGCGCGCACCTTGCCTTGCGCGGCGAAGTCCAGCGACTCCTGGAGGTCGAGGCGGGTTCCGACGATCGACCCGCGCACGGTGATCCCGTTGAGCACCATGCCGAAGATGTCGAGCGGGAACTGTCCCGGCGGCAGGCCGTTGAGCGAAACCGTGCCGCCGCGGCGCACCATGCCCACGGCCTGCTCGAACGCCTTGGGCGAGACCGCCGTGACCAGCACGCCGTGCGCGCCGCCGATCTCCTTCCTGAGGTAGGCGACCGGATCGGTGGTCCTGGCATTCACAGTCACAGTGGCGCCGAGGCGCCGCGCCAGGTCGAGCTTGGCGTCGTCGACGTCCACGGCGGCGACGTTCAAGCCCATCGCCTTGGCGTACTGCACGGCCATGTGTCCGAGGCCGCCGATGCCGGAGATCACGACCCAGTTGCCGGGTCGGGTGTCGGTGACCTTCAGGCCTTTGTACACCGTCACGCCGGCGCATAGCACGGGTGCGATTTCCACGAACTCCACGGTGCTCGGCAGGTGCCCGACGTAGTCGGCATCCGCCACCGCATACTCGGCGAAGCCGCCGTTGACCGAGTAGCCGGTGTTCTGCTGCTGCTCGCAGAGCGTCTCCCAGCCCGCCAGGCAGTGCTCACAGTGGCCGCAC
>Ga0137429_1000088_pt1 | contig 49452 bp, 54 predicted proteins | sample EasRivERMZT736_2_FD_102304 | JGI IMG/M metagenome (GOLD analysis project Ga0137429, IMG submission 102304) | Soil microbial communities from meander-bound floodplain in the East River, Colorado, USA - East River MetaG ERMZT736_2 | ecosystem: Environmental > Terrestrial > Soil > Floodplain ...
TACTTTTCCCAGCCCCCTCGCCATACATCGCGTCCATCAACGACCGTACTTGCTTCTCAAATTTCGCATCTGTTTTGGCAGCGGCAGCGGTGCGTATCAGTGCTGATTTGACTGCTCGCTGGATATTAGGATTAGCCGTACTGCGCGCGCCGCCAAACTGTACGCTGACACCAGCCGCGGGCGACGCAGCGCCAAGACTGGCTGTGTCGTCACCGGCGCCAATGAGGGCGTCCAGCTCCTCCAACACGGGCTTGCCGCTTACTTTGGGGTCAGCGGCCGCGCTCTTGAACTTGTCAATGCGCTTTTTGGTGCGGCGGACTTTGCGCTTTTTGGCCACTGGTCAGCTACTCCCCTTCGTCCGGCAACGCTTCAGTTAACGCCAACGGGGACGCCGCTGCCCGCTCCTGAATCATAGACAGCAGTGAGCGACTGGCAGCCTTTGCGTACTGGTTCGGGTCGAACCGCTGCGCCAACCACGCATCCGTTTCCTGCAACGCCAACGATGACTGGTACGCCTCGCCGACGCGGCTATACTGCGAATCCCTCTGCGCGCGTTCGGCCTGCTGTTCGATGCTCTGAGAATTCTGCGCTGAACGGGGCGGCGTAGAGCCCTCCCTGCCGTCTTTTGAGTCTGTGTCATCGCCTGACACCAGCTTTTTCAGTCGAGAGTTAAGACCAAGGATATCGCCCCACAAGTATGCATTTAGCGCGAGACCGATGGCTTTGCCGCCTTTGGATCGCACGGCGTCGGCTGCCTTGCGCACCACGCTGCGCTGTTTTTCGGCGCGGACGCCTTTGCCAGCGGCTTTGGCAAGGGCGGCCTCTTCGGCAGCGGTCATCGCGCCGGCGGCTTCGGACGCGGCAGCGGACTCGGCAGCTTTTTTGGACGCGGCCTCAGCAGTTTCTTTGGACACGCGGGCGGCAGCCTCGCGGGCCGGCCCGGCCTTTGCGAATTCTTTCTGTCCTTTGCCTAATGCCTTGCGCGCTTTGACGATGGCGGCCTCGGCGTCGGCCACGGCGTCAGCGGACAGAACTACGGGCTTGCCCCCGCCCTTGCCCATCGTTACGGGCACCTCTTTGATGCGCTCCAGCATTTTTTTGGCTTGCACAACTTCCGCTTGTGCTTCGGCCAGCTTGCCCACAGATGCCAGCGAACGGACGCGACCCGTCAGTTTTGTAGTAATGTCACCCCATATCTTGGACACCGTGCGGCCTGCCAGCTTGGGGTCTTTACCTAGTTGTGACAGCGTACGGGCAGCAGCGGGTGCTTTGGCAGCGGCTTTGCCTACAATAATGGGACCGGATGCCATCAGCTCCAATGGATTGAAGCCACGATTACTGTTGAGACCTATGATGTTGCTGGCGGTGGCGCCTGCAGTGTTGTAGAAACCGCGCCAGAAAGCGTTTTGCGTGTCGGACTCGCCCTGGCGTATTGAGGACTCCAGCTCGCGAAGACGGAGAGTGCGCATGGGGTTGGTGGTGTCGGAATCGGGTCCGAAGTGTGCGACGTCGGGCAGCGGATCTTCAGCGTCGATGCGACTGGTGTACGATGGCTCACCGGCCAGCATCGTGAGGCGGCTCAACAGAGAACTGTCTTCGTTCATAGCGGCAACTCTATAATTAGAGGGGCCGAGCTAACCCGCATCAGCCCGGCCCCCGCAATGCACCGTCACGCGGTCTAGCACACGCGACGGCTCCCACACTCGCCGCGCCATCGATTACCTCAGCGTAGCGATTGAAGTGTAATCGACCCCGACCTGGAAGCAAATCGCAACTATCATTCCACATCGAAGTCATCCATGCTGTCCTGTGGCGCGGGGGGGCCGGCAGGAACCGATCGCATCCGAGGCAGTGCAGAGCCCATAGACTCTGTGGATTGCTGTGGTCCAGCAGGCGGACCGTACGGTGAACCACCAGCGGGGTTCATTGTGGCGGCGGCTGCGGCAGCGGGCGGACCCACGGCGGGACGGTCGCCCACGGTTACGTCCATGCCCAGTGTGTTGGCGATGCCGGCCTGTGATCCAGCCACCATGTTACCCAAGCGGGCGGCTGCCATCTGAAACAATGGATTATCACCATAGATGCTGGCAGAGATCATATCCATCTGCTCGGGAGGCACCACGCCGTTTGGAGCCGATACGGCTGCGCTCTGCACGGCCATGACCCACTCGCGAATGACGCCCTTCTCTCCCATCGCTAACTGTGACGTTGTAGCCGTCATGGCCTCATCAGTCTGGCTGAGCGTGTCCGACAGCATCGTTAACGCGGTCAGCATTTCACCTATTCGCTCACGCTGCGGCTCTGTCAAACCCGCGCCCATCTCGGTGAGGCCATCATACAACGGCACATCAATGAACTTCCCGTTTTCATCTTGCACCCGAGTAGTTACCTCGCCGGCGGCGCCAGCTTGAGCACCCAAGTAGATGCCTCGCATGGTGGGAATCAGCGACCCGTTCAGGTACGCCTGCAAAGCAGGTATTGTGATGTCGTTGCGGCCCGCTGCTGCGCCCTTCTTCAACACCATGCCGGGCGAGAACTCTTGAAGCATTTGACGGAGGGCGGGCACAGTTGCGGCAGATGAGCCCCCTGCTTGTTCTAGTAGATCAGCTACCAGCGTGATGGGGTTAGAGAAACTACGCTCCTCGCCCTTGGCCCACCCCGTTGTGATGCGACCGATCTGCTCTTGGCCGCGAATGTGTGATCCAACGTCGGCAGCGCTGCGGGTATTTCGCATGGCGTTTACCATGCTCTGGGTGGTCCGCATCTTTATGCCTTGGTGGTGGTCCATCTCACTGATGAGCGAGCCAAACTTTCGCATATCCTGTTGGTTTTTGGCCATCATCTGACCAATGGAGTGCAGCGCTTGAGCGGGCGGCAACATGGACACAACGGCAGCGAGACGCTGAGGGTTCACCGTGCCGTCAGGGTTCTGCACATCATCCACGGTGTGGGTCCACTCCGCGCTTTTCTTATAGTTTGTAATTGCGCTGTTGGCGTTCTCTAAACGCATAGCCAGCCGCTTTTGTGGGTTTTTCTCAGAGATCACAGCCGTGTAGCGGCTCAGGGCGGACGCTTCTAACTCAATGCCTTTTTGCCTCAGGTTGTCTCGTGCGATGCCAATCTGACGGGCCACGTTGTTCATATCCTTATTGGTCAAAAAATCAGGATCCTGTACCATTATGCTCAGGCCGGCGGTCATGGCGTCGGAATGCTCTTTGGTACCATTCATAATACCGCCGAATGCCGCGGCCTCTACTTCAGCAAGACCTTTTTCTTGTTCCCGGATGCGATCCTTCTTGCGGCGGTCGATGCGATCAAAGGCGTTGGCGAAAGAGTCACCGGCTGTCTCGATGCCTCGGCCAAGACCGTTTCCGCCCCCCGGAGGGGAAGGCGTACCGCCGCCGCCTCGCTGGATAGACTCAGGAGGCTGCACGGGACGAGGCGGCAGGACGGTGCGCTGACCCGGCTGCGTACGCTGCACGCCGCCCACTTCATTGGTTGGGACTACTGGCATAGGGGTTTCCTTAAAGAAAGGTTAGCCTTGGTCACGCCCGACGTAGCCGGCAGCAACCTGGGATCCGCCACCAATAGCGCTGCCGATGAGGTTGTTGCGAGCGATGCGGTTCTGGAGGGCCATTTGCTGACGGAACTGCTCGTCTTCGCGGGAACCATTGATGGACGCCTGGATGGCCACGTTGAGCGGGTTGCTAATTGCGATCTCGTCTTGGAGGCGTTGGGACTCTGTAGCGTTGTGGAACGCGGTCACGTCCCATGCCACGTCAAAGAATCCCTGCATAATATCTGAGAACACCAGCACGGGATACGTGGTCTCAGACGCCATTTTGAACAGTTGCGCATTGCCCTCTAATGCCATCTGGCCTGCGAACCGTTCAATTTCACCACGTGCTATGGCGACGTTCTGGTTCAGCGTCGCCCGTGTCGTACGTAGGTTGGCCGCTAACTCAGTGCCCGCTTGCAAACCGCCAAGACCAAACCGCAGAGACTCTACGGCCTGCCCGCCAATGGCGCTCATTGCAGCCGCGGACGTGCTCTGTAACTGGGTTTCCAACTGTGATCGCAGCTCCATTGCGTTCTCATGGAGGCTACCCACCGCAATAGCCGTGTCCGCCGCGGCCTGCCGTTCGTACATGGCACGAACCGCGGTGCGCTCTTCGGGAGAAGTTGCCGACCCGCTGGCTTCCAACTCTGAAATATGTTGCGCATAGCGTTGCGCTGCTTGGGCGCGGATGCCGGTCTCTAGAGCACCAGCGCGACGGTACACGTCAGTGCCGAAGTCGGCCCGAATCTCATCGCGCTGGTACTTCAGTTCGCTGAGCATCTTGCGGCCAATGTCCACGCCCATCTTCGCGAACGACACGGAAGTAGTCTGCAACTGCCGAGCGCTTTGGATCCCGGCGGCGAGATCAGCATTGCCTTGCTGCTGTGCCTGGCCTAACTGACTGCTGACGCCGCTCAGGCGGCTTAGGCCAGTGCTCAGTGCGGATTCGGCTTGGCCCGCGATGCGCTGCTGGTTACCGCTGAGTTCACGCAACGCAGCATAGATAGACTCTCGCTCAGCGCCCTGCTGCTCGGCGATGCCCACAGGCGATGAATCCCGATTGCGTCCGCCCAACCGCAGGGACCCTGGTGACTGAGTTAACGATGGCTCATCATAGTTCGGGCGGTATCCCTGTAAGTTTTCGGTCTGGCTACGACCCTGCTGGGTGGTGAAAATGGCGCGACCGGCGGGTGACCGTACAATGTCACGCAGCCCCGGAATGAGCAACGCCGCCGGACCCATCGCAAAATTCATAACACCCTCCCCAAACGAGGAGAGCACGTCCGTTGCAAGGTTGTAGCTGTTCGGACCCGTAGGCATGACCAAACTCCAAACCAGCACGCAGCCCAGTATATAGCTAGGTACTGGTGCGGGATCGTTCGATTGTCCCATGAACCAACAGAGCGAGCAAATCCACGTCCAGATTGGATGACCAGCACTCTACGCCCGGACGAAGTATTGCGTCCTGTTCTTCAATTAATGCAAAGGTGTCATCGTTGGTCGTTTCGCTCATACCCGCTTCGGCGGTCACTTTTGCGGCGGTACGGTCGCGGCCCCATAACTGGTAGTACAATTTACGGTTTACGTTTCCGGAGCCGTCATCGCCGGCCATCTCGCCAATGGCAGCGCCCATCGCCGTCACTTTGCGAAGCTGGAACAAGTCCAGCACTGGTGCGTTGGGCTGGGACGGATCCACCGACAGCGGCCACGCCGTCAGCCGCAGCGGAATGGCCGCGACCGTGAACCGATCCACACCCGCCTGGGGCCCGTCAGCGAAGCCCTGGCCAGCCCACGTAGAGAATGAGAATGTTAGAGTTACGTTGCCACCGCCCGACCCCGTGGACAATATGCGATACGGTCCACGCCACACCATAGCGCTCACATCATAGATGCGCACAAAGTGACCACTAATAGAGGAGTCCACAACTCCCGCGTATACGATGTGACAGTTACCCTCAAGTGAGCTGAGAATGGTGCCGTTGAATGTCTGCGCGCCGGACGCTAGCTGGGCGGCGGTGGTGCGAGACGACCCTGCCCTCAGCGCGTCGGCTTCATAAACGGACAGCGAAGTCTCTAATAACAGAGCTACCCGCTTCACGCCGCCAAGCTGGATGTTAGTCGCCTGTGCCATCACGCTGAACGGCACGTCAATCAAGCGGCTCCACACACCCTGGTTGACCCACAACAGCAGCATTTCGTTTTTGACAGGATTCAGAAACATCACAGCGCCCAGCGATGAGTCATACGCTGCATATACGGATGCGAGGTCGCTACGCCAGTTGTCGGTCTCGTCAAATACATGCTGGGTGGCGTTCAACAGGTCGATGGTGCCGTTAAGAAGATCAATTGCGAGAATGCCCAGCGGCGATGCAGCGTATACGATGGAGCCCACGGAAACGGCTGCATAGCGGCCCAGCGCGCCGTGCTCGTTATGGATTACGTCGATGGCGAGACGGGAGCCGCTGCGATGAATGCGAAGCACCGCGTTCTGCATGATGGCCACGCCGAAAGTGCCCGCATTCAGCAGCGTAACGACGCGGTCGTTGAGGTCCGCGATGCGGCGGCGGTTCAGGACGGGCAGCACGCCACGACGGGGGATTTCCACAAAGTCCCACCGCACCACGTCAATCTCGGCACTGCCTTCCTTGGCCGATGCGGTCGTTACGCGAAGCAGAAGATCCTCATAAACAACGGCCAGCGACGTTCGGGGGTTGCCCCGCTGAAACACTGAAAACTCTTTGGCGTCCAGCGACGGCAGCAACGCTAGCGAGTCGTCTTGCAAGCCGGCGGGAATGTCATAGGTGAAGCGGGCCGTGGCCAGCGCGTTAAAGCCCGCACGCTCGAAGCCCCATCGCATACGGGCTTTGTCCACAATAAAGCTGCCGTTGGTTTCAGCTTCATTGCCTTTGCGGGACACGTTCCACTCCACCTGAACCACGATGCTGCCCGATCCCAACAGTGGGTCCAAAATAGCTTCGTCCCACGTAAGCACGCCCGTAGCGCCGTCTTTGGCCGTGACCGTGCGGCGGAACGTTAGGCCGTCCATAAACTCATAATTAAGAGAGGCTGTATGGTATGTAAGATAAACGGTGTCGCCCACCGTAACATGCGTGACTTTGGAGGCAGCGCCAAGGGAGTCCGTCAGTGTTGTAGTGGTCAAAACCGTAGCGTTGCCGAAGAGAGCATTGCCACCCGTAGTAGTGCGACGGGGCACCTCCCATTCGGACTCCAGAACCAACAGACCGCGGCTTTCCGTTGTATCATAGTCATTAACCACGGTGCGGAAACACTGTATAACAGCACGCGTGAACACGGCTGCATCAGTGTCTTTGATGCCCTTAGTTGGGCCGATCAAATTACTCATTAACTGGTGCAGATAGCCTGTACCGGAGTAGTTCGCGAGCGCGGCCGAATGCTCCACGGGTCCGCTGATGGCGCTGACATAGCCCTGGTCGGGGAACACCACGCGGACCGCAAGCCCATAGCGTTTGTTGGCCTGAATATAAGACGGTGCTCCCCACACCACCGTGGCATTGTCGTCACGCTGAAATGTGGGAGCTATGGCGTCAGCATTCTCAGCGGTGGGCACCCAGTCGATGGTTTGCCAACCCCCGGCGCTACCGGCGTACCGAGCAAGCTTTTCCACACGCATCGGTACGCCGGAACCCGAGTCCAGACGAGCCTCACCTACGACGATGAGCATCTGGTGATCTACGGCGACATCAATAAACTGGACTTCATATGCATCAGAGCCTACCGTGCCAAAGTCCACTACTACAGACGATTCCAGCGCGCCACCGTTCACGCTGAAGAAAGCAAACAGCTTATCCCGCAGTGTGCCCGGTCCCTGATTACCAAGTACCAAATAGCCCCGGATGATGCGATCGGAATCAGGACCCTGGGTGATTGCAAACGATTTGAAGAACTTCAGGCCTGTCAGACCGTTCAAGCCCCACGCCGACCCCACTACGGTGTTGGGAAGCGCATGGGCCAGCTTGAAGCCTGGAAACCTACGAATGCGACGAGGATAACGGCCGTCGACGCCGTCCAGCCGCGAGAACGTGCCCGGAATACCCACGCGGGGGTCCGTCTCCACGTCGAGGGCCGGCGACTCAAATAAGTACTGCCACGGCTGCTGATGCTGTGTCGCCGGCGCGTACGGCACGATTAACCCTCAACAGGTAGAAAGAACTCATCGCCTTGGGACGCACCACCGCCGAAGGCCACGGGCCCACTCGGTCGAATCGCATTTAGCGACCGCTTTACTTCAACCTCACGGGCCAGCCCAAGGCGGCGGCGACGAAATCCAAAAACAGCCGTGTTACCAATGAGCGGACCGCTGCCCGTGGGATTGTTCGACGGCTTGGTGTCCTTTGGTTTTACTAACGGAGACATAATCATCGTGTTCTCAACCGGCCCCGTGTTTTGCGTTCAAACTTGCCACCGCGTCGCTGTTCGCCATTGTTGCGATCCAACCGATATCCCCGCATCGTATCTGTGTATTCGGCCATGATGGAGTTTCTTCGCGGTGTGTCCACGGTGATGGCTGCCAGGAACCACGCGGTCCGCAGCGCGATCAACTCCATAAACTGATACGCGCCGCTGGGCACCACCTCAAAGTTGCCGGTCACAATAGTTAATGCCGGCTCTACCGCGAACTCCTGCGTCGCGGCGCCATACGTGACTACGTTGCGTTTTTCCCACGGCGCGCCCGTCAACGTGTGCAGCGTGTATCCCACATATGCATTGCGAGAACGATCCACAGTACCCGCCACTACGGTGTTCACAGTCACGCCGGCGGGGGACCACGCCGTCCCAACGGCCTCAAACGCGGTCACATCACCACGCGGCACATACTTGAGATACAGCGGCCCCTCGGTGTAGCCCCACTTGGGTTCGGTCCGCAGAAAGTTTTCCTCAAATTCGATCATTGGCCCGCGCGGATGCAACGGGCTACGGGGGATGATTTCGCCCAAAACCTCGCCCGTTGTGGGATCCAAACGCTCCAACGCCAGGAATGTTCCAAAGTTGCCAGGCAACTCGTAGTACTGGACAGACTCAACAAAAGTAATGGGCACACGGGCTTTGGGCTTGAACTTGTCCGCCCGGTTCAGGTCCCCAAACACTGTGCCACACGCCTTCTGCACATAAGTAAGCAGTTCGGCATCGCTGAACTTCACAGACATGCCGCGATCATCGCAATACTTGCGTATGCGATTGGTCACTTGTGACAGGAAGCCCACACCCGCGACAGCCATCGTGCAACCCCCTAGACCGCGTTGGGCCCAAAGATGTCTTTCGCCGATGCATCGATTGCATCCTCAGCCGCCAGATTGCTGGTCTCTTTGAAGATGTCCGCCCGCACGCTGCCCATCCGTGCTTTAACGATACCCAGCATCTTACGCTGCCCCTCGGCGTACTCACGGGCCTCGGTGTTGATAGCGCCTAGCCGCTTACGCTGGCCCGCTCGCACCTGCCTCCGCGCTTCGGCCTTGGTTATCAGCCGCGTCATTCTGTTAATAATTGACTGCGCATTTTCTCGGGTGCAGAACGGGCCCTCACCTTTGCCATCGCCCAACTGTCCAATGTCCAGCATTGTCTTGCCGCCCCAGTTATCACCCGCGACCATCGCAACGGCCCAGTGGCCCGTAACTCTATTGCGAAAAGTAAATATGTATGGCCGTTTCAGCTCCCGCCTCAGATACGCTTGCACGGGTAGGTCCACGAACTCTATCAAGTCAGGATCATAACCGTATGAGAACATAGACTCTCACAAAAGAAGGGGCCCCGCAGTGTTGGCGGTACTCAGATCAACTGCGGAGCCCCTAAAAAAACACTCAAATCACGCTACAGCTACAGAGTCTCCGCAACGCCCGTCAGCTTGATGCCCGGCAGCCACTTCGGCATGATCGAAGTATGAATCTGCGCATTGGCTTCCACATAGTTAGCCTGGCGTCCCGAACTTGCCTTGGTCGGCTGGAAAATCCCGTGCGAATGGCGATTGCCAAACGGGAATTCCACCTCCATACCGAACGGCCCGTTGCTACCCGATCCGCGAGTCTTGGGCGGCTGCAATCGCTGGATGTTTCCATCCCGCATCTTCAGGAACCACACCCGTCCGCCCACCTGCGACGCAGCATTCATAGCGCTCAGGCTCGGCATCATGTCCGAAACAGTCCACTTCATGGGCTGCCCCGCGAACAGGAACGGCGTGCTTCCCGTCTCATAGCCACCGGCAATCACAAACGTCTGGCCTGTACGGTCAAAGCGGCCAAGACCGTCTGAATTCTCTACATATGCATTCTGAGCGCCCACGCTGGACAGGATGGTTTCCGGCATATTCTCCATACCGTACGCCTTGCGGTAGCGGCCCGCGAACTTGCTGAAAATCTGCTCGCTCAACACCGCACCGCCCAAGGCTTCTACGACAGATTGCAACTGTTGGAACCGATCCACATCAGCCCCAAACACAATGCCGGAGTTGGCCAGCCACATATCCGGCCCAATGAAACCACGACCCGCAGTTCCAGCCGCAGTTGATGTTTCCTCTCGCAGGATAACATCACCCGATGTAATTGCAGCGGGAAGGGTCTGGTTTAGATCCTCGTTTGGAACAGACTGAACAACAATAGAACCGTAACCAGCATCACTGGACAGCGGGATGTACCGCACACTCTTCACGATCAACCGCGAGGTGTGCCTCTTTGCGCCCAGGGTAACACCAGAAATAGGCGCAAAGACTTCAATAAACATACCGGCATAATAGTTTCGCGGTGAACCAGACGACAGAATGATTGTTGCTTGGTCCTCTGTTCCGTTGTGGTTCTGGAAAGTAACAGCACCAACCGTTCCAATGTCCTGGTGGATGCTAGTACTATAGAAGCAGTTCAGCTTAGCCAGCGCAATGTTCTGCGCAGCCCGCTTCTGAATCAGCGCAAAGATGTCCGTGATGGTAGCGTCCAGTTCGCCCGCCGTGAAGTATTCAATCGGAACGCTGATGGTATCCAACATGCGCGCCAATGACACTTCGCGACGGAAGAAACCCGGCAGCGGGCTCTGCTCCGCGCCCGGCCACTCCAGATACGGAGTGGTCTGGTTTGTCATAATGCTTTGCCCATCATTAGCCGCACCCTCAAAATCATGGATGCCTGTGCCTAACGGGTTCACCCACTTGGTGGCGCCCGTCACGCCGGTCTCAAACACCATGATCTTCTTGAAGTCACGTCCGATGCCTTTGCTGACGCCCTCGGACGTAGTAAAGATGTCCATCGCCGCCCCGTCCAGCTTGGGCAACGAATCAAAAACGGAATCGCCTAAGTCTTCCTCAATGATATCCCCCAGCGCGGCGACCATGCTGGTGGCGGTATCCATAAACGGCATTACTTATCTCCTAAAGCCCAAACGGCCTCGCGTTGCGAGCTTCTTTATTGGCCCTCGCGGGCCTTGAATGCCTTCGCAATTCGGCCTAAGAGCTTCTGCGTATAACCCGGGACATATACAGACTGTCCCTTTCCCTCTCTGTTCGGGTATCCACTCGCGACGTCTTGAGCCTCACGGGACAGTCCCCGCAACCGTGCTGCCGGCTGGTCCCCGTTACGGGATGCAGTCGGGTAGCCTCCGGTCGACCCATCATCATCGCGGTCATCATTGCTTTCGCTTCGCTGCGTCTTCCCCACACCTATCTTACTGAGCACTTTTTTCAACTTCTCAATTCCCGCCGGCATTGCCCGCTCCATCGGCATCCGCTCCGCGGCCTCACCAATCTGGTCATACGATAATCGCCGTATCAACCGCACAGCATCGGGATCGTCCGACACACTCTTAAGTATACCCGCAAGCACCTCATCTGCGTCAACCACAGAGTCCACCCGTCGCTCGGCCCGTGACTTCTTCTGCGCTTCTTCTACCTCCTGGTCCCGCTTCAGCAACGACTTCAGCACCTCCTCGGTGCGCTCCAGCCGGGCCGCAAGTTCGCTGTTCCCATCATCCGCATAACGGTCTTCCAACTCGTCATCGTCGTCTTCGTCTTCAGGATCCACCTTACGGGCTGGCTTCTTGCTCACCGGCTTCTTGCTCGGCTGCCGACTTCGCCCGTTGTTGTCATTGGCAGGCCCAAAGATGGTTTCCAACTGGTCCTCAGTGGCTCCCGACATAGCCAGCCCCCGCCTCAGCTTATCCAAGTCCTGATCCCGCAATCCCTCGCTCAGCATCTTCTGCACCGCGATGCCCAACTCACCCGTTTTGGCAAGCTCACTGGCCTCGTGAAAGCGCTTTTCTGCGACCTCACCCTTCTGTGCCAGCGCCAAAACCTCGCTTATCTTTCGGTGCTCTGTTTTACCGTCCTTCTGGATCGGCACCCGGTGGTCTAAAAATTCCTTGGGCAGTAGATCCGACCCCGCGCCCGAACCACCATCACCAACCACACCAATACTGTCTGCGGGCATAATACGCTCCTATATTATCTACGACCGCCCAGCCCCATGCCGTTCGGCCCCTGTTGTCCATTCTGTCCAGCCATCGCACCCATCATTTCGAGTGACGGCGCCTGCCTTGGCAACTGCATCCCCGCCATCATCCGCAGCTCCTCAATACGGAACTGGAACCCCGCACGCACCTTCTTGCTCGCCATCCTGAACTCTGTACCGCTCACAAACTCTTTCACTGCAAACAACTGCACAAACACATCGTCCACCAGCTTATCCACAATAGGCGTCTGCTCCGTATTCTCCGTCAAGTACGGTTCATTCCCGTCCCCAAACATCAGCAAGTTAAGTAGTGACCCCTTTACATAGTTTTCCCACTTGTCCACCTGTCCCAGCGGCAGCCCCCAACCCCTCTGATAATTAAGTATAACAAGCTCAAGGTCGGACAGCTTCCCAAGTTGATTAAGCTGAAGCGCTTCCCCCCGCTCCCGCTCCCTCTGCGATGGGTCCTTCGACCCAATATGCAGCTCAATCGCCCACGGGTCCGGTATCTTGCCCAGGCTCAGCCGCATCTGTCCCGTCGTCGCATCCAACTCCACGCCCGCAATACTGTTCCGCACACGGGCCAGATCGATCGACACCGTGCCCGTACCCTTGTTCTGCATCCGCTCCCGTATCTGGAATAACACACTGCGAAACACCGTCACATATGATGCCTCTAAGCCCTCTGCTGTGGACACCAAATGTGTGGCCCCAATATTCTGTAGAGTTTGTATCCCCGACCCACTGTCAAAACGACCCGGCGGCATACCCGCATACAGCGGCCCCTGCGCCGCGGACCGATCCAGCACCCCTACCCCAAACTGAAACAGCTTCGCCGGCACGTCCGTGGGCTGCCCCGGCTGGAACGTCTCCACCCCCAATTTTTCCGCCGCATAGTCCGGCTCATAGAACATGTACTTGGGCCAGCCCGTGTTCTCCATAGACTCTCGTGTGATACCCAGCGTGTTCGGGATCATCACAAACGCAAAACGGTCCATATCACCCGCGTGCTCAACCAGTTTTTCCAAAAAGCGCTCAAGCTCCAGCGCCATGGGCATCAGCCGCCCCACGAACCCTCGCCCATAAAAGCTGCCCGTATCCTGATACCGTGACACGCCGATCGGCATCGGCACCCTGATGCCTTTGCCCCAGAAATCCACATCCTGCACTATGACCTTGCCAACCAATGCAACATATCGGGATACAGTGTTGTCCTCCCCAACCTCAAACACCTCTTTGAGCCGATAGAAGTCATCAACACCCGTCTGCGCATTCTGCGTTCGAGCTTTCTCTAAGTCCCGAGGCGTCCCACCCTTCGGCGCCATGTCCCCGCTGCGATCAAACAAGTCCCCAAACACCAAATCACCGTCGCCCAGGCCCCACAACCCATTCGCATCAACACCCTTCCGCACCTTCACGGGCTCCAAGTCCGCCTCTGCCGTATCGGACGGCACCTTGAACCCCGCCCTACTATGCAAATAGCTACGCCGTATCAGCCTTACCCTCGCCAACGCATCTGTGTCATTGTGGCAAACGGTCTTGGCCGGAACTCCCATCAACTGCCACGGTGGTATCAACTCCCTCCGCACCCTCAGCAAGTCTTCCTCTCGCTCGCTGTCCAGCCCCCACGCCGCCTGCCCATACGTCCCATACTGTACCAACCCTCCCATCAACCGCGCCTTGAACAATGACTCCTGATCCGCACTCATCGCATAGTCCAACACGGCCTGTCCCGTACTCCCACTGCGCAAACTCTCCAAACTGTTTGCACGCTTCTTGGCAACGGGGCTTGTATCCAACGCCGCCAGCCGACCCTCCTCCGTCATGGTCTTAGTAAGAACTTCTTCCCACCGCAGCCGCAGATTGCCCTCGTCGTCCTCCCATCCCGGCTCCACCTCTACCTTGCCGCTATTCCAATCCGCAATCACCCCCCGTTCACCCGCGAGGTACGCCGACACATAACACCAACCCACAACCTCCACATTGCGCTGATGCAGCGCGGGCCGCAGCATCTCCCGCACGGCCACCGCCAAATCATCCCGCTTATTCGGTAAATCCAGTCGTCCGATGCTTGCCATATGTGTCTTTCTTGGACCGCGCTACTTCTGCCTCAACGCGCGCTTGTCGGCTTAACCGAATCCGGCCCTAGTCCCGTACCGTATCATCTTCCCATCCATCAAGCACACAGGACCCGCGGAAGCCGCAGCTATCTCCTGGGCAATCAACGATGGGCAAAACACGCCCCTGCTTTCTAACTTCATGCTTGCTAAAAACGGATCCCATCAGGCACACTTCCATACCACACTCTGGGCAGGTCATCGCCACGCGTTTCTGGCGCTTCGCTGTTTCGTACTTTCGCCAGTGTGTTCTCGAAACTATGTACAGACAGACACTCCTGTTCATTTTTTATGCCCCGTTTTGATTGCGGGGGTAGCCGCCTGCGCTGCTCTCTTTGATCTCTCGCTCAAAGTCCGCCATTGAGATATCAGTAAAGAATTCTGTGTTCATCTGTGTTCTTGGTCTTTCTGCTCTCGCTTTGCGAAGCTGGCGCATGCGTTCTGCGACAAAACTCTGGGACGCTTCAGCCCGTTCTTGTTGCTGCGAGGCCGCGGCCCGTTTCCAGCCGGCCATCGGCTGCTGGACCGTGCTGCCACTCTTGACCGTCATCCACAGCCCCAGCATCGCGCCGGCCACTACGCCAAACACCACGGCCAGCGATACCAGACCCGCACACACGATAACTACTTCGCCACTCACAAGGACCGTCCTTTCCAACTGAGCCGGGACCGTTTGGGTCTTTGCGGTTTGACGGCACGGCCACGGCTGCGGGCATTCATTTCCGTCAACTTACTGATTGCGGCAGCGCTGACTCTACGGGGGTCCAAACACTGTACATATGAGATGCCCGTTTTGGGATCTCGCATTGTGCCCGCCGCTACGTGCTGGTCCGCTGTCTTTTCTTCCTCTGATCTGTCCTTCTGCCACTTCTTGGCGCCATGCACTGCGAACGGCACCATAGCCAGTGCGTCGATGGCGTCATCATTCTTCAGCAGCGACAGATCCATTGTGAACCCTTCAATCTGTTCGTGGAGCGTAGTCATAAACGGGTCGTTGTTCCAGTGCTCCGGCATCTTGATGGCATCCTGGTTGAACCTCCACTCCAGCCGTGATATGCGATTGGGCTTTGCGTTGTCCCCTCGGCCACCAAAATCACCTTGGTAATGGACGGGCAGCACACGGGGCGTCCAGTCCAGACCGGATGCCTCTACATTCTGGCCAAACTCTGTTGCAATGCTGTCGGCTAGCTTCTTTTGAGAGGATATAGCTTCGACGCCCACCACCTTCGCGCGCCAGCGACGGCCCAGCAGCCACACCCACGATATGAATAACGGGTCGGGCACGCGGCCAATGCGACCGTCCAGTATCCACCACACGTCACGGAACTGTGGATTCCGTTCGATACCCACCACGATGACTGCGGCCCAGTCCGATTGGATTGACGGCTTGCGAATGGGGTCCGCCGTGATGATGCGGTACATGCCCGATACGGCGGGGCCAAACATGCGATCGACCACCTCAACCGTGCCGTTTCGTCGGACGTGCGTGCGCAATACGGCGCGGCTGTCCAACGGGCTTTTCATCGCGTCCTTGATGCCTTCATACGAATTAGCGGGCGTGATGATCTCGTAGTAGCCCAGCTTGGGACGCAACGGCAACAGACGTTCATCTTCGGCGCCGGGTGCGTTCATGATGTTGGCGGCGAACGAGGCGGGGCCATATTCATCTTTTAGCTGTGCCAGTCGGATGTCATCCCACTTGTCTTTCCATAGGTAGCGATAGTTACCAGGGGTTCCGTCACGGGCCGCACGGACCACGCGGTTAAAATACTTAACGGTGGGGTCTACGTGCGGGGCGACGGTGGCCAAGTGGTAAGCGTACAGTTTACGGGAGTACAGAGTTGTAGTTATGGTAATAGATGCGCCTTCTTCGAGCATTGGGAATATATGGTGCTTGCAGGTGTCTTGGAACTGTTGGGATAACACAGTTGGGGAAATGCGCATTTTGGCGTCAAACTCGGCGTCGTCAGTAAAGATGTAACGGGGTCGCATGCCGGGCAGCTTGGACATGATGGAACGTCCCACGACGCCCACGCCGTTCGCGAGGCGGATGCGGGTGGTGGACCATGCGCCACGGCCACGGATGGGACGGAGGTGACCGAAGTCCTCCAGCAGCATTTCGTTTTCTTCCAACTGGCGTTTGATGCGGTCAAACGTTTCTGTGACGAAGTCCTCCATTGACTTAAGCAATAGGATCTTAAAGTTAGGACGGGTCAGGGAAAGTAACAGTATCATTTCATCAATGAGCGTGCTTTTTGCGAAGCCGCGAGGGAAGCATTGCACGTTGCGTGGGTATAGAGCGCAGTCGTAAATGTAACGGTAGTGGGCGGGCGGGCTGGTCTTACGGTCACCGGAGTACCACGTATTTTGCGGCAGCGGCTCCAGGTATAGAGATCGTAGCGCGGTCCATGCGTATACGAAGTCTTCGGCGGTCTCTTGCAGGCATAAAGCGTTGACGCGGGCGGCGGACTGGCCCACATCCGTTAACTCTTCATAGTCGGGCGGCAGCGGGTAGCACGGGCTGGCCCTGTGCCGTACGGCCTTGCGCCAGTCGGCATTTTGATTCCACGTGTCACTAGACTGGATCAACATAATTAGAACGACTGGCGGGGCATGGAGTCATCGTAACTAGCAATGATCTGCATGGCGACGCCCACCGCGATGGTGCCCGTCACAGCACGAAGTAGCTTTTCGACGCCATAGCCGCCGGCGGACGCTTTGTGGAGGGCGCGGGCCGCTTTGTGGGCTTCGGGCTCACCGGAACGCATGGCTTCTGCGACGGCTGTGAGGATGCGGGCTTGGACGGGCGGGGGTATGTTGACCAGGCGGACGCCCATAGCGGCGAACACGGCGGCGAGCATGTTGCGCTGGAAGACGGGGTTGTGCATTCGGGCCACGAGGGCGGGTGCGAAAAACGGCGCGACGACGGCATCGCCCAGACCCAGACCGCTTTCGTTCACGACGGGGTCGTCGGCCAGGCCGTTATCAGCAATCTGCACGGTGGGGGCCCCTAGTATGGACGCGGCGAATTCGGCGTCAGTAAGTGGGTCGGTCACCGATGGCGCCGAAGCGGCAGAGACCGCCGCCGCGGGGAATTCGGACGGGCGGTACGTGGCCACTGTCAGCGGGGGGGCTGACGGGTCCAGCGGGTTCGGTACTGACACTTTCGGCAATGACGGGTTCGGGTCCTTCCCTGGGGGCCACTGAAACGGGGTCACTGCCCCCATCGGGTCCTCCCCCTCCACTGGGGCCACTACTGCGTCCGCCTTCCATTCCAGCTTGTGTTTCACGGCGTTCGGGAGGTCCGTTATTGGGGGCGTTTTCTGTTTGCTCATTGTGATTGTCTGCTCCGAATGAGAGTCGCAGCTTGGCGGCTGCGCTCGAGGCACGGCCTCGCATATCGTCGGACCGTCCAACGCTGCGGGACTCAAACTCTATGGAGCCGTTGCCAACGGTGGTACGGCCCCTGAAACGCTGATCTTGGACCATGCCGCTGAGACGGAGCGCACGCTGTACACGTTCGTCCAGCAGCTTGATTGCGGCCAGGGCAACTTTGGGGTCGCCGATGGAACGGGCATAGGTGGCCAGGATCTCCAGCTCTTCATGCGGTGACCAGTTCAGACTGCCCAGGGTGCGGGAGAATTCCAGCGGGTCGGCGAATGCGCTTAGGGGGCGTAGGGCCAGATCGGTTTCGTCAGCAGCGGATAACGGGCTAGGCGTGGTCGGTGGGGTTAAAGGGAACTCTTGGGCTGCCATCTCCATCATTAATGATGGGCTGAATACGGTCAGAGGGTCTTGTGGGGTGGCTGGCGGTTCGGACGGCGGCTCGCATGGCGCCGTTGACGAGGCGGGTTCCGACTCTGCGTAGGAGGGTATGGATACGGGCTCGGTGTTCGGTGGAGTACACAACATTAACGGTCTGAATGACTGCGAGTGTGGATTCAGCACTGAGTTCATGGAAAGCGTCCTCGGGCATCATACCTCGCCATAGTGAATACTCAAATGCGGCCAACAGCACGACCCAACGGTGAGCGTGGTCGCGTGGTGGGGGAGTCTCGTCGTTCTGTACAGTGTGGGGTGGCTCGGTGCACAGGATTGGGCAACGGAGCATGCGGAGGATGGCAACGGTGGAGGGCACGGACGGCGGCTCGGGGAACAGTTGCGCCAGTTGTAGAACGGTCACGACGGACGATGCGGGCGTGGATGCAAGAGCCATAACGGTCGAGTCTCACGTGTCTAAGTTCTCGGACGGGTTACAGTCGTTGTCGGGGGCGTCCAAGCTTTCAATACAGTGGTGCTGAGCGTAAACGGCCAGCCCCAGCACGCTAGTCAAAGGTCCGTGGGAATAGATGGAATACAGCCAGCCGTCGCCCTTCTTTTCTGGTTGGCTGAATGCTAGCAAGACGGGGGAGAACCGTTTTTTGAGTTCATCCCACAGTTCTTCGGTGGGGGTGGACGAGAGGTCGATGGCTGGAAGGGGCGCGAGGTCGTCGGGATCCAGGGGCATGGCGGGTTTCCGGCGCTGATTGGGGGGCGGTAGGAAAGGGGTAGATTCCACCCGACTCCCCCTGTGAATCAGCAAGAGCTATTGTGACAGCGGAAACGGGCACGTCAAGGACTAAAAACGGGTCGAAGTGGCTGTAAATGGACGCTGCATTGAAGGGAGAGCGGACGCGGAATCGTGCCAACCTTGTGTCACCATTTTTGGAATGGCGCAGGGGGGTACCATAAACGGTTACGAGGTAAGTACTTAACGGAGGGGGGGGAGGGGGGGGATAAGCGGCAGGATGTCGCAGTGGGTGAACGCAGGTTGCCAGGGCCAGCTATATTAACGGCAAAACGGTAAGTGGAGGGGTTTAGGTTTTCGTACAGCGGAACTGTCGTATGTATCGATGTATGCTTAATATATAGTAGATAAGTACGTATTTTAATTTATATATATACAGTAGTGGTAAAACGGTGTAGCTAAAACGGGCGGGGTAGGACTGTCCCCCCCCTCCCCCCCCCTTGCTAAGTGGTTGCAGTAAAACGGGTTATGGGAGGACCCTGCGCAAATCCAAAAATGGTGACAGGGTAAATGACACTAAGCGTACGTGTAATTTATGGGATGTGTGGAAACGGGATTTGTGGGAGGGAGGGTATCCCCCCGCGCTTAGCCGCCGCTCCTGGGGGCCGACGGGGGGTCCGCCGCCTCCCGCGCCCCCCCTCCCGCATCGACGCCGCCCCCCTCCCGCCGCGCGACGCTGGCAGAGCCCGTGTGCCACGCCCGTGCCGTTTGCGCCATGGCCGTTGCAGCGCGCGCGTTTGTGCCGACGTGGCCGTTTCGACAGCCACTATGCCCTATGCCCGAGCTGCTGCGTCCGAGCTGCTAGAGTCTACGCCGCGTAGAGTCTATGGCGGTGGCGGTGGCAACGGCAACGGAGATGGGGAAACGGTTAGTTGAACGACCGACCAAGTGCACAACCTCAATCCCAAAAAAATCCATTTTTTCCAACAATTGCGCAAATTATTTAGCGCTTTTCTCTTGACACGCCCCTACGCAAGCCGATAGAGTCTACATCGTACCGTTCTCTAACACTCTCTAACACAAAGGAATTGACAATGAAAAAACCACTATTTGCCCCGACCGTACCGACCGTACCGTCCGAACCACCCCCTCCCCCCGTTGACCACATCCCGCTACCATGGCGTACCGGTCATGACATCGACGCCGCGCTCACCGCGCTCAGGTCCGTACTGTCCGCCCCCCCAGCCGCATCCGTTGACCGTGACACCGTATTATCACTCATACGCTCTGAGTTATCCGCCATATCGGCGCCCCGCTCCCTCACCGTGACCGTCAAAAACGCCCCCCCCGTCACTGTCGAGTGTGCGCATCCCCTCCTACCCACACTGATTCGCGTCGCGTACGTGAAGCTGCCCGTTGGCCATTGCGCCAACATGCTGCTAATCGGCCCGTCCGGCTGCGGAAAAACCACAATTGTTGCTCACCTAGCGCAGGCGTTGGCGCGCCCGTTTACGTGTCTCTCCCTTAGTGGTGGTCGCTCCGAGGGATCATTGCTAGGCCGCTATCTCCCCATCGGCACTAGCGGCGCCGGCTCATGGGACTATGTCCGTGCTGCATTCGTTGCCGCCTACTCATCCGGCCATGTCATCCTACTCGATGAGCTAGACGCAGCCGATGAAAATGTATTGCTGTGTCTAAATTCAGCGCTGTCCAACGGCTCACTGTACCTAACCGACGCTGCCGGCACCGCAATCCCGCGCCATCCCGACACCGTCATCGTCGCCGCCGCTAACACGTACGGATCTGGCGCAGACCGCATCTATGTAGGCCGCAACCAATTGGACGGCGCTACCCTTGACCGTTTCTCTGCCGCCACGTTCATCGTTGACTACTCCCCCGAAATAGAAACCGCTATCGGCAATCCGCAGCTATTACAGTGGGCATGGCCATTGCGCGCCAAAGTCGCATTGCACAAGATCCGCCAAGTCATTAGCACGCGCTACATCGCCGATGCATCGGCCCTGATGTCCGCCGAAGTCTACACTCTCGCCGACGCTCAGCGCTCCCTACTCTGCCGCTGGTCCCCCGAGGAGCTGTCCACATTAGGCATCCAGTGCCCGGAGGCTGGTGCCGAATGAGCCGAAAAAACACCACAACGACCGAGTACGGTCTGCAATTCGCGCGCGTAGGTGGACGCATCGCCATAACGGGCGCATTTGATGCCGCGCTATCCTACGCGCAACACCACTACGCGATGCATCCTCGCCTAGACTCTGAATGTCCGTTCCGCCGGTACCGCTCTGGCGTCCCGCACGAACGCGATGCATTCTACGGCGGCCCCTACGCCGAAGCGCTCACCCGTACCGCATGGCCAGAAGGCTTGGAATTGCTAGCAAAAATGCCGCTCGTAGCGCCCGATGTGCCCGTATCTATCAGGCGCAAACCGCGCTACGGCCCCGATGGTGACGAACTGTGTAGTGACAGACTCTATGATGGCCGTTTGGGCGCCGCATGGTCGTCCCTACACCGTGCTACTCGCGCCGGTTCCCCCATCGTCACCCTGGCCATCGATCTATTCGCCGGTGCCACTCAACCCGCGTCGGAGCTGATTTATCGCGGCATCGCCGCCGTACGCGCCGTTGACGCATTGGAGACTGCCGGATACCGCGTCGAACTGTATGTGTGCAAGCACACTAACTTGGACCCGTGCGAAGTACCCACAACCGTTGTGCTCCGCGTCAAAGCCGCCAACGAGTCGTTGAACGTTGACCGCGTACTATTCGCATGCGCGCACCCATCATCATTGCGATTCGTCATTTTCTCGCTGCTAACTTCCGTTTTCACGCCCGTAGACTCCATTTCCGAACGCATCGGCATTCCCGACGAGTGTACCATCGACATGGTCGCCACCGCCTCCAGCGTCCGTCCCGATTACGTAGTTCCCGGTAGCACACTAGCCGTTCACGATGCAGTCATCGAAACCCAAAACATAGCCACCAGGATTACAGGAGTAACCCGCAATGCCCGCTAATACCACATTAGACCGACTACAGTCTCAGATCGACGCCCGCAAGGCCGTCGGATACCACAGTACCGAATGTGACTGCGCGCGCCGCGGCGAGTACGGTACATTCGATTTTTGGCTATCGCGCGGCCTATCTGTAATGCGCGGAAGCACATCCTTTTGCGTCCCCGGCTTGGTGCCTAACTCTGATTTTGTCTTCTGTCGCTGCCTAGTATCCGACCAGAGGCGCAACCCATGCCCGTGGCAACCGCCCCCCCAATGGATATCTGTAAACGAGCGCAACGGTCGCCCCGTCGTCAAGCGCTCTGGGTCCAATGGCCGTTCCCGCAAGCCCCACCCCGCCCCCACCACAGCCGGGCCAAGCCCCGTGCTTACCCCCATGCTTGCCGCCATCGCCAAAGCGCTGGGCAACGCCCATTGGTACAACGGATATCTTGAAAGCCGCATCCTCCCGATGATTGAGGAAGCCTACCAGTCTCTATCACCCGGTGACGCGTCAACGTTCGTTTTCCGCCCGTCCCCCCCGTTGTCCATCATTCACGACCTAAAAAAGGCCAATGTTGCGCACCTGTTACTTAACGACGTTGAAAGTCCCGACAGCGTTTTGATCGCCAAAGTAATCGGCTAGGTCCTTTGCCCAAAGCCGTTTACAAAAAATAGGGGCGTACCGTTGCTGGTCGCCCCATCTTTTAGCGCAAATTATTTGACAGACCCTCCCCTTGCCGATATATTACTATTGTGGTAGTCGCGACCTACACAACATCGTAGGCCGCGCTACATCTTGGAGAATTGACCCATGAAAGCCACCGAATTCCGTGACCTCCGACTAAATAACTTAGTTCAATTCTTGTCCGAACGCTCCCCCACCAAAGAGCGCAAGGCACTTCAAAAAGCCTACGCCAAAAGCAAAAGCGCCAAGGGCAGTGCCACACACCGTCACACCGCATGGCCTAACTTCGCCTACCATCTACAGTTTGGCAAACACCTTGGCCCCTACGCTTCCGCATTCGCACCCGAAAGCCAATGCATCGCCAACGTGCAAGCGCTGCTAGTGAATGTAATCCTTTGTGGCCATAGTGCTGTAAAGGTCGCTTCGTGGCGCGCCGCCCGCGGCCTAGCCAACACCATATCCAAAAAGTATAATTGCGTCGGCGCCTCCACCGTCGCTGCCTACATCGCGCAATCCATGCTCAACCGCAAGGGTTATGAGTGTGAGTACATCAGCGTCGTTCACGCAGCCATGTGCTGCTATCCCCTGTCAGAGCGTGACACAACCGAAAAAATGCATGCCATTTACACTACGTTTGCAGTCATTCTCACGGAGTATTTAACCGTTGCCCCCAAAAGATAAGATATTCTCCGCTGCCGTTCTGTTACTATGTATAATTCTGTCCGCTGCCGTGTTGCTGTTCGCGCCCGGCTGCCTTTAGAAAGGAATTGACCCATGTCCGTAGACAATTTTGACGGCCTTGACTCCCCCAATGAATCCGTTCGCAGAGCTGAGTTTGTTCGCCTATGTGAGGCCCGCGCCCAATGGCTGCTTGCACACCCTCATACTCTGGACATGTTCTCTCGCGCCCAAAACACTATCCGTTTACTGCGTGAAGCATTTCGCTCCCCCAACCCTCAACTGGAAGCAATCCCATTTGACGACCCATCATCCCCCGTTGGCGTCAGCATGCTGCTCACAGTCAACATCGAAAAAGAAAACTATATTGGCTGCATTTCCGTGGGCGTCATCCAATGCGAGCAGATGGACCGCGACTGCATGCAACGCGTCATGCCCGGCGCTGCCTGCTACAGCCCCGAGTCCGAGAAGCAACACCTATTTTCAAACATCCTCAGCGAAGTACGCGACGCCGCCGCCCTTGCCCGCGACGCCGCCGCCTCCCGTTCCTCCTCCAACTGAAAGGACCGATTACTATGATTATTCCACGATCCGTGTTGAACATCACCGCCATCGCCGCCAAAGAGCCGTCCCGCTACGCCGTCGACGCCGTCCAGTTCACCCGCGATGCCTATCACCCCGCCACCCCCACCGCTCACCCCCTCTGCCACGCCGCTACCACCAACGGCTACAGTGCAATAGAGGTTAGCTGGTGTGACCATGCCGCCCGTCAGTCCCCTTCCCACCACCCCGAGGGCGCCGGCAACATAATCGTTGTGCCAAACGCTTGCTTCCGCCCCCTCATCTCGGCCAAAGTCCTCAACGCTGTGAAAAAGCACATCCCCAAGCGCCCGTTCCGTGACCACCTTCACCCCACCAACCCCGTCACCGTCGTCACCATCGATGAGCACTCGCTGTCCAATCCCAACGCCGATGGCGTCCACCTCCAAGCCGTCGTCTCTGACGGCAGCCTCTCTAATACCCATCAGCTCTACATACCAACAGAAGAGCCCGGCGCCACGTTCCCAAAGCTGGACGATCTGTTTGATGCCGCGGCCCAGAACCAAACCGTATCGTTGTGTGTGAACGCCCGCCTGCTAAGCACACTATTAGACTCTATTGACAAAGTCGCTACCCAAGATGGAGACTCCTCCGGCGCCGTCGTTGAACTGTGTGTCCCATTGGAATCGCCCTGCGGCGCCACCCGCGCCAAGAACACCACCATTGTCATCAATCTGTTAGGAATCAATGGCGACTCATACACTATGCAACCTCCGTCCGTGGCCGTCCGCGCTGCCATCATGCCCATAGATAGTCCACGCGGCTCCGGTCCGGCTGCCCCCGCATGTGCCTGTACCTGCCCGCCGGAGCCAACCAAATGAGAGTTCCCAAAACCGCGCCCAACTCCGGCCTGCGAAAAAGCCAGTACAAAGCAACCATCCGCTTTGACGTAACTGTTGAAATGATGGAAGCCACCAACCACTGCGCCGCCGCCCACGGCATAGAAGTGGCATCCCTAGTGCGCATCGCCCTCGCCCAAAAGCTGTACGACCACACGGGCAACGATGCGTTCCTACGTGAAAGCGTCGCCCATGCTCGCATCGGGTCCACCCCCGTCCCTACGCCCGACCCCGTCCGTTCCTGCCACCGCCGCACCTACCCGGAGACCCCAAATGCGTAAAGAAATCCCCCGCATGTCGCTCACCCTCAAAGCGCTGCGTGAATTTAATAATTTCGCAATAGACTCTATGCGACGTCTCGCCGAACAGGACGGCCTGCCCATCACCCACATCCGCCCGATGATGTCCCCGCACGGCGTTCTAAAATTTGCCCAAGAAGTGTTTCTATCCTGGTCCCTACGCCGCAACGCCGATGGCTCATGTGAGCTAGTGCCTCGCCGCTACGACGGCGTCCCCTCCAACGTCACCCCCCTCACCGTCGCCGACCTGGGCTATCTCTGCGGCATACCCGCCGGCGTGGCCCGCAACGCCATCCGCACCCTCAGCAGCGGCTTCGCGCCGCTCCGTGACGCCGCCCCCATCCCCACCCTCCACCCCCCCACTTTTCTAGCCGAAGGGAGCCCCACTAATGACAAAACCTAACTTCTAGGCGTTATCTTTAGATTTTAGAAATGTCAGAATTAAACCCGCTTCAGCCACAATGGCCTGATTTGTCGGGTACGTTGGGGGCGACAACAGCCGTTCTCTTGTCGTAGTATTATACAGTGCCTCCGTTATCGCCTTCACCCGCAGCGCCACCGCCGCGACAGTCAGCCCGTCCAGCACTGTCCAAGCCCAAAGCGCCTCAGCCATCGTCTCAACCACACTATGCGCCGGAATCGTCCCCTGTACCGGAAGCTCCCCTCCCGTGTACCTGGTGCGCTCCGTGGCCACCCGCTTTGCCATCTCGTAGCACCACACCGCATGGTCCCGCCTCACCGACCCATACTTAATCATAACTCAAACCTCAAAACCCAGCGTTGCGTAATACTTCGCGACCAACAGCTCATTTGTCCCCCACGTCTCCTCAAAAAACATCGACATAGGGTAATACGCAAACGACGTACTCAGCTCGCTGCTATCCTCATAGTAAAGAAAGGTTTCCGTGCCGCCGGACGTCCGGTGATAAACCTTGACCCGTATTTGATGGCCCGTTGGACCGTTATCAACCCCTTTTTTCGCTTCCACCTGCCACACCATTTCCGACGCCGCGGCCACTTCAACGCCGTCCAAATCGCCCGCGAGCGTCGCGAAGGAGCCAAGAAAGTGCTCACTGTAGCTCATGGGGGGATCAGTATACGGCCCGTAGCTCAGGTCCAGTCGCCGATCCGCCTGTGTGGTGGACAGCCGGCCATACGTTCCAATATCCGGATGTGTCTGCCCATGCGCCCATCGCCGGATCGTAGTCCCCGGATCACCGAGGTCTCCACCTCTCGCCACGGGAATGACCCCTCGCGGCGCGATGACACCGCCAACCCTCCCGCCGCCCGTCCCCGGCACCTCCCCATCAATGAGCACGGCATCCGTCTGACACGTATGCGCTACAGACCCCACATTCGTAACGAGTCTCAACGTAATAGAATTAGTAGCCACTCACACCGCCTCTGTGTGATACTCGACGCTCACCGAAAGTGTGCCGTCCGGATCATCGCATGTCACCGTAATGTCATCGCCGTTGGCGCCCGCAACGCCCTGGAATGTCACCACAAGGCCGGAACTCGGCGCCAGACCCGGATGCTTCGCAAGCCGCAAGCTCCCAATTTTCACCTCAACACTAATATAGACAGGTGTCGCGGGGTCGCTCCCGGCACCCAGGGTTATCTCGACCGACTTGATAACGGCACGCGTGCCTGCGCTGATCGCTTGCAGCACGGCAGCCGATTGAGCAGCTGTGTAGTCATTTGAAACAAGTGTATTGTTGGGGTGCCCCGCAATAAGCGCAGCGCCATAGCGTGTCATCAACTGGTCGGTACGATCTCCAGTCGCCACGCTCGTCGGCGTCGCCGCCGTCGCCACCGCGCGTCCGCCCACCTTAATCGGGTTCCCGGCATCCGCCGCATCGTGCGCCGTGGCTCCCACCACCTGCGCATTAAAGTTGCTCGCTGTATCTTGAGTCACCTTCCCAATAGCGTTCGTGCCTGCCGGCAACGCCGCATCAGTGGCCAGCGTCACCCTCTGCGTGTTCCCCGTCACCACGCCCGACCCACCCTGCACACCCGCCTGCCCCACTATAATGTTCGCCTTCGCACGGTCGCTCTCGTCCCAATCATCAACCACACTCAGGCTGGCCGCCGCCGCTGCCGTCGCGCTCGCCGTCGCCGCAAGATTCCCCCCCGTCTCCTGCGCAATGTTCCCCGTCACCGCGACCGTGCCCGTCACAGGCTGCGGCGTTGTCCCTGTCGGATCATTCCGAATCGGATTCGTCGCCGTCCCCAGCGACACGCCATTATCATCAGTCAGATGCACCAATGGCTCTATGTGTTCTATGTCACCCATTGTTGTTACCCGGTCACCTCGCCAAACGTCGTAACATTCAGCTCGTTCCCCCCGTCCTCTTTGACCCTAAGTTCTTGCCCCGGATATAGGTCCAATCGCAGGCTCGACACCAACGGATTGCCAGGCGGCACCCTCACCTTCGTGAGCAGCGCCACACCGTTCGCCGCGTTTCCACTCCCGTCGCTCACCAACACCAAGTGCACGTACCTCATTGTGGCGACCTCTGGGTTATCAATCACAATGCTATTAATTCTGTATGTGACACCCCGACCGGCCAGCACTAGTGAGTTGAACCCATCCCCACCCGCGATCGGGCTGCTATTGGTCACAATCCCCGCAATCGCCCTCCCTCCAGGCATGTATCACCGTCCTCCCTCAACGCTCATACCCAAGAGCCTACGCCGACCCGTGACACGGCAGCCCGCGGACTACAATGTTGGTCGTAGTCGGCGCTGCCGCCGCCGGCCTGATCGCAAACTTCCCAATCTGCCACGTCCCATCCATCGCAATATCCATCGTGGTGTTGTTAGCTATGATAAAGTCAAACAGGATGTCCGTCAGCTCCGTCACCGCATCCCCAAACACCGCCGTATCCAACAGCACCGCCCTCACCCGTATAATGCTCCCGCTCGTATTGCTTACAAAAAGCATCCTGCACTTGCACGGCATCGTGATCAGGCTGCTCACGTTCTGTAAGTAGCCCGCCGCCCCCGTCGTGCCCCTCAACACACTCGTAGGCGCCACTGTTTTAGATGTACTCAAAAACCCACCTCTGCCCATTGTCCGCTCCCTTCTGTGTAGACTCTACCCGCTGACGCCCAGACCCACCACTGCAATGTTAGTCTCCGCTCCGTTAGACGCCTCTGTAAAGATCGCAATCCGATCCGTCTGCCTCGCACCATCGTGGCAAACGTCCACCATTCCCCCCACCGGAATGATCTCGTCATACACGTTAACATCCGGTTCAAAAGACCCAAAGTCCCCATGCACCAGCACCTTGAGGATCCCATCGCTGTTATTCGTAACAAACACGGACCTCTGATATCCACTGAACCGAAAAAAAGCCCGGTCCGTCAGACCCAGCGAGCCACTAACTAAAGTACCCTGCTGCGTCCGCTTCGTGCTCAAAAACGCATCTCTTGACATACTGTTTGGCCCTCTCTATCCTGCCCGCCTCAACAACTGAAAAAGGAATTGACCATGAACTACCCGCTAGTGGTCCTCAGCCCGTCCGCCGTTTCCCGCGACGCCTCCTGCTCCCGCTGTGACCTCGGCATCGCATCCCAACCCACCCTGCACCGCCAATCACTGTGTATTCCACTCCATCGGCACGGCGACTACAAGCCCTCCTCCATCGCCCTCCTCTGCATCGGCGAGGCTCCCGGCTCTGAAGAAGACGCGCAATGTGCTCCCTTCGTAGGCCCCTCCGGCCAAATCCTCACCGACTGGCTGTCCCAATTTGCATCCCTCCCCATCACCATCTACGCCACCAACGCCGTTCGCTGCCGCCTCCCCACCAAGGCCAAACCTCGCCGCCCCATGTTCGACGCCTGCAATGCGTTCCTGGTCAGTGACCTCAAGCTGCTCCTCAGCGCACACCCCTCCGTCACCCTGCTACTTCTCGGCGCCACCACCGTAGAGTCCCTCCGTCTCGGCACAATGAAGAAAGACGCATTCCGCCGCCAAGGCCAGCCCGTGCTGATAAACGGCCTAGGCCCGTTCCCCACATATGCCACCTACCACCCCGCCGCCACCCTCCCCTCCCGCTCCCCCCATCTAGTTCACGCCGTCGCCGACCACTTGTCGCTACTATTCTCTTCCTTGGACCGCGCCGCTTCTGCTCCGGTAAAGAACTTGTCGGCTGAACCGAGTCCGGCCCTGTTCACACCACCCCGTGCCGTGCCCGTTATAAATGCACTGGCCGACCTGCATGGGCCCGTGCCGTCTCCCGTCCCGTCTGTGCTCGCTCTCGACATTGAGACATACGGTCTACTCGACACCGAGCCCGTTCAAACGGTCTACCACCCCGTCAAGTCCACGGCCATTGACCGCCCCCGTTCACTGCTATCCACCGTCGCCATCGCTTGGCATCAGTACACGGGTCGGGAACAGGGCCGGATTCGGTTAAGCCGACAAGCGCGCGTTGAGGCAGAAGGCAGTGCGCTCAAAGCCCGCGTGTATGTTTGGTCCAAGCCCGTTGACCGTGCATCTCTGTACCAAGTCCTGCACCGTTTGCGTGCCAACCACGGCACGCTGGTGCTCAAGAACGCCCTCTTTGACTTCTCTTACCTCCGTGCGTATCCTGAGTTCCGCGAGGTGCTGTGTCCCCCGTTAGTAATAGAAGACGTAGAGGCGTGGAACACGCTGGCCAGTGATGTTCGTCCTGAGCGATCTCTAGAGGCCATCGCCCGTTTGCTGGGCCTGCTGCCTGAGCTTACAGACTCTAATCCCAAGGCCCGTAAATTTAAGCGATACCCATCAGCCTTCGACGGCGCTGCCCACCGCTACAATGCCACCGATGCACTCGTTACTCTCGCTGCTCGTGACATACTGCGCGGGCAGTGCGATCCATTAGCGTTGACAGAGTACGCCCGCCGTTGGTTCAGTGAATCCATCTATTCATTTCTGCACATGCAAGAGGCTGGCATCTGTGTAGACCGCCGTGCTGTTGCGACCTTGAACGCATCGCTGCTGCTCAGGATGGCTGCCCATGCCAACCGATTCAAAGCGCTCACCGGATGTGCGCTGGCGGGCACAGGCAGCCGAGATCCGTTGCGAACGTTGGTGGCCAACGCGACCGCCGAGGCGTGCCTGCTGCGTCATCCTCAACTGGCCCGTTCGGATGTGGGTGGCATCATCAGCACGGGCGAGGACAATATAAAGCTCATTCTGGAACACCTGCCATCCGAGTCCGCTTACTATGAGTCCCTTGGCCTGCTTACTGCCCACCGTGCGCTGCAGAAAACCGTTGGCACACTGAAGGCGATTGCGTCGCCGGAGTCCAAGCACCGTTCCATCCGTGGCATCGTCTACCCTCAGTGGTATCCGTTCCCAGGCGAGTATGGCCGCGCTTCCAATGCGACGGGCGGCGGTACTGTCCAGGGCCGTGCAACCGCAAAGGATCCAGCTCCACAGACGTGGCCGGAGGAAGTGCATAACTGCGTCAGCTCCCGTCACGGACGCCACGGCGTCGTGCTCATGTGGGACTTATCACAGATAGAGGTACGCCTTGCGGCCATGCTGTCCCGCGACTCACGCATGATCCAAGAGTACCGCGACGGGGTGGACCGCCATACGATGCGAGCAGTGGAGCTGTTTGGTGCTGATATCATTAGTCACCCACAGTTCCGTAGAGTCTATAGGCACGCGGGCAAGACGATGAACTTTCTAATCATCTACCGCGGCGGCGCTCGCCAGTTCCGTTTCACATTGCGTCGCGATGTGGGCGTGGACTTCCCGCTGGAACGCTGCCAAGAGATGATTGCCCTGTCCCGTGCCGCGTATCCTGAGCTGGATGCGTATCAGCAGGCGCTCATACGGCAGGTGACGCGGGACGGCTTCTTGGTCGAGCCCGTGCTGGGCTTCCGCCGCTGGTTCATCCGGTCCCAAGCGCTCAACGAACACGAATACGAAAGCACCATCGCGAATTTCCTAGTTCAGTCCACTGCCGCGTTGCTAATGCGCGATGTGCAACGGCGTGTCATTACCATGCTGCCGCCCGGCGCGTGCGTTTTCTTCAACGGCTATGACTCGCTTGGAATTGATTGCCTTATAAGAGATTATGACAAAGCGCTAAATTCTTTGCGCATTTGCTTGACGGAATCCGGCTACCTTGCTAGATTACGGGCAGTGACGGGCGTCCACGATGTACCGATATTGGCCGAAGCCAAGGCTCGTTGCGGCGTCGATCCGAGCTAGTTATGCCGATTGATCCGAGCCGAGTGGTGATTACAAGGACGCGAGGCCGGTCGCCGCATATGCGGGGCACTGGGCCAGGCATGATGCGCACGCCCAAAACAGATGGGACTGAAGCCTATATGCTGCCAGGACTGGAGAATCTAGGGTCCGTGCTGAGGGAGACCCGCGTGGCCCGTGCTATCCCGCAGCGCATACTGGCTGACACCGCGGGGATGCCTGTATCCGTGCTCTCATTGGTCGAACAGGGATCGCGCCGCCTCACCCCTCGTATGTATACGTTGCTGTGCCAAACGCTGGATCTGCCGCCCGAGGTGCCCATCCTGATTACGTTGGCCGTGGGGCCCGATTGGCCCGGCTTGCGTACTATTCAAAAGCAGTTGGTAAAAAAGTATATAGCGGCGGGGCTGGCGGTGGAGACGATGGCGTCCCACCCCGTCCGTCGCAAACACCCCAACAAACCCCGCAATGAGTTTTATTGAAAAGAAGAAGTGCTCTGCGTCAATGTGTCGCCGCGTTGCCGATGTTGAGTGTGTTGTTCTGAGCGCCAGCAGCCGCGATATAGACCTCTTATGAAAGAGCTGCCCCGTACAGTCACGATGCTCATAGATACGCGGGAGAAGACCCCGTTTGCTTTCCCTGACATCATCGCAGTGGAGTGGGGCGGCAAGGACTACCCGGTGACCGTACGATCCGAGAGGGCGAAGCTGGACTGCGGTGACTACACACTTAAAAGCTATGAGCACATTGCGGCGCTGGAACGTAAGAGTTCACTTGACGGCGAGCTGTCCGACAATATTACGACGGCGGACCGTGCCCGTTTTGTTCGTGCTCTGTCTCGGTTGGCGGGCAGCTGCCTGTACCCGTATCTGATGCTGGAGAGCGGGGGCGGGGCGTGGTGGACCGAGGGAAAAACCAATAGCGATGCCGGCATGACGATGGATCATCTGGGCCAATTGGTGTCGCAGCTAAGGCTGAACTTGATTTTCAACGCCAGCAGGCCCACGACCGTACACGCAAAGCGGCGCATGGGCGAGTTCGTACTGCGGCTGATGATCGGCCACATGCTGGTGCTGAGTAACGAAGGAAAGGAATTGACCAATGTCAGAACACCCGACCAACCTCAACGGGCAAGAAACTGTCCCTCCCGTTACGGTGGCAAGCCCGTCGACCCCAAGCCGCTGGCGTCCGGCAACAGCTAATCAGCTAGCGCCGTTGGGTTTCGTGCTGACGCCGGCCCCGGATGCCCTGATGACATCCCCGTGCCCCACCGTGCCGTGCGATCGACCTGAACTGAAGCACCTGTTCAAGCACAGCCTACCAGTCATTAACAACCCGCCTGTGCGGTCGTCCGCCGTCAAGACATACCACGAATGCACTCGCAGGTGGTTCTATGAGTACGGGCTGGGTCTTGTGCCGTTGGGCTATTGGTCCCCCGGTATGCGACAAGGCACGCTGTTCCACAAGGCGATGGAGTGGCTGTCCAAAGGCATGAGCACGGAACAAATCCACAATCACTTGCACGAATACCAAAACAGCGTTGCGCTGCGGTTGATGGCCGCTCAGACACCCGATGGCCGTTTGCCTGACGGCACGTTTACGGAGACGCGGCTGGACCAATTAGAGGTAATGACACATAAAGCTGCGGCGATGGCTGAGTACATCCGTGCCCGTGATGCGCTGCCCAAAGATATCATACCGCTGGCCGTTGAGAAACACACGGCGTGCGTGCTTTCCACTCCTTCGGGACGATCGGTTACGCTGGCGGGCCGTATTGACGTGCTAGGGCAGTCGGCCAACGACTCCAACGAGATCTGGCTGCTGGACTACAAAACTACGGGCGAGTCCCCGTCCCTTGCTGCAAGGGCCTTGGAGTTCGATGCTCAGATACACCAGCACCGTTTGCTGGCGATGGCCGCATTCCCCGACAAGCATGTAATGGGGTCGTATCATCTGTTGGTCAAACCTGCTGGGATTAAGTATTGCCCAAAGACCAAAGACAAGGGCGGCATCCAAAGTTACTTTACCCGCGTGCTCGAATGGTACGCGCAGCGGGAGCTGGAGGGTCAGGCGGTGCCCGAAAAGGCACCCATCGCAACGTCAAAGATTACCTATACTGCGTCCGTGCCCGAGCCCGACATCCTTGACCGCATCATAGAGGTTTCACACCAGCCGCGCATGCATGGTACAAACGGGCACGAAGACATTCGACGCATGTTCCCCCGCGTAGCCAACCGTTACGTGTGCGGCGGCATTGCGGGACGCAAGGCGTGTCCGTTTCTAAAGATGTGCAACACCGAAGCGCCACACGAATGGGCGGCTTTGATTCGAGAAGAGGGAATGCAGCACGCTGCCCTGTATGAACGCTGCGACCCGTGGGTCAAGGCCCGCGGCGGCGACGACTCCGGCGACTCCGACGAACCCGAAAGCATTGATGGTGAATAGTTCGTTTAACAAAAAGGAATTGACCAATGACTCAAACAATCACTACCGGCAGCGCGCCCGCTGCACCCTCCGTGCGACCAGCTCTGCCTCCCCCCCAGCCCCGTCCACAACCGCTGCCGCAGCCGCCGTTGGCACAGCCACAACCGTCGATGCTGGACCCGTATGCATCACAGTTTGGGGAGGGTGTGCGAGTATTCGGACCGCCTCCCGCCGGACGTCTTAGAGTCTATCTTCGGGCCAAGGTCGGTGGCGGCAAAACCCACTTCTGCCTCTCGGCGCCGCGATCGCTGGTGCTGGACTTTGAGAACAAAGCGCTGGCCATTCCATATCGCGGACCTGGCACATCTGTGTATTACTTTTCAGCATGGGAACGCTATGAAGAACTGCTGAACCGTGTCATTGCGGACGGGCTGGCCGGACGCCGCTACTTCGACACTGTGGTCTTTGACCCCATGCCATCCGTGGTCTCGCTGGTGCGGGCGTCGCTGACTGCCCAGTACCGTGCCATGAAGTACTTGGACGCCCACGAAGACATAACTAACTATGGACAAAAAGGGTCGGGGTGGGACATTGTCAACGGCAAAATCAACAGACTTCTAACCGATGTGTACAATGCGGGGTATGGGTGGATCGCTACATCTCACATCATGCCCGTTTGGAAAAAGGGGTCCGATGGCCGCGACACTGCCGTCCAGGATACCGTGCTCAATGCGGGCGTGGAGCGAAACCTATACAAAGATGCAGACTACACCGGCATCATTCTGAACGAAACGGACGTAACCACCACGGGCGGCGGGGTTACAGGGACGCAGATGATACAGGGCCGGCCCGTGTCCATCCGCTCTCCAGTCAAGACCGAAATACGAAAACGGTTCACGCTAGGCTTCTTGCCCTCAGACCCAATGATACCTGTGCGGGTGTCGGTGCCGCTGAGCACCAACCCCATTGACATAACAGATCAACACGGAATGGATTTGTTTCACAGAGTCTACGATGACAGCGTTACAGCGTTTGTAGCTTCGTCACGGAGTTAAGTTAACCCGCTCTTACAAGAGCACAACAGAGGAGTGTTCTATGCCAGTAATATTTGACCAAAACGCATTTATCGCAGCGGCGGCCCAACGCCACGAAGTCCTGGCCCAGGGCAAACGGGACGCCGTGCAATCATGGACGCCGCCTGAGGGCACCTACATCGGCGAGTTGTTGGGCGGTCAGGTCGGCGTGATTACCAACGCAACGGGCGCATCGGACCCGGCCATCTGGCTGACGTTCCGCATTGGTGACGCCGGTCCCCACGAAGGCCGCACCGTTCGCATCATGTTCACGCTGGGCGAGATGGGCGCTGCCGGATTCGTGCGTGCTGCTAATGTAATTTTGGACAGCCAAGTGCCGGACGATCCGATTGCAGTAGCCAAAGCTATCCTGTCCCACTGTGAGCGTGGCGAGTGGTACGTGCTGGCGGCAGTGACCCGCAAGAAGGATCCAACCCAGCGCAACGTGTACATCAACAAGAAGTGCGATATGCTGCCCCCTGGCAGCGAAGGCGAGCATCAGACTCTTACAGCCAACGACGTAGGCGCCATGCCCGCGGGCGTTCTCAAGTAGCGTCCGCGGCTGACACGGAATGGTCGCCCCAGGCATGCAGTGTTTGTCAATTCCGCTGTGTGTCCTGCGGGCGACCGGCCCTTGCTTCTTTTCTCCTCAGGGCGCGGGGGCGCTTCGGCCACCTTATGCTTGACAGCCGAGCGCTCCCCGCCGAGGAGCAAGTACACAATAACGAAAGGATTCGTATGTTAGTTCTGTCCCGGAAACGCAATGAAAGCATCCTCATCGACGGCGATATCAAAGTAGTGGTGCTTGGAATCCGCGGAGACAAAGTACGGCTGGGCATCACGGCCCCCCGCTCCATTCCCGTTGTTCGCAAGGAAATCACTGACGTCATGGCCGCCAAACCGAGGCCGGAAGGAAACATGCAACAATGACAACAAAGCCAATAAGTGAAACGGGCCTGAGTCTATACGTAAAGCTGAACCAACTGCTGAACGATCCGTTGGAGTCCCACATCCGTATTAATGCTTTTGTGGACGCTCTCATTGGTGCAACGCAGATTACCAACGTAATGCTGGTGCTGCCCGCCGAGCACGTACCCCCCCTCACCATCAGACATGCCGTGGACCGCATCAGAGACACGGGCCGAACCGTCACATACGGACGCAAAGCGTTCCTCAACAATGGCGCTGAATACAAGGAATCCCCCAGCAACCCCTTTGATCCCGGATTCTGGCAGAACGCTATATACCGGGTGCTCACAGAGGCTGCTCTGTTCGGGTGTACCGAAACGCTGTTGGATGCCGAGCCCGGCGCCAAGCACTCTACCTGCGGTTGGCTGCATGCCATCAGCACGGGCTACTCACTACCTTCCGATCGGTTCGAGCGACTAAAGCATGCCATCCTGCGCGCTATTGAGTTTTCATGCGACATAGATGACATCTTCCCTGGCTGGTCTGCAAAGGAAAACAACTATGTGAACGCGACCCGCCATTTAGGCAACCGCATTATATTTACACCTTACGGTACGCCTGCCGGCCCCATCCCCGGCCTGCATCCTCCCCACCACAAGCCATCCATACATACGTGGGCCCTGAACGTGGACGTTGCGGCGGATCCAGCCAACAATGTAATCTCCGTCGCTGACGCCCTCCGATGGCGGTGGGACCTCTGCGAAGCCGCGTACCCAACACTGACGCCAAGCGGTCGCATCGTGTTCGTACGCTTTTCCCGCATCGTACCTGTCTTGAAGGCCTTCACCGCCCTGGCCCTCGATTAACCCACAACCCGCAAACTGGAGACCATTCATGACCACAGAAAATATTGCATATCGCAACTCAGAGCAGCTAAAGGCCGACACTCTGGCGCAATTGGACGCCCACCGGCGGGTCAACGAATTGGTTCGTGGAACATATTGGGACGGTCATCGCGGATGCGCGATCGGCTGCATGGCACACAGCGGCGACAGCCCGCATCCGGAGCTGGCCAACCGGCTTGGCATACCGGAGCAAATCCTGCATCTCATAGATGTCACATTCGAGCGGCTGCCTGCCAACTGGCTAGATTGGCCGACACGTGTGATGTCGGCAATACCGGTCGGAGCCGATCTGTCTCTCGCATGGCCGCGGATGGCCATATGGATACTGGCCGACCCGGTGCATGGCGCGCGCCAACACGCTATCGGCGCTGGTGTGACCGTGATAGATGCGGTGGTGGCTCTATACAGTCTCGTGCTCGTCGGAGACATACCGACCCCAGATGAGTGGCATGCGGCGGCGAGTGCGGCGGATGCGGCGAGTGTGGCGGCGGATGCGGCGGATGCGGCGAGTGTGGCGGCGAGTGTGGCGGCGAGTGCGGCGGCGTGGGCTGCGGCCTGGGCGGCGGCGTGGGCTGCGGCGAGTGCCACATTTTGGGCTACGCTATCCGACGAAATTGTCCGCGTGTGTGAAGCGTGCCCGGTAACCGGAGACCGCTCATGAGCGAGCAGCGTCCGTTTAGCTTGAGCGAAGAACGTGAGATTGAGTCTGCAATCAACAGAACAGACAGTTGGGTCGAGGCACTAGACCACACTATAGGCATCCAAACCACAATGGAACTAGCTCTTGGATTCAAGTCCAGATTCGTTTCGTTTGGGAAGTGTGGTGTCTATGAAACTTGACGAAGTCATAACTGGCAACTGCATCGAGTGGATGGTACATGCGCCTCTTAGCTTCCAAGCTGACTTGGTGTTTGCGGACCCACCATTCAACATTGGCTACGATTACGACCAGCACAAAGACAACATGCCGCCCGCTGAGTATATGGGTTGGTGCCGCCAATGGATGCTGGCGGCGTACAGTGTACTGCGTCCCGGCGGTTCCTTCTGGCTGGCCATCGGGGATGAGTACGCCGCGGAACTTAAGGTGCGCGCCCAGGAGTCAGGATTCACGTTCCGTAGCTGGGTCATCTGGCACTACACTTTCGGCGTGGCCCGCCAGAGCAGTTTCTCCCGCAGCCACACGCACCTGTTATATTTTGTAAAAGACGGAACGCCAACGAAACCTATTACGTGGAACGCTGATGCCATCCGCGTACCGTCCGCACGCATGACGACCTACGGGGACCCCCGCCAACGGCCTGGCGGCAAGGTGCCAGACAACACATGGATTCTGCGTCCTGCCGACGTTCCCGACGCCTTCGCGCCTGACAGCGATACATGGTGTGTGTCCCGCGTGGCGGGCACCTTCGGCGAGCGCTGCCGTTGGCACCCATGCCAGATGCCCGAGCAGGTCCTTGGTCGCATCATCCGCGCCTGCACCAACCCCGGTGACATTGTGCTGGACCCGTTCGCCGGCAGCGGCGCCGCGCTTGCGGTTGCCAAAAAGCTGGACCGCCAATATGTGGGCATCGAAATCTCGCCCGACTACTGCACGGGCATCAAAAAAAGACTAGAGTCTATCAACGCAGGCGACCCCCTGCACGGATCCGAATCGTTTGTCAGCGGCCCCATGCGTGCCCGCACCCGCTACTCAAAAGGAAACAACCCATGACACTTGAACAAAAACTGAGGGAGGTAGAGTCGATCGCACGGAAAGCACACTACAATAGCATGTCGCTGGCCGGATTCGTGTTTGCCTTGTCTACAGTAATGATTGTTTCCTGTATTGTAATGATCTTCAGAGATCCAAAGCCCGCCCCCAAGGCGACGCCGGACGTCCCCCGCATCGCCGGTGCAGCATTCGCGGCCATCGAAACCCAGAACCAGATTCGCGCCCGATGCCGCAAGCAGGCCCACTCAGCCAGTGACTACGACCACGAGATGGCAACCCGCGAAGTTGACGCAATGGCTGAACTGCACGCAATGGCCATGCAGTCCCTACAAGATGCAATGGAGTCAAAATGAGCGAAACACAATACAAATGCTGCTGGTGCGGTGGGGGGCTTTCGGTGCCTCACGTCCTCAAGAACAAAAGACACGCGGTTTGTCAAAACGATTGGTGTTTCTCGGTTGGTCCATTCTGCGGGACGGACGAAGAGGCGCTCCGCGCGATGAATGACGGGCCGAAGCGGAAGGAAGAGTTTGTCCGATACGAATTCGAGAAGTGCCACTGGCTGCGTGTCTCTGACATCGTAGCGGTGTGCAAAATGGATAATCACCCGCAGTGGTCCCACGAAGTTAGGCTGCGTGACAAGTCGCGGCTATACGTTTCACGGGATTGCAAGGATGCGCTCTTTGCAGCGCTCCCCGACGGCCTAGAGTCACAATGTGACAAGGCCCCAGGCAACGATTGGGTGGAGGTAGAATAATGGACATCGTTACGGTACTTTTAATCGTGCTTCTGGTCATAGTAGTTCTCCTCCTGATAAGGTGGATCTGATGATCTATGTGTGGATTTGGTGGCTGATAGAAGTGTGGGACAAGATGGTCACAATCGGTGGTGAGGGTTAGTTCTCTTTTAGGAGGAACCTATGAGTTGGTATTACTGGTTTTTCGACTTCGTAGAAGGTATCGTCCCGCTCATTATCTTTGGGATGGAGGGCTGACGATGTTTCCTCTGTCGCGCGCGGAGACTGTGGTCCTGCGGGTAGCCGTGGTGCTTTGTGCACTCCTTTCGGCCGCGGCCATCGTGTTCGTGGGCGCGGTCTCCGTCACGGCAGGGTAGTAGGGCCGGAGCCTGTCGCAAATGACAGTCTCTTTCGGGGGGCTGCGGAGAGTTACACTCCGGAGCAGGCTCCGGCCACCTATACTCACAACTAGCAGCGGGTGGTCCGTTGCTACAATAACAAAATAAGAAAGGTAAAAACAATGGCAGTGTCAATTGAAACACCCGGCGTGTACAACGCCAACACCGACCACATCGATATGTCTGTGGTTACTCCCGAAAGCCTGCTTCCCAAGTATGAGGCCAACTACAACGAGTTGGACAGCATCAAGGATAAGATCGCTCTCTACGCCGGAAAAATACAATCGGCCATCAGCAGCGCCCAAGGCAACTTCAGCTATGTACAGGGTGGCCGACAAGCGGACGATGACCGTGGACAGGATTTAACCCAAAGGTTCCGTGAGCCGTGGGCCGGCGCTCGCGCCATAAAGATGCGCATCTGGGACATCCGACAGCTTTGCAGCACGCTGCTCTCCATGACTCCCTACCCCGGCAACACCCCCGAGGACATCCAAGGCACTATGGAACTCCAACAACAGAACTGGGTCAACCCGTGACGTCGGAAGTATTCGGAGCGGTGTTCATCTTCATCCTTCTTCTGGCGGCATGTACCCCTGTGTTTTTATGTATTAGGGGGTTGTACCGTGCAGAAAAGGAAGAAGAAAAAACATGGAAGAGTTACAGTACAGCAGTCGATAAGTGCGTGTTACTCTTAAGAAAAGGATACCAACCTATGGAAAGCAGCCCCGACCAAACCCAGGCGCCACTTGTGAAATCGTCATGTGATCCGACAGCCGTCAACACCGCCGCCATTGAAGATCTGATCCATGCGGTTGGAGCTTTGCAAAAACGACTGCGGCACGTCGAGTCTTTTCTGGGTCTGCCCGACGCTGCCGTTGAGCAAGAGAACCCGCAAGAGTAGAGTCTAGTTCGTGGCCGCGCGTGGCGGCTGCCAGTCATAACCCCCCAGGGAGAAGTATATGCAAAACGGGTTCATCATTACAGAGAAGCCATGCCTCCAGCCGGATGGCGCTAATGGCGTTCTTGTCAAAGGGGCGGTCTATGCCGCCAATCATGTAAGCCTCGGGGCCACAGCCCTCAGAGGCAACGCGGACATGCTGACATTCCACTGCGATGGCGTCTGCCTGTCCATCCCCACCGACTGTATTGAGTCAATAGAGTTGCAAGCGCCGGGTACTACGGTCCGCTGCGTCTACCCATGCCCGATCTCCGAAGAGGAAGCCCAGCGATCCGCTGACGTCGCCGCCTACAAAGCCCAGTATGGTGTCCCGCCATACGCCAAGACCGCAGCCCAGGCCGCAGCCCACGCCGCCGCCCAGGCCGCAGCCCAGCTTGCACTCCAGAACGCAAGCAACAATCCCAATCAATTCGGGCAGTTCGGGTATGGGAACAACCCTCCGGGCTTCCAAGGCCAGCAGGGCTTCCAAAACCCCTACAACCCCAACCAACCCACACATTTTAGCGGCAACAATGCCCCGTATGGTCGCCCCAGCAACCAAGGCTACGGCCAGCAAGGTCAAGGCAACCAAGGGTACGGGTACGGTCGCGGTGGTAATCGGCCCGGCAACTATCCGGGGTCCGTCACCCCCAACAACCCGAACCCACAGGTTCAGCCCAACCAGGGTGGCCAATGGGTCCAAGGCAACCAGGGCCACGCCCACGCACCAACACCCCCGACGATGACGCCCGAGCAACTGCAGCTGTGGCAGTCGCAGCAAACGCAGCAGGGGCAGCAGCAGGGACCGCTAACGCCGCCGTTGGCGCCGGCGGGGCTTAGGAGCCATCCGGTGAGCAACCCATTGAGCAACCCGTAGTTCAAAACCAAGGGAACGCAGCGCCCGGACCCACCGGGCCTGCGACAACCCCCCAACCCGCGAGATCCCATGACCAAAACACGCTTCAGCCCACTACCAAAAGACGCGGTCTTTTTGCAGCTCGCCTTCTGCCCCAGCGCGCGCTTGTCGGCTAAACCGCTGTCCGGCCCTGTTCACAAAGCAGTGGCCAGTCTCATGGGACTGAAGCCGTCCGCGTATGATTCCACCCCGTTGTCGTTTGTGAGGGGCCGTGGTCGTGAGGTCAGCCGTTGGCGTGCGTACTACGGTGACAGCAACTCTGTTGGGGGGGGCGGGGTGCGGTTGCCGCCGTATGTCAAAGCGGACTTCACGCCGATGGCCGTGGCCGTTATGCTGGCCGCTGATAAACGACTCTCTCTGATGCTGATGCCGACCGGACCGTTGGGAAACCCCCTGGCTTCCATCACTCGCTACGAACGATACTGCGCGTTTCAAATCCTGTGCAACGAATCCTTGTTTGACCCGGCCGTGTGGGGCAGCCACTCCGTGCTGGGATGGGCCGCAGCCTCAAAGCTGGGCCTCCGCTGGATCATGGACCGACCGGCGAGTGAATCGCTGGTGCGACTGGTGCATAACCTCAAGGATGGAACCCGACATGGCCAGCCCGTTAAGCATGGTGCGGGACCGTTACCGTGACATTTTTGACCTCAGCGGAACCAACCTCTTCGTGCCGGACATCCTCTGTGCTGCGTATCTTGCTAACTCCCTACACCGTGCTGTAGAGCGGACGTGGCTGTATGTGGTTGGCCGGCCCGGCAGCGGAAAAACGGAGATGGTCCGCCCGTTCATACCTCTTGCGGACACCGTTTTTCTTAACCGCATTACCGACAAGACGCTCATCAGTGGATTCGTGACGGGCGGGTCCAAAGAGCCGTCCCTGCTGCCGCGTCTTGATGGCAAGGTGCTGCTCAGTACAGACTACACTTCGCATATGGGCATTGATCCGCAGCAAGCGGCCAGCATCGACGCCGTTTTGCGGGAGGCGTACGACGGGGAGGCGGCGGGTGGGTTTGGCACGGGCGAGCACAAACACTTTACATCTCGTTTTGGAGTTGTGGCCTGCGTTACTACAGACATAGACTACTATGTACTTAGCAGGCGGTCGCTGGGAGAGCGTTTTGTGAATTTCTGGCTGTGCTCGCCGCAGAATGCATTGGAGCGGCGGCGAAGAGCGAATCACATAAACCACATATCTCAGACGATACATATATGGCGACCTGAACTGCACGCCTTGATTCTGACCGCTATTGACTTCGCTAAAAAGTGCGTGCCTGCTGATCCCGCCTCGCAGTGCCCGGCTCTTCCGGAACCAACATACGAACGGATGACGGCGTTGGCGGACTTGTGTGCGAGGTGTCGTACGATGCCACGGGCGACGCCTCAGAACCCATACCAGGCTGCTATGTATGTGGATGCGGAAGACCCGTCCCGTTTGACCAAGCAGTTTGCGACCATTGCGTGGGCAAGGGCGTACTTTGACAACCGGGACGCGGTCGATGACTCTGACTTGGACCTCGTTGCGTACATTGCCCTGTCCAGTATGCCCCGGTTTGTCCAGATTGCGCTGGAGCTGATGGCGCCGCGGAGCTTTGCGTCGGCGTCGTCCATTGCGGAAACGAGCGGGTTGCCGCCGCAGTTCGTGACGACTGTGTTAACCCAGCTTCAGCGGTCCGAAATCACCCAGTGCGTTCACAAAGCGCCAGTGCAAATGTGGGCTCTCACCCCCTACGCTAAGGCTCTTATCGGCGCCGGACGGCTGCCCCTGCCGCAGCCCGTTGCGTCCGCGGTCGTGACCGCCGTACAATCCGCGTGACCCGCCGGACGCAAAGCTATGAGTCCTCCTGTGGCAGCGAAGGTTGTGGTGGCGCCTGCGATTCCGCCCACCACCCCGCCCGTGTTCGGACGGGAGGTGGCCATAGCTGTCGCCAAGTGGGTTGCGTTGACTTTGTTTGCGATGGTGACGGCGTTTGGGGGCTTCCTGGCTCGCGGATGGCATGACAGAGTTAACTCAGAGCTGTTGTCACAGGGGGCGCAGGGGAACACCAACTCTGTGGATATTGGCAAGATAGAAGCTCACATCATGAACCATAATCAAATAAGCGAACGCATGATGGTGCGTCTGGACGGTATTGATTTGCGGCTGAACAACATGCAGGAATACCTAACCAACCACACGAAAGAGAACTCACAACATATTAGAGACCTGATTGAGTTGGTGCGGTCCGAGAGGCCCGGGGGCGGAGAAAAGTAACGTGGCGTGCGGACCCGGCAACATTGGAGACCGTTTCGTACCGGACGGCATCCTGCGCGTGGCGTGTGAGGCCCATGACCGTTGCTACGCGCAGCCGCAGGCCATGACCCGTGCTGAGGTTGATCTGGCCTTTAGAAAAGAAATGATGATCTTGGCCGGCCAGCGGTCAACGGCGTGGCGGCGCGCAGTTGCGAGAGGCGCGGCGATACTCTACTACTATATGGTTCGATGGTTTGGCGGTCCGTTCTGGAGGCGGCGCCGGCGACGGAGGCAGGTGGGGGGAACGCCGACCACCACAGAGCAGTGCGGTCCTTCCCCTACATAGTTTCTTTTTAGGAGGTTTGTGATGTTTGCATGGATTTACGGTGCGGTGCTTCTTTTCGTGTTGGGTTTCAGCCCGGAAATCTTCGCGTTTTTCCAAAGCATTGCTGGCGGTTTTGGCGGACAGCCACAGCCCTAGCGACTCACGCCGTTTCGCATTTGACGCTGACGCAGTAACTCTATGACGTTGCTGGGTTGACCCTGACGGTATGGGTCTCTTTCCGCTGCCGTATCCGTGATTGTCAGCATCGCGGGATGGACGCCCAGCAGTGACTCACTCTCCTGCATCAATGCCTGCGCTACGATGCCCGAGTACTCATCACGCACATCGGCGGGCATAGAGTCCAGCATCCGTTCCAACCGTGGAATCATGTGCCGTACGTGGGTGGCTTTCCAATCTTGGGGCTTCACGGCGATGGGGCCCATGCCCATTGCATTCTGATACTCCGCGTCAATAAACTCAGCCTTCCTGAAGTCGTTTCTGTAGAGGGCGTCCAAGAAGTTTCGCTTATAGCCCACAATGCGGTCCGTGTTGGCTTTAAGGAACTGTGTCAGCTCCCGTTCCTGTTGCAGCGTGGGGATGCCGCCGGGCACTACGCCCAGTGCGTCCAGCCACAACTGTGCGGGGGTTAGGTTGCCCTGCAGCGCGCCGGCGCCGGAGTAGACGGGAATGGTGCCGTCATCGCGGATGTTGTCATAGTCGGCGTATCGTCGACCCAGCGCTTTTGCGACGCTCGGGGCGACGGCTTCGGCTGCACGGGCAGCGGCCACACCGCCGGGAACCAACAGCGGCAACTGACGCAGCAAGGGCTGCGATTCGCCTTGTAGCACGGACTGAGCGGCGCCACCCAGAACACCCAGCACGGGGGGTACGAACGGCGACGGATAGAACGGCGAGCCTTCTACAGGCTGCGGTAGTGCGCCGAACATCAGGCCTTGGGACAGATCAGCGCCCAGGAACTCTTGGCCGGCTTCGTACGCGAGCCCGGACGCCAGCGCGGCGCGGCCCAGCGTGCCCCAGTTCTGACCGGCGAACGGACCCACACGGAATGCGTCTGCGGCGCTGCCCAGTTCTCGGGCGGGACCAGCAAGAAAGCCGGCGTAGCGAGCTGCGAACGTGCCGAACTGGCGTAGCAGTGGGCCGCTGTTGAGGAGGGCCGCGGGCGTGGCGGCGGGTCCAGTGAGGAACTGGGTGGTCTCAGTCACGCGGCGTGCGATGGTTGCAGCCTCGGCACGGGAGAGGCCTTCACCGATGCCCTTGGCCATTGCTCCCTCAAACGCCGTCAGTCGTACGACGGCCTCAGAGCTTTGGAACAGCGACATCAGTGCAGCACGGGCACGATCGTAGACTCTACCGGGCGTGAGCTTTGCTTTGGATGTGCCCAGCCAGGCATCGTTCAGGGTGCGGCCCACAATGTCCTCAACCAACAGTGCTTCTTCGGTTAACGGCGCTGCGGTGAGGCCTTCGCGGGAGAACTCGGGGAACGCCAAGGCCATAGCCCGGTTGTGCTCGATGCCCCGATTGCGCGCGCTGAAGTAGCGGGGGGTTTTTTTGATGACCGCACTGAGGCCTTGGCCCGTGGCTTTGGCGCCGATGACGGGCGCCGTGGTGAGCACCGTCTGCATCAAGTTCATGGTGGCGGCGGGCACGTTGGCTCCCAGCGCGCCGGTGAAGAACAGCGATGCGAGACGGCCCTGCACGTTGCGCAGGGTGAATAGGCCGCGATCTTCGATTAGTTTCTTTTCGATCCAATCCCGTGCTTCGGTGGGCATCCACTTCTTGGCGGCGGGGCTTCGTACTGTGTTGATGGCTGCATATTTGAGGTCATCCCAGTAGGCGCCGGCGAGAAACTGACGGTATGTTTGGCGGCCCAGCGCGACGGGTATGAACGAGTCCCGCAGCATGGAGGCGCGGACGGCGTTGTGGGGCAGGCCGCTGCTCTCCAGCCGCGCGGCGGCGTCCAGTATTTTGTCCCCGTGGCCCCGGACCGTCCATCCGAACGCACGGGACATACTGTGTATATAGGACGGAACGGCTTTCTGTACCCGTAGCGAGTACGGGAGCACCGTGCCCGTCGTGGCCATGCGGGCCCGAATGCGGTCCGGCAGCGTAGGGTCTACCAACTGGTCTTTAATAAGTGATAAATCATCGGGGTCGGGAAGCATGCGGCCACGGCGTTCGGCGGCGGCGCTGGGGGCTTTGGTTCCCGCTGCTGAAATCATTGCGCGGCCGTAGCTGGATTCGCCCTGCGATGACGCGAGGCGGGCCACTTCACGGTCCACATCCTGCCACGACCGTGACACCATCCACGGCCAGTAGTCTTTTTTGTACCCAACACGCGGGTACGTTTCGGAGACGCCGCCCCCGTTGCGTATCTGTTGCATTATTTGATTACGCAGTGCGGTGCGTTTGGCGAGCACGGAACGGGCCACGGAAGACGTAGCGCCTTGGGAGGACACGACGCGGCGGAACTCGTCCACGGATAGCTTGCGTTCAGCCAGCGCGCGTAGGAATGCGCTTTTGTCGGCGGCTGAGAATACCTCTTTGTGCATGGCGTCGAAGGACACGCGCATTTTAGAAGCTAACTCTATGGAGGCGGGATCCGCCAGCGGACGCACCACGCGGCCCTCCATGCCGTTCAGACGGGCGGCTATCAACACCTCATCGCGCGGCTTGAACAGCCGGCCCGTCTTGGCCTCCCACTGCGATATGGCTGTTTGTACGTTTTCGCTGTGCTTGCGATGGAAGCCGCTCACGTCGCGCAGCAGGGCTTTGTATACCTCGGGCAGCGTGGAGTCGCCGGCCTTGAGATCAGCATAGATATCATCGATGTTGCCGACGATGCGGGTGCGAAGAAAGCCCGTGCGACGTAGCAGGCCTTGGGGTCCTGTAAGCTTTTCGCTGAGTCTAAACAGATTCTTGGCGGACGGTAACGGGAACCGCAGCGCGAGCACGGCGCCGATGAGAACTAATGGGTTTTCAGCAGCCCGTAGGAACGTGCCGGTCCAGCCCTCGTTGAGGCCCCACCGTTCAGACAGAGTTTGGCGCTCGGGAACGGAGAGCGACGCGGGATCCAGCAGGGCGCGGCCGGCGACGGCGGGACGGCCCTGAAGCACGTTGGTGGCTGCGAGGCGGGCACGTTCGTAGGCGTTGGTGCTGGTGCGTGATCCGGACGGCAGCCCAAGGTCTAACGGTGTATTGGGCATGAGCGTCCTTATTGTGGCGAATTACACAATACCGCTGGCCTGAAAGTACATGGGGTTGACGGCCACGCCCCCGGCGTACACGGGCTGCGCGGCGGCCTGTGCGGTGTCGCCCGCCGTGTCGGATGCAAATCCTGCTTCGATGCTGGCAGCCAGGTCATCGATGAGGGATTGCAGTGACAGTACGGGGTCGTCACTGTCTGCCAGGAACGCGCTGGCCGACTTCAATTGTGACGTAAGAGACCCAGCGCCAGGAATGTAGCCGCCCACCTCCAGCAGTTGTTTTGTTCGAGGATCGTTGGGGCCTGGAATGGCGTCGGGCGGGAACCCGTCCTCAACCATTGGAGTATAAACGCTGTTGTACCATTCAGTGTAGTCAAGGTTGGATGCGCGGTGGGGGCCGCTGCCGGGGATACCCTCACGTCCGGCGCCGCCGAACCACGCTGTCTGACGCGCATAACCCGCGGGTGTGGGTCGACCGCCGGCGTCGAGGCTGCCGGGCTGAAACTTGAACTGCTTGTTATCCACGCTTTCGGACGACACACCCCGTCCGCCCTGCGCTTGGATGCGGGACATGCCTTGGTCACGAGTGCTACCGCGGCCCGTGCTGGCAGCACCCATGCGGGGCTTGGGCCCGGGCGACGTCGGCTTGCTGAGGGCTCCGGCTGCGTCGGGAGGCCCCTTCATGGACGGCACGCCCGTCTTGGACCCCGCAGCGCCCTGGCCCATGCCCGTGCCCGTAGCGCCGGGTGCGCGGCCAAAAAGCTTTTGGACGCCTTCACCCATCGAACGCAGCTTGAGGAACGACGGCATGCCCGCCATGTCCGCCCAGTCAATCGCCATACGCTACGCTCCTAATTACACCAACGTTACAAGCTCATCTTCCAGAGGCAGGAGTTCGTATGACACGCACATACCGCCGAAGTTGTTCATTTGCGCGGCGGTGTGGACGTCGCCAAAATCTATTACCAGCTTATCAAAGCGATTGAATGTCAGGGCTGCTTCGTCCGTGACCAGCCGCAATTGCCTACTCGCATATTGTGAGAACTCCAAGCCACCGTTTGCAAAGTTGTTGAGGCTTACCAGTCCGCCGGCCTGCTCAATTGTGCGCTCCACCGCTGGGTTCGGCCCAATGGTCGCATCAGTCAGCAGCATGTTGATGGTATCGCCCGTGTCACCTGGGTTGTCATCGGGGAACGCTTTGCGAATCGAAAAAGTGACCGCATCCAGACCGTTGAAGTCAAACCCCGCCAGAAGCGACAGCAGGCGGCATCTACGATTGGCGATGTAGATCACACCGTCCCGAAGGGATACCACGCCGGACCCCGCCACCTGGCCGTCCATGATTTTGTGAACATAGTACGTGCTGGTGATGATGCCGAGGCGGGCGCCGGTCCTCGCACCCAGCAGCTTTCTATTAACTCGTCCCATTACGCCCTGCTTTCTACTCTTGCAGTGAGGACTGCTCGTCACTCAACGGAAGTAGTTTCAAAGTAACGGTTGGATGGGAGAATGCGCCGAAGGTCATGCCCACCAGATCCATGAAGACGAGGTCTCCCCGCGCAAGGCGTAGAATAGACTCTGTTGCTACTAACGGAAAAACCTTCAGAACACCATGTGCTGTATCCAGAGAAAGAGATCCTGTTAGGTTCTGAGACATTTTCGTGGAGTTAGTCACAGCAGTTCCATCTACTACGGGGACGCCCGCGGCGGATTTCCGCAAAAACCCCAAATTTACGGCGGCGGTGGCTGGACTTTCGTGTCGAATGGTTGCTTCTATGAGGCGATAAGGGGCATCAGCGACAAAAACGCTGAATATGTCCAGGTTTGGTCTGACGGTGGCCACAGCATGGGGGTAGGACTGGGTCATCACGATGATACCCTTACGAGCGCCGGCTTTGCCGCCCAGTGATCTAGTTATGACGCGTGACATATTGTGTACTCCCTATCGAATGCCGGCTCTAGCAAGTAGCTCGGGCGGCAGTCCAACTTCAGAATCCGTCAAACCCGCGAAGCCGCGGCGGTCCACGCGCGGCAGAAACTCCGAAAGCGCCTGGCTGGCCTCGGACGGCGGCAGCCCGCCAATCAGCGCGCCCATCGACGCTGTGGGTACGCCGCGGGTATCCCTTAACCGCTCCAGCATAGCAGCGTCTTCTATTTCTTGCGACGGCTGCTGTGGTTCTTCGTTGCCCCCCGCCAGCTTTGAGATACCGTACGCTGCAGCGCCCAGGGCGTACGGCCAGCGGCCCTTCCGAAACGGCGCGCCGGCGACGCGGGCAATCTTGCCGCCCGTGCTCAACGACGAGAACGGAGCGGGGGCGGGGGTGCCGCCGACAGCGGTGGGCTTCAACTTTTCGGCCTGCTTCATTACGTCCGCAGACACGCGGGACACAACGCCCTTGGCCTGCTCGCGGATGGCACGGCCCACTGCGGCGCCTGCGGCGCCTTCGGCTCCCACGGTGCTCTCGATGGTCGCCGCCAGCAGCAGCCCGGCTTCGGACGGCTTGAACCCGCTCTTGCGCGCTTTGTTTGCGATCTCACGCATCTGCCGCAGCGTGTCCCGCGGCAACGCTGTACTTTTCCCAGCCCCCTCGCCATACATCGCGTCCATCAACGACCGTACTTGCTTCTCAAATTTCGCATCTGTTTTGGCAGCGGCAGCGGTGCGTATCAGTGCTGATTTGACTGCTCGCTGGA
>Ga0137429_1000089_pt1 | contig 49395 bp, 37 predicted proteins | sample EasRivERMZT736_2_FD_102304 | JGI IMG/M metagenome (GOLD analysis project Ga0137429, IMG submission 102304) | Soil microbial communities from meander-bound floodplain in the East River, Colorado, USA - East River MetaG ERMZT736_2 | ecosystem: Environmental > Terrestrial > Soil > Floodplain ...
GAGAATGCATGTGATCTTTGGAGATAGCGGCGCCTCCAGGACGAGGGGTTTTTCGAGGATGGGGTGCATGAGGGCGAGACGCCGGGCGTGAAGGGCCTGATGCTCGATCAACGGCTCGGTGCTGCCCGCACCGCTCAAATCGAATTCGCTCACCGGTCTGCCGCCGTAGAGCTTATCGCCAACGATAGGGTGGCCTATCGAGCACATGTGTACACGGAGTTGATGCGTCCGGCCCGTCTTGGGGAATAAGTTCACCGTCGTATAACCGCGGTAGCGCTTGTCGACGCGATACTCGGTGATCGCCTCCTTGAACATCGCCTGCCGAGGCGGCATGGCGCTCGGACGGCCAGCCGTGTTGCTAAGGACCATCCGCTGCGTCGTCTCGGGATGCGGGGCAAGCGGCTTGTTGATGATGTCCCCGTCGAGCTTGACCCGGCCCTCGCAGATCGCGAAATACTCCTTGCGAACCGTGCGACGCTCGAATTGCAACGAGACCCGCCAATGGGCCTCATCGGTCTTGGCGATCAAGAGCACGCCGGTGGTGTTCTTATCCAGTCGATGGACGATGCCCGGCCGGAAGGGGTCCTCTCCGCGGCTCAACGTCGCCGCGTGAAAGGCCACGGCGTTGGCGACGGTGCCGGTTTGCGAGGCATAGGCCGGGTGGCACACCATGCCCTCGGCCTTGTTGATCACGATCAGCCACTCATCCTCGTACACGATGTCCAGCGGAATGTCCTGCGGGATCACCTCGCTGGGCGGCGGAGGCGGAAGGATGATCCGGACCTCGTCGCCCGACGCCGGCTCATAACTCGCCTTGGTGGGCAGTCCGTTGACCGTCACCTGCCCCTGCTTGATGTAGCTTTGCAGCGACGTCCGCGAGATACGCGGGTAACGGCTGTGAAGGAACTTATCGAGGCGGCGGCCGACGATGCGCTTGCGCACGCGAAGGCGATGGACTTCATCCGCCGGCGGGGATTCCTCTTCGACGACTTCAGTGTCTTCCCGTTCGTCGTCCAATAGTTCTTCGGAAGCGTTCATGCGTTAACCGCTCGCTCGCGCTCGCGGCTCGGATCAATGGAGGAGCGCATCCTACAGTCTGCCTCGCCCGCGTTTGGGGCGGAAGCGGCTGCCGAGGGTCTTGGGGCGGGACGGCGCCGGTGCTTCCCCCACGGCGCTGAGCACAGGAGCTTGATACCGCGAAAGCGGTGCGGACCTGGGGCGTTCCATCGGCGGCCTACCCGCGGAGGCGACGAATTCCGGCACGCTCCGCCTGGGAATCTGTTGGTTGATGAGTTTCTCGACGGCGGTCAGCTCCTTGCCCTGCTCACTGGTAATGAAGGTGATGGCGATGCCCTTGGCCCCCATGCGGGCCGTTCGACCGATGCGATGAACGTAGATCTGCGAGTCCACGGGGACGTCGTAGTTGATGATGTGCGAGATGGCGCTGACGTCGATGCCGCGGGCGGCGAGGTCCGTGGCCACTAGCACCTGGATTTGGTGCTTGCGGAAGCGCTCCATCACCCGGTCGCGTTGGCGCTGTTCGAGATCGCCGTGAATCTCCGTCGCCTCGATGCCCGCTTCGTGAAGTTTTTTCGCGAGCTTGCGAGCGCCGTGCTTGGTGTTGGTGAAGACGATGGTAAACTGCGGTTTCTCGTGCTTGAGCACCAGGCGTAGGGCGCGGAACTTGTCATACGGCTCTACGCTCACGTAGGACTGCTCCACGTCGTCGACCGTCAAGTGGTCGCGGGAAACGTTGACCTCGATCGGGTTGACCATGTAGCGCCTGGCGAGCTGCTTGATATCGTCGTCAAGGGTGGCGGAGACGAAGATGGTCTGATGCTTGGCGGTGACCTTTCCGAGGATGGCCCGAATGTCCTCGCGGAAGCCGATGTCCAGCATCCGATCAACCTCGTCCAGGACCACGTAGCCCACGTCGGCGATGTTCAAGGCCCCGCGTTGGATGAAGTCCCACACCCGACCCGGCGTGCCCACCACGAAATGCGGCTTCTTCCCGAGCTGATGAAGCTGCGTGGCGACCTTCTGCCCGCCGTAGACCGCGGCGACGTGCAGGTTGGCGAACTCGGCCAGACGCTGAAGTTCGGCCGTGACCTGGACGGCGAGCTCCCGCGTGGGAGCCAGGCAAATGCCCTGGAGCCTTCCCGCCGGATTTATTTTCTGCAGGATGGGCAGGCCGAAAGCGGCGGTCTTCCCCGTTCCGGTGCGCGCCTGGCCCAAGATATCGCAGCCCTGGATGGCCGGCGGAATCAGCTTTAGCTGAATCTCGCTGGGCTCCACAAACTGCATCTTTTGAAGGGCTTTTAGGAAACGAACTTCAATGCCGAGGTCGGCGAATGCCTGTGGTAGTTCTGGGTGTTTCTGCATGAGTTTATCTGACGAGGCCTCCTATGGTCACTGGCGGAAGTATAACTACTCCCGGATCGGTTGTAAACAGGGCGGAATCATGTCTGCCTTAAGGTCCAGGACGGTCGAGCTTGCGGAAGTACCGTACCGGCGCGTCCTCGCAGTAACCAAGGGCCTCGAATAGCGCGGCCGAAGCGGCGTTGTCCGCCTCGACAAGTGCGGCCACGATACCAATGCTGTGAGCGCGGATGGCTGTGTCGCAGGCTGTTACCAAAGCGGAGGCGATCCCGCGACGTTGATGATCCGGGTGGACGGCCAACCGGTTGATCCAACCCTTGCGACCGTCATGGGTGCCCAAGACCACACCCACAATCCTCTCTTCAACCATCGCGGCCAAGTAGAAGTCGGGAAACTGTTCGAGTTGTTGGAGGAACGCGGACTTGCTTTCGCGGCCTTGCATCTCGGGATCCATGCCGCAAAGGGTCCAAAGCGAAAAGAGCCGCTCGTAGTCATCTGCGGTTAGCGGCCGGATGCTGAACAGACTTGTTTCGTGCGACGCCGTCACGTCCAAGAGTCTCCCGCTTGCAGGTGCAACAATAGAAGTTGCGATAGATCAAAGAGCGCGTGAGCGATGACGGCCGGGACGATGGACCGCCGCCAGATCGTCACCAGACTGAACACCAGAGAGAGAATCGCGACGATCACCAAAGCGACGGGCGTCTGCTCGAAGGCATGCAGGCCGGCAAAGACGGCGGTGCTCAGGACCACCGCGATCGTCCACCCGCCGGTCGCACGACGCAATCGGGTCATCAAGAACCCGCGAAACACAAGCTCTTCGTAAACGCCGATCAACGCCGACAGCGGGACGAACTCCACCGGGCGGAGGTTGGGGACCAACTCCATGATGCGTCGGGCGTTCTCTTGCATTTCGCCGACCACCTCGGGCCAAAGGAGCCAAAGGAGAAGCATGATCACAGCGATCAGACCATACACGGCTACCAGCACCGCAAGGCCGATGGCGATGTTGAGCGGCGCACCCGACAACGAAAGACCCACAGATCGTACGGTCAATCCGCGTCGTCGGGCGAGTAAAGCGATGATTACCATGGCCGCCAGCGCTCTCAAAGAGAGCACGGGAAGAAGCATCGACTGGCGAACGCGAGAAGAACCCGCTTCAGGCGGCGGAAGAGGCGTTCCCAGTACGGATTCCGCCACGATCCGGACCAACCCCGAGGCGAAGAACTCAAATGAGAGCAGGAAGATCGCCAACCACCCAATGTCCGCCCAGGCCGACCGAGGCGTCTGATGCAAAAGAAGAAATTCCAGCGCAGGCGGCAAAGGAGTGCTGATGAACTCGTGGGCGATCGGTCGGGCGAAAGGAGTCCCCGGCGGAATGTCCGGTACAGCGGGCTGTTCGGGAATCGCGGCGGTCACAGCCCGCCCATTGTACGCAATTCTCTCGCCATGATGCAGGGACGGCCATGCCACCCCTTGGACCACGTCCTACAGCATCGCCGCGACGGTCTCGCCGATCATGGCGGGGGAGTCGGCGACGGTGACGCCGGCGTCCTTCAAGGCGGCGACCTTGGATTTCGCGTCACCCTCGCCGCCGCTGATGATGGCCCCGGCGTGTCCCATGCGTTTGCCGGGCGGGGCGGTCTGACCGGCGATGAAGGCCACGACGGGTTTGGTGACGTTGTGCAGAATGTACTTGGCCGCCTCCTCCTCGTCGGTGCCGCCGATCTCGCCGATGATGACGACGGCGTCAGTTTTGGAGTCTTTCTCGAACATTTCCAGCAGTTCGATGAAGTTCAACCCTTTCACTGGATCGCCGCCGATGCCCACGCAGGTGGATTGCGCCAGCCCTCGCGTCGAACACTGCCAGACGGCCTCATAGGTCAACGTCCCGCTGCGAGAGATAATCCCCACGCTCTTGGACTTCCCGTCGCCGGGTTTGTGAATGTAGCCGGGCATGATCCCGATTTTGCACTCGCCAGGGGTAATGACCCCTGGGCAGTTCGGACCGACCAGCAAAGTCCCCTTTTCGTCGAGGAACTGCCGCGCGCGGACCATGTCGAGGGTTGGAATCCCCTCGGTAATCAGCACCACCAGCGAACATCCGGCGTCGGACGCCTCCATCGCCGCATCGGCCGCGAAGGCCGCGGGAACGAAGATCATGGACACGTCCGCGCCCGTAGCGGCCACCGCGTCGTGACACGTTTCGAACACGGGCAAACCGTGCTCCGACTTCGTCCCGCCCTTTCCCGGCGAGACGCCGCCGACCATTTTTGTGCCATATTCAAGGCATCCGGCGGTGTGAAACGCCCCGGCCTTGCCGGTAATGCCCTGACAAATCACCCTCGTCTCGCGATGAATCAAAATGCTCATGCTATTTGCTGACCATTCGTAGTGATCCCATTCCGAACCGCGTCTAGCCCGCGCCACGTTTCCACAGCGCAGGGATGATAACTCCGCATGGCGCGACCGTCGAGCCGCGCGAACGCCATCGATGTTATCACCGTCCCAGAAGGTTGCTCAAACGCAGAGTTTGTGGCGACCCGCCGTCTACTTCCGCCTGCGTATCGTAAACTCGCTTCGGAGGGGACGAAGCACAGTGGGTCGCGAGGAATTTCCGGGGTCGAAACCGCACAAGACGCGGCGTCGGCGCGGGACCCATAAATCTCTCGCGACCCCATCAGCCCTGAAGGGTCGCCATCAACAAGAAGCGTTGGTGGGGAAACCGGCCAAAAACTGAAGGGGTAAGAAGCTGTGTACGTCCGAAAAGTGGTGAATGATGGGGCCGCGCGCCTCGCCGGTCTCGTGTTCATCCTGGGTGGGTGCGGCGTCGACCTCGGCTCGCAGCCGGGCGATCGTTCGTTTCCGACCACGTTTCTGTCCGCCCTCATTCTCGGCAATGTTCCGACCTACTACGAAAACGATGACAACAATTCACTAGAGCTCGCCGAATTGGTCTCCGTTTCCGAGGAGCCGCAAGCCATCAGCGGCCGCATCAGCGGCGGCGAGGACATCGACGTCTTCGATCTCGGCCCGGTCGAGTCGGGCGATCGCATCATCGTTAGCCTGACCGCCAGCGCCTCGCTTGATGGGGCACTGGCCCTGTTCGACGACGCGGGAGCGGCCCTACTGGTCAATGACCACCGCAACGTCTACCTCGGTCGCTACGGTCCTTTCGTCGATGTAGTCATTCGACGGCCATCGCAGTCATGCTTCCTTGCCCTGTCCACGACGCCGGGCTATGACTCGGCGGGAGACTACGTGCTCACGGCAATCGACGTATTTCCCACGCCCATTCCCGACGCCCGCGAGGACGTGATCCTGTTGGACTTTGGGGGTGCATCAAACGTACGCATCGGCAGTCGTTCGGCGATCACTGTGCCCGCTTTCGACGCCGCCGAAATATCCTCTGTCTATGACGGCGAGACCGACGAAATGGTCGCCGGAATCGTCGCCCAAGTGCGCGAGGACTTTGAGGCCTACGACGTGACGATCGTCTCGACAAGCGAAGGCACGGCGTACAAAGCGGCGATGAGCCGGATCCACTTCGGTACTTTCGATGAGGCCTTGTTGGGCGTGGCGGAGGGGGTCGACGAATACAACGCCACGAGCGGCCAGGAGGCTATCGTCTTTACCGATACTTTTTCGGCCTTCATGCCGCTCGATCCGTCGGTGGCGGAGATGGCTCAGGCTGTTGCCAACGTCGCCAGTCATGAGATCGGCCACCTCCTCGGCCTCATCCACACGCACAATCCCGACGATCTGATGGACGTGACCGCGAGCCTGAATGAACTCCTCCTTGACCAGGAATTCGCCAAGTCGCCGATTTACGTCGCCGTCTTTCCGTTGGGGTCTCAAGATTCGGTGCAATCGCTGCTCGATGCGGTCGGCGGCGATGAAGCCCTCGCCCATCAAAAGAGCGAGGGTCATAATCGGTCGAGATTGAAGATGAGCGGCCGCCCGTCGCCGCCGGCACGAACCTCCGGCCTATTTAGCAGTTGCGGCCTGCACTAGCACAAGCCGCTCCAACACCAAGGACCTCGACCCAACGCCCAAGGGCGTTGGGTCGGACGAATGAGTTCTGAGAACCGAGATGGACCGACTCCTTTTCGACTCCTACTATTCCACAGGCGCTGGGTGATCCCTGGTGTCGCGATCCAAGGATGAGGGAGTCGATTGATGAAGGATGGGCGCAGACAAGGTCGGTTGCGGGAAGTTCTTGCAGCACGCGGCGGCGGGCTCTTTGGCATGCTGGCGGTCATCGGAGTGGCCGGTTGTGGGAGTGGGGTCGTACCCCCGGACCCCGGTGAGATCGTAGACGGCAATCGGGATACAACCGTGACCAGCCCGCTTGGCAAGACGTCCGGCGAACCAAACGGTGCGTTCAGCGACCCAGTGGTCGCGGTTTTTGATTCGACCGGAACGGCCCGGTTGCAAGGTACGGTGGAGACCAGGCAAGACATGGACGTTTATCTGCTTGGACGAATGTCGCCGGGGGATCGGCTCGCCGTGGACGCCTACACGCCGAACTCGGCGCTGGACGTGACGATTGCCATGTTTGATTCCCTAGGCCGCTTGGTGGTCAATAACGACGACCGCGAGGATCGGGGCGACGAGACCCGCGACGCCTACTTGGACTTCATCGTCCGCCATGCCGGGAATCCCTACTATTTGGTGGTGTCGCATTCGCCGTTTCCCGTCACCAACGGAGAGTTCGTCGGAAGTTATCGCGTGGACATTGCTGTGGATTCGGGTCTTGCTGTGCCGCAACCCGTCGCTCAAACGCTGTTGCTTGACTTCGACGGCGGCGTCGTGAACTCTGGGGCACTGGGCATGATGACGCTCGCGCCGTTCGATGCGGCGGACATCTCGCCGCTTTACGAGGGCGAAACGGACACGATCAAGGACCGAATCCGCGAGGTCTTCGAGCAAAACTACGAACGGTTCAACGTGACGATCGTCACCACCGACGATCCGCCGCCTCGGCCGGGCGAAATGTACTCGACGATCTATTTCGGTGGATTCAACCGCGTCGCGTTCGGAATAGCGGAGGACGTGGACCTGTACAACGTGGACTGTTGCGACGACGCACTGATCTTTACGGAGTCGTTTACACCCTCCGTGTTCTTGGGCTTGCCGAGCGCGAGCGAAATGGGCACGGCGATCGGCAACGTCGGTACGCACGAGTCCGGCCATCTGTTGGGTTTGAACCATACGGACGACGATCTCGATCTGATGGACGATCAGTCGGCCGCGGACGCTTTCCTGGAAGACCAGGAGTTCATGGAGGCGCCGTTGTCCACCGATATTTTGCCCATCGGTAGGCAGGATGGGGTGCTTTTGTTGAACGAGATCGTCGGCGAGCGCGAAGCAAACTAGAGGGAATTACAATTTACGAGTTACAAATTACGAAAGAAGAATTATCGCCCGGCTTGTCGTTTCGTAGTTCGTAAATCGAAATTCGTATTTTAGCCTTGGTTTCGTTGTTTGGGGGGGACGGAACATGACGCCGTTGTTTACGCATTGCCCGCACTGCGCGTTTCCGATCGTCGTCAGAGGCGTCGAACGCGTCGTACCACGGCGGTGCCGGCAGTGCCGGGTGGAGTATATGCCCGGCGAACCACTTCGCCGCGATCAGAGCTCCGCGAGCGACGCCCGACTGACCGTGGCCGAGCGACAACGCGCCAGCCTCCGCGCCCAGTTGAGGCAGCGCCGCCGATCGCTCAATTGGTGACGGTCGCGTCGCGTCTCGGCACAGGGTACAATGCCGACCGGGGACGTCGGCGTGAGCGGCTCGACCGGCACCGACGATCCGGAAAGGTTGATCGGCTGCGTTCCGGGCGAACCCACACAACGTGAAGACCGAATTACGCCAAAGGCTGCGGAAGGTTCTGGCCGGGATCCCGCCCGAAGAGCTTAGCACGCGGTCGCTTCGCGCCTGCCACCGGCTTTTTGAACAGCCCGAGTACCTTAAGGCCGAGGTTGTGATGGTGTTCCTCTCCCTGCCCATGGAAATCGACACCGCGCCCATCGTTCTCCGGGCTTGGCAGGAGCGTAAGCGCATACTCGCTCCGAAGGTCAGTTGGAGCCAACGTCGAATGCTGCCGGTGGAGATTCGATCGCTTACCGACGACCTGGTAGCGACCGAGATGGGCATCCGCGAGCCGGTCTCGGGAATTCCCTTCCCGATTTCGCTGATCGATCTGGTCATCGTGCCGGGTCTGGGTTTTGACGAATTCGGCAACCGTCTGGGTCGCGGGCGGGGGTTTTACGATCGCTTTCTTGCCCACCCCGAATTTCGCGGTGTTGCCTGCGCCATCGCCTTCGAGGCCCAAATGACCCCGGCCGTGCCCGTCGGCCCCCTCGATCGCCACGTGGATATGCTCGTTACCGATGAAAAGGTACGGCGTTTTAAGGCGTAACCTGGTCCCGTCGAAAATTAGCTGCGCCAAAGTTTTTTGTTGACACGCTCAAATTCCCGTCTAGCCTATGTACCGTGTTTTGCCACATTGCCTTTGCGTGGGTGTCCGCCGGAGTGCTTCTGATAGGGGGCCTGGACCCGGCGGACGCTCAACCGCCCGGACCGGCGGCGATCGAGGCACCCGTCCGCCCCGTTGACGGCATTCGCGACAACTCGTATTTGATTGAAGAGGCATACAACCAGGAAGCGGGCGTGGTGCAGCACATCTTTACCGGTCGCTTCGGCTACGAAGATGAGCATGGCGAAGGTACCCGCACGTGGGACTTGTCCTTCACCCAAGAGTGGCCCGTGTTTTCTCAGACCCACCAGCTTTCGTACACGATCCCCTACACCTTTATGGATCCGGGCGGCGAGCACGAAAGCGGAATCGGCGATGTGCTGCTTAATTACCGCTATCAACTCCTAATGGACGAGGGGGCTTACCCCGCCTTCTCGCCGCGATTCAGCGTCAACTTTCCCAGCGGCGACGACGACTGTGGGTTCGGCGCAGGTACGGCCGGCTATCAAATCAACCTGCCCGTCAGCAAGACGATTTCCGACCGCACGTACGTGAACTTCAATGCGGGTCTCACCCACATCCCCAATGCGGATATCGAGTTGTCCGGGGGCGACCGTTCCTCCGGGCTGGATTTACTCGCCTACAACCTCGGAGGCAGCGTCATCTACGCCGTGACCGATGAATTCAACTTAATGTTGGAGGTAGTCTGGAACTCCGATGAGGGGCTGCAAAAGAAGGAGAGGACCCGCCGCGGAGAAAAATACCTCTTCGCCGACCGCGACCGTTCGGAGGACATCGTTATTTCGCCGGGGCTGCGTTGGGCGATCAACCTGCCCGGCGACTTGCAGATCGTCCCCGGATTAGCATTCCCTATAGGCCTCTCCGACGACGCCATCGACTACGGGGTCTTCTTCTATCTATCCATCGAACATCCGTTTCTGCCAACGGTTAAGTAGGTTTCAGGGCTATATTCGATTGGCTCGATGGGTTTACGATTTCGCCTGCCGCAGAAGCTCCGCACAGCGATCGCTCAACCGCAGCGAGCCGGCGTGCTCCTTCCCGGCAGGGCTCATTTTACGGAGGGTTTTCTTTAGGATGTTCACCGTCTTTTTCTCCTCCCACTCGTTGAGGTAACTCTCGAGCTTGGTTTCTAAGAAAACCAGACAGTCGGCATCCTCCAAGGCCCGACCCTCCGGATCATCTCGCCAGTTTTCCCGGTGGATGAGCGCTCGGACGCGGGTAATCGTCGCCTCCGAGTAATTGACTTCATGGAGAATTCCGGCGGCTTGATCGGCGTGGAAGACGGCTAGGGCCTCACGCCATTGGCGGTAGCCCGGAGTGGTCTTTGGAAAACGTTCGCGCGGGATCATCCATCGTCGCAGGGTATGCCCCCGTGCAGCGAGGAGTAGTTCCTCCGATGGCTCGGCGACGAGCCTTCGCACCCAGTCGTACACCCGCTGCGAGAAGAGGAGTTCTCGCGCTTGCGCCGTGCCGTCGCTCCGTTCCGTTCGTGGATCTTCTCCGTTGGCCTCGTCGATCCGTCGGATCGCTTCCGCGAAACGCTCGTCGTCTCTCATGGTCGTATGACCAGGCCCAAAGTAACGGTGGCACGATTAAGTTGGCGCGGGGCAACCCCGAAGGGTCGACCTGCCAAGCGTAACCGTGCCACCGCTGCGCACTCAAGAGCGTTTGAATCGCGATTACGGCTTCTTGGGCTCTTCCTTCTTGTCGCACGGCTTGTCGCAAGGCTTGTCACAAGGCTTTTTGCAGCATGGCCTGGAACAGCCATGTCCGCAGGGCCCGCAGTTCTTGTTGGCGCACCCTACATTCATCGAGGTAAAGGCTAGGGCGCAAATCAGCCCGACGGACAATGTGGCCAACCTACGAATCCAACTACGCTTCATCAAGTTTTCTCCTTCCAAGCGAAAACCAGTCTGCCGGATCCGCCATTGGGACCGGTCTTTATACAGTGGAATATCCTAGTATGTTCGCCGACTTAATGCAAGCACGGGGGCCATTCTCATTTACACGCCTTTAGTACGCCGGATCATGAGGCATTCCCTCCAGCGGGCAGCCCTCGCAACGTGCACGGCTTCGGCAGTGCTTCTTTCCCACCGCTACGAGGAGCGCATGATATTCATTGAACAGGGCGGCATCCGCCCGAAGGGCCGCCTGGAACAAGCCGCGGCTCGTCTCATAATCGGCTTTCTCATTGCAGAGAAAATGTCGGCGAAGCACGCGACGGGTGTAGGCATCGACGACGAAACTCGCCCGGTTGCCTGCATAGAGAAGGATCGCGTCCGCGGTCTCAGGTCCGATGCCGTGGATCGAAAGGAGGCGTTTACGCGCCGTTTCGAGGTCGCTGGTCAAAAGCGACCGCAGCGATCCATTGTGGTTGTCCCACAAGTACCGCACAAACGATCCGAGCCGTTTGGCCTTTACGTCGTAGGTGCCGGAAGGGCGGATGAGTTCCGCTAGTTCACTCGCCGGTAGATCGCGCAGCCCGCTCCACGACAGCACCTTCGCCCGGCGCAGGTTATCAATCGCCCGCTCGACGTTGCTCCAGGACGTGTTCTGAGTGAGGATCGCGCCGACGACGATCTCGACCCGCGTCCTCGCCGGCCACCAATGCTGGGGTCCGTACGCCCGCCACAGGCGTTCGTAAACCTCGCGGAGACTCTTCTCGATCGAAACGCGCATCGGTGAGGCGCCGACCGGGGTATCGACACATACGAAACCATACCGCAAGGTTGCCTGCACTTGCAACAGGTGAATTTATCGGCACGATACGCGGACCATGCCCCGCAGACAATCACGCGCCGGCGGCGTTTCCCGAGGGACCCTTGCCCGCCCACTCGACGCCCTTGTCTTCCTATTGCCATTGATCGTCTTTTACGAGATCGCCTCCCTCGCCCGACAGGACCGCGTAATCGCCTTCGACTTCCTGCGGCGCTTCTTTCAGCTCTTCGGTCAGGTCGGCATGTGGGCCCCAGGACTTGCAGTGATCGTCATTCACCTCGCCACCCATATCGCCTCGGGCGATAGATGGTCCATCCAATGGCGGCGGGTGGGGTGGATGTATGTCGAGTCCGTTGCTTTGTCGGTGCCGCTCCTATTGCTGAACTGGGCCGTCCCGCTCTCGGCATCCTCCGGCGGCCTGCCCCCGCTGCTGGATCGAATGGCCTTGAGCATCGGCGCCGGGGTCTACGAGGAATTGGTCTTTCGACTCATCTTCATCTCCGTGTTGGTCATGATCGGCGTGGATTTGCTACGCTTGGACCGGGCCCCGATAGCGGTGACGGCCGTTATACTCTCTTCGCTCGCCTTCGCCGCACACCACCATCGACCCATGGGGATCGAACCGTTTGACGCTGTCCGCTTCCTTTTTCGCACCATGGCGGGCGTATATCTGGCGGCCATCTTTTGGTTCCGAGGCTACGGCCCCGCCGCCGGTTGCCATGCCGCCTACAACGTCGCTCTGGTCCTCCTCGCCTGGCTCACTGCCTAGGTTCAATCCGAGAGCCCCCTCTACCCCTCTAGGAAAAACTTGGGCTAACGGTCGCGCCCTGATACGCTTTCCTGTTCGGCGATGTTGCCGGAAGATTGTTTCGAGCGGAGGACAATATGAACACGAGCGGCGAATCAAGACGTGGGTTCCTGGGTAAGGCTTCCTTGGCGGTTCCCGTGCTGGCGGTGACGGGCGTCGCCGCGACGGCTTCGTCGGACGAAACGGCGCCTCAACGGCGGGTGGTCGGCGGCAGTCCGGCGGCTTTTTTTTCGCGGGCGGTCGCCTTCGGCAAGCTGGTCTACGTATCCGGCGTATTGGGCACGAAAGCCGGACTGCGCGAACTGGCTTCACCAGAGTTCGAGGGTCAATGCAAACAGGCATTGGACAACCTCAAGGCCTCCGTCGAAGCGGCCGGGTCGAGCATGGATAAAGTCCTCAAGTGCACTTGCTTCCTCACCGAGGCCGCCGACTTCGATGCCATGAACAAGGTCTATCGCACCTATTTCCCCAACGACCCCCCGGCCCGGTCCACGGTCGCAGTGAAGGAGCTCGTCCTCGCCGGTGCGAAGTTCGAAATCGACTGCGTGACGAGTCTTGCGTAGGACATTCAACGCAAGATGGGGCGGGTGGCTGACCGGCGAGCTTAATGCACTCGCGCCGCGTCGGTGACGCGCATGAGACGCTCGAGCAGGCTGCGGAGCTGATCCAGCGGGTACACCGTCGCCGGGTCGCTTTTGGCATTCGGCGGGTCATCGTGGACTTCCAAAAACACCGCGTCCGCTCCCGCGGCGACGGCCGCAGCCGCCAGCGTGCCGACGTACTGACGCTCCCCGCCGCTCATGTTCCCGGCCCCGCCGGGTTGCTGACAGCTATGCGTGGCGTCGAAAACCACCGGCGCGTACTGCTGCATGCGCGGTATCGCGGTCATATCGTTGACCAGCCGGTTGTACCCGAAAAACGTTCCACGTTCGGTGAACAGGAAATTGTCGCACCCCGACTCCCGGAGCTTCGCGGCCACGTTGCTCATCTCTTCGGGCGACAGGAATTGGCCTTTCTTGACGTTTACGCAACGTCCGGTGGCGGCCGCCGCCGCGAGAAGATCGGTTTGACGGCACAAAAACGCCGGGATTTGCAGACAGTCCAGGACTTCACCGGCCGGCGCAGCCTGCTGGGCCTCGTGAATGTCGGAAAGCACAGGCACCCCGATTTGCTTACGCACCAGGCCGAGAACGCGCAGCCCCTCTTTCAATCCCGGCCCGCGGAAGCTGTGGATGCTCGAACGATTGGCCTTGTCGAAGCTCGCTTTGAACACCAATGGCATCTTCAACGCAGTACAGATGTCGCGGATCGACTCCGCCATCTTGAGCGTATGTGCCTCGGACTCAATCACACACGGCCCGGCGATCAACGCCAATGAACCTCCGCCGCCGATCTTGATTCGCCCTACTTGTGCAATCTTGGTATTCACGCTCACGATAGACTACCCGCATCTTGAAAAAGTGTCGAACGCCACCATACAGACGATGTTAGTGAAATCGTGCCGCGATGGGCATTCGCCTTCCCGTGCCGAAGGCTCGGCTAGTCACTTTCAGCCCCACCGGCGCCTGTTTGCGCTTGTGTTCCGCGGCCTCCACCATTCGCGCCACGCGCTCCACCGTCAGACGATCGAAGCCCATTGCCACGATATTCTCCACGGCCTGGTCTCGCTCGACGTATTGTTCCAGTATCGCATCAAGCAACTCGTACGGCGGCAACGTGTCTTGATCGGTTTGATTCTCCCGCAGTTCCGCCGATGGCAGCTTCTCAATTGTGCGAAGCGGAATCAACGCTCGCCCGGCCAATCGATTGACTTCGCGCGCAAGTTCATACACGACGGTCTTGGGCACGTCGGAGAGGACCGCCAACCCCCCGCACATATCGCCGTACAGCGTGCAATACCCCACGGCCCATTCGCTCTTATTTCCCGTGCTGAGTAACAACCGCCCGAACTTGTTCGACATCGCCATTAGCAGACTTCCACGAATGCGGGCCTGCATGTTCTCTTCCGCAATCCCCGGCGGAAGATCGGCGAAAAACGGCCTCACCGACTCTTCGAAGGCGTGGTGCATGGCCTCGATGGGAATGGTCTGCAACTCGAATCCTAGATTCGCCGCCAGTTCCTCGGCGTCCACGAGACTATGCTCGCTGCTAAAACGAGACGGCATGGCCACCCCGTGTACGTGCTTGGGGCCCACCGCCTCCACCGCGAGCACTGCCGTCAAGGCCGAGTCCAGCCCACCGGAAAGCCCCAACACAACATCGTGGAATCCACATTTCTTAAGATAATCGCGGATTCCTAGAACCAATGCCGATCGTATCCCCCCGATCCGATCGGGATACGGCTCGATTCGTTGCGGAGACGGCGAGTCCAAATCCACCAGCAGCAGATCTTCCGCGAAGGCGGTCGCTCGCGCCACGACCCGACCGTCCGCGTTGAACACCTCGCTGCCGCCGTCGAAGATGAGATCGTCATTGCCCCCGACCTGATTGACGTAAATCAACGGAACGCCTTGCTCGCGGATTTGCACGGCGAACAACTCTTCGCGGGTCTGCTGGACGCCCGCGCGGTAGGGAGAGCCGGAGAGATTGATCAACAGTTCGGCCCCTGCTTCCACCGTCCGCGCGATCGGATCGACGCCGTATACCCGCCGACCCTCAAACTGATGGTTGTTCCAAAGGTCCTCGCAAATCGTCAAGCCGACGCATCGCGACCCGCCACGCGTGAGCACGGACAGCGTTCGCACACTCTGTCCCGGGTTGAAGTACCGCGACTCATCGAACACGTCATAGGTGGGGAGGAGCGTTTTTGCGTACCACGTGGAAATCACTCCATCCCGACACACGGCCGCCGCGTTGTAGATGCCCTTCCCCGCGCCGGTCGGATCGGGCTGCACGTAGCCCACGATCGCCGTAATGTCGGTGCAACAAGAAGCGATTCGCTGCGTCGCGGCCAGGTTTCTGTCCACCAAGTCACGCCGCAACACCAAGTCCTTGGGTGGATATCCAAACACGGCCAGTTCCGGCGTCACCACCACGTCCGCCTCCGCGGACCGCGCCTGCTCAATCCGTTCCAGAATCCGCGCGCTGTTGCCCGCAATGTCGCCGACAGTGGGATTGATCTGCGCTAGTGCGACTTTCATGGTTTCGTCGTCGTCCGCATAAGAGTGCATCCTAGAACCCCTCTCCCCCGTTGGGGGTGAGGGTTGGGTGAGGGGGATTCAGAACGCACTCTAAGCCACCATCGGGTCCGATGCCTAACGGCATTGTAGTCACGCCGACCTGCTTTACGAAAACCGCTCGTTGCTGCTCTTTCCAGCGGACAGGTCATGCAGTAGACTACCCTTGGCAGTTCGCCCCTTGGAGTGCAAACGATGGCCCGTGAGCGCCCGGTCGATCCTCCACCACAAGCCCCGTCCACTGTTCAAGAACAGTGGCACGCTCATGCACAGTCACGCGAGCGTGGGACATGCCACACGTCGAATTCTGAGGGGCCTACTGTTCAACGCAATAGAGTCGATACGCGTTGGTGCAATTTCGGGTGAAAATGCCCCACCAGTCTGGACTTTGCGTTGTCGCGAAGAATCCGGCCACACCGACGGTGGATACAGTTGATGTCCAGTCGTTGCAGGTGCTCGCGGTCGTGCCCAAGGCCGTAGGGTTCCCACTTCCGGTCCAGACGGTCGAGGGAGTGTCCGGGTCAGGTTGTACATAGGCGCCACTGCCCGTCTGCCAGATGCCGCTGCGCAGGGTCGTAAACGCGGCGAGTTCGGCCCCCGTGCCGACAATTTGACCGTCAACCCTGACGTACAGCGCTTGCGGATTGAGAAGCGCGGCGGCCGATGCCGTGGTCCGAGCGACGAGGGCGCGGACGGTCGCCACGCCGGGCGGTTTTTCGGCAGCGCAAAGCTGGTCAGGTGTTTGGGCTCCCGGCACAAAGGTACTGGTTGTAAGGTAGATTCGTTTGCCGGGCGTGGGAGGCGGCGTAAGTGCGAGGGTCTTCGTATTCTCCATACAATAGATGCGAAAGGTTCCCTGGCATGGTGATAAGCTCAGCAGCACCGCCGTCCATGATCCTGGGCCGTCGGCGGATCTGCCTACGATCTGAGGACCGGCGCCCGTCCAGTTCGTGCAGTGAAGGGCGAAGGTCGTGCCGTCGGGGTTGGTTCCCGTCATCACGGACACGGCCCCTACGTCGTTGCCGTACTCGTCGATGCGGATGGGGTTGAACACTGCGTTGTTGACGAAGAGGCTCGTTTGGGAATCCGCAAAGGCGACGCCGTCCACCCGCACGAAGCCGCGGGCCGAGACCCCTAAGCGAGTACGGGCATTGGAGTTGGCGTCCGACATCCAGGCGATGAATGCGTTGTTCGTGGGGTTGTTCAACCCCGCGGCCGTGGCAAGCTGATTGCACTGAACGTCGTAGGCAACGGCGCTTCCAAGATTGGAGGCAAACGGCACCGAGGAAACGAACACCCGGTTGTAACATTCGGTGCAGATGGGACCGGTGTAGATCGCGAGGAACTCGGTGAAGTCAAAGAGGTCAACGTCGTCATCGCTGTCCAGGTCGAAAGCGTCCAGGCAGGCCTGTGTCGTCATCGGTGGATTCGGGTCGGGCGGAACACCGGGACCGGCCATGCAATCGGCGAAGAGGGAGTAGTCGCCCAAATCGACGCTTTGCACGGCGTTGACTTCCGCCCTTAACGCGGTGCGTTGAGCGCTGACGCGGTTTACGACCGTCAACAGTGAAAGGAATCCGACAATCGCAGCAAGATGCGGGCGCGGAGAAAAAGGTCGATCGGCGATGGTACGTCGTTCAATGAACACGCGCTTCGCACCCTCCCATAAGGGAGGAGTATACCTTGTCGTACAATGGACGACAATGGCGAGTGAAATGATATCGGACATCGCGCATTCGGAGACAGAAGTCACCGGCAACGATCGCGCGCCCTTCGGGCGCGGATCACGGCGGACAACCGCCCGAGGCTATGGGCGGGTGCGTCGGGGGCGCACCCAACGCCTTGACGCTTCGCGCAAAAAGGGGAGCCGGTTGGTGTTCAGATAAGGCGTGGCAACGCCTATTGGGGGCCTTTCCAAGGAACCGATGGCCTGGTACAATGCTCGCGTGCCCGGCGGGAATGCACTCCAGTTTGCAATCGAGCTAGCGCGGATCGCTCACGACCATAAGACGGAGGGCCTGATCGCGTTGGACCTTCGTGGGGTCAACGCGGTCACGGATTTCACCGTGATTGGGACGGGGACCTCGGAGCGCCAAATCCGCGCCGTCGCGGAACACGTGATTGAGTACGGCAAGCGGGTCGGCCAAAGACCCTACGGCTACTGTGGGTACGAGAACGCGGCCTGGGTCATTGTCGACTTTGTCGATGTCGTCTTCCACCTATTCGCCAAGCCCTATCGTGACTACTACGATCTCGAACTGCTTTGGGGGCACGCCCCGCGCATCGTATGGGCGCGATCGGAAACGGCGTAGCCAAACCTCCTCGGATTTAGGCGCCCGTACCCAAATCCGCAAAATCGACGTAGCATCCCCCACGTGAAATCAATCCTTGAACAGTTGTCGCATCGCGTTCGCGAAGCCATCGCGGGCGTCGGCGTCGACGGCGACCCGCAGATTCGAGCGTCGCAGGACGAGAAGTTCGGCGACTACCAATCCAACGCGGCGATGGGATTGGCGAAGAAACTCGGACGCAAGCCGCGCGAGGTGGCCGAGACGATCGTCGAGAAGCTCGACATCGACGACCTTTGCGAAAAACCCGAAATCGCCGGACCGGGATTCATCAACTTCCGGCTCAAGCAGACATTCCTAGCTAGGTCGTTACAGTCCATCCCGCCGGCGGACGACCTGGATACGGATCGCGCGGGGCTTCCACCTACTGATAAGCGTCAAATCGTCGCGGTTGACCTATCAAGCCCTAACCTGGCCAAGGAGATGCACGTTGGGCACCTGCGGAGCACAGTGATCGGCGACTGTGTCGCGCGGGTGCTCGAATTTCAGGGTCACACCGTCCACCGCGAAAACCACGTCGGCGATTGGGGCACACAGTTCGGGATGCTCGTCGCGCACTTGCGTCGGATCAGGCCGGAGATCATCGATCGCCCGGATACACTGGAGATCGCAGACCTCGAATCGTTCTACGTCGCGGCCAAGGCCCGTTTCGACGCCGATGAGAAGTTCAAGGAGGAATCGCGGGAAACGGTGGTTGCGTTGCAGCGCGGCGACGCGACGACGCGGCGGATTTGGCAGGCCTTTTGCAACGAATCGCTCCGCCACTGCCACGCGATCTACGATCGGCTCGGGGTGCGGCTGATCGACCGCGGGGAGAGCTTCTACAACGACCTGATGAACGAAGTGGTCCGCCGACTGGAAAAGCTCCGCGATAGCGGCGCGAACGCCGCGGTGCGCGACAGTGAAGGAGCGTTGTGCATTTTTCTGGATGGGTACACGACACGCGAAGGCGAGCCGCTGCCGCTCATGGTCCGCAAGTCCGATGGGGGCTTCAACTATGCCACCTCGGACCTGGCCACCATCGTACATCGCGTCGAGGTGTTGAAGGCAACGCGGGTCGTCTATGTGGTGGGGCTGGCGCAAAAGCAGCATTTCGAGATGGTCTTTGCGGCCGCACGGAGGGTAGGCTGGGTCGGCCGCGGCGTCTGCCTCGAACACCGCGGCTTCGGCAATATGCTCTCGAAAGCGGGCACGCCGTTCAAATCGCGCGAAGGCGGGACGGTGAAGCTCAAGGACTTGCTCGATGAGGCCGTCGCCCGCGCGCGGCGCGTGGTCGAGGAAGAGGAACCCGACGAGGCCCGGAGCAGTCCCGGCGCGCCGGGATTTACGCCGCAGCAGATGGACACCATCGCGGAGACGGTAGGGTTGGCGGCGGTGAAGTATTTCGACTTGTCGCACTCCATGAATAGCGATTACCGTTTCGACCTCGACACGATGCTGGCGATGGAGGGCAACACCGCCCCGTACATGCTCTATGCGTACGCCCGCATACGCTCGATCGGTCGCAAGGCCGGAGTCGATTTCCGGGCCTTGTCCGTGGATACGCCGGTGATTCTCGAACATCCCTCGGAGATCGCCCTGGCCAAGAGAATCCTGCAATTCGCGGATGCGGTCGACGTCGTCGGGCGGGAACTCAGACCCAACGTCTTGACGGACTATCTATACGACCTGGCCAAGGCGTTCAGCCGCTTCTACGACAAGAAGCTCGGCGTCCGCGTCATTGACGCTTCGCCAGAGGCTTTACGCCTTTCACGCCTTCGGCTCTGCGACCTGACGGCACGAGTGCTGCGTCTCGGTTTGAAACTGCTCGGCATCAACACGATCGAGCAGATGTAAAGCGGTGGCGTTCCTCAGAGCAGAGGCCCGAGCTGCGCCTCGACGGCGCGGAGGACGCGTTGCGAACGGAGCAGCGAGAGCGATGTCTGAATGTCATCGCCGAACAGGCGGTCGGCGGGGGCGTGGGTGATTTCCTTGCGAACCTCGGCATGGGCAAGGCGCGGGCCGACGCCGGGCCGCAGCGGGGCGCGGAAGTCGATCGCCTGGGCTGCACAAAGTTGCTCAATCGCCAGGACGGTTTCCGAGTTCTCCAGGACTTGGAGGCATTTCACGGCGGCGCGAGCCCCCATGCTCACATGGTCCTCTTGTCCCAGCGAGGTAGGGATGGAATCGACGGAGGCCGGGGTGCATAGTCCTTTGTTCTCGCTGACCAAAGCGGCGGCGGTGTATTGCGGCACCATCAAGCCGCTGTTGACGCCGCTATCCTTGATGAGCGACACCGGCTGACCCGCTACGCCGCTGAGCAGGAGGTAAGTCCGACGTTCACTGATCGAAGCAAGTTCCGCCAGGGCGATGGCCAGATAATCCAGCACCACAGCCAACGGCTCGCCGTGGAATGAGCCGCCGCTGATCACCTCGTCTTTGTCGAAAATCAACGGGTTGTCGGTCACGGAGTTGATCTCGGTCTCGACGACGGCTGCGGCATGTCGAAGCGCATCACGGGCGGCCCCGTGTACCTGCGGAATGCATCGAAGTGAATAAGGGTCTTGCACGCGGTCGCAGTTCGCGTGCGAAGCGACGATCTGACTGTCGGCCATCATCCGCCGGATGTTCTCGGCCGTCTCGATCGCTCCGGGGTGGGGGCGGAGTCGGTGAAGCCGTTCGTCGAACGGCTTCACGCTGGCGGCGCAGCCTTCCAGCGACATGCTGCCGATAACGTCGGCCTGTTTGGCGAGCCGTCGAGCGCGGACTTCGATGACGGCGGCGTAGGCGGTCATGAATTGGGTACCGTTGACCAGAGCGAGTCCCTCCTTGGGACCGAGGGTGACCGGCTCGATGCCCGCGCGGCGGAATGCCTCACCGGCGGACGCACAAGCACCGTCAACCGTGACGACGCCCTGCCCGATCATGGGCACCGCCATATGCGCCAACGGGGCGAGGTCGCCGCTGGCGCCGAGCGATCCCTGGGTCGGAATCAAGGGCAGCACGTCGGCCTGCAACATGCCCATCAGGCATTCGACGGTCTTGCGTGACACGCCGCTGACACCGTGGGTCAGGGCTTGGATCTTGAACAGTATCATCCAGCGGACGACTTCGGGCGGGGCCGGAGGGCCGACGCCGACGGCGTGGGAGAGGATTAAGTTAGTTTGCAGTTTCTGCAATTGGTCCGGCGGGATTCGCTTGGTGCAAAGGTGTCCAAAGCCGGTGTTGATCCCGTAGGCCGCCGCGGAGGCGGATGCGATCCGGTGGACAGCGTGCTCGCTCGCCTCAATGCGTCGCCAAACGGCATCGGCCACCGCGACGCGAATCCGCCTACCAAGACCGGTGTCGAGCGATTCAAGCGTCAACCGCCCGCCGTCAAGGAAGTATTCGATCATTGCTGGAGGCGATTGCGTCATCGTGGGCGGATTATACCGGAGATCCGTAATTGCGTCTGCGGACGCCGCGGCGGCTTCCGTTTCGTCAGCCCGTGACCCCTGCGACACCCGGCGCAAAGTGGATGAGCAGATGAAGCAGAACGCAGGTGTAGAGGCCGGCGATCAGGTCGTCACAGACTACGCCCCAGCCGCCGGGCCAGCGCTTTTCAATCCACGGCGCGGGGGGGACTTTCACGATGTCGAGAGTTCGCTCAACGAAAAAGGCGATGACCGCCAGGCGCCATGTGAACGGGAGAAAGGCCACGGCGAAGAGGAATCCAGCGATTTCGTCCCAGACCAACAGGCGGCTGTCCTTCGTACCGAGTAGTCGATCGCCCCAAGCGTGGAGTGCGATTGCCGCCGCAGTGAAGGCGAGCGTAAACGCTGCGTACGCCGCCGCCGGCCACGCGTGAAGGAGGTAAAACATCGGGACGCCTATGATCGCGACCGTCACCGACCCCGACGCGGGCAGGTATCCCAACGGGCCGAATGACCCTACGCCCATCAGAAGGCGTTCACTTGTGGTTGTGGGTTGCGCCACAGATACACTCGCTCCATAAAATTGAAGGGGGCTTCGTCATCGCATCATTCCATCGTACGTTATCCGACCACGGTAACTATCCGATACGACATGAGCATCCGACATCACGAGGGTAACGCTATAGTAACATAGACTTTCTGTCGTTGCTTTGGGCGCGTAGGGCAAGGTATAAACAAGTATCCGGCGACGCGAGTTTTGCGGCTCAATTCCCGGACGGGGACATGCGCTTCGGCGCGGTGTTTTTACGGAATAGGTGAGTCGTCCGTTGAGGGGCGGTCATCGTTTGTCTTTTTGGAAAAGGGACTCGATTCATGAACAATCAATTTCACGACGTGCGAAGCGGTAGGGATCCAATCGGGCGCAACTTGCGGACCGTTGCTTCGCCACAAACTCGCGGCGGGCTGACGATGTTGCTCCTCGCCGCCATTGCAGCGGCGTCGGTGCTGACCACGGCGTCGGCCAGGCCGCCGGCGGGTGGCGCCGAGTCAGTCAAAGTGAAGGCTTCGGCGCCGACCACAGGGGAGAAGCCGCAGGGCAATAGCGAGGTCATCCCCATCCCGGCGGCCGAGGTCAAGGGCCCCCATCCGGTGATCAAGCCCGACGAGACCACGCATGACTTCGGGTCGGTTTGGGTCGGTCCGCCGTTGAAGCACGCGTTCAAGATCAAGAATGAAGGCGACGCCCCGTTGGAAATCTCCAAGGTCAAGCCGTCGTGCGGATGCACCATCGCGGGTGATTATCCCAAGAAGCTCGATCCAGGACAGGAGGGCGAGTTTCCCTTTTCCATGATGAGCACTAAGTTGCGCGGGACGTTCGAGAAGGGGATCACGATCAGTTCCAGCGACCCATCGACACCGGAGTTGCGGCTGAAGCTCCGCGGCGAGGTGAAGCGTTACGTGGAGGTCGTTCCGACGTCAGCGAACTTCGGCAAGATTACCAGCCAAGAGCCGCAGGAGCGGATCGTCAACATCACCAACAACACGGACAATCCGCTGAAGTTGACGATGGTCCCCCCGGCGGACAGCAAGTTCAAGTATGACCTCGTGGAAAAGACGCCAGGGAAGCAATTCGACCTGCACGTGACCGCGGCGCCTCCCTTCGAAGAAGGGACGCTCACGGGCAAACTGACGCTCCAAACCAACGTCGAGGCCCAAAAGGATCTCCTGGTTGACGTTCAGGCCGTCGTTCCGGCTCGGCTCGAAGTGCAACCGGCGGTGGTCACACTGACCAAGCCCAGAACGGAAGGCGCGCCCCCCCCGGAAGGACTCTCGAGGGTGATCAAGTTCACCAACTACGGTAAAACGCCGACGAAGGTCCTCGAGGCGACGGTGGACGATCCGACGGTGACGGTAAGCGTTACGGAGCGCAAGGCGGGCGAGGCGTACACGATCCAGGTGCAGTTGCCCCCGGGGTATGCGCCTCCTCCGGAGGGCCGCACCATTACGCTCAAAACGGACGACGCGCAGAAGCCCGTGATTACGGTTCCTATTCAAGCGCCCCCGGCGCAGCCGACGGTCACCGAGCGGAAGCAGGTGAAGCCCGCGGAGTCATTGGTCGGCCAGCCAGCGCCGGTCTTCAGCCTGCAGACCCTCGAAGGTAAACTGCTCAACAACGAAGCCCTGGCGAACAGCGTCGCCGTGTTGAACTTCTTCGCTCCCAATTGCGGGTTCTGCAAGAAGCAGATTCCGAGGTTGGAGCCCGTCCGCGAGAAGTACGCCGACAAGGGCGTGCGTTTCGTCAACGTCAGTGAGAAGATGGGAACAAAAGAGTTCTCTCAGGGCGAAATAACGGACATTATCAAGGGACTTGGCTACAAGGGCGAACTAGCGCTGGATCCCACCAACGCCGTCGGACCCTTGTTCAAAGCCAACAGCTTCCCGACCATGATCGTCGTTGGCAAAACCGGCAAGGTCGAGGCGGTCAACAGCGGCAACCTCGCCGACTTAGAGACGCGCCTGACCGGACAAATCGACGCGCTGCTTGCCGGCAAGCCGGTTCCTGCGGACGCCCCAGCGGCGCAAGCACCCGCGGCGCAGCCTCCCGTGGCGAAAGACCCCGCGAAGGACGTCGCGAAGGGCAACACGGCCGAGGCTCCCAAGCGCGCCCGGCCGGATGACTTGGTCGGGCAAGCGGCGCCCGCGTTCACGCTTACGACCGTAGACGGCAAGCCGCTCTCCAACGCGGAACTGGCCAAGGGTCCGGCGACGGTGCTGAACTTCTTCGCCCCCAACTGCGGGTTCTGCAAAAAGCAAATCCCGCGACTGGAGACGGTCCGCAAGACCTATGTGGAAAAGGGTGTGCGCTTCGTCAACGTGGTCGAGACCATGGGCAAGGAATTCACGCAGGAAGAGACCCAAACCATCCTAAAGGGCTTGGGCGCGGAGTTGGAAGTTGCCCGTGATCCGGGCAATAAAGTCGGCCCGCTGTTCAACGCGACCGGTTACCCGACGATGATCGTCGTCGGCAAAAGCGGCAAAGTCGAAGCCGTCAACATCGGCAACCTCGGCGACTTGGAAACGCGCTTGGCAGGTCAGTTGGATGCCTTGATTGCCGGCAAGCCGGTTCCGGCGGTGCCTGCGGTCGCGAAGGCGGCCCCGACCGACGCGCCCGCCGCGCCCGTTGCTGCTAAGGATGCTCCCAAGCCGCCTACTCCCGGCGTACCGGCGCCCGCCAAGCCGGCGCCTACGTTTACCCTCACCACGGTAGACGGCAAAACTTTGTCCAACGCGGAGTTGGCTAACGCCCCCGCGACGGTGCTGAACTTCTTCGCTCCCAACTGCGGATACTGCAAGAAGCAAATCCCGCGATTGGAGACGGTCCGCAAGACCTACGTCGATAAGGGCGTACGCTTCGTGAACGTGGTCGAGACGATGGGCAAGGAATTCACGCAAGAAGAAACTGCAAACATTCTCAAGGAACTCGGCGCCGGGCTGGAGGTCGCACACGACCCGGGCAACAAAGTGGGTCCTGGGTTTGGAACGGCCGGCTTTCCGACCATGGTCGTCGTGGGTAAGAGCGGGAAAATTGAAGCAACCAACATCGGAAACATCGGCGATTTGGAAACGCGCTTGGCAGGCCAGTTGGACGCGTTGATTGCGGGCAAGCCGATTCCCACGCAATTCGCGGACGCGCCCCCGGCGCCGGCTCGACCGAAGCCCGAGGATTTGGTGGGCAAGCCGGCTGCGGCGTTCTCGCTAACGACAACAGACGGAAAACCGCTGTCCAACACCGAATTGGCCAATGCACCCGCCACCATTTTGAACTTCTTTGCCCCCAATTGCGGGTACTGCAAGAAGCAGATTCCGCGGCTGGAGACGGTTCGCAAGACCTACGTCGAGAAAGGCGTGCGCTTCGTCAACGTGGCGGAAACCATGGGCAAGGAATTCACCCAAGAAGAAACCGCGGCCATTCTTAAGGAACTCGGGGCCGAGCTTGAAGTAGCCCGAGATTCGGGCAACAAGGTCGGTCAACTGTTCAATGTCTCCGGCTTTCCGACCATGGTCGTGGTGGGCAAGAGCGGGAAGGTCGAGGCGGTCCACGTCGGCAATGTCGGCGACTTGGAAACGAAGCTGCAAGGCCAGTTGGATGCTTTGATTGCGGGTAAGTCGGTTCCAGCCGTAGCCGCGGCCGCTCCGCCGGCGAAACCGGCTGCTCCGGGCCAGCCGACCGCTGATCCGGCGAAAGCCGCAGAACCGCCGAAAAGACCGGCGATGCAGTTGGTCGGCCAACCGGCCCCGGCGTTCTCCATCGACACGCTGGAAGGCAAGAAGGTCTCCAGCGACGACTTCAAGAACCACCCCGCCACCGTGCTCAACTTCGTCGCCCCCAACTGCGGTTTCTGCAAGAAGCAGTTGCCCAACGTGGAGTCGATCCGGGCGGAGTATGAGGCCAAAGGCGTCCGATTCGTAAACGTCGCCCAGAAAATGGGCGCCAAGGAGTTCACGACGGAGGAGATTGTCGACGTGTTCAAGGGCGTCGGCTCGCGGCTGGAGCTGGCCAAGGACAATGACAACAAAGTTGGGCAGATGTTCAAGGCCGTCAGCTACCCCACGATGATCGTGGTCAATAAGGACGGTAAGATCGAGCACGTCAACATCGGAGCTGCACAAGACCTTGATAAGTCCCTGAAGGCCCAGCTTGACGGTTTGATCGCAGGCAAAGCCCCCGGCGGCACCTTGGGCGGCAACTAGGAAGTAAATCTTCCACTCCCTTGAAGGGGAGAGGGAAGTTCTGGAATACAACAGCGCCCCGTCCGACCACAGCGGTCGGACGGGGCTTTTTTTGAAGTCCGTCGATCCGCGAACAAGTCACAACCCAAACGGGCGCGAATACTCGCCCTCTCAGACGCCGCCTTGACGCTCTTGTCCGCAGGGTTAAGATACCGGCGTCTTCGGGAACCGGTACAATTGATTCGTCAATAGAGCGAGGTCGCCGTGCCCGTTGCACTTGCCGCAAGCAAACTGTCCAAGCTCCTGCACTATCTCGACAACCTCACAGAGCGGGCCCCCATCGAGGAGCTGGAGAATCGCTTACGCTCCCTCGACCTCACCGTCGAAGATGTGGCCCCCTACGCCCAATTCGACAAAGCCCATTACCGCCGCAATCTGGTGCGCGGTACGCCGTGGTACCACCTACTGGTGATTTGCTGGAAGAGCGGGCAGCGAAGCCCGATTCACAATCACGCGGAGTCGACCTGCGGACTGAAGGTCCTCCGCGGCATCGCCACGGAGACCAAGTTTGAGACCACGCCCTCTTCATTGGTAAAGGCCGTATCGTCGCGCGACCTTCGCGCAGGGCACATTGCCGCTTCTCAAGACGCCGACATTCACCAGGTCTCAAACCTTCAGGCCGATGGGACCGACCTAATTACCCTGCACATTTACTCGCCCCCGCTACTGCGCATGAAAACGTTTTCGTTGACCGATCGAGCTGTGGGCGAGTACGTGCCGGAGATTTTTGAGCATGGCTTCGGCAGCGGCATCTGACCGCGGCCTACTCCTATGAGCGATATCGCCTCCAAACTCGCCTTGCACGACGATCTCCTACGCCCCGCCGTCTACGCCCGCAATCTGAGTCCCGATGCGTTTCTTTCCCTCGGTTCGATGGAGGGCCTTTTCGAGGCCGTGGTGGTACCACGGGCCGCGGCACCCCCCACCCACTGGGCGAAGCTCGCCCCCGGCTACGCCCTTTCGATCGGCCTAGCGTGCCTGGCGTATGCCTTGCACGAGTTGCCTTTCGCCCCCTTTACCGTCGCCGGCGTCTCCGGCGTGCGTCATCCGGTCGGCCCGGCCATCATCGCGGTCATCCTCGGTCTGCTGGTCCGCAACTCCTTCGCCTTGCCCGACGCGCTCAAAGCGGGGTGCAAGAGCGCCATCCGTACGTACATCCCCATCGCGATCGTGCTGACCGGCGGAGGCCTGAATCTCGCCGTCATCTCGACGGTCGGCGCGAAAGCACTCGTCGTGATCGTCCTGTGTATCAGCATGGCCCTCCTAGGCGGATACTACATCGGGCGTCTTTGCGGCTTGACCGCCAAGACCTCACTGCTCATCGGCGCGGGAACGGCCATTTGTGGAAACAGCGCCATCGTGGCGACCGCTCCTCTCATTGACGCCGAGGACGACGACATTGTCTTGTCCATCGGGACGGTCAATCTTTTCGGATTGCTGGCGATGCTGGCGTGGCCGCTACTGGGCGGCTGGCTGTCATTAACTTCAGAGAGCTTCGGTATGTGGGCAGGTACGACCATCCACGCCGTGCCGCAAGTCGTCGCCGCGGGCTTCGCCTACAGTTCCGAGGCCGGCACATTAGCCACGCTGGTGAAACTGGTCCGCGTAGCCTGTCTGGCGCCGATGGTCTTCCTCCTCGCCATTCTCCACACCCGACGCCACGCCTCCGACAACGGCAGTAGCTCCCTGACCATTCGCTACGCCCGCCTCGTTCCGTGGTTCGTTTGGGGATTTCTCATCCTTAGTTTGGCCAATACGGCGGGGTTGCTTCCCGTCTTATCGTTCAATCCGGTGAATCCGTTATGGGATCGTTCAAACCAGCAATTCACCGTGCCCGTTGCCGCACTCTGCACGTTCCTGGCGAACCTCCTGCTGACCATGGACATGGCGGCCATCGGCCTGGAAGTCAACCTGCGACAGCTCATTGCCGTCGGCGGACGGGCCTTGATCGCGGGCTTACTCTCCACCGTGGCCCTCGGACTCGGCGGCCTGATCCTGCTCACCCTCCTGTTTTAATTTATCAAACGGCGCGACTCCTCAAAGGATCCCGGCGCCAAACGGAGCGTTGTCGTCCGGGTCTGGCTGCGGAGGCGCCGGCCGAGTCGGGGCGCTGGGCGCGGGCCGGGGCGGCGCGGGTGTCGGTTCCTTTGAGATCACTTCTCGCGCGGGCGCCGCCGGGGCGATATCATCAAGGTCGTCGTCGCTCGGGCGTCGCCAATCGCTCTCGGCCACGGGGGCGGGAGCGGGACGGCGCGCAGGTTGGCGCGGTGGTCCCGAGGAGGAACGATCGCTTTGACCACCGCCCTCGGGTTGCGACGCTCGCCTCGGTGTATCGTCATCCGAACGGTTGGCTGCGGGTCCGGATTTGGTAACGCGTGGAGCGGGCGATTGGGCGCGTGGCGCGGGCTGGGGGCCGCCCGATCCGGACCTTAGCCCGGCGATCAGAGCGTCGTAGTCGGTTAGTTCAGAGATGACGACGGGAACGTCGTGGGCATCCTGCGCGTCGGACGTGTCAGCGATCTCGTCATGTTCGGCGTCCAAGTCCGTTGGTAGGTAACCCGGTTGACCGGCAAGCTCGCGCTCGGCCGTGTATCGTTCGATGATTTTCGTTTGGACCAATTCGCGGAAGGCGGGGTTAATGGGATGGGCGATGTCGCGGTGGAGGCGGACCCGGCCATTGGCGTCGGCGGAAACGCGGTTGGCGGGCAACTTAGCCCCGCAGTCGTTGCAGAAACGGGCGCGAAGATGGTTTTTGTGGCGACATTGCGGACAGTGGACGGCGAGCTTGCGCGAGGGCATGGCCACGAACAGGCCGTTGGTGCCGTCGACGACCTTCAGGTCGCGGACCACGAACGCCTCGTCAAAGGTGACGCTGCAAACGGCCTTGAGTCGATCGGCGGCATTGTCCATGAGCTTGACGCGTACGTCGGAGATTTCCATTCAACACTCCTCAGAAAAAATAGGGCCTTGCCCCACCGGCGCCGCCGCCACAACGGTCGTCACTTGCGACCAACGCTCTTGAATCTTGTTGGCGGCGCGGAGGGCGGACTCCGGTTCATCGAATAAACAGTATAGCGCGGACCCCGATCCGGTTACGTGAACGGAGTTCAGGTCGAGGATCGTCAGGGCCTCGCGCAACGAATAGACAGCTGGGCAGACGCGGAAAACGGCCGGTTCGAGGTGATTGGTCAACAACTCCGACAGCTCGGCCGCGGAGGCAGCATGCAGAATGTCACGGTCCGTGTTGGAAGGGAATCCGCCGGAGTCGTCGGGTCGGTAGGCACGATAGACGTCCACTGTCGAAACGGGATTGGGGGGGCAAATAAGAAGGACCCAGCCGGACCATTGCAGTTGGATCGGCGATACCCGTTCGCCACGTCCCTCGATCACCGCGCTGGGCAACGAAAAGAACAACGGCACATCGGAGCCGAGTTCCGCGCCTATGGCGGCGAGTTCAGTCCGGTCGAGTCCGATCTCCCAGAGAAATTCGCAAAGGCGTAAGGTCGTGGCGGCGTCGCTGCTTCCGCCGCCGAGTCCGGCGCCGACGGGGATGCGCTTGTGTAGTTCGATTCGCAGGGTCGGTTTGCGGTGGCAATAGTCGGCCAAACTCCGGGCGGCCCGCACGACGAGGTTTTCACCGTGGTTCAGCGATGAATAGTCGCAGTGCAGGGCGATGCCCGGCTCAACCGAGGATCGGCAAAGGACTTCATCGGCGAAATCAATGCCGATCACCAGCGAGCGCAGTTCGTGAAAGCCGTCGTCGCGGCGCCCGAGCACTTCGAGGGTGAGGTTGATCTTGGCCGGGGCGTCAGCGCGAACGACCCGCGCGACCTTGGCTCGTGGATGTTCCAACGTTGTCAGACTCATGCCAAGCGCGATAGTAAGACTCACTGCTGTCATCAGCATAAGGCGACGTCGGTCGGTGTCAACGGGGGCACTTACCCTACCGAATCGGACAGGGTGGAGCGAAAATGGAAAAGGCGGGGTCGGCGCCGCGCCGACCCCGCCTCTTGGCTACAGTTTCAGAGTCCTAGATCACCGGGTTACTCGACTTCTTCGAGAGACCCGATATCCTCGCTCGGATCGATCCCGATGGCGCTGAGGTCGAGGAACATCGAATAACTTCCCGCCGTGGTCGATCCCAAGGAAGTCGGCGTGAACTCGAAGATATCCTCGTTGTCTCCGGAGACGAGCGGTACGGAAAAGAGCCCCTGAGTCGAGAGCAAGATGGTCCCGCTCGAGCGAATCCCCGCTCCATCGACATCCTCGGCGGATGAATCAGCGAGACTCACGTCGCTGCCATCGAAGTACATGGCAAAGCTGCCCGCGGTCGTCGCTCCGAGGCTCGTTGCGGTAAACACGATCAGGTCTTCATCTTGGCCGCTGGCGCCCGTAGCGTTGAATGTGCCTAACGTGGAGATCACCAGACGCCCGCTGCTATCCAGCGTAATGGCGTCGATATCTTCGTTGTCCGTGGTCAGGCCCACGTCGCTGCCGTCGAAATGGAAGGTGAGCGTCCCAGCCGTGACGCTGCCTAGCGATGTGGGGGTAAAGCGGATGATGTCCGAATCATCCGCCGTGGTCGAACCACCGGGCCCCCCGATCAACCCGGAAACTGTCCCCGACGCCGTGAAACTCAACAGGATGTCGCCGTTGGCCTGCACGGCCATCCCGTCGATCACGAAGCCGCTCAAGCCCACGTCGCTGCCGTCAAAGACCCACGACCACGTGTCCGTGGCCGGGTCGTAAGCGACGATGTCCTCGTTTTGCACCGTGCCGACTCCGGGAATCGTCGTGGCGGTCGTAAAGGTCATCCAAATCTCCGCTCCGCCTAGGCAGACGTCATTGGCCTCATCGCAACCCGCCCCGCCGCACGGATCGCTGCCCGCCTGGCAGCCGAGCGACGCATTGCACGTCTCGCCGCCGTTGCAGAACAGTCCATCGTCGCACGCCGCATTATTGGGCGTGTGATCGCAGGAATCGGTCCCTTCGTTGCAGGAGTCCGTGGTGCAGGCCACGGCGTCGGCGCAATTCGGCGCCGCTCCGGCCTGGCACGATCCCGCGTTACACGTCTCCGCGCCATTGCAAAACAGACCGTCGGAACAATCGCCGTCGTCGATGCAGTTGGCACAAGTGTCAGTGCCTTCGTCGCAGACCTGACCGGGACAGGGATCGCCGCCCGCTTGACAACCCAGCGTGACGCTGCAGGTTTCGTCGCCGTTGCAGAACAGACCGTCGTCGCAGTTGGCATCGTTGGCGACGTGATCGCAGGAATCGGCGCCTTCATTGCAGGAGTCGTCGGTACAAGCGACAGCGTCGGCGCAGTTGGGTGCCGTACCGGCCTGGCAACCGAGAGTCACATGGCAAGTCTCGCTGCCGTTGCAGAACAACCCGTCGCTGCACGCACCGTTGTTGGGAGTGTGATCGCAGGAATCGGTGCCTTCGTTGCAAGAATCGGTCGTGCACGCGACGGCGTCGGCGCAATTCGGTGCCGTCCCGGCCTGGCAGCCGAGTGTCACGTGGCACGTCTCGCTGCCATTGCAGAACAATCCGTCGCTGCAAGCGCCATTATTGGGCGTATGATCGCAGGAATCGGTGCCTTCATTGCAGGAATCGGTGGTGCAGGCCACGGCGTCGGCGCAGTTGGGTGCCGTACCTGCCTGGCATGTACCGGCATTACACGTCTCCGCTCCGTTGCAGAACAGTCCGTCATCGCATTCCGGGTTGGTGCTGCAACCGCCGGCGGCTCCGGTGGCCAGCGCAAATGCGGTTCGTACGTTGGTACGCTCATTACCAGTGGAAAGCCCGCCATAGGCGTCGATGCTGAAGTCCACCTCTTGGTCATCCGCCGTACCGAGGATTCCATCCGCCCCGACGCCGCCCATGTTGATGGGGAGGTTGCCGCCGGCGTCCATAATGGACCGTGTGGCGTTTGAGTTCAGCGTATGCCAATTGCCGAGGTAGTGCCCCGCTTCGTGGCTGGTGACGTTGCCGACGATTCGACCGATGGCTGCAATCTTGGTGAAACTTGCATGGCGCGGAATGGTGTTGATCGAGTTGGGGTCAGGCGATGGCGCGCTCATTAGGTCCAGAAGAATGACGGCCGTCGCCTCGGGTCCGAAATTTCCTGGATCAATATCCTCGGCAATCCCGATGGTAGAGATGCCCAATTGGGCGATGTCTCCGCCGACGATCAGTCGGCTCACGTTCGGCTGGCCGAATGGATCGGCATGATCGCGGCTATTGCGAACGTCGACGTCCATGTGGCCGTCGATCCCGTCCGTGTCACGATTGCCGTTGAGGGCCGCGGTTCGTAGATCGTCGAAGTTCTCATTGACGGTGGCGAGAATGGAGTCGATCACCGCGTTCTGGTCACCAGCGGTCAAGCCCCAGCGAGTCATGTAGGATGAAAGCGGCGAGAGCGTCGCGGGGTTGTTCCCCTGACCGAAAAGCGCCACAGCGTTGATCGAGGCGCCGTTAAAGTCCACGAAAATGATTTGCGTGGCCGGGGGGGCAAGTTGCTCAAAGTAAGGACGTGGTCCGCGAAGCTGCAGCGTGTAATCGCCGGAACTGGTCCCCTGGTACGAACTGACGCGAATCAAATAATCCCCGTTCGCCGGCACGATCCAGCTCGTGACAGAGTCCAACGAATTCACCCCGCCCGGCAGGGGCGAACCGAGGGGATAGTAACTAGCTTGGCCTTGGTGGTCGTCGTTTTCGGTATACGCCGTTCCGGCCAAGTCGGTGACGGCAACCATCGAGTCCGGGGCTCCCCCTGCGAGCACGGCCAAGCCCAGCACGTCTCCCTTCGTAGCGGTGATACGGAAATAGTCCAGGTCCGTGTTCGGAGTGATGGTTCCGGTGACGTCGATGTTGCGATCCTGCCCGCCTCCGTCGCCGTAGGGTATGAGCTGCGCGGTTCCGGGCGTGCTGTTGGGCTCGACTTCGCCCAATCCCACAAGAGCGACCCCTCCTGCCGCTGCGGCGGGCTTGACCTTGGGTACCGGATACTGACACCAATGAAACTGTCCGGCGTGCGGGCCGCCGAGCGCCTCTTGCGCCGCTTCGATTTCCGAGATCGCTTCGACCGATTGTAATTGAGCCGGCATCTTTGCGGGTTCTCGTGCACCAACGAGCGCCACGCCGACTGCGAGCCCCATCAACACCGCTGCACCAGAGACCAATGACCAGGGGGTAGACCGAAGTGATTTCTTCATCTGCTGAACTCCTCCATTTGTACCATTGCTTGGTGCACGCGCACCAAGCTGCCCGACCACACGCTCGCGCGCAAGAACATCAAGAACGCAAGCAAAGAAAAAAACGAAACGTCCCTAACTCTCCGACCGCACTTCTCAAAAACTGATGCGAGACTCCGAAGTTAGCGAGGTTCGATCCGGATGTCAATGAAAAAGTTAATTCACCACGAATCCAGGAGGCGTCCGCGATAAAGCGACAATGCAAGACTTTTGGCCGTCTTGCTTTGACCCAAAGGAATCCCCACAAGTCTGACCTCGCTGGGCATCGCGGAGGCGGCACGCGCAACCACTCGCATCCCAGGGGATGCGGAATCCCCGAAATGAAAGAGCGGGATCGGTGAATGGCCGATCCCGCTCCTTGTTTACATTCACCAACTCGAATCGAGCGTCATCGGGCTGCCCGGACCGATCCGATTACTTGCATGTCTTTCGGCCGGGCTTGCCCGTGCATTTGTTGGAACAGCACTGGCTGTTGGCGGTGCATGTGGCGCCGATTGGACCGCAGGGTGGAGCGGTACAGACTCCGTTCACACATGTTTGCCCCACGGGGCAGGTGATCGGCGTGAATACGCAACCCGTCGCCGCGTTGCAACTGTCCGTCGTGCAAGCACTCCCGTCGTTGCAGGTGATGGCCGTGTGCGAACAGACCCCGCCGGAACAACTATCCGTCGTACACGCGTTGCCGTCATTACAATTGATCGGCGCGTGCACACAGGTTCCCGATACGCACGTGTCGACCGTGCATGCATTCGCGTCGTCGCACTCGGCGTTGGTAGTGCAGGTCGGCGCCGGCAGGGCGAGATTGAGGGAGTTGATCACGTCGATCCGCCCGTAGCCGTACGACGTATCAAAGCCGGCCGTACCTTTGTCGATTGCCCCGCTTCGGATGTACCCCTGAACCTGCGCCGGGGTCAACGAGGGGTCCTCGCTAAGAATCAGGGCCGCCAGACCGGCGACGTGCGGCGTGGCCTGACTGGTACCGCAGTAGCCGATTAGTCCGTTACCCGCGGCCACCCCGGCGTTGTCTGAAAATATGATACACCCCGGAGCGGCCACGTCGATCTTCGTGCTGCGGTTACTGAAGCAGGCACGCTGATCAACAACGGGGTTGTTGTCGACGCAGAATCCCCAGTTGAACGACGTCTGGCTGGGAAAGTCGCAGTTGGGATAGTTCTTGTCATAGGTCGCGGCGACGGCAATCACCTTGGAGCCGCACGCGGGCGTGCCGGTGCCATTGGCGGCGCCATTGTTACCGGCCGCAGCCACCACGACGACCCCCGCGGTCACGGCGTTGTTGGCCGCCTGGGCCGCCGAGTCAAAATCGCAGGTGCCGGCGTATAGTCCGCCGCCGAGGCTCATGCTGATGACGTCAGCCTGACCGCCGGGCAGGGTCGGAGACGCACAGCGGTTGATGCCGGCGATCACGTTGGAAAACGAGCCGTTGCCCGTGGAATCGAGTACCTTGACGCCGATCAGCGTCGCCAGAGGAGCGACGCCTTGAGCATTCTGGGAGCCGAGGCAACTGCCGGTCGACGCGTTTGTGCCCCCGAGGGCGGTCCCAGCGCAGTGGGAACCGTGACCGTGGTCGTCCTCGGGATTCGAATCGTTGTTGACGAAATCCCATCCAGCGGCGGCGTCAATGCGCGTCGAGTACATAAGTGCGTTGGAATCGATGCCCGTGTCAATGACGCAGATGCGCACGCCTGCGCCCGTCGCACTCAGCCCGGCCGCGGTGATCTGCGTTTGCAAGGCCCGGATCAGCGGCAGGCTGTCCATGATCATGGTGTGGACAATCTGGTCCTCCTCGACTTTGACCACGCCCGGCAGTCGGGCGAGGGCCGCGACCGCGCCAGGCGGAAGCTCACGAACGTTGATCACATGGGGCAGAATGTCATATTCGTACTTCACGTGCCCGCCCTGATTCGCGGCGAAGGCTCGTACGCCGGGGCGGTTGATACGATCGGTTCTTGGGTCGAAGTGTACCAATACACTCAGCTTGCCGTTTGCCGCGGGACCGACAAGAGCCGGGGGCACGTCGATTCCGCCGTCCAATTCGTCCGGAGCCATTTCGGCGGTGACCAAAGGTTCGGGAACCTCATTCCACGGCTCGCGATCACTGACTTCCATCAGTTCCGTCGCGGTTTCGTCGGCCAACGCATCTTCAAAGGCTTCGTATTCGACGAACGGTTCGACCGATCGCGTGGGAGCCGGTGCCTTAGCGGGTTCTCGTGCGCTGACAAACGCCGCGCCGACGGCCAGTCCAATCAACGCCGAAACACCGATAATCATCGTCCTGGGGATAAACTCCGAGATCCTCTTCATCTGCCGAATTCCTCCATTAGTGCCCAAAGCCCGTTGCACGCGCGTCGAGCAACCGCCCTGCTTGAAAGTACGATTAGCCAAGCGGCGTCCAAACTTCCGACCGCGCTTCTCAATAGCTGTTGAGAACTTGCTATATTAGCGGAAGGAGAGCTCGAGGTCAAGGTGAAAGTGGCCCTTTACCCCACCCTGTCATGCGGGTAGCCATCCGACCGAAGCCCAACGTCAATTCGACCTACAGCACTGCCGCAGCGCGCTTCAAATCGCTGACGCTGAGGACGAGTGTGGAAGGCACACCCTTGGAGTTACTGCCGTAAACGTAGTTGATGTTCACCCCGGCCCTGCCAAGTTTCGAGGCGACTCGCTCCAGCTCTCCGGGCCGGTTGTGGGCCGGCAGGATCAGGACCGGTTGGACACAATAGTGATACCTCGCCTTGCCGAGAACCCTCTTCGCCGCCGCAGCCGGTGAGGCCACCATCCGTACCCAACAACATTCGGCGTTTTCCGACACCGAAACGGCGTCGATGTTGACTTTGGCCCGCTTGAGTGCCCCGCAGAGCTTGGCCAGGGTGCCGGGCTTGTTATCCAGCCCAATGCAGAATTCCGTTGCTTTTGCCATCGTTTAGCTCCCGATCGATCCTAAAAAGGTCTTGTGACAACGTTCCATTTCATCGCCGTGTCCGAGGGTCGTCAAGGACCATGGACCCGGTGGGCGGGGATTCTCGATGGTAATGGGCGATCTCGGCCAGGAACCTCTGGCCCAGGTCGGCCAGTTTTCGCTCCCCCACCCCCCGTACTCGGCGCATTTGCGACTCCGTGGTGGGACGGATGCGGGCCAGCTCCCGCAGGGTCGCGTCGCTAAAGATCACAAAAGCCGGGACGCTCCGCTCCTGAGCCAATTCCCGACGAACGCCGCGAACTACACCGCACGCGGGCGCGGCGCCTTTGCGGGCCGCTATTGCCCGAGCAAGCCCAGGTCGAACAACTGCTTGTAATCGCCCAAACCGATCGCGTGGTCGCCGTCCACATCAAGCCGGTTCACGCATTCCCGCGTGGGAGCCACGTATCCTGGGTCTCCGGGCTGACCGCTGAAACATCGCTGGAGTCTGGCGAAGTCCGCCAGATCGCGATCTCCGTCGTTGTCCATATCCAGAAGCGGGCAACCGTTCTTGCACCGCGAATCACCGCACACATCGGTTACGCCGCCCTCATCGACGCAAGCGTCCCGCGGGTTGTCCAACCAACAGGGACCCATGCAGCCGACGCAGCACACGCCAATCCCCTGGCAGGTGCACGCACCCGGTGGCGTTTCCGGACAGAGGTCAAGACAGTCCCATTCGCCGTCGTGGTCGGCATCCAAGGGGTTTGCACACGCTTCCGGCGGGCCGATGGTATGCGCCCACACCCTTGGGGGGTCGCCTGGCCTGAACAGCCCAATGGTCGCCTGGGCCCATTCCGGTGCCCCGCCGGCATCGAACCGGAAGTTGTAGATCGTCCCGAAACGGAGGGCGTTCGCGTCGGGATTGGCCGCGTAGCTCTGCGTGGACCAGTTCACCGCCACTTGGAACCCTCCGTCGGAAACGTTTGCAGTCCAATCGCTCAGATCGTATATCTCGCCGCTGTGGTAATCCACGTCGTGGAAGCCGACGTTTTCGACCACGGGGCTGCCCGTAAAGCAGATGCTGAACGAGCCGGCGGAGCGATGGGAATTGAGGTTTTGCAGTGCGTACTCGTAGCGCCACAACCCGGTGCCCAGATCGGTGGCCTTGGCCGCCAGGATAAACCGCCCTTCACCGGGCACGCGAATATCCGTTTCGACCACTGCGGGATCGGCGTCCTGCCAGGCTCGAACCCCGGCCTGCTCGCGCTGCGTCGTCAGACCCGGAACGATTACAAGGGAGTATTTATCCGGTGCGCCTGCGGTATCGATCATCACTTCTCGATACGAAGCGTTGTTGTCCTGTGTGTGCGCCCGGCAATCATCCGGCTGAACGATATGACCTTCAAGGAAGTACCGGGCGCCGACGTTCAAAGTCGGATCGAGGTCCGTTTTGCTTACCAGCAGCCGCCGCTCCTGACTGTCCGGCGTAGGCGCGGGGCCGTTCCACGGATACACAAAGTACCCCGTATTCGGGTCAATCAGGGAGCGCGGGCTCATGTTGACCTGCACGGCATTGAGATTCGCGCTGAGCGCATGGGAACAGCCCACGCCGAGCGCGGTACCGTCTGTCGGATCCAGGCAGGGCGTGCAGAAACTCTGTGAAGTAGCGAAGAATCCGTGCGCCACCCACGACATGCCGATCTGTTCGAACCGATTGTCTTTGAGCCGGAACAGGTTCTGGCTGATGACCGGATGCTGGTTCGTGTAGGAAACCCAGCTCGCCCGTTGCGTCCCCAAATTACAGATGGTGGTGCCGACGGAGAACGATGCAATGTCGCTTCCGGCAGTCGAAAAGGAAACAGTATTCTGTAAGTCGGCGACGATGACATCCGAACCGTCAGCACCCGATGTTCCGAGGGCTTCGCCGGACTCGCCCACGGTCGCGGCTGCTGCACACGTTGCGAACCCGGTTCGTTGCGTGGAAAGGGCCGTGTCAGGGGTCAACTTGGCGCTGCCGCCTTGTGCTAGAGCTCCCCACGGCATTAGGAGTAGTCCGGAAAGGAACGCGTGCCACATAAACGTACGTCGATCTAGCATGTGTCGATCCCCCTGAAGAAAACCGGCCGACTGCCGCAGATTGGAGGTAACGCCCACGATTCGGGAACGTGCGTGCAAGCTCACGGCCAACCCTTGATCCCTTATCCTATTGAGTCGCCCCGGCGCGATGGAAAGCACTTGGCGATTCAAATGCCCGTTCCGGAGGCGCGAAGCGTCCTGTAACTTGCCGGCAGATACTCCCGTCAAATGACCACACGCAGCGCGAATACTGTGCGACAGAAGCCGACTCAGGGGTGCTTTTGTGCGTGACCTGGGTTGCCGTTCAACGTGCGCCGAATGGAGATGGAAACAGTCTGACAAGCGCTTCACCGCCTCGTCCCAACTCTCTCCAACTACAAATAGGTTACCTTGGCGAGTCCACGAAGTCAAGTAGCAACGAAGAAGATCACGGCTTTGGTCACTGAGACGCGATGGATTCCGGCGGGTGGCATGGCCCACGCAAGCGTGAGCTGGTACCCGGCCTGTTGTCCAGCCCAATGCAGAATTCCGTTGCTTTCGCTATCGTTTGACTCCCAATCAATCCTAGAAAAGAACTTGGAACAGCGTTTCATTTCATCGTCGAGGCCGGGTGGCGTCAACGACCCTGCCCCCGGTGGATGGGTTTTCTCGGGTGTAGGAAGCGATCTCGCCCAGGAACCTCTGGCCCAGGTCGGCCAGTTTTCGCTCCCCGACCCCCCGTACGCGGCGCATTTGCGACTCCGTAGTGGGACGGATGCGGGCCAGCTCCCGCAGGGTCGCGTCGCTGAAGATCACAAAAGCCGGGACGCTCCGCTCCTGAGCCAGTTCCCGACGAACGCCGCGAAGGTGCTCAAACAAGCCCCTGTCGACGCCCTCCCATGCGTCTTTCCCGATGCCGCCCGACACCACCGGCTCGGCCTTTGGCTTGATGAGACGGACCGGGCGCTGCCCGCGTAGAACAGCCCAGGAATTGTCGTTCAGCCGCAATGTTGGGTGATCGTCTTCGGTACGGATCAGCAATCCCTGATCGACCAATTGAAACACCATGTTTGTCAGCGCCTTTTTCGGCGTACCCTTCATCAGGCCGTAGGTACTGAGCTTGTCGTGACCATGAACGAAGACCGACTCGGTTTTCGCAGCCAACAGTACATCCACAACGTGCAGCGCGCCGAAGCGCTCCTGAACTCTGGCGACGCAGGAGAGGATTTTTCGTGCCGTTTCCGTGGCGTCGGCGACGCCCTCCACTTCGTCGAGACATACGTCGCAGGCCCCGCAGTTGGGTTTTTCATAGGTTTGCTCGAAATGCTCAGACAGGAAACGGTGCCGGCATTCAAGTCGGCTGCAATAGCCGCGCATCGGTTCGAGAAGCTGTTTGGCGGCCGCGATCACTTCTTCGGGCTGCTCGGCTTCCTCGGCGCTGTGGCGAATGAGCGACTCCCAACGCATCACGTCGGCGGCGGAATAGAGCAGCGCGCATTCCGCCTCCAGTCCGTCGCGGCCGGCGCGACCGGTCTCCTGTTGGTAGTGCTCGATCGACTTGGGCATGGCCGCGTGGATCACGCAGCGCACGTTGCTACGATCGATCCCCATGCCGAAAGCGACGGTGGCGACGACCACGTCGATTCGTTCCTCGGCGAAGTCGTCCTGCGTGAGGCGACGCAGGTCGGGGGCCATGCCGGCGTGATAAGCCTGGGCCTTGATTTGATGTTCTTGCAAGTAGCCGGCGAGGGCCTCCGTGTCACGGCGACTGATGCAATAAATGATGACCGCCTCGCCTTTGTGGCGCGTGAGTATCTCCCGCACCTGTTGCTGTTTGTCGACGCGGGGTATGACGCGGTAGACCAGATTGGGTCGGTCGAAGCTGCCCACGAGCACGGTGGGGTTCTTGAGTCGCAGTTGTTGGACGATATCGGCGCGGACGCGTGCCGTGGCCGTCGCGGTGTAAGCGTGGACGGCGGTTTGCGGGAACCGCTCCTTCAACACCGCCAGCTCGCGATACTCCGGTCGGAAATCGTGCCCCCAATGGCTGATGCAATGGGCCTCGTCGATGGCGAAGGCCTGGACGTTGCACTGATCGAGCAGTCGCAGGAAGCCCGGCGTCAATAACCGCTCCGGGGCCGCGAAAACCAAGGCGTAACGCTTCGCGGCAAGACCGGATTCCACCTCCCGCCGGGCGTCCGGACTCATCCCGCTGTGAAGCGCCGCGGCCGGGTAGCCGCAGTCGAGCAGCGCATCCACCTGGTCCTTCATCAACGAAACGAGCGGCGACACGACGACATCGGTGCGACCGAGCAGTACCGGAGGGACTTGGTAACAAAGGGATTTCCCGCCGCCCGTGGGCAGGACCACGAGCGAGTCGCGTCGTTCGCAGGCGGCCTGAATCGCCTCCGCCTGAAGCGGACGCAGGGCGTCGAAACCCCAATACCGCTTAACCGTCTGCGCGATCTGCGGCTTCAAGGCGGAAACCACCATCGTCCCCGAGGCGTGAATTTTAACACGCTCGAAGGGTCTGATCTGTTGACCGACCCCATGCAGGATTCCGCTGCGTTGGCCATCCTGGTCTCCCGACCGATTCAGGGAGGAACTGGAACTCCGTCCCATCTCATCCCCGCGTTAGACTGGCGTCAAGCGGCTTCACCCCGTCGGCGAATTCTTGACTACCAAAGCTACGGAGAGTACGCTTCCGCTGGAATGGTGAGCGGCGGAGGGCACCCCACGCCCTCGGACTTCGCCAACCATGCTAAGGGAGAGGTGGGTGAGTGGCTGAAACCAACGGTTTGCTAATCCAAAATTATCCCCTCTTCGCTGTCTGAAACCGCGTTTTTGGGGTCTAGGACGCCGCTCGACGGCGCAGCAGTCCGCACTATGTAGCCCTTCCGGTTGTCGCGACAACCAAACGGTTTTTCGAACCATTAGTAAGTTCGCCGATCTGTGTGGTGGTTCAGCGTGAAACGGAGTCTGGAGTCGCTCGCACGAGCGAGCGTCCGTCGTGCTCCGATGCCTGAGTTTTGGGAGGCATGGGGGAATGCTCCGAACTGGCGAGAAGGGTTGGGATCGGGGCAGGTCCCAAGCTCCGCCACCTCGACAGTCCGTCGCACACCCGGCCGTCAAACAAGTGTAGGCATGACTTCCGGCGGTGCATTAGGCTGAAAGTCTTCCCAGCCGGTGCGGGATGCGGAGCCATCGCGGCACGCTCGGGAAATGCTACCCTTCCGACCATTGCCAAAGCGCGCTGAGCGGGACGGCGTGAATGTTCTCTGCGAAGGGAACGACCTCTTGGCCAGCATACAGAACGATCCCGCGATGGAACCGCGACCTGGCGACCTCCTTTAGGGCATCGAGTCCCTTGAGGTCGTCACCTTTCACGGAGGCGCCGGCCTTCACCTCGATTCCGACGAGGTCTCCGGATGGGCTTTCGAGGACGATGTCCACCTCGCGCCCGACGGCGGTTCGGAAGTGAAACATCTCGACTCCGGTGCTGCTCCACGTCGCCTGCTTGATAAGCTCCATGACGACAAAGTTCTCCACCAGCGGCCCCGAGAGAACAGGATCTCGGGCAAGGCGAGTTTGATCGACTCCCAGCAATTGAGTCATCAGCCCCGTGTCGGTCAGATAAATCTTCGGTGATTTTACGAGGCGCTGCCCGGTGCGTGTGAACCACGGCGGAAGTGTGCGAACAAGGAATGTGGCCTCCAGTAAGGCAAAATATCGCTTGAGTGTCGTCAAAGGCATGGCGAGGCCGCGTGAGACATCGGCGAAGTTCAGCAGCGATCCCGCACGGCTGGCCAAGAGACGCAGCAATCGAGGAAACATGGCGAGGCCTTCGATGTTCGCGAGATCCCGAATGTCCCGCTGGAGGATCGTGGTCAAGTACGATTCAAACCAGGAGCTCCGCCATTTCGGCTCTTGCGAGAATACCTCGGGGTACCCTCCTCGCGCAATTCGCTCGAACAGGCCGGCCGAGTCTTGTTCCGCCTTGACTCGCAATGGGAGCCCCTTGCTGAAAATGAAATCGACGAACGCTTCTTGAGTTCGCTCGATCTCTCCTTGGGACAAGGGCCACAAGTTGACCAGGTCCATTCTCCCGGCGAGGGATTCCGACACCTTCGGAATCAGCAGCGCGTTCGCCGACCCGGTCATCAGGAACCGGCCGGGACGCCGGTCTCGATCGACGGACAGTTTGATCGCGCGGAACAGTTCAGGCACCCGCTGTACCTCATCAATGACAACAGGTTCGAACGACCGGCCCCGGACCAAGTTGGCGGGCTGGGGCTCCTGCGTGGCAGTGAGGCCGGAAAGAAAGCCTGCGGGATTCTCTTGGGCGGCGGAATACAGTGTCGCATCGTCGAGCGTCACGTACCGGCCTTTGGGGTTTCGTTCGGCAATCGAGCGAACCAGGGTTGTCTTGCCGGTTTGGCGCGCGCCATGGAGCAGCACAACGGGGCGTTGCGACAAGGCCTGTTCGAGGCGGGGCAAGATGCTTCGTCGGATCATGGCCGAAATATAGCCATCCTCTGGGCGAATTGCAACCGATGCGCGGCCTCGTGTTTTTTTCTCCTGCAACAAGTGGTTCCGGCTGAGGCTCCTGGATCCCCAAACAGGTAATTATCGGCCTTGACCTGCGGCCGTCCCGCGGGCGTGACGTCCAGACCAACGCCCGGCCCTCTAGTCTGAAAGTCGTTCTTGACAGACCGTGAGGGTGTCGAAGTCGTCGTTTACGCCGAACTCCCAAAGAGCTTTTCCATCCCAACGCCCGTCGGACATTACAACCCCGACTGGGCCATTGCGTTTGAACAGGGAAAGGTCAGGCACATCTATTTCGTCGCGGAGACGAAAGGGTCGATGTCAACGCTCGACCTCCGCGAGATTGAGGACTGCAAAATCAAGTGTGCTCGGAAGTTTTTTGCGAAGATTACGTCGGACCAGGTGCGATATGACGTGGTCGATAATTACACCAAACTCATGGAACTGGTGAAGTGATTGCTTGGCTTCATCCATGCCGCTCACGCCAACCGCAGCAACTTACACTTATTATTTCGCGAAGAAGAATCGCCTCAACTTGCTGATTGGCATGGGGGGGCAAAAAATGAAAGGAAAGGGATCAGTCTTTCCAACGGGCTACTGCTTTTTGTGCAGGGCCAGCGCCGCCTGGTACTCTCGGGAGAGATCGAAGCCGACATCATGGTCGGGAACGATGATCTTGAAGGCGACGTACATGATACTCATCAGATGCAGGCCACTGAATCGGCCCGGAAGAGATCGCAAGGTGTATTTCTGTGTACTGTCGTTAGTGTCAAGCCCAGTCTGCCCGAGAATAGCGATCTCGAAGCCGATCTTCTGAACTTCCTGGCGGGGCATCGCCTCGACTCGCTCCAGCTCTCCGGGCCGGTTGTGGGCCGCCAGAGTCAGGACCGGTTGGACGCAGTAGTGATATTTCGCCTTGCCCAGGATCCTCTTTGCCGTCGCGGATGGTGAGGCCACCATCCGGACCCAACAACACTCCGCGTTTTCCGATACCGAGACGGCATCGATGTTGACTTTTGCCCGCTTGAGGGCGCCGCAGAGCTTGGCCAGGGTACCGGGCTTGTTGTCCACCCCAATGCAGAATTCCGTTGCTTTCGCCATCGTTTGACTCCTAATCAACCCTATCAAGAACTTGAAACCATCGTATTGCACCGACCCAATGGTCGTCCGTCAAGGACGCTTCACCCACAGCCGATTTCTTGACCGCGGGCGTCACGAGGAGTACTCTCCTCGGCGACGGCGAGCGGTGAAGGGCGCCTCACGCCCTCCGACTTCGCCGACCGCGCCGTGGGAGAGGTGGGTGAGTGGCTGAAACCAACGGTTTGCTAAACCGTCATACGGGTGAACTCCTGTATCGAGGGTTCGAATCCCTCCCTCTCCGTTGGCGTGCGGTTCGGGCTACGAAACGCGATTCATAGCGAAGCGCTTCCGAAATACTACCCCAACGACATGGCCGTCCATTGGGACGCGATGAACCAATCGTCCAAGCTTACGAGCGAAGCCGTTGCGGCCGATCTTCCCATCGGAGTCCCGCGTCGTTTTTCCATGGCTTCCCTTCTCCTCTCGCTCGTGCTGCTGATCATCGCCACCGCGTTCGTACAAGACATTCGTGGCGGCGATGTGATCGAATCGGCGCTGGTGACGCTCGTCTACCTGTCTGCGTTGCGGGCCATGGCCGCGCGACGGCGAACCCATGTGTTGGCCATCATGCTGATCGTCCCCGCATTGGTGGCCAAATGGCTCGACCATTTACGGCCCGAAGTCCTTCCGCCGGGACTGTTTATCATTATCGGCATGCTATGCATGGCCTTCATCATCATCGAGCTGCTTCGATACATCCTCCGCGCGCCGCGCGTCGACTCCCAAGTGTTGTTCGCGGGCATCTCCGGCTATTTGATGTTGGTCATCCTTTGGACGGCTGCCTATATTTTCGTTTGGCGAATCAATCCCGACGCCTTTGCGTTCAACTCACCGGGCGCGGGTAACCGCATGGATCCGTTCACCGCGCTGTACTTTAGCTTTGGAGTCATGGGTACGGTGGGCTTCGGTGATATCGTGCCGGTGGCGAAAGCGGCCCGCCTGCTTGCTGTGCTGGAGGCGACGACGGGCCTATTCTACGTAACCTCCTGATCTCTCGGCTGGTGGGGCTGTATGCCCCACGGGGAGTCTCTCGAGAATAGGGGAATCGCGCGACGACTCCATCATCGTCTGGGTTCTCGGCGAACGGTTACCTGTAGCTAGCCGCAGCTTGCGAAACGGCTGTTAATCTAGGTGGTTATTGGGGGTCACGGGCATTCTTGCTGGCGTGTGGGACTTCGCATACTTTTGGTCGAGTTTTGACGGGGTTTGGCGCGGGGCGGCGGTTTTCACTTTCCCAACGGGAAGGGACTCATCGCATCGCCAAATCGGATTCATGAAAGTTCTGAAAGCCAAGGAGATCTGAAATGAGAAAACGAACGGCATTGGGATTGGCGGCGTGCTTTATGGTAGCCATGACTTCCTGCGCATCGTCAGAGAAAAAGGGGGAGCAAGACATCAAGCGGCCGATCCATTGCGCGACGGCGGAAGGTGATATCCGCTCGCTTCAGCATGAGAAGGCCCACGTGATGCAACAAATCGCGGCCGGCGTGTCGGCCATTGTTCCCATCGGATTGGTCGCGGGCGTGGCGACCGGCACCGAAGGGACGAAAGTCCAAGTGGCGACCGGCGACTACAACAAGCAGATTGACGCCAAGATCGCGGAGATCAAGGCGGTTTGCAGGATCAAGTAACGTTGCCGGAATCTTCGGTCACAGTCGCGATCGCGCCGCTCCGGCGCCTGCCGTCCCGGTCGAAATGCCCAAGTAGCAGTCGGCCGTTTGGCAGGCGGCTCGCAAGGGCCGAAGCACCAAACTAATTCACCGGGCCGCCCCGATCCGTTCGGGGCGGCCCGGTGATCCAAACGATAAATGGAGGATACGACCATATTGACCTCACGTAAACAAAACTTCCTCGCTGCGGCTACTTTCCTTGCGACGGCGATTTGCGCATTCGGGCAGGAAATCACCGGCGTGCCGGGTTCGCCCAGCGCGACGACGACAATTGACGGGAAACAACTCCCGCCGCCACCGATGAAGTTCGGCGGCGTGATCAAAGAGGAAGCAAAAGATTCCAAGCCCTACTGGCCGCCGCGTGTCGTGCCACCCAAGGGCGCACCCAACGTGCTGCTGATCATGACCGACGACCAGGGCTACGGCATTTCGAGCACCTTCGGGAGCGTGATCCCGACGCCGGCGCTGGATCGCGTGGCGAAAGCGGGGTTGCGCTACACGCAGATGCATTCCACGGCGCTTTGCTCGCCCACGCGGGCGGCGTTGATCACGGGCCGCAATCACCACTCGGTGGGCTTCGGCGTGGTCGGCGAGCTGTCCACGGGGTTCCCCGGCTACGATTCGGTCATCAGCCCGGATAAAGCCACCATCGGCACGATCCTTCGGGACAACGGTTTCTCCACCTCGTGGTTCGGCAAGGAACACAACACTCCGAGCTTTCAACAAAGCCTCGCCGGGCCTTTCGACCAATGGCCATCGGGCATGGGCTTTGAGTATTTCTACGGGTTCATGGGCGGCGAGACCGACCAGTGGACGCCTTACTTGTTCCAGGATCACACCCAGATTTTTCCCTGGGTCGGCCAGAAGGATTACAACTTGACCACCGACCTGGCCGACGAGGCCATCAAGTATATGAAGGGCCTGAATGCATCCGCGCCTGAGAAGCCATTCTTCCTCTACTACGTCCCCGGCGGCACGCACTCGCCGCACCAGCCGAAAAAGGAATGGATCGAGAAGTTCAAAGGCAAGTTCGACATGGGTTGGGAAAAGATGCGCGAGCAGATTTTCGCCAATCAGAAGCGGCTGGGCGTGATCCCGCCGGATACCCAGCTCACTCCATGGCCGGATAGCCTGCCGAAGTGGGACGTGCAGTCCATTGTGCGGAAGAAACTCTACGCTCACCAGGCAGAGGTCTTTGCCGCTTATGTCGCTTACACGGATTATGAGATCGGCCGCGTCATTCAGGCCGTCGAAGACATGAACAAACTGGATAACACGCTGATCATCTACATCTGCGGCGACAACGGCACCAGCCCCGAAGGCACGCTCGAAGGCACCCCGAATACGTTGACCGCTTACAACGGGATTTTGACGCTCCCCGAGATCGAGGAGTTGAAGTTTTACGAATCCTGGGGCTCGGACAAAACCTACCCGCATATGATGGTGGCTTGGTCGTGGGCCTTTGATTCACCGTTCAAATGGACCAAACAGGTCGCGTCGCACTTTGGCGGCACGCGTCAGGGCATGGCGATCTCGTGGCCCGGCCACATTGAAGATGTGGGTGGCATTCGGTCCCAGTTCCATCATGTCATCGACATCGTGCCGACGATCCTCGAAGCCACCGGAGTCAAGGCCCCGGAAATGGTGAACGGGATCAAGCAAGAGCCCATCGAAGGTGTGAGCATGGCTTACACCTTCAAGAAGGCCAACGCCACGGCACCGTCCAAGCGCGATACGCAGTATTTCGAAATGGTCGGCAACCGCGCGATCTATCACGACGGCTGGATGGCTTCTACGACCCCGCCCCAGCCTCCGTGGATGCTGGGTGCCAAGATGCCTGCGTTGTCCGACTACAAATGGGAACTCTATCACGTCAGCGAAGACTTTTCGCAATATAACGACCTCGCCGCGAAAATGCCGGACAAGCTCAAGGAAATGCAGGCCCTGTTCCTGACGGAGGCGGGGAAATACAATGTTTTCCCCTTGGATAACTCCGGCTTTGTGCGGGTGATGTCACCGCGCCCGAGCGCGGTCGCCGGTCGGACTGTTTTCACTTATACCGGCGAGAATGTCGGCATCCCCGTCGGCAATGCGCCCGATATTCTGGACAAGGACTACACCATCACCGCCGAGATCACCGTGCCCAACGGCGGCGCCGAGGGAATGATCGCGACTTTTGGTGGCCGCTTTGGCGGCTATGCTCTCTTCCTACAAAAAGGCAAACCGGTCTTTGTTTACAATCTCCTTGATCTGAAGCGCTATCGCTGGGAAGGCGGCGTAGGCGGCGTCATCGGCGAAGACTGGTTCGGCAAGGCCCTCAAACCCGGCAAACACACGATTGTGTTCGACTTCAAATACGACGGTCCCGGCCCCGGCAAGGGCGGCACCGGCGTGTTCACCGTGGATGGGAAGGAGTTGGCGAAGAAGACGATCGCGCACACCATTCCGCTCATCATGAACATGGATGAGACCATGGACATCGGCATGGATACCCGCACAGGTGTGGATGACAGCTACGAGTTGCCCTTCCGCTTTACCGGCACGATTGACAAGGTGACCTACAAACTCGGGCCGTCGCAGATGACGGCGGCGGATCAGAATGCCGCTCGAGAAGCGGTCGCAAAAGCAAGGGACTAGGCGGCCCTGCAACCGCAGCCAAGCCACTGGGACCTTAGGAAACGCGCGGGTCCCCGCAATTGGTGGGCGCCCGCGAATTCACCACGAAAGCAGTCTCGCACCGCAGGCTAAATCGAGATAGGACACGACAATGAAAACGACACGCACACAAAATCTCATCGCCGCCGCGCTCGCTTGCGCGCGGACGTTGTCATTGCAGACGTTGATCACTACAGGACTCCTAATCTCGAACACGAAAGGAAGATCAACGATGATCTCCCAACTCAAGAGGTTCAAACAGGTTTGCGTACCGTTGAGCCTCTGTGCCTTGGCGATCGACTTCGCCGGCTGCAAGGCCGACGAGGCGAACGACGCTGGGTTCGTGGACAAGTCGGTCATGACCAACGATCCGTCTCTGCCATTCCAGCGCACCTGGAAGAAGCCTGGCTTCGACAAGTCGAAATACACGAAGCTCTATGTCGCCCCGGTCAACACGACCTACATGCTCCAGCACACCGATTGGCAAAAGGGCGCGAACACGGCCGAGGTCGAGAAGGATGTCGCCAAGCTGGCGGTCTTTACTCAGGACGTCATCAAGAAGGCGTTCCGCGAAGATCCGAACCATCGCATGACGATTCTCGAATCCCCTTCGACCGCTCCGGACGCGCTGATCGTCGAAGTCGCTCTGATCGAAGTCGTTCCGAGCAAAGTCGCGCTCAACGCTTTGGGATACGCGCCCTTCGGCATCGGCCTGACGATCACGGCGGTGCGGTCGATCGCGAAGGATACCAGTACCGCTGCCTTCGAGGCGCGAATCCGAGACGCGTCGACGCAAGTGGTTGTGGCCATGATGGCCGATCGCGAATCGGAACAGGTGGCAGCGGTCAGCGTGCGCGGGCTGACGTGGTACAGCCACGCCGAAACCATGATTACTCACTGGGCGGGACAGTTCGTGCAGGTCGCCAACCGCAAGCCGGGCGAAACCGTCAAGGATACCGATGTCTTCACCCTGAAACCCTGGTAGGCGCGCGGCATGGCCGACATCTCCACCCCCCGGCAACCACCCTGATCGTTGATCGCCTCC
>Ga0137429_1000092_pt1 | contig 48708 bp, 68 predicted proteins | sample EasRivERMZT736_2_FD_102304 | JGI IMG/M metagenome (GOLD analysis project Ga0137429, IMG submission 102304) | Soil microbial communities from meander-bound floodplain in the East River, Colorado, USA - East River MetaG ERMZT736_2 | ecosystem: Environmental > Terrestrial > Soil > Floodplain ...
ACACGGCCATGCCCTCCTGCCACCAGTTGATGAACCACGGTGGGTCGTGCAGGTGGAAGAGTTCGCGGTCCTCGCCCGACGCGAGATGCTTCAGCGTGCCCGGTTGGTTGCCGTCCCACGACAGCGCGACGTTGTCGACCCAGTAGTTGCCGCGGTCGAGCAGGGTCGGCGAACCGGTCGCCAGGTAGAGCGTTCCCGCCATCTGGAACCCGCGCTCGGTGTCACGCGGAGGGCCCATGTTCGGCGCGGCGCCGCCCTGGCCGAGCGGCCGCACCGGGTGCCCCAGGATCCAGCCCTGCGCCAGGTCGGCGCACATGGCCAGGAGCATCTCGTTGGCCGTGTGGATCGCGGCCCACCCCAGGTGGTTCACGCCGTAGTGCTCGCGGTCCCAGGGTTCGTTGCGCTGGCCATTGCTCGAGCGCGCGAACGCGACCCCGTCCTGGTCGTACATGCCGGTCCGCTTGCCGAAGAGATCGACGCAGTGATTCGTCGGTCCGTGGTAGCTCGGCTCGAAGCCCCAAAAGTAGCAGTCCGGGTGGCGGGTCCCGTACGGGTGCGGCACGGGGTAGTCGAGCGTGTCCCACTCGCGGTACCAGACGGGCCTGGTCGCCTCGTTGCGCGCGTCGCGCAGCATCGAGAGCAGCCGCCGGCGCGACCTGGTCTTGAGCTCGGGGTGCATGAACGTGCGCCCGAAGTCGCGCTGCGTCGCCGTGTCGGCCGGGCGGTAGTTGAGGCCGTGCGCTTGCGGCACGCGGTCCCACGGTTGCCCGACGTTGGGGTAGTTGCGCGTCTGGTTCGCGATCCGGTTCGCGTCCTCCCACGCCAGCTGCTGGCTCGCGTAGCCGATCGGCACCGGCGGCACCGCACCCTCGTAGAGCGAGGCCTGCCCCGATGCTTCCCACCCCATCGCGTCGCCGACCGTCTCGCCTTCGTGCTCGGCTTGGAACGTGTCGACGCGCAGCGGGTCGGTGATGCCGACCGGGAACATGAGCGAGAACTCGAGCGCTTGCGACGCGCCGTGCTGGAACCGGCCGTCGTTGCGCGCGGGGTCGAGCAGGGTGAAGCGGTGGTTGCCGTTGGCGTCGATGTCGCGTGCAACCTGCTTCAGCTGCGCGTCGCGCATCTCGGCGTCGACCAGCGCCTGGTTGCCGATGCGCAGGAAGATCGGCGACGTGCAATCGAACCGCTGCTCGGGGAACGGCGACAGCTGGCCCGGGTCGGTGACGTTGGTCTGCACCCAGCTGTTGCCGTACCAGAGCCGGAGCCGCGCGTGGTCCATGTCGGATCCGGTGAGGATCCAGGCGTAGTACCAGAACTGCGAGACCGGGTTCTCGGGGTCGAGCACCAGCCGTCCCTTCTTGAACAGCAGGATCTCGCGCGGGCCGGCGCGCTGCGTGCCCCAGCCCTCGATCCGGTGCTCGGTGCCGTTCACCTCGAGCGAGAGGATCAGCTGCCCCATCCCGACCACGACGTTCGGCCGGAAGATGAAGCCCGGGCTGAAGCCCGCCGTGCCGGAGATCACCTCGACCAGCTTGTTCTCGCGGCCGTCGAGCACGACCGGAAACGCGGCGCGCAGGAACCGGTGCGAACCGTCAGGGTGCGACGCGCCGAACGGCTCGACCTCGATCTGCTCGTCCATGCCGGTGCCGGTCCCGCGCGCGAACAGCTGGATCCGGGGTCCCGTGAACCGGCCGGGAGGACAGGGGATCGTGCCCTGCCACATGTCCTGCCGACGCGTCGGCGAGTCGTTCTCGATCGCGATCTGATCGATCACCGAACCGACGGCCGCGCCGCCGAGCGCAATCACCATGGGAGCTCTCCGTTCTTCATAGCAACACGACCCCGAGCCAGACTGCGTTCGCTAGGACGAAGAGCCAGCGCGCGAGGCTCGTCTTGCGGCGCTGCTCCGTGAGCTCCTCCTCGGTGCGGCGCCAGTGCATGCGCATGCGCTCGACCTCCTCGAGCAGCTCGAGCTCGATCGGTTGGTAGTGCGCGATCAGGAGCTTGGTGGCGTCGCGGAGCATGACGGTCTGCTCGCCGGTGAGCGGCCGGCCGATCTTGCCGAACAGCCCGTGCTCGAGCAGGTCGCACGCGGCACGGTGCGCGCGCTGCTGGATCCGCCGGTCGTGCAGTCCGCGGCGGACGTCGTCGATCTCCTGGCTCACTGCGCGACCCAGGAGCCGCCCTGCACGGCGTCGCGCATCGCCCAGCGTGCTGGGCCGTACGGGACCGAGAGGTCGGACCACGCCATGCGTACGAACGCGGGACCGGCCGGCGCTGCCGGCACGCCGATCCGGCCGGGCAGCAGCACGTAGCCCTGCACGCCGAAAGCCTTCACCTCGGAGACGATCAGGAAGCAACCGCCCCACGTGGCCACGTGCGGCGCAATCTGGATCACGTCGCCGGGGTTCGAGAGCTCGATCGACCGGCGCAGGTCGGGCGGGTTCTGCGCGATTGCGTTGGCCGCGCGCTGCATCCAGTTTGGCTTCGCGTCGGCGAGGCACTTCGATCGGATCAGCACCGAGTGAGCGCCGACGGTGATCTCGCGCAGCAGGCTCTCGAGCTCGAGCACGCGCGCGGCGAGCGCCGACGTCCACAGCTGGTTTGGGGTCTCGTCGTGCTGTCGTTCTTCGCCCATGGTCATCCTCCTGCAGCTTGCTCGGCGATGCTGACCGGGACCACGCCCGGCGTCGATGCGTCGCCACGTTCCTCGACCTCGCCGGCGACCTGCTCGTCGACGTCGGCGACGCGGTTGTTCGGCCGCGGCCGCGCCGGCGCGCGCGCGGCGTTCGCCAGGTGCAGGCACCCCGCGCAGACCATGACGCCCTGGACCGACGGCCAGAACCGCTTGCCGCACGTCCGGCACTCGAGGCCCTCCTGCGGCACTCCCTCCGGCGGATCGCACTGCGTGCCGTCGATCTCTGGCTGGGCGTTCTCTGGAGAAAGAGACGGCGCCGGCGTTCTGGTTCGCCGGCGCCGCGCGCTCTCAGGACCCCCGTTCTCGGACTTGGCGGATCGTCCCGCACGCGGCTTGTGCGGGGCAGCTTCCTCGACTCCATCCGAGCTGGTCGAGCGCATTCCCAAACGGTTTGCACCCTTCGGTGCAGGTCCTCGCCCAAGTCGGTAAGGGGCAGGGGAATTCGGTTTCGGTGGCTTCTCGAGCAGCTCGGCCGCGCGCGCCGCGAGCGTGCAGAGCTCGACGAACGCGCGGCCGCTCTTGCTCTTCAGGCACGCGCGGATCTTCCGCGCAGTCTGGCGTGCCCATCGGTGCCACTCGCGGGCCCAGGCCGGCGCGTTCTGGTTCATCCCGAGCCCGCCACAGCGTTTCCTGAAGCGGAAATAGCACCCGGGAGATTGGGGTCGCGCTCCGCGAACCCCGAAGGGGTGTGGGCCGTGGAAGGACCCGTGGGATTGGGGGGGGTGGGGGCCCTGTCAACGTGTCGCGCCTCCTCTTGCCTTGGTGCTTTGCATGGGCGTGATCCCTCAACGTAGCCCTGCTCTCTCATCACCTCGGCCTCGCACTCCATGGTCAAGCATGCCCCCAGGTGCAGCTGCTCGACCTGGTCGTCGTTCAGGTAGGCGCCGACCCCCCACGGGTTGCTCGCGCTCTGTAGTGCGTCAAGGATCACCTCCCCCAGGTTGGCGAGGTCTCGCTTCTTCCTCCACTGGATCTGTGTGGCCTTGTTGTTGGTGATGGTCACGCGCACGCGGTCATGCGTGGGTACGTACTGCACGCGCACGCGCACGTTGTCCTTCCCGAAGAGAGCTCCCCTGGTGCGTCCCTTCAGCATGCACTCAGAGACAGCAGCAGTGATCGCATAGGCAGCTGCTTCTGCCAGCTCGCTCTTGATGGAAAGGGCCTTGCCCGAGGAAGGGGAGCGAACGAGGCGCCTCGAGTTCTTCCCCCCTGCAGCAGCTGGTCCGTCCAGGACCATGTAGACGATGTCGGGGTCGTCGCTCTTGGGATCGTGAAACGTGTGAACCTCGCAGGTCCATCCCATGCGCGCCGCGATCGCGCGCACGCGGGCGCTTGGCCTACGTGTCATCCTCGCCTTTGCGGACGAGGGTCAGGTGGTGGAGCGATCGCCTTTGCACTGATTGCGTTCGTCGGCTTCCACCCGTTCTCGGTCGCGATCGCACGCATCTGGTCCGGCGTGATCTTCAGCTGGGGCAGCTCGACGAAGACCTTGCACGTTGGCGGTTCGGTGACCAGGTTGTTGAAAACGCCGCGCACCGTTCCCTCGGCGACCATCTTCGGGCCGAGGGGGACACCGATCGACTCGCCCAGGCCTGGCACTCGGCTCACCTGGAACAGCTTCTCGAGCTGCAGAACCCCTACCGAGCCCGCGACGATCAGGATCTCGGGCATCACGTAGATCACGACGGTGAGGGAGATCACGGCTTGCATGGTGCCGAGCTTTGGCGAGCTTGTCTACCTTCGAGAGAGACCCAGCGACCCTCGACCCATCGACACTCAGAGCAGCGACGCCGAACGTTGTCGAGGCTCACCAGCCGGAGGTCCGCGAGATCGCGGCCGCGCTTCTTGTGCCCACACTCGAGCACTTCCACCACGAGCCCGTCAGCGTGGAAGTCCCACTGCACAACGCGGCGCACCGGTTGTGTGTGCGGGATCACTCGCCCTCTTCGGCTACGTCGTTGATCATCCTCACGATCCTCGAGCACTCGGCCGCACTGAGTACGAACCCTTCCTCGGTCAGGATGCGCAGCGCCTCGCGCACCTGCGGGTCGAGCTCGGGCCCTCCCTTGATCTTGCCCTCGGCCTTGAGCTCTTCCATGCGACCCAAGGCGTAGACCACCTTGGCCTGCCCGTAGGTGATGAAATCGAGCGGTCCGGTCGTGTTGCCGCTGTCGCACGGGTCGACGCAGAAGCGGATCCTGTTGCGTGGGCTCATGCGCTCGAGAACTCCGGCAGCTGGAGCTGCTTGCCCTGGCTCACCGCTGCTTCGATTTTCGGGATCACGTGCTCGCCGATGGTCTTCCCGCCCTTCATCACGACCCATGGCAGGAACTCGAGTTCGAAGCTCGAGATCCCATCCTCGACCGCGGCGATCTTGCTCTTGATGACGAGCAGCAACGCGCGCCACAGGCGTCGATGCTCCGCGGTTATCGCTTGCGCGACCTGCAGGTCGGTTCGCTCGCGCGGCCGCTTTCCACCCGTGGTCTTGAAGTCCTTCGGGTTCGGCGCGGGGAGCTCGAACTTCACCAGCATCCCGCGATGCTCGAAGTGGATCGTCTCGCGCTTCTGATCCCAGGTCCGGTTGAACCGCGAAGCGCCTGCACGCACGAGCAGCTCTTCCACTTCGTGCCGCGATCGCTCGATCGGCACTTCGGTCCCTTTGGCGTAGCTCATCCTGTCCTCAGCTTTTGGAGCTCGGCCCCGATGTCGGACGCTTCGGTCGAGAGCTTGTTGAGGCGCGCGCACAGCTGGTCGAACTTCGCGCGGAGCAGCGGCTGCAGGATCAGCGTCGCGACGTCGAGCGCCTTTCGCAGTGACGCCACGTTCTTCTCGCTGGTGCGATCCTTCACACGCACACGCGCCCGTGGCCGCACCTTGGTCTTGGCCTTCGCTGGTTTCACTTGCGCTTCCTCCTGGCCATGAGGTGGTTCGAGAGGAACACCGACTTGTTGCGCCCCTCATCCGCGAGCGCGGCGAGCGCATCGACCACGGCGTCGTTGCCGTCGAACAGGCTCGGCTCTGCGTGGATCCAGCCACGTATGCCGTCGCTCCCGATCACCAGGCGCACGTCGCGAACCAAGACCCAGGCAACGTCGCGCGGTCCGAAGCCGAGTTGGATCTCGTCGCCCTCGTGCGGGAGGCTCGGGAGGTCGACCTGCAGGTTCCCGAGGAGAGGCCCTGGGTCTCCTGGAGCCTTGCCCAGCTTCTCACACACCGCGATTTCGCAATTCATCGCGGCGACTCCGTGTCCTTGCGCAGCTCGGGCTCGCTCGAGCCGTCGACCAATCGGTCGCTCGAGGCCTCGACCACGCGCGGTCCGCGTGCGCGTGTCTCGAGCGTGGCCTGTTCGCGCACCAGGCGGCGCGCGACCTCACTCGCATCGGCGCAGAGCTCGCCCAGGTGGTGCAGCGACGCCAGTGCGAGCTGCTCGGAGTCGGTGCGACCTGCGAGGCTCGCGCACTCCATCATCTCCTTGATCAGCAGCTTGCACCGCTTCGCGACGGTGCGTCGCGCTTCGATGCGCGAGCTCTGCTTGATCTGCGTCTCGGTGACTTGGTTTTCGCCGAACACTTCGCGGAGGTTCTTGCCCCCGCTCTTCTTCGCAGCCATCTCTCGTTGCTCCTTTGTCTGCCAGAACAGAAAAGGCGCCCAGGGCGGAAGCCGTAGGGGAAGGACCGCGTGCTCGCGTATCGCCGGTCCCGCCCTGGCACCAGAAGGGCGGGAGGATAGCTCAGGTCCTGCGCCGAGGCGCAAGGATTCGATCCTCGAACCGCGCGCGCGCACCCTTGTCCATCATGGCCACGATCTGCCGGAGCCGTGGGGTCGGTATCTGGCTCACCGGCGCCAGGATCTGCCCCGCGCGGGCGACGTCGGCCTCGCCGAGCCCGTGCTCGCGGAACATCGCCGTGATGAACGCGCGCACCGTTTCGCGCCCAACCAGCCTCGCGAAGTCGCCCCGCGCCACGGCTTCGTCGGCCAGCTTGGCGTGGATCCCGCACAGGAAGGTGCCGAGCTCGACCTGGGGGTTCACCTTCTCGTCGTACTCGGCGCCGATCGCCGGGACCGAGGCGACCATCATCCCGACCGCCGGCGACGCGCACCTCACGATCGAGCACCAGAGTCGCCGCTCGAGCGTCTGCCGGCTCACCTGGCGAGCTCCGCGATGACCCAGAGCGCGGCAACGAAGAGCACGGCCAAGATCAGGGCTGCGACCGCATCCACTTCCTGCTCGCCCGGCGGTTCGTGGCTCACGGCAGCGGTCCCTTCTCTTCGACGGGGCACAGGTGCAGCTTGCCCCGTGACCAATCGACGATGGACTTGCTTATGCTTCGCAGGTTGGCGTCGATGTCGTCCCGAGCTTGGTCTGGCACGACCGAGAGGCCTTCCGCTTCGACCTGCGCACGACACGCCTCGCAGATCAGGATCCCCGTGTAGGCCTGGATAACCGTCGGCCGCGGGTGCGGCACCTCACGCCATGGATAGCCGAAGGCCGGGACCTTGAAGCCGATGCGCAGCGTGGCCGGGTTGTCGCATCCGGCGCGCCAGCACTTGGTCGGGTCCTTGCTCATCGCTTCGGACACGTGCAGGCGTTCTCGAACTTCAGGCGCTGGATCGGCCGGTCGCCGATCTTGACCCGAATCATTCGGCGCGCCAGCCAGATCCACCAGCAGTAGGCCGTGCGGGGAGAGATCACGTGCAGCTTCGCGAGCAGGAGGATCGGCAGCGACGCCAGCTTGTGCCGCCGCCGTCCGTAAACCCGCACCGGGAGCAAGAGCTGGCGCGCGTCAGCCATCGGCGAGCTTCTTCATCGCGGCCGCGGCCGCGAGCAGGACCGTCTCGTCGACCTTGGCGCGTTCCTGGAGCTGGTGGACCCGGCCGCGAAGCTCCTCGATCGACGTCACGGCGGCGCGGATGGCTCCGGCCTTCACCGAGACCTCGACGTGGTCGCCGAGGGTCGTGCTCTCCACCTTGCGCCGCAGCTCGCCCAGCACGAGGGAGTCGATCACGGCGCGCATGGTCGCGCGCCGTGCGGGCCGAAGCTAGTCCGGGTCGGGCTCGGTCGTGGGCGCCGGCGCCGGCGAGGGTCGCGGCTTCGGCTTCGGCTTGGGTTTTGGCTTCGGGCTCATCGCTGGCCGGGCTTCGTGTCCCGCTTGCTGGGGTTGTTGGGCCGCTGCGTCGGCTCGGGGCTCGTGGGAGCTCCCGGGCCGCGGGGGATGGTTCCGGTCGCGCCCGTGTGCGGGTTGCGCGTGGCCGTTCCTGGCTGGCCCACGGTGCCGGGCTGCGCGACGCGGCCACCTTGCGGCGCCGGCGCGTTGACTCCCGGTGGGGTCTTCATGGTGTTCTCGAAGTCCTTGATCTGCTGCTCGACCTGCTCGGGCGTGGCGCCGGTGGCCTGGAGCTTCTGCGCGAGCTTCTCGCGGTTGCCGGCGACCTCGTCGATCTCGGCATCGGTCAGGGTCGGCCAGCGGAGCCGGACCTGCGCCCGGTAGTGCTGCCAGTTGCTCTGCGTCTCGTTGAACTTCATCGGTTCGGGTCCTTCGTATGGTTCAGGGTTTGCCGTCGGAACACGCTACGCGGCCGCGGCCGCGCGCGGGTTGCTACGGGTTCTGCTCTTCGGGCTCTCCCTGCTCGATCACCATGGTCGATGCTTCCTCGCGCCGGATCTCGAGGGCGAACAGCTCTTCGACGTAGCGCACGTCGGCACCCGGGCGCCCGTCACGGCGGAGCGTGCCGGTCACCATCCACGGTCCGGTCTCGGGATTGCTCTCCTGTACCTTCGACTTGAGCAGCAGCGTGCTCTGCGTCGGATCGGCCGGGTCGAGCTCGAACGAGGCGAGCTCTTCGCCGCCCGGATCGATCTCGTACAGCGCCGGCCCTTCGAGGGGCACTTCGCGCTGTCGCTTGCTGAGCCCCTTCATGGGGAGCTTGATGCGGACCTGCTGCGTGACGGTTTCGAAGTTGATCGTGATCACCTTGGGTTCTCCTGCTCGGTCGGGGTTTCGACGGTGACGTCCATCGTCACCGCGTCGTCGTCGGGATCGGGCTCGGTCATCGCCGCGAGCAGCTCGGTGACACGCGCGCGCGTGTTGAACACGCGACCGTCGCCGTAGCTCACCGTGGTTTTGTGCCCGTGGCGATCGCGACGAAGCGGCACGAGCGCCATGTCGTCGGTGATCGGGAGCACCATGTCACCGCAGAGAATCCAGGGACCGATCCTTCGGAGCTTCACGGCGAGGGAGTCTATCCGCTCGTCCCCGGGCGTCAGTTTTTCTTGGTCGCCGGCCGCGCGTCGACCACCGCTTGCTTCTTCTGGTGATCCGCGAACGCCGCCCGCGCGACCTCGGCTCGATGCTTGTTCTCGGGTGTCGGGACGGCCGCGGCGAGCGTCTCCAGCGCGACCGCCTTGCCATCCAGAAGCTCGAGGTTCGCACTGTTGACCAGGGTGTGGATCGCCTCGCCCTGCTTCACGTTCTCCTCGGCCTTGGCGTCGACCGCCGCGACCTTGGTTGCCACGTCGGCGACCTTCGCGCGGGTCTTCCGCGACTCCATCACGGCAACCACGCCGGTGAACACGACCCCGATCAGAACCCCCCACTCCGTGATAGCGCTGGCGAGCATCATGGTGTGACGATGCTATCTGCGGGTTGGTTCCGGGGGGAGGAATCGAACCTGCCGACCTCCGCCATATCAGAGCGGCGCTCTGCCAGCTGAGCTACCCCGGAAAGGGGCGCGCGCCGCGGTTGGCGCGCGCCGGGCTCAACCGCCGCCGGGCGGAGCGGGAGCCGGTTGGAACACGCGCTGCATCGCCTTCACGCGCTTCGCGTGCCGCGCAGCGTTCGCGTCCTCGCCTTCGTTCACTCGGTACTCGGTGCGCACCGTGTGCGTCGAACCGCTCGCGTCCTTCCACGTGGTGACGCTTTCGTCGCCGGCGGGCGCGATCGCGATTGCGAAGCGGTTGTCGTCGAAGACGCGCGGCACCAGGTCGCACCGGGCACGCGCGAGCAGCGTCGTGTTACCGGTGCGCTCGGTCAGCAGCACGTCCTCGCCGAGGACCTGCGCGGCCGAGATGGCCAAGACCTCCTGGGGCGCGCGCCTCCCAAGGGTTCGGCATCGCCATGAACACGCTCACGAGCAAGAGCAAGAGAGACTGCAAACTCGTCACGGTCGTTCCTCCTTTGGGAACGGGTTCGGAAACGGACCCGCGCAAGTTAGCTCGCGGCGGCCGCGGGCGCGAGGCTATCCACCGTTCCGAGCAGCTCGGCCTTCTGGCCGGCCTCCTGCTCCCACCTGGCGACGACGACGTCGGCCCACTTGGGCTCGATCTCGCAGGTCCTGCAGACGCGCTCGATCTTCTCGCACGTGACCAGGGTCGAGCCGCTGCCGGCGAAGAGATCCACCACGACCTCGCCCTTCGTGGTCGAGACGTCGAGGATCCGGGTGAGCAGCGCGATCGGCTTCTCCGCGTTGTGATGCTTGTCCGCGGAGCGCGAGCGCGCGACGTCGAGCACGTTCGAATGGAAGGCCTGGCGCGTCCCCTTCGAGCCACGGTCCCGGAAGATCCGTTCGCGCTTGGGCTCCGCACTCATCACCGCGATCAGCTCGTGCGAGTTCTGCCAGCAGTAGCCGAGGCCGCCGCCCTTGTTCCACACCAGCAGGTTCTTTGGCGTGAGCGTGACGCGCAGCTGGTCGTAGAGCGCGGGGTAGCTGCGCCAGTCGCAGCAGACGTAGACCAGCGCCGACTTGCCGGCCACGTGCGCGCACGCGTTCCCCACGGACGCGAAGAACGGCCGCACCATCTTGTCGTCGGCCGTGTCGCTGTCGACGCCGGTGCTCGAGCCGTAGATCGCGTACGGCGGGTCGGTCAGGATGCACGCCACCAGCTTCCGCGACAGCGGCGCGATCCCGTCGCGCATGAGCGCCTGCACGTTCGGGTCGAACGCGTCGCCGACCACGAGCAGGTGCGAGCCGAGCCGCCACACTTGCCCGCGCTCGCTGGTCGCCCGCTTCGGTGGCTTCCAGGTCGGGCCCTCGCCGTCGTCCTTCTCGTCGCCGGCGCCGGCGTCCTTCAGCATCTTGTCGAGCTCGCGATCGGTGAAGCCGAGATCGGCGACCTCGAGCGCGCCGCCGCGCGTCACTTCCTCGACCAGGGCCGCGAGCTTCGCGTCGTCCCACTCGGCGAGCTCGGCCGAACGGTTGTCGACGACGCCGAACGCCGAGGCCTGGCGATCGTCGAGGTCGAGCACGAGCGCCGCGACGGTCGGCCAACCGAGCTCGCGCATGACGATCACGCGCGCGTTGCCGGCGACCACGCGCATCTTCGAGCGCTGCACGATGACGGGCTGCACCTGGCCGAACCGCTCGAGGCTCGAGCGGATCAGAGCCAGGTTCCGCGCGCCGTGCGTGCGCGCGTTCTTCTTGTCGAGCTTCAGGGTCCCGATCGGTACGGCGAGCGGCTTCAGCTTCTCGGCGATGCGTGCCGCCTTCGGCCCGTCTCCCTTTTGACCAGCTCCGGTCTTCTTCGGAGCCTTGGCCACTCAGATCACGCAGGAGCAGTCGGGGTAGCCAGGGGGCGGACTCCGGCGGATAGTCGAGTCTTCCGGCACCGGGATCCGAGCCGGGAGAGGTTCGATCGCGCTTTGGTCGACCATGAGCCGCAGACCGATCACCACGAGGGCGTGGGTGTCATCGAGCGTGCGCTGCACTGCCCGGGCCGTTCGCGCGAGGTCGCCGGAGTACTCGCGAAACAGCTTCGCCGCCTCGATGGCGTCGCCAACGGTCTTCTTCGCCGTTGGCGTCGATTGACCGCGCAGGACCTCCTCCAGCTTCTTCAGTTGCTCGAGCACGGCGGAACTCACGCCGGGGAGCGTAGCGCGGCTCGGCGGTAGAGGCATGCCGCAAGCGGTTGCCATCCGGGGCAGCGACGGTGGACCAGGTCCTGCAGGATGGCCTGGCCGGCCGCGGTGCCGAGGAGGGAACGCTCGACCAGCCAGCGCGCGAGCAGGGCGCCAGGCCGGCGGACCGAGCGGTCCGCGAGGATCCGCCGGGCGTGGCGCCGGAACGTCGCGAACGCGGAGCCGGTGCGCGCCAGGGCGACGGCGAGCGCCCAGCGCGTGTGCTCCCAGCGCGGGCCGGCGTGAACGTCAGCCCGGTCGAGCTCGTCGAACCACGCGAGGGCTCGAGCTCGGCCGGCGAGCGCGGCCGGTGGCTCGGCGCCGGCGAGCGCGGCCAGGACCTGGGCCGGGCTCGCCGGCGGGGCGTAGGGCGGCCGGGCGTGCGCCACGAGCAGGTCGACCAGGACCTGCACGTCGTGGGCCCTCCGAGCATCTCCGGCTTCTTCGGAGAGCTCCTGTACTTCATGCACGTGTCCGTTCTTGGCCGCGAACGGATGCAAGTCGAGGCGCCGGAGCGCGCCGGCCGTCCCCCTGGCGACGCGCGCCAAGCGGGCCGCGCTCGCGGTGGACAACGTGTGGAACTCTCTGCACACCGCCTCGAGCGCGCGCTGCGCCGAGGTCTTGCCGGCGCCGCCCGCCAGCTGCGCCAGGCCGAAGCGGATCGACCCCATGGCGTTCGCGCGCCGGGCGAGCACGACGGCGTCGGAGAGCAGCAGGGAGGGATACCCGCGCGCGCCGCCGCGCTCGCGCGTCACCTGGCGCCGGGCGACCAGGTCCTGCAGCGCGCGGCGCACGGTGCGCAGGGACCGCCCCAGCGCCTGCGCCATCGACGCGGTCGACTCGGGTGGCAGCAACGTGGCCCCGCCGGCGCGGCGGCCCAGGCGTGCGCGGTACTCGAGCAGGGCGAAGAGCTGGGCACTCACGCGGACCTCACCGGGCAGGGTGCGTTCGATCAGGAAGCCGGGGGTGGCCAGCTTGCGCTCGCTGCGGACCGGAGCTACGGTCGCCCGGGTCACGGCGACAGTCCTCGTACGAGAGGGATGGCGCAGGGACGAGACGAGAAGACAGGGCTCGCACCGAGCCTCCTGAAGTGTGCAACCGCCCGGCCGGCGCGCCAACGCCGGCCGGGTTCCTGTACTGGCACCCGCACCGGCCGCGGAACCTACCGACGGCGCCGGGCCCTAGCTAGCTTCCGTTCCGCCTCGAGCATCGGCAGCAGCTCGTCGCAGATCGCGCGCCACTTTCCACGCCCGCAATGGCAAGGGGCGCCCTTCTCGGTGCCGCACAGCCCGTCGTGGCCGGTCACGTAGAAGCGACCCTTACCGAAGACGAACTCGAGCCGCAGCATCACGCGCAGGAATCTCGAGCACGCGCGGCGCAGCTGGGGCGCGAGCTGCTCGATGGTCTCGCCGGCGCCGTTGATCCCGCCGCCCTGCTCGGCGCAGTAGGCGTTCACCAGGAGCTGCTCGACCTCGCGCAGGCGCAGCCGGCCCACTCGCGGGGGCGAACTCCTCACGGCACGAGCCCGCTCAGCTGCTCGAGCGCGAGCGCGAGGTTGATCGTGGTGACGTCGAGGCCGGCGCGCTGGAATCCCATCGCTTCGCGCGTGGCCTCGAAGTGGAGCGCGATGCACGCCGATGGATCGTCCTTCCGCGCGCGCAGGTGGATCGTGATCTGCACGCGCGGTCCGCAGCCAGGGGCATTACCGGGCACGCGATCGAACCGCACGTCGTAGCGGTCGAGCAGCTGGCCGAGCCGGCGCAGCGCCTGCAGGCGCAGGTCCTCGGGTTGCTCGGGTCCGTGGGCGAGGGGCACGTCAGATGCTCGGCTCGGCGCGGGCCCACCGCTCGAGCATCTCGCCCAGGGCCTTCGCCATGTCCTCGCGCGCCGCGTTGCTGATCCAGCTGAGGAACTCGGCCTTCTCGGTGAAGTAGATCATGCCGAAGCGCCAGCCCTTCGGCGCCGACTTGTCGAGGAGGCGCGCGATCCGCCGGGCGTGTCCCTCGGCGACCTCGAGCGGCACGCGCGGGCCGTCGCAGGTCGGCGTCGGGATCTGCTTCGCCTCAATCGCGACGTCGTAGAGCTGCTCGAGCCGGGTGTACGCGTCGCTCAGCTGGTGGTACTGGCGCTGCGCGCGCTCCAGCATCTGCTCGAGCAGCTCGACGCCATCGCAGAGCGTGACGCCGACGCTCGCGATCGCCACCGGGCTGTGCGACCTGGTGCCGGCGACCACTTCCTGCAGGAGAGAGCGGGCGACCTTCAGCTCGTCGGTGGGGATGGGCATTTCGGCATCTGCTCCTTCAGTTTGAGAATCGCGTGGGCGAACCGGTGAAGTTCAACATCGACCCCCGCGTGTCTTTTCTTGTCGGTCAGGTCCACGGTGAAGGCCCATGAGACAACCGGGCGCGCGGCGTGTTGGACCTTCGGACCAAGCGCGCGGATCGTGGTGTGCATCTCCGGGGTGGAGTCCTCGAGCTGGCGCGTGATCTCGACGTCGCGCCAGGTCGCAAGGTCGAGCAGCGCGCGCAGGGCCACGATGCTCGTGTGGGCCCGGGCGACGTAGAGCTCGCTGCGGAGCTCCTTGATCGTCACCGCGTCGAGGGCGATGCGCTGCCGGAGCCGGTTGTTCTCGTCGACCAGGTCCTGCCCGCTCACGCGCCCCTCCTTGCCGCCGGCAGCGACGTGTGCCACGCGAGCAGCTGCTCCGTGAGGTCCGCGACCTTCGGTCGTTCGCCGGCGTCCTCCGGCCAGAGCTTCACCAGTGCCTGCGCGATCGCGCGCGAGGTGGCGTAGGGCTGGCGCGACCAGCGCCGCGACGCGAAGTCGTAGAGGGTCGAGCGAGCGAAGCCGGTCGACTCGCTCACCGCCGCCACGCCGCCGCGCGCGCGGCGCAGCGCCTCGAGGATCGGCCGGCGCCTCACTTCGCACCGCCCTTCGAGAACCGCTCGCGATGCGGACACGTCACGAAGTGGGACACGAACGCGTCCCGCGCGCGCGACCAGCGGCCGTCGCGGAAGCGGTAGACAGGCGCGATCGTGTCGAGCGGCACCGGCTTCCCGTTCTCGCTGCGGCCGAACACGATCGGCCGCGCGCAGCCCTCGCACGGTTGCGTGCGTAGAGCCGGCCGTTCGTCGCCGACCTGGCGCAGCCGCTCGAGCTCGGCAATCGCGCGGCGTGCACCGCGCATGATGTTGGTCGCGAAGTCGATGCGAGCAAGCCAGAGCTTCAGCAGGGCGTGGACCCTCGGCCAGTCCCTCACCGGGATCGCGCTGCCGGGTTCGTCCCGCGCGGCGACGATCACGTTCTCGAGGTCCTGCGTGTCGCGCGAGTTGAACCCTGGCGCGAGCAGCAGGAACGAGTCGAGCTCCTGCTTCAGCTTGCCCAGGCCTTCGGGATGGATGTCGTGCTCAGCCACGGAGGTTCTCCACCGGCAGCGCGATCGCCTTCGCCCACTCCGCGATCCGCTCCGCGTCGAGGGTGTCGAAGTCCTTGGGAAGCTCCAGCTGGATCCAGACGCCCGGGCGCAGCTGGTAGCGGAGCAGGTCGAGCCGCGTGGCCACGTCGGGGACGTGCGTCGTGTGCTGCAGCGGATGCTTCAACTCACCATCCTGGTGCAAAGCCACCCGCGCGTGCAGCGAACGGACCGCCGCGGTGTGTTGCTCGAGCGAGTTGCCAAGCCGCCTGATGATTTCCGTGAGCGGCACGTAGGGTTCTTCAGCCGGGTCATCGCCGTCGTCGACGTCGCCGTGCTTCAGCTTCTGGATCGCCGCCGTGAAGAGCGCGTCGATGGTCAACCGCTCCGGGTACTCCCCGGTGCGCTCGAGATGGACCGGCACTCCGAGCAGCTCGCAGACGTTGAACAACGACCGGCGGTAGAGATCGGCCGTCTTCTGCCATGCCGTGATCTCCGGGTGTGGGTCGTCGTCGCGCACATCGACCTCGGGGTGGGTGGTGAGCTCGCGCAGCTCGAGCAGCTCTTCGAACGCGTCGAGGACGTGGCCGAGCTTCAGATCCAGCCGGCCGGCCACCGTCGAGAACGACGCGATGACGGTGCCCGGCTCAGCACTGCGCAGCAGCCTCTTGCGGAAGTCCAGCAGATCGGCGCTGCTCAGGTAGTTCTTGTTCTTCATGGAAGGTTCTCCCGCTCGCGCGTGACGATGGTCTGCTTCACGAGCTGCAGGCACTCGTCGAAAGTTGGGCGTGATGCCAGCGCCGCGAGGTGCGCCGGCGGGGGCGAGAACGTGTGGAACAGCCAGGCCGCGACGTCGCGCGGCGTGCAGTCCGGCCAGTCGCGCAGCACAGCGAGCGCGATCTTCGAAAGGAGCTTCTCGGTCTCGGGTTTCACCATGGGTTCCTCCGTGTTTGAGAAAGGGCTCGGCACCGCCCCAGCTGGACGAGGACCGCCCGGCCCTTTGCCCCCGACGGGATCGCGCGGATGCCGGGGCGTTGCCGAGCCAGGGATCACTTGGCCTTCGCCTTCGGCTTGGCGGTCTTCTTGGTCTTCGGCTTCGCCACGGCGGCCGCGGCCAGCAGCTTCGCGTGGTTGACGCCGATCGCCTTCAAGCCGGCGACGAAGTTGGTTTTGCGACGGTCGCCGTAGCCGGGCACGTAGCCGACCAGCTGCTCGGCGATCAGGCCGAGCAGGTCGGCGTGGGTGCGGTCCTTGTCGGCGAGCCACTTCGTGAGGAACGCCGACGGCGCGTTGTAGTTGTTCGGCTTCACAGTTGCCGACATCCCGCGCCGCAGCGCCGCGCGGTGATCGGCACGCTCGCGGAACTCATTGACGGTCCCACTCGCGCACGCGCGCAGCAGCTCCAGGTTGCTGGTGGCGTTCGCCAGACCCTTGCCCACCGCCTGGTAGTGCTCATGGATCTTCTGCAGGCCGGCCTCGAGCGCCGCCTTCTCGAGCAGCTGCGCGGCGCGGCGCGCGCGCTCGGCCTTGGCGTAGCTGTTGTCCTTCGTAGAGCTCTCGCCGCGCGGCGGCCGCGTCAGGCGCTCGGCGGTCTCGCGCGGCACGACGCGATGGATGCCCCCCGTGTCGGGGTTTCGGACCAGGCGGAACTCGGCCTCCTTGCCCTTCAGCTTCTTCCGCCACTTCTTGCCGTCGCGGTAGTCCTCGGCCTCGACGTCAATCCAGTTGTGCGACAGGTGCCGACGGTTGTAGCCCTTCTCGAAGACCTTCCGCCCGTCGTCGAGCACCGACTCGCCGCGCGCCTTGGCCGCGGCCGAGAGGATCGCCCAGGCCGCGTCGCACTTGCCGCGGTAGCACTTCGCGTCGGTGCAGAGGTCCTGGTCCTTCACGTCGCCGAACAGCGAGGGCTGGCCGCCGGTGCGCTTGGGGCACGGGCCGCACGCGCCCGCGGCCGGCACCAGGTTTGCGTCCTTCGGATCGAAGGGCGCGTCGCCGAGCTTCAGCAGGAAGTCCCGGCCGATGATCTCCCGCACGTGACGCACGTTGGTCAGGTGGCCTTCGTTCCGGGCGTAGCCCTGGCCGTTCGGTGCGAGCTCCTTCCAGATGCGCTCGCGCTCGCCGGCGTTGGCGACGCGGCCGATCTGCTCGGCGACGGCGACGCTCATCTCGCCGGCCGCGAGCGCCTTCTTCGCCGGAGCCGGCAGCTGGGCGAGCACCATGCGCCGGCGCACGTAGCTCTCCGACTTGCCGACGCGCGCGGCGATCTCGAGCACGGGCAGGCCGCTCCGCTCGAGCAGCTCGAACGCCGTGGCCTCCTCGACGGGCGGGAGGTCCTCGCGCTGCACGTTCTCGACGATCGCCAGGCGCCGCGCTTCGTCGTCGTCGACGTCGACGATGCGGGCCGGGATCGTCTGGAGGCCGGCGTCGCGCGCGGCCGCGACGCGCCGGTTGCCGGCGATCACCTCGAACACGTGGCCGCTCCGGCGCACCACGATGCTCTGCAGGATGCCGTCGCGCTTGATCGACTCGACCAGCTCGTCGTGGCTCTCCTTGGGTTCGGTGCGGCGGGGGTTGAGGGTCTTGCTGGTGGTCAGCTTCAGCAGCGGCAGAGCCTCGATGCTCTGCTCTCTCGTGGTCTCGGTCGTGGTCATGGGCGTTCCTTGGGTTTGGGCGTTGTGGGACGGACGGTCGGCCAGACATCGTTGGCGTGGCGCTCAAGGATCGCGCGCAGCTTCTCGAGCGACTCGCGGGTGCGGAACACGAGGACCACCTGGCGATCGTCGGCCTCGAGCCAGAAGTGGACCTCGCCCGTCGCCCCGCTCGGGCCGGCGCTACTGACGTTGTAGGCAGCGACCTGGGTCGGGTGGACGTAGACCTCGCGCACGGGGCGCGGGAGGCGGTTGATCGGTGGCAGGTTCATCGCTTCCTCGCGCGCTTGTGGACGACGCTCTCAACCACGGGCACGCCACCGCGGCTCTTCACGATCCGCTGTCCGGTCTCGCGCACCGCCGGCTTCACCTTGGTGCGCTTGGCGACCCGCGCGAGCATCACGGTCAGGGCGTCGCCGCGGATCTGCGTCGACGTCCAGGTCTCGAGCAGCGTCAGCACGCGCGCCGCGATCGAGTTCACTGGCGCCGGCTTGGTGATGTCCTGCGCGAGCGAGATCCCGGTCGCGAAGTGGTCGGCCAGCGAGCGCAGCTGCAGGTCGACCTTGTTGATGTTGTCCTGCAGGTTCTGCTCGTGCTGCGCGCGCTGCGGCAGCATCTCGATCAGGGTCTGCACGCGCGCGGTCAGCTCTTCGACGACGGTGCGATCGCGGTTCAGGTTGAAGCCGATGCGCTCCAGGTGCTCGTCGTGTTTGCGCACCAGCTCGAGCGTCGCCACCGTGCATGGCGGCAGCCCGGCGAGAGCGTCGACTCGTTGGACGATCGCAGAGAGCACGGTGCCGGTGTCTCTCAGCTGGCGCTGCATCGCCGCGATTGCGAAGCCGCTCTCCCAGGCGGGTGTCTTGGTCTTCTTCTTCCGTCTCTGTGCCATGGTCGTTCCTCCTTCTCTGGTCGTGGTTTCTGTCCCTCCCGGAACCCACCCCTCCGGCGCGGGCCGGCGTACCGTAGAAACCCGGACACCGGACCGCCACTGGAATCCCCGCCGCGAGCTACTATCGGCAGGTCGGCCGTCTGGCCTTTACCCCCTCCCCTTCTGGAGACCCTCCCCGATGCTTCGCACACTCGCCCTTGTCTTCGCCCTGGCCGCCGCGGCCCCGGCGCAGTTTTCCTCGACCCCGTACAACTTCTCGACGTTCGGCGCCTGGTCGTGGATCAGTTGGGATGGCGCGCCGGCGCTCGTGATCGTCAGCCCTGGCGCGGAGGTCGGGCGCTTCTCGGACCCGCGGTGGGGCGCCGAGGTGCAGCTCGACATCCTCGCGACCATGCTGATCGACCCGCGGCCGTGCGCGGTCGGTGGCGCGCTGTCACTGGCGCCGGCAACGCTGCACTTCCCGGCACCCTACAACCCGCGCTGGCTCATGCCGGCGAGCGGGATGATCTTCGACATCGGCTACCACCAGCGGATGAAGTACCGCGGCGACCTCCAGCCCGGCGCGACGCGCTACAGCTGGAGCTACTGCGGGACGATGGGGTGCCGGACGTTCCAGTGCTCGCCCACCGAGCCGGCGCCGCTCTGGAACGCGGTCGTGTGCCGGCTCGTGTTCCCCTAGTAGCGGGGGTCGCCCGCGCTCCGCACCGGGGGCGCGTCGCTCGGCGTTTGCATCGCGGCTTCGGCCGCCGCGGCCGCGCACTTCGCCTCGAGCTCCTGCTGGCCCTTCCAGAGCTTCTCGACGAAGTCGAGCACCCAGGCCGGCGTGCAGCCCGCGATGTTCATGCGCGCCTTCACGACCTGGAGCGTGAGCGTGCGCAGGAACAGCGGGTCGTAGGTGATGTCGGGCGTCGTCAGGTAATCGCCGGCGAGGACCTCCTCGGCCTGCGTCTCTTCGCCAGGCACTTCCTCCGGCGGTCGGCTCTTGTCGTTCTTGGCCATTGGTCAGAACCTCAGCACGCGGTTGAGCACTCCCGCGAGGACCGCTTCGAGCGCCTCACGGATGGCGGCAGCGCCGGAAACCTTGGCACCCGCTGCGATGTTGGCCACGGATGTGCCGGCCTCGTCGATCTCTTTGTCGACGTCCTCGCCGAGCGCCTTCTTCGCGGTGAGCTCGAGGAGGTCCTGGCCGACGCGCGCGGCGAGTTGCAGATCGGCGTCGGTCCAGTCGGCGCGCTTTTGCGCAACGATGGTCTTCAGCTTCTCGAGGATCTCGGAAACGAGGGGCTTGGCCATGTCACTTCACCCCCATTGCCTTCGACCAGCGGACGCGCCAGCTCGCGATCAGGTCGAGCGTGCGCTGCTTCTCGGGCGCCGTCAGGGCCGCGTCGTTCTCGACGTAGCGGGTGAGCTTCGGCGCCACGATCGCGTACGTGTCGCGGTCGGCTTCCATGTAGGCCTGCGCCGGGCCCGTGCACGCCGCAGTCAGGAACGCGAGCACCAGGCCCGCGACTAGGTTTCGGCTTCTCTTCATCGGTCTCCTTTGGAGAACCGGAACCATAGAGCGGCTCGCACGGTTCGGCACCTACTTCACCCGCGGCTCCTGACGAGTCCGCTGTTCAGCAGCACCAGCCCGAGCTCGTCGAGCGCTGCCGCGCGCTGCGCCGGCGTGAGGCCGGTGTTCTGGATCGTCGCAACGAGGGCGTTGATCTCCGCGGCCGTGGGTCGGGCGCGGCGGATGATGTCTTTCGCGCGGTCGGCAACGGCCGTCACGGGGTGCGTGCGCAGGGCGAAAACCAGCTTCGCGGCGTTCTGCAGCGCGGCTTGGGTGGCGTTGTCCATGACTCAGTAGGTCGTGAGAAACGTGAGGGTGACGCGGATGCGCACCTGGTCGGTCGAGGCTCCCGTGGCGTAGACGCGGGCGACGTCGCCCTCGGCGAACGCCAGCTCGGCCGAGGGTACGCCGGTGGTGATGTTGTTCGCCCACCCGACGTTGGCCATGGAGAACACGAACGTCTCGGCGCCGGCGCCGCCGTTCTTCTCGACGACGAGGGTCCAGTCGCCGGGGTCGGACGCGTGGTTGTTCTTGCCGTTCACCGCGCACCGGATCCACTTCATGGCCCGGTCGAACGCGATCTGCACGCCGCCGCTAGTGTCCTGCGTCGAGACGCTGCCGCAGTTGAGGGCCAGGGCCGTGAGCGCGGAGCCGAAGTCCTCGATCTCGCAGATGATCGGGTAGGGGAAGCCGACCAGGTTCCCCAGGTCGCCGAGCTTGGTATCGATCTGCGCGTGGGTGTTGCTGCCGATCGATTGCAGGTTCACGTGGTCGAGGAGGCCGCCAGTGTTCAGACTGGCGTGCGTGTGGTTCATGTTCGCGAACCCGGTCGCGACGATGGTCGGCGTGGTCAGCGTCTTGTTGGTGAGGGTCTGCGCGTTGGTCGTGCCGACGTTGGCGCCGGTCGCGCCGTGCGCCGCGGATGCGGCGATGTGGGACGAGAGGGCACCCGCGACGATCCCGTCCATGGTGTCCACGTAGCCCATGTTCGCCGCGTCGGGCGGAAAGGTCGGGTCGCCCACGCCAGTGATCCGTGATCCGTTTGCGTCGGCCGATTCCAGGACCGGCTGCTCGAGCGTCTTGTTCTTCAGGAGTTGCACGTTGTCCGTCCCCACGACCTCCGCGCCGGCGCCATGCGCGGCCGCGCTCGCGATGTGCGCGTCGATCTGCGCGTGCGTGTTCGTGCCAATGTCGGTGAGCATCGTGTGCGAAAGTCCCTTCGCCGCTTCGTCGAGCTTCGCGACCTCCGCCGCATCGACCTCGTACATGTGGCCGTTGCCGAGCTCGATCTGCAGCCGGTTCGTGCCGGCGTCGATCAGGCGGACCGGGCCCGCCAGCAGGTAGACCTGGCCGGCGACGACGGTCGTGCCCTTGCGATCGAGAACCACTAGACCCCCTGGATGATCGTGCTCGCGAACCAGACCTCGCAGCGCCGGCCGGTGATCCAGCGGATCACCTTGCCCAGGCGCGGCGTTCCCGGCGACAGCGTGAAGGCCGCGTCGCTCGCCAGGTAGACCGGGGCGCCGTAGTTGCCGGGCCCGGTGACGCCGGCGATGTCCATCTGCGCGACGCCCTGCTCGTAGACCTGGAGCGCGTCACGGGGCGGCCCGGCGCGCTCCGCGGCGAAGCCACCGAAGATGTCGCCCGGACGCCAGAAGCGGACGATCCCGTCCTTCATGCCGAGCGCCATGCCGGCCCACAGCTGGTCGCCTGGCGCCTTCAGCTTGCGGACGGGCAGCACGGACCGCCAGCTGCGGGAGATGTCGCCCTTTGAGACCGGGACCTGGGCCGTGAGCAACAGGCGCGCGTCACCGAGCGCCCCGGTCGCGATCGCCGCGGTCTCGGCGCGCATGGCGAAGCCGACCGGGGAAAGCACCAGGCGCGCGTCGGTGCCGATCCCGTCGGGCGACCAGAAGCCGGTGGCGGCCGCGGGCCGGTCCGCCAGGTTGACGCGCAGCGCTTGCTGGATCAGTCCCAGGCGCGCGTCACCGATCACGCCGGCGGCGCTCTTCGCCGGCGCGGCGCCGGCCTTCACGACCACGGGGCCCGGGAACGACATGCGCGCATCCTCGGTGCCGTCGTCGCCGAGGACCTCCGTCACGAGCGCGGGCACGTCGTCGGCGCCGACGCGCATCACGATCGAGTTCTGCGCGATCTGCAGGGCCGCGTCGCCGACCACGGTGGCCACCAGCGACTCGGCCTGTTCCGCGTTGATGAGCGCGCCGCCGAGGTTCATCGAGGCCTCGCGCACGCCCAGGTCGAGCGGGGTCGCCCACTCGGTCTGCATCTCGATGCCGCCGGCCGGGGAGCCCTGTGCAGGACCTGGTGCGCCCTCGGCGGGGGCGATCTGCGGCGCCGCCTCGATCGGCCCATACGACCAGCTCGGCGCGGTCTTCACGCGCACGTCGCCGTGGTTGTCTTCGTAGACCCGCGGGTCGGGGGCGGCGCCCTCGCGGTGTGGTGACCAGTCCCACGGCCGCAAGTCGTCCCGCGGCGCGTCGATCACGCCGAGCGTGCCGCCGTCCATCGCCTCGAAGCCATGCAGCATCGGGCCCGGGCCGTCGGGGTCGAGCGCCGCCCACTCGGGCAGGGACTTCGCGACGCCGGCGATCGTCGCGTAGTAGGGCGTGTCGCCGCCGCGCCAGCTGGCGTTCCAGCTGTCGTCGATCGCGTTCGGAGGCGTGGCGCCGTTCAGGATGTAGAAGCGGCTGCCCTCGCCGGCCTGCTGCGAAATGAACAGGTTCCCGCGGAACTCGGTCGCCGCCAGGTTCGGTGCGGTGAAGCGGGCGAACACGGCCGCGACGCCCTCGTGCACCGCTCCGCACCAGAGCACGGCAATGCCCTGCGGCGCGAAGCCGGTGACGGCCGAGTACTCCTCAACGTGGAACACGGCCGAGCCCGTCATGGGCGCCCCGCCGAACACGGCGCAGACGCGCGCCGTGACATCGCGCGCGACGAGATGCACGTACGCGAGCGTGGTCGAGTCGGCCTCGAGGTCGCAGCGGTCGATCGACACGTGGTCGATCCGCTCGTCCTGGTCGAGAGCCGTCGGCGCAACGTCGAGCACGACGGCGCCGCCGCGCAGCATGTCGCGGCGCACGCTCACGTGGGACGTCTGCTTCGCGCCGGCCGTTGCGTTGTTGATCGCCAGCGCCGACTTGCCGGCGCCGGGCTCGAGCATGCTCGAATGCGCGACCGAGCTGCGGTCGAGCCACCAGGCGCGCAGCACGTGGCCGAGGGCGCTGCCGGCGAAGTTGCACCCGTAGACCGTCACGTGCTTCCCGCCGATCTCGACCGTGGCCTCCTGCGTGCGCGTGGCCGTGAGCTCGACCAGGCCGACGTTGTTGCACAGGTCGAGCGCCGCGGCGCCGCTGTAGCTCTCGAGGATCACGCGGTGCCAGCCGGTGAAGTGGCAGCGGAGGTAGAGCCGGTTCAGGCGCGCGGGGAGACTCGCGTGCGCGGTGGCCGCGAAGTCGCACGCGGCGACCAGCGGGCCTTCGCCGTTGACGCCCGACCAGGCGCCGCGCAGGTCGAGGTCCACCAGGGAGAAGTCGACCAAGCCGCCGCTGCAGCGGAACAGCGGCTCGGTCGCGTCCTTGTCGAAGTAGTGGACGATCGGCCGCTCTTCCTTCCGGGGTCCGTACGAACCGATCGTGAACTTGCCGACCACGCTCGCTCCGAAGTCGAACCCTTGCTCGACGCGGAACTCCTGGCCGCGTGCGAGCAGGATCTGCACGGGCGTCGCGACGTAGGGAACGAACAGCGCCTGCGCCAGCTCGATCGCGCGCGCGAGCGTGCGGAGCGGCGCGGTCTCGCTCGTGCCGGGGCTGGCATCGTCGCCGTACTCGGCCACGTAGAACGTCGTGCCGGCGAACGCAGCGACGTCGACCTGCAGCTGCGCGACCTGCACCGTGCCCGCGGGATCGGTGACGGTGCAGGTGATCTGGTACGTGCCCTCGCGTTCGTAGACGTGCCCGGCGCAGTGACCCTTCTGCTTGTTGGTCGGCGCCGCGGGGTCGTTGAAGTCCCACACGACGCGGCACTTCTTGACGTCGTCGGAGAGGCCGGTCACCGCGCTGGCGTCGACGCTCACCAGGAGCGGAGCCATACCGGCGCTGAGCGTGCGCCCGATCGTGATCGCCATCGCGGTTCCTTTCCCCTGGCGGGGGTTACGAGATCAGAAGCCCCGCGTTCAGGACCGTCGCCTGCTGGTTCGCGCCGATGTTGTAGCTCTGGTCGAAACGGATCAGGCAATGGATCTTCCCGGCCGCGATCGAGTTGGCCATGACCATCCCGAACCCGCGGACGTTGTTGATCGCGCTGGCGCCGGCCTGGAGTACGGGTGGGGTCGTGAACGAGACCGTCGCGCGGTCCGCGGCGTTGTCGATCAGCACCGTGTACTCGCCGCGGTCGACGTCGTTGCCCACGTAGCCCGCTCCGCCGGCGACCGGGTTGATCCGGCCCGTGATCAGGTTGATGTCGGCGATGTCGGGGTCGGAGTTGCCCGCCCAGCCCGGGTAAGTGTTGTCGATCAGGATCAGGTAGACGACGGCGACGATCGCGTTGCCGTCGGCGTCGGTGTTGTTGTGGAAGGACGCGGCGTAGGTCGCCTTGCCCCAGTTGGTGACGATCGATGCAGCCATGGGTCTCTAGCCTCGCAGTTGGAAGAAGAGCGTCGCGAGACAATCGGCGACGGCCGTCGGGGCGCCGGCCACCGTGATCTCGAGGCGCATGGAGTCGTAGCGGGTCGTGTTCGCGTTTTGGTTCGGCGTGAAGACCTTCGCCGCGTCGATCGCCAGCTCACCGCCGCCGACGCCGCCGACCACCGTCCCGGTACCGGGGACCGCGGAGAAGAGGTTCAGGCCGGCGGTCACGTTGCGCAGCATGAACCGCCACTCGATGGCGCCGGTGCTGCCGACCGTGGTCGCACTCGGGTACAGCACGACGGCGAGGACCGTGGCCTTCGGGATGGACATCAGCCGCACGTTCTTCGCGGCGAGCGCGCCGAGCGACATCGCGACCATCTTCAAGCCCGCGGACTCGAACCCGTTGGGGAACGGGGCCTCGTAGACGTCGGCCGAGTCGGCCGCGTTGCGGACCATGTTCTGCAGCAGCGTGGTGTCGGTCCACGGTTGGTACGCCACGTGCTCGGCCGGCGTGGTCGGGCCCGCGAAGCGCGACCTCACCGCATCGAAGTTGGTCGGGATCAGGGAGGTGATCGACGTGGCGACAGGCGTCACGGCCATCACGGGCGCTGGGTGGTAGGTCTGCACTGCGATCGACTCCCCTAGACGAGAACCTGCCGTTCGAGCTGCGTCACGTAGATTTGGGTGCGGAGGTGCGCGCGGTGCATCGACAACCGCAAGCGGAACCGGCGCGCGGTGCGGCGCTCCATGGTGATCGGCAGGTACCCCGACCAGGCGCCCGAGCCCGTCGAGTCGTAGTCGATCTCCAGGCGCGCGCGGGTCCACTCGCCGATCTGCGAGGACCAGCCGCGGCCGAGCAGGTCCTTCGGCAGGTCGGCCGGCAGCATGGTGCCCAGGTCTGCCGGCATAAGGTCGAAGTTGATCCCGGGCGCCGCCGGCGACGGCTCGCGCGCGGCGACCGTGCGCCACAGCGCCTCACCGCTGTAGCCGTTCCAGGTCGCCTCCTCGGGCAGCAGCTCGTCCAGCTGGTAGGCCTCGAGGATCGCGACCCACAACACGCGGCCGATGAAGCCGAGGTCGTAGATCGGCGAGACCCAGGAGCCCGACAGCTTGCCGTCGGCGATCCGGAGCTGGTGCGTCGCCGGGTCCCAGGTGAGATCGACCAGGCCGGCCGGCAGCGCGCCCAGGTCGTCGACGCCCGACGCCGCGACGATCGTCGTCCCGTCGGGCGGCAGCACCAGGAGCTGCGTCGTCCAGGTCGAGTCGGAGTAGAGCCCGTTCTTCGCGCGCGCGCGCCCCATGACCTGGTGGACGCCGGGCGGGGCGTCGCGCCAGAAGTACTCGGCCTTCAGCTCCTTGGCGATCACCTGGCCGCCGACCCATCCCGCACCCTTCCGCCATTCGTAGTACTGGACCTGGTCGTCGATCACCGGCGCGCAGCGGAGCAGGCCGCCGCGCTGCAGCGGGATCGCCTCGAGATGGTGGACGCGCGGCGCGGGGTGCGGCGCGAACTCCTCGGCCGTGAACGTGAGATCGGGCGTGTCGCCGATCGGGCCGACGGCGCCGTCCGCCGTCTCGAGCATCACGCGGACCTCGTAGCTCTGGCCCGGGGAGAGGATCCGCACGCGCGCGTCGGTCGTGAAGGTCTCGCCGACCAGGTCCCACGGGTAGCTCCCGCCGGCGGCGCGCAGGAACACGCGCGCGCGGCGCCGGCCCTTGCCGGCGTCCTCGAGGAACCACGAGATCACGTACGAGCCGTCGGGCTGGCGCGTGGCCTTCACCTCGAAGACCTCGACGGTGCTCTCGATCAGGTGATCGCTCGAGCGCGAGTACGGCGCCGGCGCTTCCTCGCTGCCGAGCTCGTCCTCGAGCGGCTCGTCGTGGATCGACGGCACGTGGTCGATCAGCGTCACCTTGCGCTTCAGGTTCTGCGCGAGCGTGATCGACGCCACCACGTAGCCCTTCTGCACCTTGGTGGCGACGCCGAACGCGACCGGTGCACCGACCTCGTAGGTCGCGTCGGCACTCAGGTTGATCGCCACGCCCTCGGGATAGAAACCAGGCGGGTCGGTGATCGTCAGCTCGAGCCGGAACTCATCGGGCCGCTTGAACACGACGTTGTAGGTCTTCAGCGGGAGCAGCGTCACGTCGTGGTCGAGCACGATCTGCGGCACGCCACTCACCGCGTTCTTCGTGCGGTAGCTGTAGCTCTGCTCGTCGTAGGGCTGCAGGAACACGTGGTTCACGCCGACCAGGTCGCCGAGCTCCGCGTTGAGCGCCTCGGGCCCGACGGTCATCTGCACGCGCGACGGGATCCGTGAGTTGGCCCGGTGCGCGAACAGCAGCGTGCGCTTCACCTGCGTCGCCCGGGTCTCGCCGATCAGGGACATGGGCTGCTTCTGGAACGGCAGCGCGTCGATCTGGTCCTGGCGGTTCAGCAGCGAGTCGGGGTCCTCGATCGGGATCGAGTTGCGTTCGAAGTCGAGGTTCTCATCGACGAACTCACCCTCGAGCACGGTCGCGCGCTTGCGGCGGTTGAAGAAGTGCACCGAGAAGTCCTCGACGTTCGTGCTCGTGAACACCTGCGTGTACGTGGTCTTCGCCGGGACCACGTTGAGCCCGCGCCCGTGCGCGGCCGCGAACTCGTACTTGACGCGGAGGGTGTTGCCGTCGAGGTAGGGAACGGCGCGCGCGGTCGCGAGGATCTTCTGGAGCCACTCCCACGCGCTCTGCTGTTTATCGATGACGATGTTGCACGTGTACCGCGGCCCCCCGTTCACGGTCATGTCGCAGTAGTCGGCCAGGTTTCGGAAGTCCTGGAAGTTGATCTGCGCGGGCGACTTGTTCAGGCCCTCGCGCATCATGGCAAAGGTGAGCGCAATCCAGCCCGGGTTCTGGCCGGGCGGGTAGGTCCAGATGTTGAAGAACGGATCCGCGGACCCGGGCAGCTCCCACGCGTAGGCGTCGATCGTGACGCCGGGCGCGACCTCGCCGGCGACGCCGACCAGGCGCACCTTCCTCGCCTTCAGGATCGCCGTGACCTGCGGGTCGTCGCCGGCGAACCGCTCGCCCGCCTCGAGGTCGAGCGCCATGTAGCACAGGCCGGGGTACGCGAAGAACGCGTCGACGTAGTAGACCACGTGCCGCACGCGCATGAGGTCCTGGCCGTTGCCGTGCGCAAACTCGCGGATGCACAGGATCTCGATCGGTCCCACGGTGCCGCGCGGCAGCTCGTACTCGAAGGTCTGCGCCAGCGGGTTGTAGATCGGTCGCCCCTTCGCGATCTGCTCGAAGTTGAGGATGTTCCATGAGGTCGTGCCTTGCGGCCGCCACCACAGCGAGAAGTTGGCGACCATCGACACGCCCTGGTTTGCGATCGTGTCGTAGAGCCCGTTCGGGAAGTCGATCGTGATCGAGATCCCGGCGATCGGGCTCGAGTCGTTCACCTCGACGACGGCCCGGTTGAACTGGTCGTTCAGCTGCGCGCGCGCCGCGATCGTGTTCGGGGTCCCGCGCGCGGCGCCGGAGATCACCTGCTGCCGCGGAGTGCCCATGCGCAGCCACGCGAACGCCCCGGGCTTGGGGTTCACGTTGTCGAGCGCTACGCCGTTCACCTTGATGTCGGCCGGCAGCAGCCCGCGGCCCGAGTAGTTGCCGCGGCCGCCGAGCAGGTCGACCTCGCCCGACGCGAAGCCCGTGTAGCCGCCGATCTCCTGGCAGCGGCCGACGGCGAGCGCGATCACCAGGTAGAGCAGCTCGGTCGAGTCGGACGCGCGGACCTCCTTCTCGATCACCTGGCCGCCGAGCTTGTGCCGGCCGAAGACGATCGGGATCGGGAAGCCGGGCCCGGTGTTGGTCTGGATCCCGTCCCAGCTGTACGTGGCCGATGACTCGTCGCCCCGCTCCGGGCTCTTCAGCCGCGGTGCCGGCACCAGGAGCGAGTAGACGTAGCTGAGCGCGGCGCCGGCGAGCGCCGTCAGGATGAACGGGACCAGCGGCGCCAGGATCACGTGCATCGCCGGCGTCAGCACGACGTCGTCGCCCGGCTCGAGCGCGCGCTCGACCTCATCGTCGCGCAGCTTCCGGCCGTTCACCGCGATCGCCACGTGCGACTCGCCCCACTCCGGCCGGCGGAACATCCGCGCCAGGTCGCCGCCCGAGAGCCCGTCGAGCTGCACGTCGACGTCGTGCCGGTCGCCCAGGTCGAGCAACCCGCGCAGGGCGTGGACGGTCACGCCCACTGGTGCCACCGCCAGGCGCTGCGGATGAACGGCCGAAGCCGTGCGAAGCGGGTGAGCACCGAGCCGGTCTTCTTGCCGGTGTGCAGCACGTAGCCGTCGGGCACCATGAGGGTCGCGTGCCCGCGCGCGATCACCTTGCCGGCGTGGTTCACCTCGCGCCCGTGCAGCTCGAGGCCGTCGCCGATCTTCGCCGAGTCGACCGGGATCTCGACGAACTCGCGCGGCGCGAGCATGCCGATCGGCCAGCCACGCTCGTACTGCGCGCGGATCTCCTGCCAGGGGTCACGCGCATGCACGCCGAACACGACCAGGCCGAGCAGGAAGATGCCGAGGCAGTCGGCGCCGTCGCGGCCGCGGCCGTCCTCGACCCAATCGATGCCGACCAGGTGCTCGAAGTCGGCGAGCTGGACGGGTGGCGGCGCCACCGTCATCGCCGCACCGAGATCCCGAGGAAGCCGCCGAAGGACTGCGGCTGCAGGCGCGGCAGTCCGCGCAGCGCCATGTCGCCGCCGCGCTCGATGCAATTGGGCATCGTCTTGTTGCACGTCTGGAACCCGGCGACCGCGTTCAGCACGTACCCGCACAGCTCGTCCCCATAGATGAACCTGCAGCGGGTCGCGTTGAATCGGTCCTGCGGAGACTGGCGGTCCTCGTAGCCGTTGCTCTCGAGCTTCAGCGTGACCACGCACCCTTCGGTGCTCGTGTCGAGCGAGCCCTCGTTGATCGTGAAGTCGACCTGCAGGTGCCCGGCCGTCGGTCCGGTCAGGTGCAGCGAGTTCACCAGCAGCGCGGTTGCGCGGTTCCCCTGGAAGCCCTGGCCGACGTAGAAGTAGTACGACAGCAGGCCGGTGCAGTTGTCGAGCGAGAGCGCCAGCGTCGGCAGGTTGCCCTCGCCGTCCTGCTCCATCTCGCTTTGCTCGATCGCCCAGGGGTAGTAGGTGAGCCCGCCGTACGTCACCGGTTGGTCGTGCGCAACGAACTGGAAGACCGAGCAGCCGGCCACCGTGCGATTCGCCTCGACCTGCCAGAGCCAGTGCCAGACGCCCTCCTGGTGGAGCTTGTCCTTCTCGAGGAGAAAACCGCTTGGGAGTGTCTTCAAGGGCCGGTGTACCGGAGCTCGAGGAACCGAGCGGACGCGTTGAATACCCCGCGTCCGGCGTCCGTGAAGTTGGGCCCTTCAACGATGGCGAACGGCAGCAGGGCGGTTGCCGTCGGCGGCCGCCACTTGAAGCAGCCCCGGTCCTGCACGTGGAAGAAGCTCGAGAGGGTCGAGACCTGCGCCTTCGAGAGGCCGATCCAGGAGATCGACCAGCTCGCGCGCGGGCCCAGGAACGCCGGCCAGGTCTGCCGGTAGGGCGCGAACTCCGGATCCAGACTGTGCCGCCTCGCCGTGATCTCGAACGCCATCTCGAAGCTCGGCTGGATCGGCAGCTCGGCGAGCGCGCCGAGGCCCGGGCCCTCGAAGCCAGGAGCGACCACGATGTCGGCGCCGGTGATCAGTCCCGGGTATGGCACGTTGTTCGGCGAGCTCTCGAGGTCGAACGAGGCCGAGCAGACGTCGATGCCGCGCCAGACCTGCGGGGGGATGTTGACCGGCTCGAACGGGTTGCGCTTCCCGCCGAAGCGGTGCTGCACGAGCGGCCCGGTCCATCGCTCCGCGACCGCGTACAGCGAGACCCCCTCGAGCTCGTTATGGGCGTAGGGGGCGAGCTTCTGAAACTCCGGGGTGGAGTGACTCCCGTCCTCCATGCGCAGGAAGCTCGTGAACGAGCGGCCGCCGCCGGGCGACTCCATGGTCTGGTTGAACAGCAGGACCTGCTGCCCGGAGAACGGGCTGATCTGCTCGAGCTTGCTGTGCTCGAGCCCCGTGTCGGACAGCGAGTTCTCGGTCAGGCGCTGCGCGATCGAGAGGTTCGCGACGGCGTGCGAGACCCGCACGGCGAACAGCTGCCAAAGCGTGCAGCGCGATCGCTCGCCGGCGAGGTCGTGCAGGTCGCGGCCGGCGAAGAGCATCTGGTCGCCGGCCGGGCTGAAGGGCTCGTGCAGGAACCAGCCGCCCTGCTTGTACTGGTGGCACCCGATGCTGAGCCCGCCGCCGCGCGGGTACATGCCGTAGACCGTCGAACCGAACACGGTCGGCCCGCCGGTGCGCTGCACGCGCAGCTTCGGCGGCGCGGTGAAGCTGCCGGGTTCGTAGTCCCAGCTCGTGAAGCAGAGCCACTTCTCGCCGGGCGAGGTGCCGAACGCGGGCGACGTCGAGAAGGTCTTGTCTCCGGCCGCGTTCAGGTTGAACTCGCTCGCGGCGCCGTTGAAGGGCGCGATGTGCGCGAAGTAGTTCGGGGCGCCGAGCCGGCCGAGGTCCCAGATGAGCACGAAGATTTCCGAGACCGAGAACGCGCCGGCCCAGTTGGGCGGGTCACCGTTGCGGTTCATGCGCGCGCGCACGACCAGCGAGCGCGCGCCGTTCCAGGTCCCGATCGCCGGCGTGAGGAGATACTGGATCAGGAACGGCAGCGAGCGCAGCCGCGGGTGCGCAGGCTGCGGGAAGGTGCTCATGCCATACGTGCTCTTGATGAACACGCCGGGGGTCGCGTCGTCAGAGATCCCGACCTCGATCGTTCCGCGCGAAGGTGTGCCGGTCCACACGGCGTCGCCGAAGTTGCCCCCGACCAGGATCGCGTAGTTGCCGGTGCCAGAGAGGAAGGCCGTGGGCGGCACCGTGAGCACGTCCGTCCACCCGGTCTCGTTGAAGACGCCGATCGTGTCGACGAACTTGGGTCCGTACTCGGTCGTGAGCGTGCCTTGCCGGACCATGGTCTACGTGAGCGAGCGCACGGTCGTGCGCCCCCGGCTTCGCTTGGTCATCGCCCACTCGGCGATCGCGGCGATCTGCTCGCGCTCGTCGAGCAGGAGCCGCCGCATGCCCTTCTGATCCGGGCTGTGCAGGTGGAAGTTGAACTCGTTGCCGCCGCCGCCGCCGTTCAGGAACGAGACCGGGATCGAGCGGTTGTCGGGCAGCGGCACGATCGCCTCGTTCTTCGAGCCCTCGCCGACCATGGCCAGGTGCGGCGACGTGACCACGGTGCCGGCCGCGTAGCCGGGGATCCCCATCGCCTCCCAGTTGCTCGAGCGGCCCTGCACGATGCCGCCCTTGGCCATCGGCGCGATCCCGCCGAACAGCCCGGCCATGAGCGGGCGGACGATCATGAGCTGGATCGCCATTTCGATCAGCTGGCGGATCATCGTCTGGCCGAACTCACGGAAGGCCTCCTTGCCGCTCTTCGCGCCCAGCACGACGTCGGTCAGGTTGCTCGTGATCGACGTCTCCATCGTGCGGCCGAGCTTCACCGCCGCCTCCTCGCCGGCTTCGGTGAAGGACTCCCACTCGGCCTTCATCTTTTGGACGCCGTCGCCAAAGCCCTCGAAGAACTTGCCAAACGCGTCGGCTCCAGGCATGGCGCCCGCACCGCCGCCGGGGGCGCCGGGTAGGCCGGGGCCGATCGGCGTCGGCGTGTTGGGACCCTGGCCCTGCCCTCCGAACTGCATCGGCGGGAGGCCGAAGTCCTTCCGCATCCCGATCGCGCTCTGGCTCCACAAGCGCGCCTGCTCTTTTGGCGACGGCATGCCGGTGCCGGCACCGCCCGTGCCGCCGGGTCGGCCGATCCCAAATGGGTTATTAGGGAACGAGGAGCCAGCCAATTGCTCCCACTCCGAGAGCCCCGGGTTCTTGGGCAGGTTCGCACCGATCTGGTTGATCCAGCGGGGGATCGCCGCGACCTTGGCACCAAGGCTCACAATCGTCGAAAGGAGCGCGGCTGCGTCTTCGAAGAACTTGAGGATCGGACCACGGTTATCGCCGACCCAGGTCGACCAGCTCTCGAGCGCCTTGGTCATGTCTGGCGCGAGCTTCACGACCATGTCGCGGAAGACCGAGCCGACGGTCGCCTTGAGCTTCGTGATCGCGTCGCCGAAGTCGTCGAGCTGCTTCGCCTCGAGGTCGCCGAGCACCAGGCCCAGGCGCTGCGCGTCGCGGCGCGCGTCGTCGAACGCGCCGCGCTGCTCGGCGAACACGGGCAGCAGCTCGTCGGCGACGCCGCGGCCGAAGACCTTGTTGGCGAGCGCCGCCTTCTCGGCTTCGCTCTTGTAGCGGGCGAGGCCGTCGGAGATCCGATCGAAGACCTGGTCGACGCTGAGCGTGCGCAGCTCGGACAGCGAGATCCCCAGGTCGCGGAACGCGCGCAGCGCCTCGCGGTTGTCGCCGCGGGTAACCTCGCCGATGGTCTTGTTGAGCTTCCCCAGCGCGTTGAGCGCCTGGTCGCCCGAGCTGCCGAGCTGCTCGAACGCGTGCTTGAACTCGCTAAGGATCCGCGTGCTGACGCCGAGCTTGCGACTCGTCTCGTAGAGCTTCCCGCCCTCCTTCGCGATCGCCTGCATCCCCGCGACGATCTTGTTTCCCACGAACGCGGTGCCGAGGCCGACGATCGCGGTCTTCAGGTTGAAGACCGAGGACACCACGCCCTTCAGGGTGCCCGCGGTGCCGGTCGCGAAGCGCGCGAAGTTGCCGGCCATCGTGCGCAGCGCCGCGCCCGTCTGGTCGTTCAGCTTGGTCTCGAAGAGGACCGTGCGCTTCTCGACGCTAGCCACCTTTCCCCCTCATGGCCTTCTTCCGCCGGCGCTCGGCCTCGGCTTCGTCGTAGGTCTCCTTGTGCGTTGCGACCAGGCGCAGCGCGTCCATGAACAGCTGGGGCAGCTTGAGCCACCCGTCGCCGGCGGGGAGCACGCCGACCTGCAGCATGGGTATCGCACGGCAGACGTCGAACGCGTCCTGCAGGGCGTCGCGCGCTTGCGACTTGTAGGGGCACCGCGGGATCGGAACCGTCCGCATGCCCTTGCACTGCGCGCAGGTGACGTCGGTCCCGTCGCACCGCCAGCAGAGCACCTGCCAGATCGGTTCCTTCGCGGGTTCGTCGCAGCCCCACACTCGTCGGTCGTCTGCATGCTCCTTGCGCCAGCAGGTCTGGCAGTCACCGATCCAGCCGCCGCCAAACGAGATGGCAGCGGCGATTGCTAGTTTTTTGCGTCGGTCTCCGTGAGCGAGTTGATCTCCCGCACGCCGCTCGCGAGCACGGCCAGCTGTTCCCACGTGAGGAAGGACAGCGTCTCCTGCGTCGCGGCGTGGACGCGGCGCCCGCGGATCGCTTGCCACTCCGCGACGAACGGGACCGCGACACCGTCCTTCTTGAAGTTGTCCCACCCCGTGAGCGACGCAATGGCGAGGTCGACCTGCACCTGGGCCGCGAGGAACACGCCCTCGGCGCCGGTCGCGGCCGCGGACGCGGCGCCGATCAGGTCGCGCGACTCGGACGGATCGAGCGGCCGGAAGCGGAACACGGTCTGCAGCTCGGGCGCCAGCTTCCGCTCGTTGGGGAAGATGAACGAGAGCGAACGATTCGGGTCGACGGCGATCACCATGGGGGAGGGAGCCTATCCGTCAGTAGGCCAGGAGCTCCGCCCACTTGATCGCGACGCCCAGTGCCCAGGTGCCGGTCGCCGGCACGGACGGCACGGTGATCACGAACCCTTGGTTCGCCTTCAGCTCGAGCGGGTGCTCGCCGCGCTCGATCCGTGGTTCGAAGAGCGGGGTGCCCGGGGGGAAGATCATTCCGTTGAGCATGCCCGTGATCGGGCCGGCACCGAGCACGTGGCCGATCGGCTCGGTCTCGAGGGTCTTCGTGCCGGCGCCCAGCGCAGCCGTGGTGGCGATGCGCATGTCGCCGGCCGCGAGCAGGGTGTTCGCCATATCGCTGTCGGTCTTCAGGAGGGCGGCCGGGGTGATCCCCAGGCCGAGGGTGCCCGGCACCGTCCAGGCCGAGCACTTGAGCATGCTGACCCGCAGCGGAACGCCGGCCGCGAACATCGTGGTGCTGACCGCCGCGGAGATCGTCACGGACAAGAGCACAGCCGGCGTGGCCGCGGCCCACCGGAACTGGAAGACCTCGGCGTCGGCAGTCAGAGCGGCCGGGAGGATCCCGGTCGAGCGGGCGAACGCGTAATGGCCGAGGGCTCCGTGGTCGATCGGGCGCGCCACGGTGCGCGCGGCGCCGAAGACCGTGCCGTCGACGAGGAGGCGGTTGCGCAGGCCCGGGCCCGTCGACCCGCCGGTGATGACTACTTCTTGGCCGTCGGCCATGGGGGGAGCTCCTAGGAAGAGAACGCGACCAACATGAACTCGTCGTCGCCATCGCCGTGCACGACGCGCGGCTTCAGCTGGACGTTGGACACCAGGACCTGGTCCCGGTCGGAGAACGTCACCGAGTGAACCTGGCACTTCATGGCGTGCAGCAGGATGGTCTGCGCGCCGGTGCCCAGGGTCGCCGAGAAGGTGAGCAGGGTTCGGTTGACCCAGGCCGCATGCCAGTCGAGCGACGTCGTCGGGACCATGTCCGGGTCGATGCTGATCACCGGGTCGCGGTCGACGATCATGGCCGAGAGGTCGCCCTCGGGATCGTTGCCGTCCGGCCTCATCACCACCGTGTTGTTGACGTTGATCTCGAAGCTCGCATAGGGGAGCTTCAGGCCGTTGTTCACGGCTCCGTACGGCGCGGTGTCGATGGTGAAGTTGGCGCCGCTGATCCGGATCGGAGAGCCGTCGGACTGGTAGACCAGGTTGGACATCAGGCCGGCGTCGCCGACCGTGCCGATGCGGCCCGAGAACTCCATCTCGAACTGCCCGGTCTCGCCGACCTGGCCGGCGAGGCGCCAGGTACCGCGGCACCCGATGCCCTGGCGCAGCGAGCCGTCGACGTTGGCGCGGATCGTGCCGGGCGGGATCCAGCCGGCGGCGGCGGATCCCGCATCGAACACTACCCCCGTGTGGTCGGCGCCGCCGGTCTGCTTCACCGAGACTGCGTCCCCAATGAGGATGGTCTGGTTCTGCCAAAGGATGTCGATGTAGAGATCGAGCTGCGGGGAGACCGTGTAGTCGTAGCGGCGCACGGTGCCGCCGGCGATCTTCACCCCCGCGCGCGTGATCAGACACGCGTAGCCGTCCAGGTCGCCGACCGGTGGCGGACCGGTCAGGGCTCCGGTGAGGAAGAGCTTGTAGGCGCGCTTGCTCCAGGGGATGTAGCAGAAGTTGTTGGCCTGCGCGGCGATCACGGTCACGACCGCGGTGCGGCCGCTCGTGAAGCCGGTGATCAGGTCCGTCGCATGCACCCGGAAGGGCTTCTGGCCGTGCGACGCAACCCAGATCGAGGCCTCGGCCGCGTTCACCTTGACGACGCGCCCGATCGCGACCTGATCGCCGGCGTTCGGCTGCGTCACGGTCTCGCCCACGTAGAACGTGTTGGTGCCGGCAAGCGTGGTCAGCGTCAGCTGCTGGATCGCGAGCTCGCGCATCCCGGCCATGAGCAGCGGCCGCGAGAACTCTGGCCGCGCCTTGGTGCCGCGCCCTTTCAGGTCGAGGCCGAAGGTCGCCTTGAACCCGCCGCGGCCGATCGCGCTCTCCTTATGGCCCAGGCTCGAGGTCGCCTCGCGGCGCTCGATCATGTTCCGCTCCGGGTTCGTCTGAAGGTCGAGCCCGTTGAAAGCGTCGGTGTTGAGCGCGGTCGCAGCCGTCGTCTCGTCGTTCTGGAGCGCGATCTGCAGCTGGTTGCGGCGGGTGAGCATGGTTCCTTACCTCACGGGTTGGCGAACGATTCCTCGAGCAGGACCTCGACCGAGCAGTGCTCGCGGGAGTTGATGGATCCCCGCACGGTCGCGTCGGCATAGATCACGTAGGCGCCGAGCAGGGTGATCGGCGACACGAAGATCTGGATCTTGTTGGCGTTCTCGCGCAGGTCGCGCTCGAGCAGGATCGCGGCCGCGAGCGTGACCGGGTCCCACGACAGACGCCACCGGCGCCGCAGCTTCGGCGACGGCCGGCGGATCCGCAGCGAGCCGGAGCGCCAGTCCGACCGGAGCGTGATCTCGTGGTCCTCCTGGTGACAGTAGCTGCAGCTCTCGAGGAGGCCCATGGTTCACGGGTAGACGCTCGGGTCTTCCCATCGGTGCCGGTAGGGGACGATCACCTCGAGCGTGCAGGTCGGCAGGCCGTCGTCGCTCTCGAGCGGCTCGAGGTCCTCGCTTTCGACGCGCGTATCCTCGATCGACCCCGGTGGGTCGTTGCCGCGCTTGTAGCTCTCGCCCTGCAGCAGCGCCTTCTGCACGTCGGCCGCGAGGCTCTTCAACAGGTTCCAGGTCGGCGTCGGCGCCGGCAGCTGCGCGGGGTCGGCCGGCGCCACCTTCAGCACCAGCGTCACGTGCAGGTGCTTCTTGCACTCGCTTGAGAGGAACGTCGTCGGCTCGTCGCGCATCGCCGCGACCGTGATGCACGGGAGCAGCGTCGCCTGCTGGTCGTGGGCTTCCCACAGGAAGACCTTCGCCACCGTGTTCGCGTAGCCCGCGGCGACGGTGATCCCCTCGAGCGTCAGCTTGATGTTCGCGACGATCTTCTCGGCGATGGTCGGCACGGGTCACGCCACCGACACCTTCTGGATCTGCCCGCCGCGGCCGCCACCGAGCAGCGCGTTCACGGCGCCCGACTTGCCCTTCTTGCCGGCGATGAACAGCTGCACCTGGTCGGCCGCCTCGCGCACGTACAGGTCGCGCTTGGGGGCGAGCTGCTCCCACACGCGGCCGAAGTAGATCTTCTGCGGCAGCACCACCTGCTTCATGAGCAGCGCGCGGACGTAGAGCGTGCCGTCGGGCATGCGCTGCACCAGGACTGCGCCCTTCCGCCCCTGCAGCACGAACTCGTTCGCACCTGACTTGCCGGTCTTCGCCATCGGCAGCGGGCCCATGAACTTGCCGATCCGCTTGCCGATGCGCAGCTGCTCGGCGGGGATCTTCAGCCACTTCCCGCGTTTGGGCCGGATCACGGCGCCGGTCGCCAGCGCGAGCACCACGCTCGAGTTGGTGAAATACTGGTAGTGGACCCGTCGCCAGGCGTCGACCGGTCCGTTCAACATCTCCGAGGTCGGGTCCTGGCTCTTCGGCCAGCCGTCGAACCGCGTGGCCTTCCGCAGCACCTTGGCAATCGACCGCTTGTGCGCCTTCTGGACGTCGCGCTTGTAGCCCTGCATCACGCGCATGGCCGCACGCGCAAACCAGTAGCCCGTGACCTTCGGCGCCGCCGCGAGCATGAACGGCAGCTCGAACAGGTCCAGCTTGAACGTGAGCCCGCCGCCGGCGACCTCAAAGCCGCGCACCATGGCCTCGGTCACTTGGACACCTCGAGCGTGAAGAAGCCGCGGTTCTCCTCGACCAGCTGACGGACGACGCAGGTCGTGGTGCCGGCGTCGCCGGGGCGCAGCTTCAGGGTGATCTTGTCGCGCCCTTCCTGCACGGCCGTCAGACCGATGTCGTCGAGGATCGGCACGATCACGCGCGCGCGGGGCGTGCGCGTGTGGCGGTCCTCGGGCATCGGCGTCGGGCCGCTCAGGTCGATCGCTGCCCGGATGGTCTTGGGCGTGGTCCCTCCCACCAGGTAGACGGCGTCCTGGTAGAAGCCGCCCGGCGACGTCGCGATGGCTCGCGCGTGCCGGGCGATCAGGAGGTCGATGCCCGCCGCCACTGGTCTCCTACGTGAAGACCAGCCGCGCCGTCGTCTGCCACGAGCCCGGGCCGATCGCGCGGATGCACATGATCCCGTACTCGTGCGAGTCGGTGTCGTGCTCGAACTCCGAGCCCTCGGCCTTGGCACTCACCTTCAGGTCCAGCTCGTTCTGCCGGATCAGGGTGAGCCCGTTGTTGGCGAACGCGTAGATCGTCGGCGTCGCCGACGCGTACGTGAGGAAGGGGTTCACCACCAGGTTGAACGAGAACCCGCCCAGGATCGACAGGATGTTGGTCCTCGCGCCCGAGCCCTCGGTGATGATCGGGGCGTTGAGCGCCGCGGCCGCCTTGGCCATGAGCTGCACCGGGACCATGATCGTGAAGGACGTGAGCCCCGGGTTCATCGGCAGGCCGTGGTTGTCCTTCACCGCGAGGATCGCGGTGACCAGAGCCATGATCCCGGCTTCCATCTCGGCCACGGTCAGGTTCGTGTGGTCGGTGGCGTTGAGGGTCAGGGCGTTGTCTTGCGTGCCGCTCGACTCGCCGGGGTCGACGTGGTCGGTCGCATAGAGCGCCTTGCCGTCGTAGCCGATCGGGTTCGAGACGAGCAGCGCGGTTGCGAGCTGCGGCCAGTGTTGGTCGTAGCGGTCCTTCAGCTGGTTGATCCGGCGCTCGACGAAGGTGGTCTTGTCGCGCCGCAGCTCGTCACCGTAGACGAGGAGCGTGTCCTCGTACTTCCGGTTGAGGATCGTGATCTCGTAGGTCTTCAGCGTCTTGGCGAAACGCTGGCCGATCCACTCACGCAAGCCGGCGACGTTGCCCGGTGCCGCGTAGGTCTCGCTGGCCTGGTCCGACTTGATCGGCGTGCCGGCGATCGCCTGGACCCACGCGTCCTGGACGGTCGAAAGGTCGTGGAAGAGCCGCCCCTTGATGGCGCGGCTCGAGAGGGATGCAAGAGCCATTGGTTGGTGCGCCTCCTAGACGCTCTGGATCGCGAAGCCTTCGAACTGCACGTGGAAGCCCTCGCCGGCGACGTAGTCGGCGACCTTGCCAATCGGGACCGTGGTCGCGGTCGAGGTGTCCGTGAACGTGTCGTCATTCGACGCGTGGACGGTCGCCCCGATGTTGGTGGCCCCGGTCATGTTGGTGATCGCGGCGAGGATGATCCGGCCCTTGGTCGTCGCGCGGACGCGCTTGCCGGTGACGTTGACCACGCTCTCCTCGGCGAAGCCGACGAAGCGCGGGGTGGTGAAGGTGCCCGCCGCGTCGTGCGGCAGCACCAGGCCGGCGTGGTTCGCGACGTCGGTCGAGAGGACCTGGCCGGCCCAGATCGTCGTGTTCGCCTTGACGGCGTAGTGCGAGAAGTTGGACTGGATGCCGGACGCGTACGCGCGCGGCTTCTCGAACGTGAGGGAGAGCGCCATGAGCTACGCCCCCCTGCGGCGGATGCCGCTGTTCTGGCGCTGGTGCTCGACCATGAGGAACCCGGCGTACTCCCCGGCGGTCGTGAACTCCTCGCGCAGCTTGGGGTCCGCAGCGAAGGCCGCGGCCGCGAGCTTCTCGAACCGGGGATCGTCGGCGCCGCCGGCCTTGGCGCGGAGCTCGTTCAGCTTCGCGATCTCCTCGGGCTTCTCCTCGGCCGTGTTGCCGCCCTTCGCGTTCGGGTCGTTGTTGCCGTTCACGACCGGCGCCTCGGCGCGCAGCTGCGCCAGCCGCTTGCTCTGCTGGTCGCGCAGGTCGGCGTTGATCTTCTCCAGTGCATCGACGCGCGACGCGCCGCTCTGGATCAGCTCGCGGCCGAGCTTGTCCTGGTTGACGCCACAGCTACCCAGGATCGAGAGCACGCGCGCGCGCTCCGAGTTGGTCCCGTCGTTTCGACCTTCGACCCGCAGCTGCTCCGCAAGATGCGGATACAGCCGGGTCAGGTCCTCCGCGGTCGCCACCTGGGGCGCGGGTCCCGCCGCGGAGACATTCTTCGTGTCGCTCATGGTCTCCTCGCTATCGGTTGAGTCGTCCGCCACGGCGACCTGTTCGCCTTGGTCAGACGCCGCCACTGCGGCGGGGTTTGGGTTCCCGGTGGCGAGCACGCGCAGCGCGTCGCCCACCGAGAGGATTCCGTCGATCAGGCCGTGCTGGAGCGCGAGCTCGGTGCGGTAGGTGCGCCCCTCCGCGATCGAGAGCACGTGGTCGAGGTCGAGGCCGCGGGCGGCCGCGACCGAGCTCGTGAACAGCTCGTACCAGTCCTGGATCCGGTCCTGCACGACCTGCCGTTGGGCGTCGGTGATCGGCGCGCCAGGAGCGCCGATGCCCTTGTCCTTGCCGGCGCGGAGCACGATCGTCTCGACGCCGCTGTTCTGCATCTTCCGCGACCAGTCCTGCAGGACCGAGTAGACGCCGATCGAGCCGACCCGGGTGCCGGGCGTGGCGTAGACCTTGTCGGCGTGCGAGCCGAGCCAGTACGCGGCGCTGGCCATGAGGTCGTCTGCGATCGCGACAATCGGCTTCTTCCCGCGCGCGGCCAGGATGTCGCCGGCGAGCTGGGGCACGCCGTCGACCGAGCCGCCGGGGGAGTCGATCAGCAGCGCGATCTGCTTGATCGTTGGATCGTCGACCGCGCGCTGCAGGAGGCCGCGGATCTCCTCGACCGACGTGCCGCTCGGTTGGCTCGAGCCGTTCACCGAGCTCGAGTACTTCGCAATCACGCCGGTGATCGGCACGACCGCGACGCCGGCGGGGGGCGCCACCTTGAACGCACCGCGATCGTCGAGCCTCGCGTCGCGCGCCGCCGCGATGTCCTCGACCTGGTTGCGGTCGAGTTTCGTTCCCTCGAGGTGCCGTTCCACCAGCAGAAGCAGCTGGTGGTAGACCATGTCCTCGAGCGCCCACGCGTTTGTGGTGAAGAAGTCGATCATCGCCGAGCGCTTAGCCACCGGGCTTCCCTCCCTTCTTCGCGTCCTCGTCGTCGTCGACGGGCAGCTGGTTGTTCGGGTTCTCCTTCTTCTGCTGGCCCTGCTGCTCGGCTTGCTTCGCCATGGCCTCGGCCTTCGCCGCGTCGGCCGCTTGCTTGCTGGCGGCGCCGTCCACCGCGACCTCGAGCTCTTCGATCCGCCGCTGCTCGCGCGCCAGCACCACCAGGTTGTCGTCGAAGCTCCCGCCGCTCGTCGTCTGCACGACGTCCTGGCCGGTCATGAAGCCGCGATCGACGGCCATGGAGTAGGCCTCGATCTCCATCTTCGGGTCGATCAAGCCCCACGTGGGGGCGGTCCACTTGCAGGCCGTGAGCGAGCTGCGGTGTTCGTAGAAGTCGACGCCCGGGGTCTTCCAGAGCCCGGTCAGCCAGGCCTCCTCGAGAACGAGCTCCCACACGACCTGGCAGAACGCTTCGGCGAACCACTTCTGCCGGCTCTGGAACATCCGGCGCGCCTCGAGCAGTGCCGCGCGCGCGCTCGAGTAGTTCGTTTTCCTGAAGTCCCTCGCGATCAATTCGTACGGCAGGCCGAGGGAGGCTCCGATCGACAGCAGGATCCGATCGAAGAACATGTCGAACGTGGCGCCCGGCCGGTTCGGCGAACCGAACCGAACGTCCTCGCCCGGCTCCGTGTAGTAGATCGCGCCGTAGTCGAGGCGCTGCTCGCGCTCGCCTTGCGGGCCCTGGCCGGTCGCCAGCATGCGCGCCGCTTGCGTGGCGTTGGGGCGCACGATGAACGCCGCGTAGCACGCCGCCACCTTCGCCCCGATCACCTCGGCGTCGAGATACCCCGAGAGGTGCTTGAACATCTTCATGGCCGGCGCGAGCACCGGCACGCCGCGCGTCTGCCCCGGGCGCAGCATGCGGTAGAGATGGATCGCACTGACGCGGCCGGTCGGCGACTCGGCCGGGAAGCGCGTGAACTTCCGCGGCACCTGGGGCGATGGGTAGAGCTCGTTGGGGTGCGCGTTCGCGACCCAGTAGGCCGTGGGCTCGCTGCGCTCACCGAGCTCGACGCCGAAGCGGATGTGCTTGCCGGTCGGGTACGCGCTGCCGCGGGGATCGTCGATCCGGTCGGCCTCGATCAGGTCGATGCACGTCTCGAGCTTTCGGCCGACGCGCTTCACCATGGGGGGCAGCGCGAGCACGTCGCCGTTCATCATGACCTGCGAGAACGCGAGCTCCTGCAAGCGGAAGAACGACAGGCGACCGTCGGCGCTGGCCGAGCCCTGGCGACTCCACTCGTCGAAGATCTCTTCCGCGTCTTCACCAATCTCCCGCGCCGCGTCTTCGTCGAGGCCGGGGATCCGGGCGAAGTTGACGCGCGCTTGGGGGAGCAGGCCGGTACCGACGATGTTGCCGGCGAGCGACTCCGTGGCCGACGCCGCGAACACGTTGTTGCGGTGGAGCTCGCGGGACCTGGCGCGGATCTCCGGGAGCTCGCCGAACAGGTCGGTGTCGGGCGAGCCGAGCGTGCCCGACCAGTCGCTGAGCGGCCGGCCCTTGTCCGCCGCCTCCCAGGCCGTCGACATATCGCGCCACTGCTTGCGCTCGAGGCCCGCCTTCGGCGAGATGACCCCGACCGTCGCATCGACGATCCGCTCCAGGCGCGCGCGCAAGCCTCGGGCGGGTGCCATGCCGCGGTACCTCACGAGGTGTGCTCCCCGCCGCCGCCGCGGCCGTTGTGGGGGAACTGCACGTAGTTGATCGGCGAGTCGCCGCTCTCGGCCGCGACCTCGGCGAGCAGCTCGCGCCGGCGGTCGTACAGGGTCTTCAGGTTCAGGTGCTGGACGCGCAGGTCGGCCTGCGAGTAGCCCTCGATGCCCGCCGTCTCGATTGCCGCGATCGCTGCGTCGAGTCGGTCCAGTCGTTCCTGCGCGGTCTCGGCCATCCGGCGAGGATCTCTACCCCGGATCCGGCACCGCGAAGCGCGAGGCGTTCTACGACGGCGAAACCTCGCCGCCCTCGAGCTTCCAGCGTCCCGCGCGCACGTGGTCCTGCATCGCCTCGACAATATGGCCGTACACGTCGACCCATCGCATGCGCTCGCCGGCCGCCAAGTGGGTGACCTGGAGGCTCCCCAGCAGCGCCAGGTTGTGCTCGGGTAGGAACACGTACGTGGCGATCAGGTGCGTGGCCGTGGGTGCCACCCACACCAGGTCGGGGCCGTCGATGAAGCGCCGGACGACGGGCAGGATCATCGCGGAGGTCGGCTCGCAGAGAACGATCGTGCCGTCGACCAGCACGCCGGCGAGCAGGTCCCCGAGCTCCTCGCGCGATCGCTGCTTCGGCTTGCGCTTCTTCATCGGGCCCGACCGTTCCGCAGCTGCTCCAGGGTCACGGGGCGGGAGAGGAACTTGACGCCGCACGACAGGCAGTAGTGATACCGCTCCCCCTGCTCGGTCGGTCCACCGTACTGCTTCTGCTCGAAGGACCCGCACTCACTGCACTGGATCGGGACCCACAGCGCGACCTTCTGCGAGACGCGCTCGGTGCTGGCGCCCGGGCGCGCCTTCTGCGGCAGCCGGCCGAGCCAGTTGCGGGCGCGTGGCGGGAGCCACTCCTCGCCGTCATTGTTCAAGCCATCCCCCGCGGCGCGGCTCGCGCTCGCGGCGCTCGCCGAGCCACTCGCCCTGGCCAGGTAACCAATCACCGCCGCGCGCGCTGCGCGGCGCCGGCGCCGACGGCGGCGCTTCATCATCCGGGGGCAGGCCGTACACCTGCAACATCTCGGCGGCCGCGAGCGCCATGACCTCGCAGTCCCAAAAGTGGTTCGCCGCGCCCTCCTGCTTCTTCTGCCACTCCTCGCTGACCTTGCCAGTGCGCTTGTTCCTGCTGATCGCCTTGTGCTCGGTCAGCAGCTGCCGCATGTAGTCGGGACGCGGGTTCTTGTGGATCGACCAGCGCCAGGCCGCCGTCGCCGGCCCGCGGATCAGGCGCGCGAGCTTGTCCTTCAGCACGTGGTTGTCGAGCTGGAACTGGACGACGCCGAAGACCTGGCCGTTCGCCGTGCGCTCGATCCGCGCCGCGCGGAAGAAGCCGCCGGAGAGCAGGTGCTGCTGGCCCTTGGTCGGGCGCATCACGTCCTCGTAGTCGCGGCAGAACTCGTAGACCTCGTCGGTGCGGTAGCCGGTGTCCATGCACGCCAGGTGAACGGGGAGCAGCTCGCCGGCGGCGCCCTTGGGGAAGCGCCCGTGCACGACCAGGTTCGCGACCTCGGTCCAGGTCGTGAGGTACTCGGCGCGGATCAGCCAGCTCCGGTACGCGGCCGCCCACGCGCGCACGACGACGTAGAAGCCGTGCGCCTGCACGTCGACGGCCGCGGTGATGACGCGCGCGGCGCGCGGCACGATCCCTTCCTCGTAGTCCTCGATGCACGCGTCGAGCTCGCCGGCGCGCACCTCGCTGGTCTTCTCGATCCAGGGCTGGCCCAGCCAGCTGTTGTTGAAGTTCTGTAGCCCACCGACCTTCTTCAGGGAGCGGAACCACTCGGCCGCCACGTGGTGCCAGCTGCGCCGCGCCCACGGGCTGTAGAGCGAGTTGATCTGGTAGCCGCGGTGTTTCGAGCTCGTGCCGGTCACGTGGCCGGCCGCGTTGATCTTGCCGCCCTCCGGCACCCACTTGCCGTGGGCGAGCATGGTCTGCTTGTGCGATTCGTCGATCAGCCGATCGCAGGACCTGCACAGGTACCGCGCGAGGCGCTTGGTCTCGATCGTCTCGGGATCCCGCTCGTCGCCCACCTTCAGGTTGTCGAAGACCAGGACCTGGAACGTCCCGCAGAACGGGCACGGCACGTGGTAGTGCCGCTGGTCGGAGCGCAGGAACTCGGTGTGGATCAGGTCCGTCGCGAGGATCGGCGTCGAGGTCTTGAAGAGCTTCGAGTCGGGGTAGCTCTGCACGCGCTCGCGCGCGAGGTCGAGCGGCGACGCTTCGCGGCCCGACCACGGCGGCCACTTGTCGAGCTCGTCGCACATGAGGTTTCGGATCGCGTGCGAGCCGAGGTCGGACGGCACCTCGGCGCTCGCGAAGTAGAGCGGCATCGAGTCGAACCGGATCCGCTTCTCGGTCCACGCGCTGCGCGACGGCAGCACGTGGGTCTGCAGGCGCGCCGACGCGTCGAACATCGGCTTGATCCGCTCGAAGTTGAACACGCCGATCGCCGCTTCCTTCGGCACGACTACCAGCGTCGGCCCGGGCATCTGATCGACGATGTAGCCGATGAGGTTGAGCAGGAGCTCGGTGCCGCTGATCTGTGTGCACTTCTGGAACGTCGTCTCCTCGACGTCTGGATCGAGCAGCGTGTTGGCGATCTCCTGCGTGTGCGGCACGCGGGCCGTACTCCAGCGCCCCGGCTCGGCGGCCGTCGTCGGCAGCTCGCGGTAGCGATCGGCCCACTCCGAGACGGTGATCGACTCCGGCGGCCGGAGCAGGTCCCGTTCACGGCGGTCAAGCCGGTTCTTCAGCTGGCGCGTCGTCGACGTCGTCATGCGGCTGCACAAGCGGTAGGTCCGCGGTGTTCGCGTAGCGTTCGAGCATCGCTCGGACCTTCAGCTCGAGGATCGTCCGCACGGCCGCCAGCTCGGGCGCGCGGACCATGGCCTCGAGATCACGCCGGAAGGTTAGCAAGCGGGCGAGCAGCAGGTTCACGACCTCGCCCCGGTCGATGAGCTCGCCCTGCAGCTTTCGCACCTGGATCGCCTCGCGGAGGGTGCGCATCTTCCGGAAGCGGTCGACCTCGCTGGTGCCGCCCCCGCGGTCCTGGCCTTGGGAGTCGTTCGGCAGCAGCGCCTCGCGGCCGTTCTGGCCGGCCTTCGTGCGCTGCGCGCGCGCCCACTTCCGCACCTGGTCGACGTCGAAGGTGCCGTCCTTCCGCCGGGGGCACCCGTTCCGGATCCAGCGGCGCACCGTCTCCAGGTGGCGCGGCAGAGCCTTCGCCAGCGCCGCCGCGCCCTTGGCGATCACGTGCTCTTGAGGATCTGCGGCAGAACCTGCGCGATCGCCTGCCGGATGAGGATCCGGCAGACGCCGTCGACCACCGCCTTCAGGATCTCGCGTTGCGCTTCGGCCACCTTCGCAGCGAACACCGGCCAGGAGCTGCTGGCCGCGAGCTGGATCTCCACGTTCTTGGCCGCCGCCAGGTTGCTGAGCGTCGCATTGAGCACCTTGGTCTCGGCCTCGAGGCTCCACCCGAACACGAGGGGGACCTTCCCGCCGGGCGCCAGGGTTCGGATCCCGGACCAGTCGTAGAGCTTCCGTGGCGAGGTACTGGTGTTCGATACACCGGTACCTCGTCGCTCCAGACGCCGCGCCAGGGGCAGCGAGCCGCCGCCGGCGAGGAAGGCCTTGCGGTCCCGTCGTTTCACCGGCGCACCGGCGACGTCGACGGCAGGTCGATGATGCCGCTGATCTGGATCGTGTAGCGGGTGACCCCGATGGCCAGGAGCTCGACGCCGGTCACCAGGCCGAGCAGGAACTCGCCACGCTCGCCGGTCGGCTTGATCCGTACCGCGCCGTGCTCGTCACCCCACGCAAAGCCCCCGGCCGCGCGCGAGCCCGGTGGCCAGGGACCGTCGGCAACGTCGATCGTCATCTCCCCGTTTGGGTGCATGATCGCCGACGGTCGGTGCGTCCAGACGTCCTCGACGATCGTGGAGTCGTCGTCGTGGACCTTGGGCGCCGGCGCGCGGCGCCGCCCCACCGCGGCGACGGCGCCGCCGAGCAGCAGCTGCAGCAGGTCGCGGCGGTTGAACTTCACGTGCGGAGCTTGTAGCGGCACTCGGAGTCGCCGAACGCGAAGCCCGGTGCGCGGGGCAAGTGAGCCGCCTTCAGCATCTCCACGATGGCGTCCCGCTCCCCGTGCAGCAGAGGCGCAAAGTGGTCGGAGGCCTTGAGCGTGACCGGGATCGCGCCGTGCGGCAGCGGGAGGACCGCCTCTTGGCCGTCGCCGACCGGGAGCACTTCGCGCCGCACGTGCACGCCGCCGTTGGCGGGGTTGCGAACCTCCTCCACCATCTTCGGCCGGTACACGTCGAGGCGGTCGACCAGCATTGGGATCGTCTCGACCCGCGCGCCGGGCTCGACCTCCGGGAACTGCGCGCTGCTCACCTTCAGCAACCAGCAGTCGGACGAGAAGCAGTGCTCCACCCCGCGCAGGACCGCGTCGGGGGGCATGTCGATCTGCGCGAAGCGGAAGAAGCTCCAGCGGTCACGGCCGCACGCGTTCACCGCTTGCGCGAATAGATGGAAGAACACGTGGTCGGGCACCGAGAAGACTCGGACCCGCCGCTGCTGAGCTACGTCGTCGGCCGTCTGCATCGCTTCACCTCACGGGTCGCGCCGCTGCGCCAGGTACATCCAGGGGTTGTCGCCGTTGGGCAGCGTACCCCAGGTCGGGTCCGCCCACGTGCGAGCGTAGGCCGCGAGCAGGTCCGCGCGCGCGATCCAGGCGGGATCGTTCGCCTCGCGTGCCCAGCGCTGGCCTAGCAGGAACGCCCCGCAGCCCCACAGGATGTAGGCCGTGCCGTCGCCCCATTGCACGTAGCGGAAGCGTGGCGCCTGCGGGTTGAAGGGGTTGCCGGCCTCGGGCAGCCACTCCTCCATCTGCTGCTGCGTGAGCGGCTCGTGGTTGTTGTACCACTGGCTCTTCCCCATCTGCCAGTCGTCGGCCTTGTAGAGCGCGCGCTGGTCCGGGATCGACCGCGTGAGGTTGTGCAGGTTGAGCTGCGGCTGGACCTGCCCCGTGCAATTCTTGAAGTACCAGATGCCGCCGGTGTCCCACCAGGCAGCATCGACCAGGCCGACGAAGGTCCCCGTGAACTGCACCACGTTCTGGCCGTCGCGCTGCTCGTACTGGTCGCCGACTTGGGGCCGCAGCGCCGGGTTCGATCGATCGATGCCGCCGTTGTTCACGCCGTTCCCGGCCTTCGCCGCCTGGAACGTGGTGCGTCGGTCCTGCACGCCATAGAGGCAGACCGACCTGCTGATCTGCTTCGCGATCGACAGCGCCTCGGCCTTGCCGCTGATGTTGTACCAGCCGACCAGGCCGGACACGGCCATGCCCTCCTGCCACCAGTTGATGAACCACGGTGGGTCGTGCAGGTGGAAGAGTTCGCGGTCCTCGCCCGACGCGAGATGCTTCAGCGTGCCCGGTTGGTTGCCGTCCCACGACA